>Ga0306926_10007424_pt1 | contig 11876 bp, 12 predicted proteins | sample flu12Cox44000178_FD_203759 | JGI IMG/M metagenome (GOLD analysis project Ga0306926, IMG submission 203759) | Lab enrichment of tropical soil microbial communities from Luquillo Experimental Forest, Puerto Rico - flux8day.12C.oxic.44.000.178 (v2)... | ecosystem: Environmental > Terrestrial >...
GCCACGGTTGCCGATGTCGATCACCTGCAGCGCGTTCATCGCGTCGATCACCGCGCCCGACCCGACCGGCACGCCGGCCGCACGGAGAGCGCGGGCAAAGCCTACGACATTGTCGGCGATATTGCCGGTTGGAGGCGCCAGATGATTGATGGTGGTCGGCATCCTGTATCCAGCATCATTGCAGCTTCGATCCGCGTCTTGCCTGCAATGACAGATCAAATCTCGCTTGTTGCTTCCTTCACCGCCCTCTGCAGGCCATCGCCCTGCAGCCTTGATATGTCGTCCTGGTATTTGAGCAGCGCGCCCAGCGTGTCGCCGACCACCTGCGGCGTCAGCGAGCGGGCGTCGAGCTCGGAAAGCGCGGTTGCCCAATCGATGGTCTCGGCCACGCCGGGCGACTTGTAGAAGTCCTGCTCGCGCAGCGCCTGTACGAAGCGCACCACCTGCTGCGACAGCTTTGCCGAAATGCCGGGCGCGCGGTTCCTGACGATCGCAAGCTCGCGCTCGGCCGAGGGGTAATCGACCCAGTGATAAAGACAGCGACGTTTCAGCGCGTCATGAATTTCGCGGGTCCGGTTCGAGGTGATGATCACGATCGGCGGCTTCGGCGCCTTGACGGTACCGAAATCGGGAATCGTGATCTGGAAGTCGGAGAGGATTTCCAGAAGATAGGCCTCGAAGGCCTCATCGGCGCGGTCGAGCTCGTCGATCAGAAGCACCGGGCTACCGCCGACATCCGGTTCAAGCGCCTGCAACAGCGGCCGCTTGATCAGAAAGCGGTCGGCGAAGATGTCCGAGGACAGTTGCTCGCGATCCTGTTCACCGGCGGCCTCCGCCAGACGGATGGCGATCATCTGGGCCGCGCTGTTCCACTCGTAGACGGCGGAAGCCGCATCAAGGCCCTCGTAGCATTGCAGGCGGATCAGCTTCCGACCCAACGCCGCCGACAGCACTTTCGCGATCTCGGTCTTGCCGACGCCTGCCTCGCCTTCCAGGAACAAGGGACGGCCCATGCGCAGCGACAGATAGGTCACGGTTGCAAGCGACCGCTCGGCAAGGTAGCCGCGCGACGTCAGCAATTCGAGCATCGCATCCACGGATGTGGGTAGTGGCAGTGCAGTCATGGAACAGCCAGTCTTGATCGGACCACGAGCGGACAGGCGATGTTACGCTTTGGCGGTCGCTGCTTCGACGGCGCGGCGGGCCAGCACCGCGATCAAATGCGCGCGATATTCGGCGCCACCGTGCAAATCGCTGTTCAGCCCTTCAGCAGGCACGGCCAGCCCATCCAGTACCTTGTGCGAAAAGCGCTTCTTCAACGCCTCCTCGAATGAGGTCAGACGGAACACGCCGTTGGCGCCGGCGCCGGTCACGGCAACGCGCACGTCGGACGGACGCTTGGCGACAAACACGCCGACCAGCGCGTAACGCGACGCCTGGTTGCGGAATTTGACATAGGCCGCCTTCTTGGGCAGCGGAAACATCACCTTGGTGATGATCTCGTCGCTCTCCAGCGCGGTCGAGAACAGGCCGCGAAAGAACTCCTCCGGCTTGAGGCGGCGCTTGTTGGTGACGATGGTGGCGCCCAGCGCCAGCACGGCCGCCGGATAATCGGCGGTCGGATCGTTGTTGGCTAGCGAGCCGCCGATGGTGCCGCGATGGCGAACGGCGGGGTCACCGATCTGGCCCGCAAGTTGGGCCAGCGCCGGGATCGCCTCGCCGACCACGGCGGAGCTTGCCACCTCGGCGTGGCTCGCGGTCGCGCCGATCACGAGCGAGCGGCCCTTCATCTCGATCGCATTCAAACCTTCGATATGAGAGAGGTCGACAAGGTGCGAGGGGTTCGCCAGCCGCTGCTTCATGACGGGGACCAGCGTGTGGCCACCGGCAATCAGCTTGGCGTCTTCGTTCTTGACGAGCAGATTGGCCGCCTGCCGCACGGTCGCCGGACGATGATATTTGAATTCGTACATGAGGATTTCCTGACCGCGGGGTCGTTCGTGCTGTCGGTTAAGCGAGGTTGGATTTCGCCATCGCCTTGGCGCCGGCGGCAATCGAAAGGACGATGTTCTGATAGCCCGTGCAGCGGCACAGATTGCCCTCCAGCTCTTCACGGATCACTTCATCAGAGAGCTCATGACCCCGCCGGTGGACCAGGTCGACCGCCGTCATGATCATGCCGGGCGTACAGAAGCCGCATTGCAGACCGTGATGCTCGCGGAAGGCCTCCTGCATCGGGTGCAGCGGCGCGCCGTCCGCGGCAAGCCCTTCGATCGTCTTCACCTCATGGCCGTCCGCCATCACCGCGAGCGTAGTGCAGGACTTCACGGCTTTGCCGTCGAGATGGATCACACAGGCGCCGCACTGTGAGGTATCGCAGCCGACATGGGTGCCGGTAAGTTGCAAATGTTCCCGCAGGAGCTGCACCAGGAGGGTGCGGGCGTCAACATTGGCGGTTACGGGATTACCGTTCACGATCAGGGAAATTTTGGCCATCACACTCTCTTCATCCGCGCCCCAGCATTGCACCGCCGCGCAGGCTCAAAAACCGGTCAAATCCCATAATATGGGGCCGTCCGGTAATGAGCAACCTCGCCCCCCGCATGGCTTGTGAGGACTTTAGGCTGGTGTCCCGAATCCGAAGTTCGCATCATTTTGCGGCTGGCTCTTTTGCGAACTTCGGATTCGAAAGGACACCAGAAATCTATGATTCCAGTGTGGTTTTGGTTCGGAAGTTCTCTTGACGGACTCGCGGTAAAATGAACAGAACTTCCGAACCACCACACTGAGCTGAAATATTACCCCTCAACGGCCTTGGCGAAATTCGCGAAGAACTCGTCGGCCAGTTTCTTTGCCGCGCCGTTGATCAGACGCTGGCCGAGCTGTGCCAGCTTGCCGCCGATCTGGGCCTCGACATTGTAGGAGAGCAGCGTGCCGCCGTCCTTGTCGGCAAGCCCGACCGTTGCGCCTCCCTTGGCAAAGCCTGCCACGCCGCCCTCACCTTCGCCCGAGATCTTGTAGCCGTTGGGTGGATCGATATCACTCAAGGTGACCTTGCCCTTGAAGCGCGCCGAGACCGGCCCGACCTTCATCTTGGCGACCGCGCGAAAGCTGTGTTCGTCGGTCTTTTCCAGCTCCTCGCAACCGGGAATGGACGCCTTCAGCACGTCTGGATCGTTCAGCTTGGCCCACACGACTTGGCGCGGCGCTGGCAGCTGGACTTCCCCGTTCATTGTCATGGCCATGAGAACCTCCCGGGATGCTCGGTTTGTTACTCTCCAAGTAGGACAGGCAACGCCCAAAGGAAAGGCTGAAATGGCTATCCGGCATGCGCCAGACCTGATCGGTTGCCCTCCACGCCTGCACGGGCGCTGAAAGGATTGGCAGTGGCAGGCAAGAAATGGTTAGGTCGCGCGCACCATGAGCACGTCCCTCTCCCCCCTGCTTGCTCCCATGCTCTCGAGCGGCCAGATGCGTGCCATCTGCGACGACGCAACGGTGCTCCAGCGCATGCTCGATTTCGAGGCGGCGTTGGCGCGCGTCGAAGCTGCCACTGGCGTCATCCCCAAGGCCGCAGCCGAGCCCATTGCAAAAGCCTGCAAGGTCTCCTCCTTTGACCTCGCCGCTCTTGCAGAGGCAGCACCCCGCTCCGGCAATCTCGCAATCCCGCTGGTGCGGGCATTGACCGCAGAGGTCGCCCGGTCCAATCCCGAGGCTGCGCGCTATGTGCATTGGGGCGCGACCAGCCAGGATGTGATCGATACCGCCGCGATGCTGACATTGCGCGCCGGCATCGACGCATTGGCCGCCGATCTCGACCGTGCGACCAGGGCTTTTGCCGCATTGGCGCAAAAGCATCGCAACACCGCAGTCGTGGCCCGCACCTGGCTGCAGCATGCGCTGCCGATGCCGTTCGGGCTGAAGCTTGCCGAATATGCCGCTGCCCTGCATCGGTCCCGTCTGCGCCTTACCCGCCTGTCGCAGGACACCCTTGCCCTGCAGTTCGGGGGTGCTGCGGGCACGCTTGCCGCCCTCGGCGACAAGGGGCTTGCGGTCGCAGAGCGGCTCGCGAAAGAGCTCAAGCTGCCGCTGCCCGAGGCCCCCTGGCACAGCCACCGCGACCGCATCGCGGAGGCAGCCTCCGTGCTCGCCATCGTTTCGGGCACCTGCGGCAAGATCGCGCGCGACGTCTCATTGATGATGCAGACCGATGTGTCCGAAGCCTTCGAGCCCTCGGGCGAGGGGCGCGGCGGATCTTCCACCATGCCTCACAAGCGCAATCCAGTGGCTGCCGCCAGCGCACTGGCGGCGGCGACGATAGCGCCCAATCTTGCAGCTACTATTTTCGCTGCCCAGATCCAGGAACATGAACGCAGCGCCGGCGCCTGGCACGCGGAATGGCCGACGCTGCCGACCCTGCTGCTTGTCACGTCGGGAGCGCTTGCCGCGATCGTCGAGATCGCCGAAGGGCTGGAGGTTGACGTTGCGCGCATGCGCGCCAATCTCGACTTGACCGACGGACTGATCATGGCGGAGGCGGTAGCATTTGCGCTCGCCGAGAAGATCGGAAAGAGCCAGGCGCATCACCTGGTCGAAGCCGCCAGCAAGCGGGCGATCGCAGAGAGAAAGCATTTGCGCGAGGTGCTGGTGGGCAATGACGAGGTGACTGCACAGCTTGGCGCCGACAGGATGGCGAAGCTGATGGAACCCTTGAACTATCAGGGGGCTTCCCAGGCCCTGATCGATCGGCTGCTCGCCTCGCTCGACAAGAAATAGATGCTGGAGAAATCTTCCGATGCCCATGATCGACGCCGACGGTTGTCTTATCAATGTATCCGTCGAAGGCCGCTCCTCCGGGCCGACCCTGATGCTGTCCAACTCGCTGGGCACGACCATGCACATGTGGGAGCCGCAGATGAAAGCGCTCACGCAGGTCTTCCGCGTCATCCGCTACGACCGTCGCGGCCACGGCAAATCGGCGGTGCCGCCCGGCCCGTATTCGATGGAGCGGTTCGGCCGCGACGTGCTCGCAATCCTCGATGATCTCAACATCGACAGGGTGCATTGGTGCGGCCTGTCGATGGGCGGCATGGTCGGCCAATGGCTGGGCGCAAACGCGCCGGAGCGGATGGACAAGATCGTCCTTGCCAACACGGCCTGCTACTATGCCGACCCGACCAATTGGAAGAACCGCATCAAAGCGGTCAGGGACGGCGGCATGGCCGCGATCGCCGACACTGTCATTGCCGCCTGGCTGACGGCCGATTTCAGGGAACGGGAGCCCCAGGTGACCGCCAGGATGAAGGCGATGCTGCTTGCCTCGCCTGTTGAGGGCTATCTGGCCTGCTGCGAGGCGCTCTCGACGCTCGACCAGCGCGAGCTTCTACCTGACATCAGGAGCCCCACGCTGGTGATCGCCGGCCGCCACGATCAATCGACGCCGATCGCCGCGGGCGAATTGATCCGCAGCAGGATTGCTGGCGCCAGCATGACGATCCTGGATGCTGCCCACATTTCCAACGTCGAACAGCCGCACGCCTTCACCGAGGCGGTGGTCGGCTTCTTGACGCAACGCTAACCCCTCGCGACGACGGAAGGAACGACGAATGGACGATCAACAACGCCACGACGGCGGCATGGCGCGGCGCCGCGGCGTTCTCGGCGACGCCTGGGTCGACAAATCGATCGCCAACCGAAATTCGTTCAACATCGAATTCCAGGACCTGATCACGCGCTATGCCTGGGGCGAGATCTGGACCCGATCGCATTTCGACGAGCGTACGCGCCGCGTGCTTGTCATCGGCACCCTCGTCGCGCTCGGTCAATGGGACGAATTCCGCCTGCATGTTCGCGCCGCCCTCGCCGAGGGTGGCTTTTCGCCTGATGACGTCAAGGAAATTCTTCTGCAGCAGGCGATCTACTGCGGCGTGCCCGCCGCAAACCATGCCGTCAAGGAGGCCTCAGCCATCATTGAGGAGCTGGGTCTCCTGAGGCGCTGACATCTCTGCGGCCGCGCGCGGCTCAGCCTGCACCCGTGCGGGACGTTCCACTACGAGCACGGTCGCGGTGCCGAGCATCAGCAGAAGTTCGGTGGCGTGCAACCGCAGTGCCTCGGTCTCGCCGACGGCGGAGGCCATCAGCATCAGCGCAAAGCTGATCGCGCTACCGATGGTAAGAGCGATCGCAAGCGCTTCGTCGCAGCCGCCGGATTTGCGGACCTTCGGCCGACTGACAGGGACGATGAAGATCGCAAAAAAAGCTGCCACCGTCAGGCGGCCCAACGCCAACAGCCAGGCGGCACGAACCGTGCCGACGGTAGCAAGCTGCAGATGATCGCCGATGAAAAACGCCGCCGACACGTTCGCCCGTTCATAGAAGCTCTGAATCGGCGAGACGATGATCCGGCAAGCGATGATGGTCCAGGTCGGTATGAAATAGGCGGCAAGCAGCACGCCGTTGAATGAACTGATCCGCCACTCGTTGGTATTGAAGGCCATGTCGCTTCCCGCAATCTGCCGCCGTGTTTGTCGTGGTTTGCCGCGGCTTTGCCGGCAGCTAACTCGTCTCAACTGCAAGGAGCAATTTAAACCGTTTGTTTACCTTAATCGGCCGCGCCGCCGGCTCGGACCGTGACTTGGGCGATTGCCGCGTTCGCGAGCAACCTCTCGCCCGGCGGGAACCCGGCAGCAACAACCATGTACAAGCCAGCCACGCGCTGTTGCCGCCCTGCCTTGCAAACTGTTACAAAACGGCACGACGCGACGTTTCCGGCTGCCCCGGGGTCCTCGCCGCGTCGCGACAACGCATGATCCGGAAAAGTGGGTACCGGTTTTCCGAAAAGATCATGCGCAAACAATGAACTAAGGCGCGATGGCGATTCGACTTGAAGTCATCGGGCCCTAAAGCGGCAGCCCATGGATTATTTCGCCCAGCAACTCGTCAACGGTCTCGTGCTTGGTTCGATCTACGGCCTGATCGCCATCGGCTACACCATGGTCTATGGCATCGTCGGCATGATCAACTTTGCCCACGGCGATATCTTCATGATCGGCGGCTTCATGGCGTTGATCTCCTTCCTCGTCCTGGTCTCCTTCGGGCTGACCGCCGTCCCGATCGTCCTCCTGATCGTGCTTCTGGTTTCGATGGCGATCACCGCGCTCTACGGCTGGACCGTGGAGCGCATCGCCTACCGGCCGTTGCGCCATTCCTTCAGGCTGGCTCCGATGCTTTCCGCGATCGGCATGTCGTTTGTATTGTCGAACTACGCGCAGGTGGCACAAGGCGCGCGCGTCAAGCCGATACCGCCGATCATCACCGGCGGTTACACCCTGCATGAGGGTGCCAGCGGCTTTGTCGTGCAGCTTTCAAACATCCAGATCGTTGTTGTAGTCACAACCGTGGCGCTGCTGTTGATCTTCACCTGGCTCGTGGCGCGCACACGGCTCGGCCGCGACATGCGCGCCTGCGAGCAGGATCAGACCATGGCCGCCCTGCTCGGCGTTGACGTCGATCGCACCATCTCGATGACCTTTGTGATCGGCGCCGCACTCGCGGCCGTCGCCGGGATGATGTACCTGCTCTATTACGGCCTGGTCGATTTCTACATGGGCTTTGTCGCGGGCATCAAGGCCTTCACCGCAGCTGTCCTCGGCGGCATCGGCTCGTTGCCCGGCGCCATGCTCGGCGGGCTTGCGATCGGCCTGATCGAAACGCTGTGGTCGGCCTATTTCTCGGTCGAATACAAGGACGTCGCCGCGTTCTCGATCCTGATCGTGGTCCTGATCTTCCTGCCGACCGGCCTGCTCGGGCGCCCCGAGGTGGAAAAAGTCTAGCGTGAGCATTCTCGGCAATACCAAGGCGAAAGTGGAAACCGCCGCGCCCGCGGAGCGCGGCATGACGATGCCTGCACCCCACGCGAAGACACGCGCCCCCGGCATTCCCTTCATTCTGAAAAAGGCTCTGCTCAGCGCCCTTGTCGCGCTGGTCCTGTTCTCGCTGATGGTCGGGATTCGCACGGAAGCGGGGCCGACCGGACAGTTGATCTACTGGACGCGGTTCGGCGAACTGGCCAGCCTTGTCGCGGCGGTGTTCGGCGGCAGCATCGTGATCGAGCTTTTACGGCAATGGCTCGGGCCCACGGGCGTCGCCGACCTGGTTCCGACTTCAGTGCAGAACGCCTTTGCGCTTGCCGGGCGGCTGGTCGCGCCCGCGCTTCTTGTCTTTACCCTGCTCGTGCCGGTGATCTTCTACAACCAGCGCTACATCCTCGATCTTGGAATCCTCGTGCTCACCTATGTGATGCTGGGATGGGGGTTGAATGTCGTCGTCGGGCTCGCCGGCCTGCTCGATCTCGGCTACGTCGCTTTCTATGCCGTCGGCGCCTATTCCTACGCGCTGCTTGCGACCAATTTCGGCCTGTCGTTCTGGGTCTGCCTGCCGCTTGCCGGCTTCCTCGCTTCGCTGTGGGGGGTGATGCTCGGCTTTCCGGTTCTGAGGCTGCGCGGCGACTATCTTGCGATCGTGACGCTCGCCTTCGGCGAAATCATCCGCCTCGTCATCACCAACTGGCAGAGCCTGACCGGCGGCCCGAACGGCGTTTCCGGCATCCCGCGTCCGACACTGTTCGGTATTCCCTTGACGGCCGGCGATGACGGGCTTGCCGCCCGGCTCGGCATCGAATACGACCCAACCCAGCGTATCGTCTTCCTGTTCTACGTGATCCTTGCGCTGGCGCTGCTGACCAATTGGGTAACCATCCGCCTGCGGCGGCTGCCGATCGGGCGCGCCTGGGAAGCGTTGCGCGAAGACGAGGTCGCCTGCCGCGCTCTCGGCATCAACACGACAACGACAAAACTCACGGCATTCGCTACCGGCGCGCTGTTCGGCGGTTTTGCCGGCGCGTTCTTCGCAACCCGTCAGGGCTTTATCAGCCCGGAATCCTTCACCTTCCAGGAATCGGCACTGGTGCTTGCGATTGTCGTGCTCGGCGGCATGGGCTCGCAGCTCGGGGTTGCGCTGGCAGCCCTCACCATGATCGGCGGTTTCGAGCTGTTCCGCGGGCTCGAGCAATACCGCATGCTGGTGTTCGGCATCGCCATGGTGCTTTTGATGATCTGGCGGCCACGCGGATTGATCGGTCACCGGTCGCCGACGGTGTATCTGAAGCGGGCCCAGGCGATCTCCTCGGACCTCGTCAAGGAGGGGCACGGATGAGCGGCGCGCCCTGCATCCTCTCCGTCAGCGAGCTGACGATGCGCTTTGGCGGCATTGTCGCGGTCAACAATCTCTCGTTCGATGCAGAACGGTTCAAGATCACCGCCCTGATCGGACCGAACGGTGCGGGCAAGACTACGGTATTCAACTGCATCACCGGCTTCTACAAGCCGACCGGTGGCACCATGCGGCTGGCGCATGGCGTAGGCAGCAGCATCGCGCTGGAACGGCTGAAAGACTTCCGTATTTCACAGCACGCGAAGGTGGCGCGTACCTTCCAGAACATCAGGCTGTTTCCCGGCATGACTGCGCTCGAAAACCTGATGGTCGCGCAACACAACACCCTGATGCTGGCCTCCGGCCTGACCTTTCTCGGCCTGATCGGCGCGCCGTCCTGGCGGGCAGCCGAGACGCATGCCATCGATCGTGCCAAATGGTGGCTCGATCGAATAGGCCTTTTGGACCGCGCCGATGATGCCGCCGGCAATCTGCCCTACGGCGATCAGAGGCGCCTGGAAATCGCGCGGGCGATGTGCACCGAGCCCGTCCTGCTATGCCTGGATGAGCCGGCCGCCGGATTGAATACACGGGAAAGCGCCGCCTTGAGCGAGTTGCTGCTGTCGATCCGCGCCGATCAGGGGACCTCGATCCTCCTGATCGAGCATGACATGAGCGTGGTGATGGAAATTTCCGATCATGTCGTGGTGATGGACTATGGGGTAAAGATCGCCGAGGGCTCGCCACAACAGGTGCGCGACGACCCCAAGGTGATCGCGGCCTATCTCGGCGCCGATGAGCAGGAAGCGATTGCGGTGATGGAGAGCACCCCGTGACCGCTCCCCTGCTCGCCATCCGCGGCCTGCGCGCCGCCTACGGGAAGATCGAGGCTCTGAAGGGCGTCGATCTCGACATCAATTCCGGCGAGATCGTGGCACTGATCGGCGCCAACGGTGCCGGCAAGTCGACGCTCATGATGACGATCTTCGGCAGGCCTCGAGCCCGCTCAGGGCAGATTCTGTTTGACGGGCAGGACATCACGGGTGTTCCAACCCACGAAATCGCGCGGCTGCGCATAGCGCAATCGCCGGAAGGCCGCCGGATTTTCCCCCGCATGAGCGTGGCTGAGAACCTGCAGATGGGCGCCGATGCGACCTTCTCCAGCGAAGCCGACCACGCTGCGGGCCTCGAGCGGGTGCTGGCTTTGTTCCCACGCCTCAGGGAGCGCCTGTCCCAGCGCGGGGGCACCCTGTCCGGCGGAGAGCAGCAGATGCTGGCGATCGGCCGCGCGCTGATGAGCCGACCGCGCCTGTTGCTGCTCGACGAACCCTCGTTGGGGCTGGCCCCGCTGATTGCGCGACAGATTTTCGAGTCGATCCGGACCCTGAACCGCCAGGACGGCCTCACCGTCCTGATCGTCGAGCAGAATGCCAATCATGCGCTGCGGCTCGCCCATCGTGCCTATGTCATGGTCAACGGCCTGATCGGGCTCACCGGAACCGGCAGCGAACTGCTGGAGCGGCCGGAAATCCGGGCCGCCTATCTGGAAGGCGGTCGGCGAGGATAGTTGCGGACCTGCCCGCTGCAAAATTCCGCCGGGCGCCGTATCGATTGGCTGAACTTTATCGATGACTTGGCGGGGAAATCGGCGGACAATGGCTTGCGTGAAGACCGGGCTGGCCGGGATGACCCAAGGCGTAGCATTGCGAGGATCGCTCATGAAATCACTGAAACTTATTGGCCTTATGCTTGGTGCCTCTCTGGCGCTGTCGACGGCGGCATTTGCGCAAGAACTGACGGTTGCGGTGGCGGGACCGATGACCGGAGGGGAGTCGGCGTTTGGCCGGCAGATGCGGAACGGCGCCGAGATGGCGATTGCCGACCTCAACGCGGGAGGTGGGGTGCTGGGCAAGAAGCTGTTGCTGGATGTCGAGGACGATGCCTGCGATCCCAAGCAGGCGCGTTCGGTGGCGGAGAAGATTGCCGGCGCCAAGATTCCGTTTGTTGCCGGCCATTACTGCTCGTCATCGTCGATCCCGGCCTCGGAAGCCTATGCCGACGGCAACGTGCTGCAGATTACGCCGGCCTCCACCAATCCGCTGTTTACCGAGCGCAAGCTGTGGAACGTGGCGCGGGTGTGCGGCCGCGACGACCAGCAGGGGCTGGTTGCGGCCGACTACATTGCCAAGAACTTCAAGGGCAAGAACATCGCCATTCTCAACGACAAGACCACCTACGGCAAAGGCCTGGCGGACGAGACCAAGAAATCGCTCAACAAGCTCGGCGTGACCGAGAAGATGTTTGAATCCTACAACAAGGGCGACAAGGACTTTAACGCCATCGTGTCGCGGCTGAAGCTGGAGAACATCGATCTGGTGTTTGTCGGCGGCTACCACCAGGAAGCGGGTCTGATCCTGCGCCAGATGCGCGACCAGGGCCTGAAGACGGTGCTGATGGCGGGCGATGCGCTGGCCGACAAGGAGTATGCCTCGATCACCGGGCCTGCCGGTGCCGGCACGCTGTTCACCTTCGGCCCCGATCCGCGCAACAAGCCGACGGCAAAGGCGGTGGTCGAGAAGTTCAAGGGCAAGAACATCGACCCCGAGGGCTACACGCTCTACACCTACGCCGCCTTGCAGGTGTGGTCGCAGGCCGCCAAGAAGGCC
>Ga0306926_10007425_pt1 | contig 11876 bp, 14 predicted proteins | sample flu12Cox44000178_FD_203759 | JGI IMG/M metagenome (GOLD analysis project Ga0306926, IMG submission 203759) | Lab enrichment of tropical soil microbial communities from Luquillo Experimental Forest, Puerto Rico - flux8day.12C.oxic.44.000.178 (v2)... | ecosystem: Environmental > Terrestrial >...
CAGCCATCATCCCCCCTCTGATCAGCTGGGCTATGCTACCCTGGGGCGAGCGTTAGGTCCAGAACATTTCATGAACCTGTTCTAGCCGGAGAGGGATACTTTGCGTTTCTGGTGGCCAAAGTGATTTCTTAAAGAACTCTTAATGTTCCCTCGACTTTTGCGCGGGGAAGCCGCGGAAGGATTTGGAAATTGTTGCGGAAGGCGGTGTCCGTCTGCATCGTGGTCACGATTATGGCGCTCATCTTCGGAGCCGGCGAGCTCGTCGTTAGCGCACGCGACTTCATCGAGGACAGGCTGGTGGAGCTGGGAATTCCGCAACAGAATTGACGCGGGAGGGCGCGCTCGGCTAACCGATTGCGCGCGATCGCAAGATGGGGGATTCGGATGAGATCGAGATGGCTGCTGGTGGGTGCGGCATTGTTGGCCGGTGCTACCGTCATACCGTTGAGACTGGCGCCGGCGGCAGTGACGGAGGCGCAGTTCCCGCCCAACAATGTCCGGGATCTGATCGCGATTTGCGCGCCCGCCCCAGACGATCCGAAGATGACGGCATCGGTGAATTTCTGTCATGGATTTGTCGAGGGCGCGGTAATTGTCGAAGAGGCACACGAGGACCAGAGGGGCGCGCGCAAGCTGTTTTGCCTTCCGTCACCTCGGCCGCCGAGAGGCTCCGAACTGACCAACTTTATCACATGGGCGAACGAGCAGCCGGGACGGCTCGATATGCCTTCGATCGATGGCGTATTCGTATACTTGGCGGAGAGATTTCCTTGCCCGGCGGAGGCCGCCTCCAGCAGGCGGAGGGTGCGATGAGAAGACTCATTCTCGCGGCGGCGGTAATGGCAGTCCCGCTGGCCAGTTGTGCGGATATGAACCCGACCCAGCAGCGGGCGCTATCCGGCACCGCGATCGGCGCGGGCGGTGGCGCCGTAATTGGTGCAATCGCCGGGAATGCGGGCCTCGGCGCCGGCATCGGGGCCGCCGCCGGCCTTGCAGGCGGGCTGATCTTCGACAAGGTTAAACGCGACCAGGCCTCCTCCTACAACGCCGGTTACCAGGCCGGCGCCACCGGGCAAATGCCGGCACCGCCGCGATAGGGCGGCTCACCCCGGCGAAGCACTTAGTTCAAACAGGTCCGTTGCGGATCGGGCGGGGCGTCACATCATGCCGAGCTCGAGCCGCGCCTCCTCGGTCATTTTTTCCGGACCCCAAGGCGGGGTCCAAACGAGCTTGACCCGGACATCGGTGACGCCGGGGACCGCCCGGATCGCGGCCTCGACCTCGCCCGGCATGCTTGCAGCGACCGGGCAGGCGGGTGTCGTCAATGTCATTTCGACATAAACCGTGCCACCCTGCTTGACGATCAGCTCGTAGATCAGACCGAGCTCGACGAGATCCATCGGGATTTCCGGATCTCGGACGGTCTTCAGCGCCGCGAGTACCGGCGCCATCAGCGCCAGATCGTCTTCGCCGCCTTCCGGTCGCTCGACTTCAGCCTCGTCGGCGGCTGTGTTCGGCGCGAAGTCAAACAGATCGCGATCCATCCCTCTACTCCGTTTTGACTGTCGCGCCGGTGCCGTCGCCCTTCAGAGCGGCTTCGAGCGCGTGCCAGGACAATGTCGCGCATTTGACGCGAGCGGGGTATGCCTTGACCCCGGTCAAGGGCTCGAGCCGCTCGGCCTCCTCGGCCAACGGCTCGGGCAGCGTGGCAGCCTCACCGCCGGTGACCCTGGCATGGAATTGTGAGAATAGGGCGCGGGCCTCTTCGACCGTCTTGCCTTTGAGCACCTCGGTCATCAGCGAGGCCGCGGCGGTCGAGATCGCGCAGCCGCGGCCCTGAAACGCGGCATCGGCGATACGGTTCCCGTCGAGTGATAGATAGACCGTTACCCGGTCACCGCAGAGCGGGTTGTATCCATGAGCAAAATGCGTCGGCTGGTCGATCTTGCGAAAGTTACGGGGGTGGCGCCCATGATCCAGGATGATGTCCTGGTATAGTTCGCGCAGATCGATCATCGCCGAAACATCTCCCGGGCCGCCTCGATCGCTTCGGCCAGCCGATCGATGTCGCGCTCGTCATTATAAACACCGAGCGAGGCGCGGGTGGTCGCCGGGTGGCCGAGGCTCTCGAGCAGCGGTTGCGCGCAATGATGTCCGGCGCGCACGGCCACGTGATGCTCGTCGAGCACCTGGGCGAGGTCGTGCGGGTGCACGCCTTCGAGATCGAAAGAAAGAATGCCGAGCCGCCGCTGGCCGGCACCAAGCAGCTGCAGACCCGGGATGCGCGACAAACGGTCGACGCCGTAGCCGGTCAGCGCCTCCTCATGCTCGAGGATGTTGTCGCGTCCGAGCGCCTCTATAAAGTCGATCGCCGCGCCGAGACCGATCGCGCCCGAGATGTCCGGTGTGCCTGCTTCGAACCGATGCGGTGGATCCTGGAATTTGGTCTTCTCGAAGGTGACATTGAGGATCATATCGCCGCCACCCTGCCAGGGCGGCATTGTCGCGAGCAGATCGTAACGGCCATAAAGCACGCCGATCCCCGTCGGTCCGTAGACCTTGTGACCCGTGAAGGCGTAGAAATCGCAGCCCATGGCCTGCACATCGACCGGCAGCCGCGGTGCCGCTTGGCTGCCGTCGAGCAACACCTTGGCGCCCTGGCGGCGTGCGAGTCGAATGACGGTCTCGACCGGTACAAGCGCCCCCGTCGCATTGGCAACGTGAGTGATCGCGACAAGCCGCGTGCGTGACGAGAGGCGCGCTTCAAAGCCGGCCAGATCCAGCCCCCCGGTCGCATCGAGCGGCGCCACGACCAGCCGGATACCGATCCGGTCACGCAAGAGTTGCCAAGGCACGATATTAGAATGATGCTCGAGAACGCTGATCAATACCTCGTCGCCCGGCTTAAGAGACGCCGGCCCCCAGCTCTGAGCGACCAGGTTGATCGCTTCAGTCGCGTTGCGCACGAAGACGATCTCGTGCGGGTCGGCGGCATTCAGAAAACGCCGTACCTTTTCGCGCGCTTCCTCAAACAACTCGGTCGACCGGGCGCTTAGGCGGTAGACCCCGCGATGCACGTTGGCATAATCGGCGCGGTAGTAATCAGCAACACGATCAATGACCGAAGCCGGCTTCTGAGCGCTGGCGCCGGAATCGAGAAACACGAGACCGGGGTTGTTTGCAAAGATCGGAAACTCGCGCCGCAGCTGACGCGGGTCAAACCCGCCCGGCCCTGGGTAGACGCTGCGCAACCTCGCCGTCGTCATCCTTATTCCTCCAACATCGCCAAGCGACGGGCGAGCCGCGACAACAGATGCTCGCGCAGCGGCGCTGAGCCCAATGGCTCGATTACTTCCCGGACAAATGCCTCGATCAGCATCTGCCGCGCCTCCTCACGCCCGATGCCGCGGGTCCTCATGTAAAAGAGCGCCGCTTCATCGAGATCCCCGACCGCGGCACCGTGGCTGCATTTCACGTCATCGGCATAGATCTCAAGCTCCGGCTTGGTGTCGATCGCGGCGCGCGGGCTGAGCACCAGGTTCTGGCTGAGCTGGTGCGCATCGACCTCTTGCGCACCGGGTCTAACCGTGATGCGACCTTGAAAGGCGCCGTGAGCCCGTCCCGCGGCGACCCCTTTGAAGACCTCACGGGTTTCGCCCGCCGGTGCGGCGTGGTCGATCGTGGTGACGATGTTCGCCTCCTGGCGCCCCGAAATCACGAAAGCGCCGCGGAGCGCGCTTTGCGTCGCTTCGCCGTCGCTGCGGATTGTCGCTTCATGGCGCACCGTGCGACCACCCAGCAGCAGGACCAGACTGCTGAGCCGTGAGGTGGGTCCGAGCAGCGCCAGCAACTCGCCGATATGCAGCGCCTCGGCTGCCTCCTCGACGAGCGCGACTCGGGCGAACTCGGCGCCCGCCGCGAGCCGCAGCTCGACCACATCGTTGCGCCAGTAGTTGCCGTCGCCGACAAAAGTCTCGAGGATCGACGCGCGGCTGCCCGCCCCAGCTGCAACGAGGCTGCGCGTGTGCAGCGACCCGTCTGTCCCACCCGATGCCAGATGGACGATCTCGATCGGCCGATCGAGAGTGACTGCGGGCGGGATGTCGAGAACAAAGCCGTCGCCGAAGAAAGCGGCATTAAGCGCCGCAAACGGCCGCTCGGCGTCAAACAGCGATGTTTCGATCGCGGAACGAACCAGGTCCGGCCGCTCGACGATCGTCATTGCCGTCCCGCCGAGCCAGACGTCAGCGGGCAGTCCCTCGACCGTGGACAGCTCCGGCGCAAACAGCCCGTCGACGAGAACGAGGCGGCATGCTGCCCCAGCAAATGCGACCTCGGCGAGCCGGTCGTGGATCGCCGCGCTGGCCGAGGTGCCCGCCGCACCTGCCGGAAGCATCGGCTTTTCTGCGAGCGCGCGCAGATCGATATATCGCCACGCTTCGCTGCGACGGTTCGGAAAACCCTGTTCGGCAAAGCGAGCGAGACCTCGCCGTCGGCGTGCGCCGAGCCATTTAGGCTCGCCGCTCGGGCGGCGGGCAAACGCGTCGAGGTAGGGGCGCGCCTCAGGCCTGACCGGGAAATCGACAACCGCGCTGATCGGCATGTTCTGCAACAGTCAGACGGCGTTACCAACGAGACCGTAGCCGCGCCGCTCGAGCTCTACCGCGAGATCCTTGTCTCCCGACTCGACAACATGGCCGTCTTGCAGCACATGCACGCGGTCGGGCTCGACATAGCCGAGCAGGCGCTGGTAGTGGGTGATCATGACGATCGCACGGTCCGGCGCGCGCTGCTCGTTGACGCCACGCGCAACCAATCTGAGCGCGTCGATGTCGAGACCGCTATCGGTCTCGTCGAGGATTGCCAGGCGCGGCTCCAGCATTGCCATTTGAAAAATCTCGTTGCGCTTTTTCTCTCCGCCAGAGAAGCCGACATTGACGGCGCGCTGCAGCAGATCTTCGCCGATGTCGAGGAGCTTGAGCTTTGCGCGCACGGCCCGAAGAAATTGGCCGGCGTCGAGCTCCGGCTCGCCGCGATGACGGCGCTGCGCATTGATAGCGGTGCGCAGAAAGTACATGTTGTTCACGCCTGGGATCTCGACCGGGTACTGAAAGGCGAGGAACAGTCCCTCGCGCGCCCGCTCGTCGGCCGACATCGCGAGGAGATCGCGGCCGAGATAGGTGACGGTTCCGTCGCTGACTTCGTAGCCCTCGCGTCCGGTGAGCACCGCGGCGAGTGTGCTCTTGCCGGAGCCGTTCGGGCCCATGATGGCGTGCACCTCGCCGGCATTCACCAAAAGATCGATACCCCGCAGGATCTCGCGGCCATCGGCGAGCCGTGCGTGCAGATTGCTGATTTTGAGCATCGGCACCGCGCCGGTCATAACGCCACCATCAACCAACGCTGCCTTCGAGACTCACGGCGAGCAGCTTCTGCGCCTCGACTGCGAATTCCATCGGCAGCTCCTTGAGCACCTCCTTACAAAAGCCGTTGACAATCAGCGAGACCGCATCCTCGGCGCTCAAACCCCGCTGGCGGCAATAGAACAGCTGATCGTCGCTGATCTTGGAGGTCGTCGCCTCGTGCTCGACGCGAGCCGACGGGTTGCGCACCTCGATATAGGGCACGGTGTGCGCCCCGCAGCGGTCGCCGATCAACAATGAATCGCATTGTGTGTGGTTGCGCGCGTCTTGCGCCCGCGGCTGCACCCGCACGAGGCCGCGATAGGTATTCTGCCCCCGACCGGCGGAGATCCCCTTTGCGACGATCGTCGACCGGGTGTCCTTGCCGATATGGATCATCTTTGTGCCGGTATCGGCCTGCTGGCGATTGTTGGTGATCGCGACCGAGTAGAATTCGCCGACCGAGTGGTCACCCTCAAGCACACAGCTTGGATATTTCCAGGTAATTGCCGAGCCGGTCTCGACCTGGGTCCACGAGATCTTCGCCCGCGCCCCGCGGCAGGCGCCGCGCTTGGTAACAAAGTTGTAAATGCCGCCGCGGCCTTCGGCGTCGCCCGGGTACCAGTTCTGCACGGTCGAATATTTGATCTGAGCGTCCTCATGGGCGATCAGTTCGACGACGGCGGCATGGAGCTGGTTCTCGTCGCGCTGGGGTGCCGTACAACCTTCGAGGTAGCTGACATAGCTGCCGGCATCCGCGATCAGGAGTGTGCGCTCGAACTGCCCGCTCTTGGCCGCGTTGATCCGGAAATAGGTACTTAGCTCCATCGGGCAGCGAACGCCGGGCGGAATGTAGGCGAAAGAACCGTCGCTAAAGACCGCCGAATTCAACGCCGCGAAAAAATTGTCGTTCTGTGGGACTACCGTCCCAAGATAGCGGCGGACGAGATCCGGGTGCTCGCGCACCGCCTCACCCATCGAACAGAAAATAATGCCGCGCTTGGCGAGCTCTGCCTTGAAGGTTGTTGCCACCGAAATGCTGTCAAACACCGCATCGACGGCCACCCCCGCGAGCGCCTCGCGCTCGCGCAACGGGATACCGAGCTTTTCATAGGTGCGCAAAAGCTCCGGGTCGACCTCGTCGAGCGATGCCGCGCCCGTGCTCTTCTTCGGTGCCGAGTAATAGGTGGCGGCCTGATAGTCGATCGGTGTCAGATGAAGCTTTGCCCAATTTGGCTGCGTCATGTTCTGCCACGCCCGGAAGGCGGTGAGCCGCCATTCGAGCAGCCAACCCGGCTCTTCCTTCTTGGCCGAGATAAAACGGATTGTGTCCTCGCTGAGGCCGGGCGGAGCCTCATCGGCTTCGATGTCGGTCACAAAGCCGTATTTGTAGCCCTCCTGGGTGAGCGACCGGACGGTCTTGAGGGTATCTGTCAAAGTGGTCATGCAGAATATCTAGGCTCGTCGGTTTCAGGCGAAGTGGGGCGTATAGGCATTCGGGGAACAAAGGCGGCCGGGGTAACCATCGCATCGAGTGAAACTGCCGCGAGGGCCTGCCCCACCGCGCGGTTGATCGCCGCCCAGTGGGGACGAGTCGGGCAGTAAGTCGTGCGTGCGCATTCGTCGACATGCACAGAGCACTGGGTGAGGCCGATATCACCATCGATCGCGGCGACGACCTCTGCGACCGAGATCGCTTTGGCCCCACGAGCCAGACGATAGCCGCCCGAGGCACCCCGGGTGGCCGTGACCAAGCCCGCGTGGGCCAGGCTCTTCAACAACTTGGCAACGGTTGCCTGGGGCAGCCGCGTCGCTTCGGCAACCGCGCCCGCGGTTACCTGGCGGTCGGGGAAGGCCGCGAGATGGGTAGCGACAATAACGCCGTAATCGGCGAGCTTGCTGAGGATAATCATCGCTTCCTCGATGCCCGATTTGGGTGAAGTCCAAATTCGGACTGATTTGGTACGTTATAAATCGTGCCCGATCCGGCCGGATCAAGCCTAAATTCTTAACCGGACACCTGGCCGCACCGCTCACGGAGGCAAAGATTGGCGTCTTCGATCCCTCTGCTTGCTCACTACGCCCTGGGACACCACTTCGTTGTCATCCCCGGAGCTCACGCCGAGATAAGGATGCGATGAAGTTACTAGTCGTCGAAGACGACCGCGAAACCGCGCTTTATCTGGCCAAGGGCTTGAGTGAGAGCGGCTACACGGTGGACCGAGCAAGCGATGGACGCGAAGGGTTGTTCCTCGCAGCTGGCGGCGGTTACGACGCCATCGTTCTCGACCGTATGCTGCCCAGCATGGACGGTCTCGCGATGCTTGGAGCGTTGCGCGCTGCCGGGATCGCGACGCCAGCACTGATCCTGAGCGCGCTTGGCAGTGTCGACGACCGCGTCAAAGGCTTGCGAGCCGGCGGTGACGATTACCTGGTGAAACCCTTTGCGTTCAGCGAGCTGCTGGCGCGCCTCGAGGCGCTGCTGCGGCGCGGGGCGATGACGGCGGCGACGACAAAGCTGCGGGTCGCGGATCTCGAGCTCGATCTATTGACGCGGACGGTGAGGCGCCGCGACAAGCCGATCGAGGTGCTGCCGCGCGAGTTCCGCCTCCTCGAATACCTGATGCGCAATGCCGGTCATGTCGTTACCCGCACGATGCTGCTTGAGCACGTCTGGGACTATCACTTCGACCCGCAGACCAATGTCATCGACGTTCACGTGAGCCGCCTGCGGCAGAAGATCGACAAGAGCTTCGACAGCCCCTTGCTGCACACCGTACGTGGCGCGGGCTATTGCATACGCGCCCCCGAGCCGTCTGCGTCCCGATGATCGCTGAACAGCCTTTATCGCCCACCCTGGGATCGTGGGCCGCTCCACGGCGCGTGTTCGGCAATGCACAGCGGCTGCTCCGGACGCATGCCTTCCGCCTTGCCGCCCTTTATTTTCTGGTCTTCGCCGCCTCGGTGTTGGGCGTGCTGTTGTTTGTGTATTGGACGAGCGCGGATTTCGTCGAGCGTCAAACCGAGGCGACGCTCGACGCCGAGATTACCGGTCTGGCTGAGCAATACGCACAGCGCGGTTTGAGCGGCCTCGTCCAGATCGTGGCGGCCCGCAGCGCCGGCGATCGGGGCGACGGCATGCTCTATCTGGTGACCGATCCCAGCGGTGGGCCGCTCGCCGGCAATATCGCCGCGTGGCCGGCGGGGGTGCCCGCACGTACGGGCCGGCTGTCCTTCACGACCGCGGCGCGCGTCAAGGAGCGGATCGAGACCCACCCCGCCCAGGGCGCGTCGTTCATCATTCCCGGGAATTATCGGTTATTGGTCGGCCGCGACATCAGCGACGCAACGGCGTTCCGCAACCGGGTCAAAACTACGTTGTTGTGGGCGGGATTGGTGGCTCTCGGCGTCGGCCTCTTGGGTGGTACGGCGATGAGCCGCAACCTGCTGCGGCGCGTCGAGCAGGTGAACCGGACCAGCGAGCGCGTCATGGCCGGAAATTTATCGGATCGCGTTCCGCTCGACGGTACAAGCGACGAGTTCGACCAGCTCGCCGCCAATCTCAATCGCATGCTCGACCAGATCGAGCGTCTGATGACGGCCATGCGCGAGGTCACCGACGATGTCGCGCACGATTTGAAGACCCCACTTTCGCGTCTGCGTGTCCGGCTCGAGTTGGCACTGATCGATCCCGCGGGCGGCTCCGATCAGACCGAAGCTATTCGCTCGGCGATCGACGAAGCCGATCGCTTGCTCGCGACATTCAACGCCTTGCTCAGCATTGCCGAACTGGAGTCGGGAGCGCGGCGCGAAGAGAGCGAAGCGTTGGATCTGGCAGAAGTAGCCCGGTCGGCAGCCGAGCTGTATGAGCCGGTTGCCGAGGAGAAAGGGTTCGTTTTGTCGCTCGCCACCGAGCCCGGCGTCAGAGTTCGCGGCTCGCGGCACCTGCTGTCCCAAGCGCTCGCCAATCTGCTCGACAATGCGCTGAAATACGCCGACGGCGGAGAAATTCAGATCCGGGTCCAGCGTTCCGAAGGAGGCGCCGCTCTCGAGGTAACCGATCGGGGCCAGGGTATTGCAGAAGCGGATCGGGAGGCCGTCTTCGATCGGTTCGTCCGGCTCGAGCGAAGCCGCAGCACCCCGGGGAACGGTCTCGGACTCAGTCTCGTCAGGGCTGTCATGAGGCGGCACCGGGGTACGGTCGAGCTGGCTGACAATCGGCCCGGTCTGCGGGTCCGTCTCGAATTCCCGGAGCTGACAACCTAGTTATCGTGCTCCGGCATCTCCTCCGCGTCGCTCCGCTGCGCTCGATCCTCGATGCGGCGGGCGGTTTCCATCATCATCTCCCGCAGCTCTTGCAGCTCGAGACCGGCGCTGCGCAGTACGGGCTCCATCACCTCGTCCGCGAGCAGATCTTCGAGGCTTGGCTCATAGCGGCAGCACTCAGAGCGCTCGTCCATGATTCCCCTCCTTACCTTTCAGATTGTACGCAGTGTCGCCGCAAAGCATGACCGCTTTGTGTCAGGGGATCGGAGATTTAGCGGCGGTCTGTAAACCGCCCGACTGATCGTCGCAGGGGCTGCGTCAAAGCAGCGTCAAGCCGGGCCAGCAGCCGGTTGGGCCCGCTGTCGCTATAGCGTCCGTCGTGCCTTCAACGCGGCGGTCAGGGTGCCGTCATCGAGATAGTCGAGCTCGCCGCCGATGGGAACGCCCTGGGCGAGCCGCGACACCTTGATCCCGCGGCCAGCGACGCGGTCGGCAAGGTAGTGCGCGGTAGCTTGGCCCTCGACTGTCGCATTCAGCGCGAGGATCAGCTCCTGGCCGGGCTTCAACCGGCCGACCAGGCGTTCGATGTTGAGGTCGTCGGGGCCAACGCCATCGAGCGCGGACAAGGTTCCGCCGAGCACGTGATAGCGGCCGCGAAAGGCCCCGGTGCGTTCCAGAGCCCACAGGTCGGCGAGATCTTCGACGACGCAGACCGCCGTCTCATCCCGCTGCGGGTCGCGACATATCGCACAGGGTTGGATCGTATCGAGATTACCGCAGATCGGGCAGGGCCGGACTGCCTCCGCCGCCTTCGCCAGCGCGGCGGCGAGCGGCTCGAGCAGGCTCTCTCGACGCTTGACCAGATGCAATGCCGCGCGCCGCGCCGAGCGCGGGCCGAGGCCGGGCAGCTTGGCTAAAAGCTGGATCAGGGTGTCGAGTTCAGACATCTGACAGAGGCGTCGGCGCAGCACCATGCCGCGCCGTTCAGAACGGCAGCTTGATGCCGCCCGGCAACTCCAGGCCGCCCGTGAGCTTATGCATCTCTTGCTCGGCGTGAGCGGATACTTTTCGCCTGGCATCGTTGAATGCGGCGATGATCAGATCCTCCAACACCTCGACCTCTTCAGGGTCGATCAGCGTCTTATCGATCTTTACCTTCTTAAGATCACCCTTGCCGTTCAGCGTCAGCTGAACAGTGCCGCCACCGGCGACGCCAATCATCTCGACAGCCTCGAGCTGGGATTGCATCTCGGCCATCTTCTCCTGCATCGCTTGCGCCTGCTTCATCAGCTGGCCGATATTCTTCATATGTCGTCCTCTTCCATAGTCGGATCGTCGCCCGCATCGGAACCCGGGCCGGGCTCATCTGGTTCAGGCTCGATCGACGCGAAGCGCTCCCGGACCGCTGCGATCGTCGCTCCCGGGAACGTCTCGAGCACCGCCTGAACCAGCGGATGCCGCGTCACCTCATTCCGCAGATCGCTCTCGCCCCGCTCTTCCTGCTCGCGCAGCGTGGGCTCTCCCGGAGCCGCTTGCGACCGGGCGACGAGCCAGCGTTCGCCGGTCCACTCACCGAGCAGCTGGCTGATGCGGTTGGCGAGATTGCTCGGGGCTCCGTCGGCAGGACGAAATTCGATGCGCCCGGGCTCGAACGCGATCAGATGCACATGCTCTCGCAGATGGGAGCCGATCACCGCTTCACGCCGCTTGTCGAACAATGCCACGACTTCGGCAAAGTCTTGTGGCATCGGGTCGTATTCGAACGAATTCGTCGTCGGCGGATCGGCGCGCTCGTCGGGTTCGATCCGGGCGGTGGGCGCCAACGAGCCAACGACGGTCGAAGCAGGTGCCGATGCTATGAGGGACTCCGGGGGCGGCGCCGATCCCGCACCCCTTGCACGGTTTGCGACCGGCTCTGCCGCAACCGGGCCGATGCCGCGGGCCGGCGGAGTGGTGAGCGACCGGACCAGGTCGGCCGGTACCGGGAGGTCGGCGACATAAGCGAGCCGCACCAACACCATCTCCGCCGCCTGTATCGGCGAGGGGGCGGCTTGCACCTCTTCCAGCCCCTTCAAGAGCATTTGCCAAATCCGCGCGAGCGCCGGCAATGTCAGTTTTTCAGAGAGCGGGGCAGCACGCTTGCGATCACCCTCGACGATCGGATCGCCGACGCCGGCCTCGGGTGCCAACTTCAGGCGCGTCAGGAAA
>Ga0306926_10007426_pt1 | contig 11875 bp, 10 predicted proteins | sample flu12Cox44000178_FD_203759 | JGI IMG/M metagenome (GOLD analysis project Ga0306926, IMG submission 203759) | Lab enrichment of tropical soil microbial communities from Luquillo Experimental Forest, Puerto Rico - flux8day.12C.oxic.44.000.178 (v2)... | ecosystem: Environmental > Terrestrial >...
CATATTCGCAGAACGCCCGGTGGGCCACCCTGGACGAGGACCGGGCCGGGGGCTGTATCCGGGACCGCCAGCACGCTTACACCACCGACGGTGGTCTGGCCGTGCTGTACGGGAACCTGGCCCCGGAGGGGGCGATCATCAAGACCGCCGGGGTGCCGGCCGAACTGTGGCAGTTCGCCGGCCCGGCCCGGGTGTTCGAGAGCCAGGAAGACGCGGTGACGGGCATCCTTAACGGCACGGTAACCGCCGGCGACGTGGTGGTCATCCGGTACGAAGGGCCCAAGGGCGGCCCGGGCATGCAGGAGATGCTCTACCCGACCAGCTTCCTCAAGGGCAAGGGCCTGGGCCGGGCCTGCGCCCTCATCACCGACGGCCGGTTCTCCGGCGGCACGGCCGGGCTGTCGGTCTGCCACATGGCGCCGGAAGCAGCCGCGGGCGGGACGATCGCGCTGGTCGCCGACGGCGACCGGATCGAGATCGACATCCCCCGGCGGGAGCTGACGCTGGCCGTGCCGGACGGCGAACTCGCGGCCCGGCGCGAGCAGCGGGCCGCCGCGGGCGGCTTCCAGCCGGCCAGCCGCGCCCGGCCGGTGAGCCAGGCCCTGCAGGTGTACGCCGCGCTCGCCACCTCGGCCGCCATCGGCGCGGTACGCGACCTCAGCGCGCTGAACCGGCCCGGCGGCTCATCCACCGCGGTCTAGTGGCCTCGGCACGGCAGTGGCTGGGCGGCGCCCGGCCGCGCACGCTGCCCGCGGCCATCGTGCCGGTCCTGGTCGGATCCGGGGTAGCGGCCGGTTACCGGCTGTTCTCGCCGTGGCGGGCCGCGCTGGCGCTGGTGGTGGCGCTGGCCCTGCAGGTCGGGGTCAACTACGCCAACGACTACAGCGACGGGGTGCGCGGCACCGACGAGGCCCGGGTCGGCCCGGTCCGGCTGGTCGCGGCCGGGCTGGCCACCCCACAGCGGGTCCGCACCGCGGCGCTGGCCAGTTTCGCCGTCGCATGCACGGCCGGCCTGGTGCTGGCGGCAGTCACCGCGTGGTGGCTGCTGCTGGTCGGGGCGGCGGCGGTGGCCGCCGCCTGGACCTACACCGGCGGCCGCCACCCGTACGGCTACCACGGCCTGGGTGAGGTGGCCGTGTTCGCGTTCTTCGGGGTCGCCGCCGTGGTGGGCACCGCCTACGTGCAGATGGAGCGGGTGAGCTGGCTGGCGGTGGCAGCCAGTATCCCGGTCGGGCTGCTCGCCTGTGCCCTGCTGGTGATCAACAATCTGCGCGACATCCCGTCCGACACCGCGGCGGGCAAGCGGACACTCGCGGTGCTAATCGGCGACCAGCGGACCCGGCTGCTGTACACCAGCTGCGCGCTGGTCCCGTTCGGCATGCTGGCGGTGCTCGCGTTCGCCCGGCCGTTCAGCCTGCTCGCGCTGATCACACTGCCGCTTGCGGTAGCGCCGGTGCGGGCGGTGCGTGCCGGGGCGCGCGGGCCGGCGCTGATCGCCGCGCTCGGCCAGACGGGCCGGCTGCAGCTAGCGTTCGGCCTGCTACTTACCCTCGGACTGGCCATCCGCGGCTGACCGGGGCCTGACCGCAGCCGCGACCTGGGCGTCACGGTCAGCGGCCGGGCTGAAGCCGGCCGCCAGCGCCTTCAGCGCGCTGGTCAGCTCGCTCGGGATCATCCACACCGTGTTGCCCGCGCCCTGTGCCAGCTCGGGCAGGGTACGCAGGTACTGGTAGGCGAGCAGCTGCGGGTCGGGATTGCCGTCGTGAATGGCACCGAAGACGGTGCCGATCGCCTGCGCCTGGCCCTCGGCGCGCAAGATGGCGGCCTGCTTCTCGCCCTCGGCCCGCAGGATGTTCCCCTTCTTGTCGCCCTCGGCGGTCAGGATCTGCGACTGCTGGTGCCCCTCGGCCGTCAGGATCGCGGCCCGCTTCTCCCGCTCTGCCTTCAGCTGCTTTTCCATCGCGTCCTTGACCGTCTGCGGCGGGTCAATCGCCTTGATCTCGACCCGGGTGACCCGGATCCCCCACTTGCCGGAGGCGTCGTCCAGCACCCCGCGCAGCAAGGTGTTGATCTTGTCGCGGGAGGTCAGCGTCTCCTCCAGATCCATACTCCCGATCACGCTGCGCAGCATGGTCGCGGCCAGCTGCTCGATCGCCTGGATGTAGTTCACGATCTCGTAGTCAGCCGCCCGGGGGTCGGTGACCTGGAAGAACAGCACGGTGTCGATGGCCACCACCACGTTGTCCTCGGTGATCACCCGTTGGCCGGCAAACGACACCACCTGCTCACGCAAGTCGATCAGCGGCTTCACCCGGTCGACGAGCGGGATCACGAAGTTCAGCCCCGGCTCCAGCGTCTTGCGGTACCGGCCCAGCCGCTCCACGTTCCTGGCCCGGGCCTGCGGGATCATCCGGACCGAGCGGCTGAGCACCACCAGCATCAGCACAACAACGATGAAGATCACGACCGTGATAACGATGCTCGCACTGGTCATGTCCTACTCCCGTGGGTGAACGAGCGCCAGAGCGCCCTTGATCTGCAGAACCTCGACGGTCGAGCCCGCCGGGATGACCGAGGACTCGTCGTAGGGCCGGGCCGACCATTCTTCCCCGCCGATCTGTACCCGGCCACTGTGCGGGGTGACGTCGTCCAGCACCAGGGCGTTCTGGCCGACAAGTGCGGCAGTGCCGCTGCGCAGTGACGGTGTCCGCCGCAGGTGCCGCAGCACGGCCGGCCGCACCAGCAGCAGGCCAGCCAGCGAGGCGAGCACGAACACCGCCACCTGCCACGGCAGGCTGGCCCCCAGCGCACCGGCCAGCGCAGCCGCCAGCGCCCCCACCGCCACCAGGCCGAAGGCCAGGGTCGTGGTGATGACCTCGGCCGCACCGAGCGCGATCGCGACGATCAGCCAGATAATCCACAGGCCCATGTCAGCCGCTCCGGCATATCGCAGATGAAACACCAGGCAACGCCATTAAACCTCGCTGGATGTGAAAACCCGCTGCTGTTATCGGCAGGATCTGCTGCCTGTCCTTGCCGGGCGCCAGAAAAGTGGCGGGGAGACGGCGGCCCCGATGGCCCGCGAGCACCGGCTCCGGCGGGAGCGGGGCAGTATTCACACGGAGCGCGCCGGCGGGGCACGATGGTGCAGACCCGCCGGCGATCCCGGCCAGCCAGGCGCACCGCTGCCCGGCTCCCGGCCAGCCGGCCAGAGCCGGAGGGACTGGCATGACCACAGTGACGGAGCCGTCCTACAGTCACGGAGCGTCCGCGGTGCCGCTGCTGGGTGAGACCATTGGCGCCAACCTGCGCCGGGTCGCCGCCAGCTACCCCGGTAACGAAGCAGTGGTGGATATCCCCACCGGGCGCCGGTGGACCTACGCCCAGCTGGACGCCGACACCGACACGCTGGCCCGCGGGCTGATCGCGGCCGGCCTGGCGGCCGGTGACCGGGTCGGCATCTGGGCGCCCAACTGCGCGGAGTGGGTGCTGCTCCAGTACGCGACCGCCAAGGCCGGGATCGTGCTGGTGAACATCAACCCGGCGTACCGCAGTCAGGAGCTGGCGTACGCGCTGCGGCAGTCCGGCGTGCGGCTGCTGGTGTCCGCCGAGTCGTTCAAGACCAGCGACTACCGGGCGATGGTGACCGAGGTGCGGGACGGGCTCGACCGGCTGGAACGGGTGGTGTACCTGGGGTCAGCGGACTGGCAGGCGCTGGTCACCGCGGCCGGCCCGGCCGGTGGCGGGCCGGGCCCGCTGGCCGCCAGGGAGGCGGCGCTGGCCTTCGACGACCCGATCAACATCCAGTACACGAGCGGGACCACCGGTTTCCCCAAGGGCGCCACCCTGTCCCACCACAACATCCTCAACAACGGCTTCTTCATCGGCGCGGGCTGCCGCTACACCGCGCAGGACCGGGTCTGCATCCCGGTGCCGTTCTACCACTGCTTCGGCATGGTGCTGGGCAACCTGGCCTGCACCACCCACGGGGCCTGCATCGTCATTCCCTCTCCCGGCTTCGAGCCGGCCGCTGCCCTCGCCGCGGTCCAGGCTGAGCGCTGCACCTCGCTGTACGGGGTGCCGACCATGTTCATCGCGGAGCTGGCGCTGCCGGAATTCGCCGGTTACGACCTGTCCACCCTGCGGACCGGGATCATGGCCGGGTCGCCGTGCCCGGTGGAGGTGATGAAGCGGGTGGTCAGCGAGATGCACATGACCGAGGTCACCATCTGCTACGGGATGACCGAGACCTCCCCGGTGTCCACCCAGACCACCGCGGACGACGACATGGACCGCCGGGTGTCCACCGTCGGCCGAGTGCACCCGCACGTGGAAGTGAAGATCGTCGACCCAGAGACCGGCCTGGTGGTTCCCCGCGGCGTGGCCGGGGAACTGTGCACCCGCGGTTACTCGGTCATGCTCGGCTACTGGGACGACGAGGCCCAGACCCGGTCGGCGATCGACACGGCCCGCTGGATGCACACCGGCGACCTGGCGGTCATGGACACCGAGGGCTATCTGAACATCGCCGGCCGGATCAAGGACATGGTCATCCGCGGTGGCGAGAACGTCTACCCGCGTGAGGTGGAGGAATTCCTGTACGCGCACCCGGCGATCGAGGACGTCCAGGTGATCGGGGTCCCCGACACCCGCTACGGGGAGGAGCTGTGCGCCTGGGTCAAGCTGCGGCCGGGTGCCACGCTCAGCCTGGACGAGCTGCGCGAGTTCTGCACCGGCCAGATCGCCCATTTCAAGATCCCCCGCTACCTGCGGATCACCGGCGAGTTCCCGATGACGGTGACCGGGAAGGTGCAGAAGTTCAAGATGCGGGAGGTCTCGATCGCCGAACTGGACCTGGCCGAGGCGGCCCGCACCCGCACCGCCTGACCCGGCCGGGCGGCCGCAGCCGGTGGCGCCCGCGAGAATCAGCCGGCCAGCCGGCCGGCTAACACCGTGGACTGGTCCGGGCTAGCTTCCAGGCGGGCGAGCAGGGTCTGGGTGGCGGCACTGACGGCCTCCACCGCGTTGTTGAAAGCCTCTTCATTGGCCGGGTTCGGAAGACGGAAGCCACCCACCGTCCGCACATACTGGAGTGCGGCCGCGCGCACGTCCTCATCGGTCACCCCGACGGCATACGGTGCGCGCAGAGTCTTGATGTTGCGGCACATGGCACGACGCTACGCCCCAGTAGCCGGCAAAGTGGGCACTGCCGCAAAATCGCCACCCCCCGGGGCCGCGGCCGATGGCCAGTGGCTCAGCGCAGGTCAGCGGTCGTGGGGAGCGGCTCACCAGCCGGGACGATCCGCACCCCGAGCGGCACCAGCGAGATAGGGATGATCTTGAAGTTGGCGAGGCCGAGCGGGATGCCAATCACAGTCAGGCACAGCAGGACCCCCGTCACCAGGTGGCCGATCGCGAGCCACCAGCCGAACAGCACAATCCAGATGATGTTGCCGATCAGGGAGCCCACGCCGGATTCCCGGCGCGGGACGATCGTGCGGCCGAACGGCCACAGCACATAGCTCGCGATCCGGAACGCGGCGATGCCGAACGGGATCGTGACGACCAGGAAGAACAGCAGGAAACAGAGCAGGCCGGCCAGGGCATAGCCGATCGCCATCCACAGGCCGCAGAGCACGAACCAGATCACGTTGAGGATCGTTCGCATCGCATCCCCCCTTGGGGCTGGTCCACGCTGGTGGCGGTCAGTCGCAGGTTACCAACGGTGCCCGGAGCATCCTGCCGGGCAGGACCGCCTAGTCGCGGTGGCCGGTGAAAGCGAGCGTCAGGCCCAGGCCGATCATTGCCAGCCCGCCGAGCCCGCCGACGAGGGCCAGCCGCTGCGGGGAGCGGGCAAACCAGGAACGCACCCCGCTGGCGGCCAGTCCCCAGGCGCTGTCACAGATCAGCCCGATGGGCAATGACACCAGGCTGAGCAGCAGCAACTGGACCGGGACGTGCCCAGCCGCCTGGTTGGCGAACTGCGGCAGCACCGCCGCGAACAGGATGTAAGCCTTCGGGTTGGTGATACCGACCAGGAATCCCTCGCTGGCCGCCCGGCGGTCACCGCGTGGCTCCACCGCCATGTCCAGTGCCGCGCCGAGGGAATGGCGGTGCCGGATGGCCTGGATGCCGAGCCAGGCCAGGTAGCCAGCGCCCAGCAGTTTGACCACCGTGAACACAGCGGCCGACTGCTGCACGAGCGCACCGACACCGAGCGCGACACTGACCGCGACCACCTGTATGCCAACGACGTTGCCCACGACCGAAGCGAGTGCCGTCCGGCGGCCGTGCGCCAGCGCCCGCCCGACCACGAACAGCACGCTCGGCCCCGGGACCGCGATCACGATCACGCAGGTGACGGTGAAACCGAGGAGCTGGCCTGCCGATATCATCGGGCCACCCTACCCGCCCGGGCCGGTCGCGCCTGCCCCGGCGGTGAGGCCGAACTGTGGCCTAACCGCAGCCGTCTGGCGACAACCGGAGCGGTCTGGCCGACGTCATATGTGTCAGCTGGCTCGTGGAGCCACCCAGCACGAGGAACCCCGATGACTGCATTCGCACGCACCGCCCGGCAGCTGGCCGTGGCCGCAGGTCTTTGTTCCGTCGCGGCATTGGCGGCCGGCTGCGGCCCCAGCTCGACCCCGACGCCGACCCACACCGTCACCATCACCCCGCACGCCACGGGCAGCCCAGCCAGCCCGGCCCCGGCGAGCAGCTCGCCGTCTTCCGCGTCCGGCCCGGGACCGTGCCCGACCAGCTCGCTGGGTGTCAGGCTCGGCCTGGCCCAGGGCGCGGCCGGCAGTACCTACCAGGTGATCGACTTCGCCAACAACTCGAGCGTGACCTGCACGCTCTACGGCTACCCGGGGGTCTCGGCCGGGAACGGACAGCCGCTCACCCAGGTCGGCCTGGCCGCCTCGGAGGTGCCGACCCCGCCACGGGAACTGGTGACCCTCGCCCCCGGCGGGGTCGCCAACGCGCTACTGCGGATCGTGGACGCCGGCAATTACCCGGGGAGCCGGTGCAGCATGACGCCGACACATCTGCTGCGGATCTACCCGCCGAACCAGACCGCCCCGGTCTACCTGCACTACAGCACGCAGATGTGCGCCAAGCCGGTGCAGACCCTGTCGGTCACCGTGGTCCAGCCGGGCAGCGGCGGCTAGCTACCCCGCACGGGCATGATCCTCAGGGGTGCCCGCGAATGGCTGACGCGAACATGATCACGAAGTCCTCCTGGGCGATGGTTTCCAGCGCCCGCGGACCGCGCGCGGTCCGCACAGCCGCGATGGCCGCCTCTGCCGACATCCCGCCGGCGACGAGAAAGCATGCCGCAACCGTTCCGCTCCGGCCGAGCCCGCCCATGCACGTCACTACCACCGCCTCGCCCCGCTCCGTTCCCTCGCGGCACCAGCGCACAAGATCCGTGGCGTCGGCGACATCGGGTGTCCCCTGATCGGGGACGGGGAGACGGCGGTAGGTCAGGCCCGCGGCCTGCGCGCGGCGGCCAAGGTCGGGTACGCCCGCCCAGCTGAGCTCGGCGTCGGTCAGCAGGCACAGGAGCCGGTCGGCACCCTCGGCCCGGAGCTGGGCCAGATCCGTGCCCAGGTCGCGGCCCCGGTCCCGGCGGCCGGGGCACAGGGTGATACCGAGCCTGCCCGTCCCGATCAGGCCTGGGTCGATCCAGTCCACCCGCAGCGCAAGCTCGGCTTCGACGGTGCCGGTGATCTGCTGACCGAGCGAGCACGCCGCCGCTAGTGCCGACTGCTTCTGCAGCGGGGACGCTTCGGGGAAGCTGAGCGTGTGGACGGCGTAACGCAACAGCGCCACCTGGAGCTGCAGCGGGTGACGGTCTTCCCGGCAGAGCCGGCCGCCGATCCGGCGCAGCAGCTGGAGTACCTCCCACGCCCGGACGAACTGCGGGGAGCGCACCTCGCCGGGGCGGTCAGGCAGTTCGGCGTGGAGGTCCGCCACCGATCCGAGGGCGCGGGTGATGGCAAGGGCCTCCAGTAGCTGGGTGGCATCGTCGATGGGCGTGAGCAGGTAGAGCAGGTCGTTCTCGAACTTGGCCAGATCTTTCAGCACGTGCCCGGGGGCGGCGTGGAAGAAGTCGATGACCCAGACGTTGTGGTGAGGGTCCACCAGGATGTTGGCAGCGTTGAGGTCGCCGTGGACGTAGGCCACATAGTGGTAGTCGTGCGCTGGCAGCGGGTGGTGTGCCAGGAAGTCCTCGTAGAAATCGCAGACGTTGGGCAGGGAGACCCCGCCGGGAAAGTCCAGCATCTTCTGGCCAGAGTCAGCCGTGATGGCGGCAACGGCGCGGCGGACCGCGGGCCCCAGCAGGGGAGTGAACTGGTAATGCTCGAAAAGCGGCATGCGTTCGTAGCGGGCCGCGGCATAGAGCGGGCCGAGCACGTCCTCGAATGCGCTCCGGACGACGGAAATGATGCGGCGTGATGCCACCCCGGCGGCAAACATCGCCTGCAGCGTCCGGACCTGGCCGTGACCCATGGCGGCGTAGGCGTACTTGAGGCCGGCTCTGCCGCCAAGGTCAACGAACCCCCGGACCCGGGGGGCGTTGTTGCCGAGCACGGCCTCGACTTGCTCGAAGGCAACCCGCTCCTGCGCGATGGCCCGGTTCGGGCCCAGCTTGACGACGGCTGGCGCCTGGCGGTGGCCCAGTGCGTCCTGGCTCGTTGCCCGCCATACCAGGGCGCCGGAATAGCCGCCGGAAATCGGCTCCAGGTCCACCTGCGTGCTGTCCCGGAACAGGTGGGCGACGATGGCGCGGTCGGTTGCGGTGAGGGAGGTACCGGTGCCGGTGCCTTCGATCCGCGGCTCGAACCCGAGCGGGTCATGGGGAAGGGCCAGCTCCGCCCCCGGACGGAGCCAGTCGGCGAACTCAGCCGGGGAGTCGAAGCTGCGCACGCCGAGAATCTTCTCGAGCTGGGCCAGGGCGTTGAAATGCTGAGCGCGTGAGGCACTTGCGGTCAGCGCGCTGCAGGTCGCCAGCTCATCAATGCCCAGCCTGGTCTTCAGGTCGTAGAGCAGGAAGCTCACCTTCGCCTCGGTCCACACCCCGACCACGCCCACCCGCAGCGGCTCACCGTCGTGGGCGTTCCGGATCCGCTCAAGTTGCTGGACCAGATCGGTTCCCTCAAAGTCGTTCAGCGTCAGCGAGTCGATGATCCGCTCATTTGCGGCCACGCTGGCCCGCGCATCCATGCCCAGAATGAGCTGCGCCCCGGCGGAGCCTTTGATGCAATGTGCACCGAATCGCTCCAGGTGCTCGCGCTGAGCGGGGTCGTCAGGATCGTGCCAGTCCCGGATGTGGATGAGATCGATCGCCGCCGAGGGCAGGCTGCGGGCCCAGTCGATCAGCTGGGCCATTGGCCCCGCTGACGGCTCAGGACCGAGCAGGCGGGCCGCTTCGCTGTAGCCGACGTGCAGCAGGTTCGGCAGCGGATCGTGTGTGCCGATGGGATCGACGAAGTCACGCTGAAGGCACTGCGTGATCAGGACCGTGGCCACCGTCAGGGCACCAGCGGAAAACCACACGGCCACGTGAGCTGGCCTAGCGCGCGCATCGGCCGGATATTATCACCGCACCCGGCAGGGATCGGCGTCACACGGCCTCGACGTGAGCCCGCAAGCCGGAGCCCGTGTGGCCCAGCGCTGCTGACACCGCCGCCAGCACATCTGCACCTGCGGGCGGATGGAGGCCCGCGGCGAAGGCGGCCAATTCGTCGAGGCGCTCACCGAAGCGGAGCCAGGCCGCCCGGCGGTGCGGGAGCAGGAAACTGGCCCGGTAGGGGAGCTGGAAGTTGGCTCCAGCCGTGACACCTGGGTGACCCGGTCCCACTGGCAGGCCGGCGAGCAAGAGGCCGAGCGGCTTGATGGCACCGAACATCAGCCCGACGGCGGAATTGGCGAGAACCTGGCGCTGCGCGGGTGTTTCGTGGCCGAAGGCGAAGTAGCGCGCGATCATCTGCAGCAACAGCTCGTACACGGCGTTGAACAGGTCGGAACACCCGCCGGTGGCGGGGTCGGTGATGTAGACGTCCGGTTCGATCCCCTCCACCGCCCTCATCCCGGCGGCCACCACCGGGTAGGCCGGTTCGAAGCCTGGATCGGTCTTGCGCATCGCCTGGTAGTCGCCGAGCATCTCGAGGAAACGGCCGTAATGGGCGGTCTCCCAGTTCCCGGTCACCCCCTCCCCTTGCTCGACGATGCGCTCCAGGGCCTGATTGGCGCCCGCCAGGTCGGTGATAGGCCGAAGGTCAGGCCAGCCGAAGGTGGTCTCGTCGGCCTGCTGGAACGCCGGGCCTATGAACAACCGGTCCGCGCCCATCGTGTCAGCCAGGTGGGTGAACCCCCGTTCGACAGCACGGTAGAAGTGCCCTACCGTGGCGAAGTCCTGGGCCCGCGGCACGATATCCTCGGGCAGCATAGCCTCGGGCGGGAGCCCAGCCGGTTCGAAGCCTGGCGCATCGGCGCCCTCCACCCCTTCCGGCCGCTCCAGGTATACGAAGTGCTCCAATGCCGCCTCCCCGAAGGGGAGCAGCCGGAACTGCACCCCGGGCGGGTAGCCCCTCGCCTGGTGTGGCATATGGGGCCGGCTCACATAGGGGGCGGACCCAACGGACGCGAGAAGGTTCTGCACCATCGCCCAATGCATCATCTCCTGGGCGGCGATTGTCAAGATCATCTTGCGCCAGCGCTCGACGGCCGCCAGCTGATCGTCGCGAAGACCGGGACCCGCCGTGCTCTTGAGACTGAACGCGGCGTAGAGGTACTCGCACATCAGGGCGTGCTCGAGCTCAGCAGCCTGGGAGAGAAGATAGGTGAGCTCCTTGCGGCGCTCCACCACGATGGGCGGCTCTTCCATAATGAGAGAAACGTACCGCAGCGACAGCCGCCCGCAACGGCGCGGGCACCGGCAGGTGGCCTGCCTACCGGGGATACATGTCAGCCCGGAAGATCAGGCCGGACGGGCTTCCCGGTGGCAATGCCGTATACCTCCTCAGCGCTGAGGGCCATGCCCTTGGCCTGGTCTTGCTCGAGCAGCTGCTGGCCCAGGTGGGCGCGCACCTGGTCGAGGCTGTCCTTGCGGTAGCCCGCTTCCAGCTCTTCCCAGGGTTGCCCGATTTGGCCGAGGAACGCTAGCGCGGCGCCGTGCAGCACGGCTGCCCGGTGCCAGTCGCCCGCGTCTGCGGCCAGGCACGCCAGGCCCAGGCTGGCGTAGGCGATACCGTAACGATCCCCTTCCCGGCGGCTCTTCTGCAGGAAAGCCTCGAAGCTGGACCGCGCGCCGTCAGTGTCGTTGTCCAGGCGCAGCACCCAGCCCATATTGACCATGACACCAAGGTCATTGCACCCGATTGCCTGGATGTCTTGTGCCGCCTCAGCCAGATGGGCCCGGGCAGCGGTGATGTCCCCGGCCCGCAGGGCGAGAACGCCAGCGCTGTTGTTCACGAAGTGGGAGACGAGATAGTCGCCGGATCGCCGGGTGCAGGCGATGGCCTCGGCGAACAGCGGCTCCACGTGCGCGGGGTCGATGACGGTGGCGCACAACAGGTAATCCGCCAGGCTCTGGCCTAGCAGGACATCATCGCCTAGCTGGCGTGCGCGCTGGACAGCTTCCCGTCCCGGGCGAAGGCCTCGACGCGGCTCGCCGGCGTAGTAGCAAACGGAGCTCACGGCGGCGAGCGAGTCGACGAGCAACTGGCCGGTGGGGAGCTGGCGGGCGAGCGTGACCGCCTGGTCACCAAGCTGCTGGGCGGCGGCGATGTCAGGGAAGCGAGCGATGCGCACGGTCGTGATCAGCGCCGCCGTGAACAGCTCCGGGTCAGCCCGGGCATCGGGCCGGTCC
>Ga0306926_10007430_pt1 | contig 11873 bp, 8 predicted proteins | sample flu12Cox44000178_FD_203759 | JGI IMG/M metagenome (GOLD analysis project Ga0306926, IMG submission 203759) | Lab enrichment of tropical soil microbial communities from Luquillo Experimental Forest, Puerto Rico - flux8day.12C.oxic.44.000.178 (v2)... | ecosystem: Environmental > Terrestrial > Soil...
CATGATGGAATCACCAGTTCAATCTGCAATCTGAAGTCCGAAATCCGAAATCAAATTTGCAATTTGCATTTTGCAATTGTCTAGAGCGTTCCCTGGTTTTTCTGCTCTGCGATGTACTCGGACGTCCGCATCGCCAGCGCGAGAATCGTCCACGTGCAGTTCTTGTGCGCGTTGGAGACGAACGGCCCGGCGTCGGCCACGAACAGGTTTCGCACGTCGTGCGCCTGGCAATGCGCATTCAACACCGACGTGCTCGAATCGGTCCCCATTCTCGTCGTGCCTACCTCGTGGATGATTCGTCCGACGGGCTCGAGACCGTACAGCTCGTCGCGCGTCGGCATCCGCGAGAGCGGCGTCCCGCCCATCTCGTGGATGATTTCGCGGAACGTCTCCTGCATGTGCTTCGCCTGGTTGATCTCGTGATCCGAAAACCGCGCGTGGAATCGCAGCACCGGGATGCCGTAGCTGTCCACGACGTTCGGGTCGATCTCGCAGTAGGTGTGCTCGTTGGGAATCATTTCGCCGCGCCCGGCAAAGTTGACCGTCGATCCGTAGAAGCGACGGTAGTCGTCCTTGAGCGACTTGCCGTATCCGCCGACACCGTTGAAGCGTTGAATCCCGCCCATGAAGCCGAAGCCCGGTGCGGATCGCTTGCCGCCGCCCAATTCGATGTGGTACCCGCGCGGGAAATCGAGATTCTTGTTGTCGAGCCACCACGGCATGTACAGGTGGGCGCCGCCGGCGCCGTCTTCGTTGTGCGGCACGCCGTGCTCCATCCTGGGGATGTGTCCGGAGACTGCCAACCCGGTCGAGTCCGTCAGATAGCGGCCGACGACGCCGCTCGAATTGGCGAGCCCGTCGGGGAAGCGGCCCGACGTCGAGTTCAACAGCAGACGCGCCGACTCGCAGGCGCTCGCCGCCAGCACGACGATCTTTGCGCGGACCGCGTAGTCGCGGCGATCGGTCCGGTTCACGTACGACACGCCGGTGGCCAGCCCGCTGTCGTCGATCAGGACCTCGCGCGCCATCGCGTTCGTGATGATCTTCAGCTTGCCGGTCGCGATCGCCGGCGGCAGCAGCACCGATGGCGACGAGAAGTTCGCGTGCGTCGCGCAGCCGCGCCCGCACTGCCCGCAGTAATGACAGGCGGGCCGGCCGTTCAGCGGCTGCGTCAGAATCGACAGGCGGTTCGGGATGCACGTGATGCGCAGCTTGTCTGCCGCCTGCTTGATCAGCAGCTCGTAGCAGCGCGGCTTTGGCGGCGGCTGGAAAATCCCGTCCGGCTCGTTCGGAATGTTTTCCATCGATCCGAAGATGCCGACGAAGCGATCGAGCTTGTCGTAGTAAGGCTTGATCTCGTCGTAGGTGATCGGCCAATCGTCGCCGATGCCGTCGAGGCTGCGCCGCTTGAAGTCGTCGGGACCCCAACGCAGGGAGATGCGTCCCCAGTGATTCGTCCGTCCCCCCAGCATGCGCCCGCGGAACCAGTCGAACTGCGATCCGGCGGCCTGCGTGTACGGCTCGCCTTCGATCTCCCAGCCGCCGATGCAGCCGTCGAACTCGCCGAACGGCTTGGTCGGGGTGGCGGCCCCGCGTCGTGGAGAGTCGTACGGCCACGCGGACATCCGGGAGTCCTTCGCGGAATCCCACATCCCGCCGGCTTCGAGCATCACGACGTCGGCGCCCGCTTCGCACAGCACCTTCGCGGCCATGCCGCCGCCGGCGCCGGAACCGACGATGCAGACGTCGTAGGTCTTTGGTTGACGGATGACCTGCACTGGCACCTCGCTGAAGCCGGATCTTAGCCCGATTTTTGGAGTAAGGTTCAGCGCATGCAGTGGACCTGCACGGTCAGAAGGAACCGCAGAGACCGCCAAGGACGCAGAGCCATTCTGATCTCAGCGATCTCAGCGATCTCAGCGGTCTTTGCGGTTTCTTCTTTGGCCGGCCAGATGCCGGCGCCGGTCGAATGGCGATCGTACGCCGGCGACCTGCGGAATCACCATTACTCGCCGCTGGCGCGGGTGACCGCGGCGAACTTCAACGCGCTCGAGGTCGCGTGGCGCTTCAAGACCGACAGCCTCGGGCCGAGGCCCGAGTACAAGCTCGAAGGCACGCCGCTGATGGCGCACGGTGTGCTCTTTACGACGGCCGGAACGCGCCGTGCCGTGGTCGCGCTCGAGGCGGCGACCGGCGAGTTGCTATGGACGCACTCGGAGCGTGAAGGCGCGCGCGCGGCCGCATCGCCACGCCAGCTGTCCGGCCGCGGCGTCGCCTACTGGACCGACGGCAGGGACGAACGCGTGCTCTACGTGACGACCGGTTATCGTCTCGTCGCGCTCGATGCCAAGACCGGCGCGCGGATTCCGTCGTTCGGCAAGGACGGGATCGTCGATCTGAAAGACGATGTCGTGTTCGGGAAAGAGCAGCAGATCGATCGCGAGGCCGGCGAGATCGGATTGCACGCGACGCCCGCGGTGACGAAAGACGGCGTCGTGATGGTCGGCGCGGCGATGCTGGAAGGCGGCACGCCGAAGACTCACAACAACACCAAGGGCCTCGTTCGAGGGTTCGACGTGCGCACCGGCCGGCGTCTCTGGACGTTCAACACTATTCCGCGGCCCGGAGAATTCGGCAACGACACATGGCTCGACGAGTCGTGGGCGGTGAACGGCAATGTCGGCGTGTGGAATCAGATCGGCGTCGACGAAGATCTCGGGCTCGCCTATCTCCCCGTCGAGACGCCCAGTTCCGACTTCTACGGCGGCCTTCGCCCGGGCAACAACCTGTTCGCGGAAAGCCTCGTCGCGATCGACTACAAGACGGGCAAGCGGAAGTGGCACTTTCAGCTGGTCCACCATCCGATCTGGAACATGGACATCGCGACGGCGCCGATGCTGGTCGATCTGACCGTCAACGGCCAGCCCGTGAAGGCGGTGGCCATCATGGGGAAACAGGCGTTTCTGTATCTGTTCAACCGCGTCACCGGCGAACCGATCTTTCCGATCGAAGAGCGCCCGGTGCCGCAGTCGGACGTGCCAGGAGAGAAAACGTCGCCGACGCAGCCGTTCCCGACGAAGCCGCCAGCCTACGATTATCAAGGCGTCACTGTCGACAACCTGATCGACTTCACGCCGGAACTTCACGCCGAGGCGCTCAAGATCGCGTCGCGCTACAAGCTCGGACCGATCTTCACGCCGCCGCCCGTGAGCAGGAAGGAAGGTCCCATCGGCAGCTTCCGCTCGTCCGGCGGGACCAACTGGCCGGGCGGCTCGTACGATCCGGAGACGCACATCGCGTATGTACCGTCCTTCACCGCGATGCCCGTTCTCGGTCTGCTGCCGCCGCCGAGCAAGGAGTTCTCGGATCTGCCATACGTGTCGGGCAATGCGCTCACCGGCGTGCGCTACATTTCGGGTCCAGGTGAAAACGTTGGCGCCGACGCGGCGTCGCTCACGTCGAAGGCCGCCGGCACGCTCGTGTCGTCGACGGGAGACGCCGCGACCAACGGTGACGCGCTGCCACAAGGCCTGCCGCTGCTGAAGCCCCCGTACGGTCGGCTGAGCGCGATCGATCTCGACCGCGGCGAGATCCTCTGGCAGGTCGCACACGGCGAGACGCCCGACAGCGTACGCAATCACCCCGCGCTGAAGGGACTGACGATCCCTCGCACCGGTCAATCCGGCGCCGTCGGCGCGCTGGTGACGAAGACCCTGGTGATCATGGGTGATCCGCTGGCGACGACGCTTCCCGGGCGTCCGCGCGGTGCGATGCTGCGCGCGTACGACAAGCGCACGGGAAACGAGGTCGGCGCCGTCTACATGCCGGCGCAGCAGTCGGGGACGCCGATGACCTACGAATGGAACGGCCGTCAGTTCATCGTCGTGCCGATCAGCGGCGGAAACTATTCGGGCGAGTACCTGGCTTTTGCGTTGCCGCGATGATTCGTCAATGTTGTTTTACCGCGGAGCCCGCAAAGACCGCTGAGCTTTAAAGACCTGCACTCTGACGAGGCGATGAATGGAGACGCACATGCGAAAGATAATTGTGGGGCTGGCGACCGTCGTCGGCCTGGCAGGCGCACTGATGGCGCAGGGCGATCCGCAACCGACGTGCAAGATGTGTCCGGGCACTTACATTCCCAAATCCGAAGTCGACGCCTACATCGCGAAGGCCGTCGCTGAAAACCTGATCGATCAACAGGCGCGCGATATCGACATCGGCAAAGCGCACATCGGCATCGGCGTCGTGCATCGCGGCAAGCTTGATGCGCCGCTCCCTGATTCGGTGGCCGAGCACGATCTCGTCAGCGAGGTCTACCACATCATCGACGGTGCCGCGACGCTGGTCACCAGTCCGGACATCGTTGGAATGAAACGGCGTCCTGCCACCCTCGAAACGGTGCGGTTGTTCAACGGCCCGGGCAACAACGGATCCTCGGTCCGGAACGGTGTCGCGCACGAGCTGAAGGCCGGTGACGTCATCGTGATCCCGGCCGGCACAGGTCACTGGTTCACGAAGATCCCCGATCACATCAACTACCTGATGGTCAGGATCGATCCCGACAAGGCCACGCCGCTCAAGAACGAAGCGGATTCGAAGGCGTACCTGTCGAAACCGCGGCAGCCGTGATGCGCGTGTCCTTCGCGTCGGCTCTCGTCGCGTTGTCCGCCGCGCTGTTGAGCGCGCAGGCCGCGCCGAAGTGGAAGAGCGCGACGCCGATCAATGACCGCCCCAACCCGTACCGCCGCGACGCGAACTGGGCGCAGCTTCCGGCGGGATTGAAGTGGGGCGCCGTGATCGGGGCCGAGCCGGGTCCGGACGGCAACATCTATGTCGTCCATCGCTGCTTCGAAAACAGCTGTGCGGGGCGTCCAGAGCCGCCGATTCTCAAGTTCGATCCCAACGGGCGGCTGCTCGCCAGTTGGGGAGCGGGCGCCTATATCTTTCCACATGGCCTTCACGTCGACGAGCACGGCAACGTGTGGGTGACCGACGCGCAAGGCAAGGACGGCAAGGGGCATCAGCTGTTCAAGTACGACAGTAGCGGGAAGCTGCTGATGACGATCGGCGTCGCGGGCGCGCAAGGCGCCGGCGGATCCGACAGCGAAAAGCTCTTTCAGCCGACCGACGTCGTCACCGCGGCCAACGGCGACATCTTCATTTCGGAGGGGCACGTGATCGGCGGCCCAATCGATCGCGTGAGCAAGTGGACGAAGGATGGGCGGTTCATCAAGGCGTTCGGGAAGAGCGGGCACGGTCCCGGCGAGTTCGACGTGCCGCATGCGCTTGCGCTCGATTCGCGAGGCCGGCTCTTCGTTGCCGATCGGAACAACAACCGCATTCAGATTTTTGACCAGGAAGGCAGGTTCCTGGACGAGTGGACGCAGTTCGGCCGCCCCAGCGGCATCGCAATCACGAAGGACGACATCATCTACGTTGCCGATTCGGAGTCGTGGGGCCCGGACGAGCCCGGGTGGAAGAAGGGGATCCGCGTTGGCAGTGCGAAGGACGGATCCGTGAAGTACTTCATCGAGGACATTGAATCCACGACCCAGGACCACAGCGGCGCCGAAGGCGTCGGCGTGGATCGCGACGGCAACGTGTACGGCTCCGTGGTGCGTCGCATGATGCTCGAGAAGCACGTGCTCAAGAAATAGGGAGACACATGAAAAATCAACTGTGCGTCGGCGCTATCTTCCTGTGTTGCGCACTCGCGCTCGGCCTTGGCTCGCGCGTCCTCGATCGACGGGCGACCGTCAGCGCCGCCGCGGCCGCGGTGCAGGCGCCGCGGTTCGAAGTCGACCCGTTGTGGCCCAAGCCGCTGCCAAACAAGTGGATTCTCGGTCAGACGATCGGCGTCGCCGTCGACGCGCAGGATCACGTGTGGATCATTCACCGCGCCGGGTCGCTGGAGCCTGGCGAAGTTCACGCCACGACGAATCCGCCGACGGCGCAGTGCTGCGCGCCGGCGCCGCCGATTCTCGAGTTCGACGCCGCGGGCGATCTCATCGGCCACTGGGGCGGTCCCGGTCAGGGATACGACTGGCCGGACTCGAATCACGGAATCACGGTCGACTATCGCGGCAACGTGTGGATCGGCGGCAACGGCCGCGGCACGCCGCCGGCCGCAGCGGGTCGTGGCCGCGGACGCGGTCAGCCGGAGGCCGGGCAGAACCGGCAGCAGGACGAGAGCCAGACCGGCGGCACGCAATCCTTCAACGACAACATGGTGTTGAAGTTCACGCAGGACGGAAAGTTCCTGATGCAGATCGGGAAACCGGGTACGAGCAAAGGCAGCAACGATATCGCGAACCTGCGGCTGCCGGCCAAGACGTTCATCGACAAGGACACCAACGAGCTGTACGTGGCCGACGGCTACGGCAATCACCGCGTCATCGTGTTCGACGCGGAGACCGGCAAGTACAAGCGCCACTGGGGCGCGTACGGCAACAAGCCGGACGATGTGGATCTGGGACGGTACGATCCGAAAGCGCCGCCGGCGCAGCAGTTCCGCAACCCGGTGCATTGCGCGGATCTTTCCGTGGACCGTCTGCTCTACGTCTGCGATCGCGTCAACGATCGCTTGCAGGTGTTCAAACCGGACGGCACCTTCGTGAAGGAGGCGTTCTTCAACAAGGAGACGCTCGGATCGGGGTCCGCCTGGGACATCGCGTTCTCGAAGGATCCGCAGCAGAAGTACATGTATCTGGCTGACGGCGAGGACGACAAGGTGCTCGTGATCCTGCGCGAGACGCTTGAAGCGCTCACGAGCTTCGGCGAGGGTGGGCGGCAGCCGGGCGAGTTCTACGGCGTCCACAGCATCGCAACAGACTCGAAGGGAAACATCTACACGACGGAAACCTATCGTGGTCAGCGCGTGCAGAAGTTCACCTACAAGGGGCTCGCTCCGGTCACGAAAAAAGATCAGGGAGTGGTCTGGCCGACGCGGCCGAAGTGAGTGGATACAGGCGCGGTCTGACGCGATCGCTTCCGCACGCACGGCTGAAGCCCTGCGCCACGAACTTCGGTCGTTCGTCTTGAGTCGTTAGCACGGAGTCGTTAGTCGAGAGTCGAGTCGGTAGTCGCTGGTCCGCTTACTTTCGACGAGCATGCGGCGGCGCCGTGCTCGAGCGGATCGTCAGCGTGTGCGGCAGTGTCACCGATTCGGGCGCCTTTGCGTCGCTGGCCAGGATCGCCAGGAGGAGCGCCACCGTGCCTTCGCCGATCGCGCGCATCGGCTGGGCGACCGTGGTCAGCGGCGGCTCGATGCATCGCGCAAACCGGATGTCGTCGAAACCGACCACGGAGAGATCGAGCGGCACCCGCAGGCCGCGTCGCTTGGCGGTTTCGATGGCGCCCATCGCCATCTCGTCGTTGAAACAGAAGATGGCGGTCGGTCGTTCGCGGCGCCCCAGCAGGCGCTCGGCCGAGACCGCGCCCGATTCGATCGAGAAATCGCCGTTCATCACGATGAAGTCGCGCTCCGCCTTCTGCAGTTTCGCGCGGGCGGTGGCGCCGCGCAGGCGATCACGGCTCAGCGGGCTGGCCAGCGGGCCGGTGACGATCCCGATGTGGCGGTGACCGAGCCGGTACAGGTAATCCATGGCTTCGGCGGACGCCTTCGCATTGTCGATGTGCACGCTCGGGATGCCGAGGCGGGGCGTGAACTCGCAGCCGTTGACGACCGGCGCACAGCGGGGCGACATGGATCGGACCATCGCCGCCGCTTCCTTCGGGAGGCGATGGCCGAGGAAAATCAGGCCGTCGGCTTCCTTCCGCTTGAGCATCAGCGCGTATCGTTCCTCACGCGCCTCGTCGTGCTGCGTGTCCCCGAACAGCACCGCGTAGCCTTCGCGCTGCGCCGCCTCTTCGATGCCCTGGAGAATCAGCGAAAAGAACGGATTCGAGATATCCGGCACGGTGACGAGCAGCTTCCCCGTGCGCAGCGTGCGGAGGTTCTTCGCGGCCGAGTTCGGCGCATAGTCCAGGAACTCGACGGCCTGCATCACCTTGCGGCGGGTGTCCGGCGTGACCATCGCGGGCTGGCTGAGCACGCGCGACACGGTCGCGGTCGAGACGCCGGCGCGCTTGGCGACCTCATAGATGTTGGACACGGCTGGCGTTCCATCATACTGAAAGCGACGGGCATGGACATTTCGCTTGCCGCGGCTCATTCCATCTGGTACGGTCTGAAACCGATTACATTGCGCGGGCAATCCGCGTCCGATGGCGCGGAGTGCACGGCGTGACGTTCGTCCTCAAAGCCGTCTGCTCGACGTGAACGCGACCGACATCGCGCGGCCCGCAGGAGCGCCCGTTGAGTCGGGCGGCGTCTACGTCGCGTATGCTTTACCGGCGAGGTGACCATGGACGTGCCGACAGTCACGGTGGGAAGCGGTGTTCGACCTTCGGCGCGCTCGAGAGCAGTGTTCGCCTTTCTGGCCGCGGCGCTGCTGGTCTCCTGGACCGCTGGTGTTCTGGCGCAACGCCGCGACTATCCCAATCGTCCACCGGGCGATCCGGCCGCCGTCGAGCGCGGGAAAGCGCTCTACGGCGTCAATTGCCAGTTCTGTCACGGCGCCGACACGCGTGGCGGGGACAGCGGTCCCAGCCTGCTGCGTTCGGGCATCGTGCTCGACGATCAACACGGCGAGCTGATCGCGCCGGTCGTGCGTGCCGGCCGTCAAGGGATGCCGAAGTTCACGCTGACCGACGATCAAGTCTCTGACATCGCCGCCTTCGTCCATACTTTCCGCGCCGCCGGCTACGACGAATCGCGGGTCAAGCCACCGAGCATCGTCGTCGGCGACGCGAAGGCGGGCGAGACGTTCTTCAGTACGAAGTGCGCGTCGTGCCACTCGGCAGCTGGCGACCTGCAGGGTATCGCCGGCAAAATCACCGACCCGAGGCTGCTCCAGCAGACGTGGCTGCTGCCGGGAAGCGGCGGCGGGCGCGGCGGTCCGCCGCCGGTCCAGGTGAAGCCAACGACTGTCACGGTCACGCTGGCGTCCGGTGAGAAGATCGAAGGCAAACTCGATCGCATCGACGATTTCGTCGTAGGGCTGACGACCGCGGATGGCACGCATCGGTCGTTCAACACCAACGGCGATACGCCAAAGGTCGAGATTCACGATCCGCTGCAGCCGCACAAGGATCTGCTGCGTGTCTATTCGGACTCCGACATCCACAACGTGACCGCTTATCTGGTGACATTGAAATGAAGAAAGATCGCCTGCGCTACGTGTGGCCAGCATTCGTCATTTGCGCGTCGGTGGCCTTGGTGGCGCAGCGTGGCGGAGGACTCAATCCCGCGGACCTGCTCAAGCCGCTCGCGGATTCCTGGCCGAGCTATTCGGGCGACTACACAGGGCGACGCTACAGCGCGCTGACGCAGGTGAATCAGTCCAACGTCAAGAGCCTCTCACTGGTCTTCGCCGCAAAGGTGACCGGCGGTCCCGGTCCGGGCGGTGGCGGACGCGGTGGTCCGAATCCCGACGGGCCGCAGACGTTCACGGGCGGTGAAGGCGACGGCAGCGTCACCGTCGGCGGCGCGACGCAGGTGAAGGGCGCCGTGCTCTCGGTGAACGGCATCCTCTACGTCACCTCACCCGACAACGTCTGGGCGCTCGACGCGCACGACGGCAAGGAGATCTGGCACTACTTCTGGAAGACAAAGGGCGGCACTCACATCGGCAATCGCGGCGTCGCGATGTGGGGGAACTATCTCTACTTCGTCACGCCCGACGACTACTTCGTGTCGCTCGATGCGCGCACCGGCAAGGAGCGCTGGCACAAGGAAGCGGCGCCGTTCAGCCAGCAGTACTTCATGACGTCGGCGCCGATGACCGTCGGCAACCACATCATCGTCGGCACCGGGAACGATCTCGATTCACCCGGCTACCTGATGTCGTTCGATCCGGAGACCGGTGAGCAGCAGTGGCGCTTCTATACCGTGCCGATGAATCCGGGCGATCCGGGGCTGGAGACGTGGAAGAGCCTCGACGCGGCGCGCCACGGCGGCGGGCATCCATGGCTGCCGGGCGTCTACGATCCCGAGTCGCACCTCTATATCTTCGGGACCGGCAATCCGACGCCGGCCTACATGTCGGCGCCGCGCGGTGAGGGACTCGAGAATCTCTTCACCTGCGCGATCGTCGCCGTCAACGTCGACACCGGCAAGATGGAGTGGTATTACCAGACGTCGCCGCACGACACCCATGACTGGGACTCGGCGCAGACTCCGGTCCTCGTCGACGGCGACTTCCGCGGCAGCGGTCCGCGCAAGATGGTAGTGACCGCGAGCCGGAACGGTTACTACTTCACGCTCGATCGCCGCACCGGCGAGCACATGGTGACGAGTACTTTCTCGGATACGGTGAACTGGGCCAAGCCCACACTGAACGCAAAAGGGCAACCCGTGCGCAATCCGGCGAAGGACAATCACATCGCCGGTGCGCTGGTGTCGGCGGCCAACGGCGGGTCGACCAACTGGCCGCCGCCGGCGTACAGCCCGGACACCGGTCTGCTGTACGTGCCGACGTCGGAGACCTACGCGATGTACTACCTCACCGAAACCGATCCGCGTGGCGCGATGGGGCTCGGGGGCAAGGATGAGATCGGCGTCGGCACGATGGGCAGCTTCATCAGCGCCATCGACTACAAGACGGGCAAGACGATGTGGAAGCACAAGTTCCGCTCCATGGGGAACCCCCGCGGCGCTCCCGGCCTGCTGACGACGGCGGGCAAGCTGCTCTTCGGCGGAGATGTGTCGGGCAATTTCATCGCGTTCGATCCGGCCAACGGGAAGCCGCTGTGGCATTCGCAAATCGGCCAGGTCACGAACGCGCCGGAAACGTACATGGTGGATGGACGCCAGCACATTCTGGTCGCCGCGGGCGATACGTTGTATTCGTTCGCGTTGTATCAATAGGGACGGCCGAGGAGGGACGGCCTGAAGGCCGTCCCCTACGTACCGGCAATGTTTCGTAGGGGTGCGGTTTCAGCAATCTTCGTAGGGCACGGCCTTCAGGCCATGCCGGAGGCAGGCAATGATCACACGACGGGAATTCGGACGACTCGCGGTGGCAGGCCTCGTTGTGGCACGGCCTGAAGGCCGTGCCCTACTGGTCAGTGCGACTGGCGCTGATTCCGCGGTGAACGGCGTCCACCTCGGAGTCCAGACCTACAGCTTCCGTGATCTTCCGCGCCCGTCCGGCGCGCCGGACTCGGTCGACGTCGTGATCAAAGCAATGCAGGAAGCCGGCGTCAGCGAGTGCGAACTGTTCGCGCCGCAGCTCGAGCCGCAGTTTCCGCAGGGCGCACGCGGCCAGCGCGGTGCGCCGCCATCGCCCGAGGCGGTCAAGGCGCGGGAGGATCTGCGCAAATGGCGTCTCGAGACGTCGCTCGATCACTTCAAGAACGCGAAAAAGAAATTCGACGCCGCCGGCATCGCGATCACCGCGTACTGCTACAACATGAACGACAGCTTCACCGATGCCGAGATCGAGCGCGGCTTCGAGATGACGAAAGCTCTCGGCACGTCGGTGATGACGACGTCCACCCAGATGACGGTGGCCAAACGGATCGCTCCGCTGGTCGACAAGCACAAGATACTGGTCGGGCTGCACGGTCACTCGAACATCAGCGATCCGAACGAGTTCGCCACACCGGAGAGTTTCGCGACGGCGATGAAGATGTCGAAGTACTTCAAGGTCAACCTCGACATCGGTCATTTCACGGCCGCCAACTACGACGCCGTGGCCTACATCCGCGAACACCACGCCGACATCACCAACCTGCACCTGAAGGACCGGAAGAAAAACCAGGGCGACAACATGCCGTGGGGCCAGGGGGAGACACCGATCCGCGAA
>Ga0306926_10007432_pt1 | contig 11872 bp, 4 predicted proteins | sample flu12Cox44000178_FD_203759 | JGI IMG/M metagenome (GOLD analysis project Ga0306926, IMG submission 203759) | Lab enrichment of tropical soil microbial communities from Luquillo Experimental Forest, Puerto Rico - flux8day.12C.oxic.44.000.178 (v2)... | ecosystem: Environmental > Terrestrial > Soil...
TCGTACCAATTCACCTGAGTGTTGTATAACACACAGACAGCCTTCTGTCAACACAATTCTTTCGGTGGGGGAATTTGCGCAAAGGCTCCGCGGCAGGATCTTCAATGGTCTATGGGGTGATACAGGCTTGGGCCGGAACTCCTGTTCGAGGATGGTGTCTGGACCGGGGCGCTATTAGTTTTGGTAGATCGGCGTCAGCGAATACATAAAATTATACTTTACAACTAATCGGAGACCACGGACTTCGTGCAAGTAACTCAATTTGTTACCTGTTAGCTCGTTCGCTGTTTGGCCAATCAATTGCGGCCAATTCGGCGAAGCTGTTCGTACCTGTGGCGGGGGATTGCTGCTCAAAGCTAAAGATTCTTAGGTTAACTACGGCCGTTCCCTGCGGGTAGGTCATTCTTACATTTAACGGTATCGAGGCACCAAATCGTCAAGGAGGTTTGCATGCGGTCCCTTAAAGTAACGTTGTTTATTCTGACAGCATTGCTGGTGGTCTCTTTCGGGACGAAGGTTGCTGCGCAGAGCTTGGTATCAGGTGAGGTAAGTGGGACGATTACGGACCCTGCAGGCGCAGTTGTGCCCGGGGCGGGGGTTACTCTCACTAGCACGGAAACTGGCTTTAACGAGAGCGTCACGACGGGCCAGACGGGCAACTATCGGTTCGCTTTATTAAAGCCAGGCCACTACAACATAACGGTTACCGCGGGAGGCTTCGCGACTACGAAGCAGAGTGTGGTCGTTTCTCTCGGGCAGGTACTAGAAGCTTCGATCAAGCTCGAAGTGAGCGCAAAGGTCGAGACCATTGAAATCACAACTACTACTCCACTGCTCCAGACGGACAATGCCAACTTGGCCACGACTGTCGATCGCCAGTCGATTGAAATGGTTCCAAGTCCCGGGCAGGATATCACAAACTACGCGCTGACGACTCCTGGTGTGACAATTAGCACCGGGTCCGGTTATGGCAACTTCACAGCCAATGGCTTGCCGGGCACCTCCAACCTATATACCGTTAACGGCAATGACTACAACGATCCGTTCAATAACCTGAATAACTCCGGCTCGAGCAACCTGCTCCTCGGGGCGAACGAGCTGCAGGAAATCTCTGTTGTGACCAACGGCTACACTGGCCAGTATGGCCGCGCAGCAGGGGCCAATGTGAACTACACAACCAAGTCTGGAACGAACCAGTTCCACGGGAATGCAGGCTACTTTTATAACGGTACGATTCTGAACGCGAACGACTTCTTTGCGAACTCTACCTCTCCTGCGACCCCGCGTCCGCATGCAGTCAGCAATCAGTGGGTGGGTTCCATTGGCGGACCGATTCTAAAGGACAAGTTGTTCTTCTTCTATGACAACGAAGGATTACGCTACGTGACGCCTGGTGGGGGGGCAGTTTACGTCCCAACAGCCGATTTCGCAAACGCCACGCTGGCCAATATAGCTGCGAATGGCCCGGCCAATTCACTTGCCTTTTACAAAAACATCTTCCAATTGTACGCCGGGGCCCCTGGGGTCGGCCGGGCAACCCCACTTTTTGGTGCTTGCGGCGATCTAAGCGGACACACGATTGGTGGGGTCACGTTCGAAAATGGATCTGGGACACCCGGCATCACGTGCGCCCAAACCTTCCAAAGCACGGTGAACAGCCTCAACACGGAGTGGTTGCAAGCCATTACGGCGGACTGGAACATTACGCCCAACGACACTATCAAGATCCGCTACAAGATGGATAGGGGAGTCCAGGCAACCAGCACGGATCCTATCAACTCAGCCTTCAGCGCGAACAGCAATCAGCCGGAATATGACGGTCAGATCCTCTGGAACCATATTCTCAGCGGGAACAAGACCAACCAATTTATCGTTGCGGGTTTGTGGTACGGTGCGATTTTCGGGCCGCCCGATCTGCCGAAAGCCCTGGCAACCTTCCCAAGTACGATTCTCTTTAATGATGGCGCGCCGTTTACAAATATGGGTGGAGGCGGCAATCAGGGCAACGGTGATAACAACTTTCCACAGGGGCGCAACGTTTCTCAGGGGCAGGTTGTTGATGATTTCTCCTGGACCAAGGGCAACCATGGCATTAAGTTCGGTATTAATTTCCGCGCCAATCGCATCTCAACTTATACAGCAGGTGTAAACACCAGCGGATTGATTACCATAAACAGCCTCACTGACTTCTACTACGGAGTCGTCTCGCAAGGTGGCATAACGCCGTTCGCGAACGGAGGGGACACCTACTCCCAAAGATATTCGAAGTCGGCGGTACAACCCGAGTCCATCCACAGCTTTGGGTTCTACGTCGAGGACGAATGGCGTGCAAGCCGCAACTTGAAGCTTACGTTTGCCCTGCGTGCCGACAGTAACTCCAACGAACAGTGCAGACACGCCTGCTACGCGCGTCCGACCGGTTCGTTCCTGAATATGGATCATTCCATAACGACGCCGTACAATGCCTCCCTCGAGACGGGGCTGAATAGCTTCTTCCCAAGCCTGCAGACGATCGCCTGGGGTCCTCGAATTGGATTCGCGTGGACGCCCGAAACGAAGTTCACTCCGGGCAACAACACCGTAATCCGTGGAGGATTTGGGATGTTCCCGCAACTCTATCCTGCATTAGTGGGTGATGTGTTTGTCACCAATCCGCCTAATGCGGTCACTTTCAACGTTGTTGGGGCTACTCCGGCGCCGATTTCATTTGACGCACCAAATAATATCAGGGCGCAGACCTCAGCGAGTAACGCTGCCTTCCAGGACCTGTTCACCAAGGGCGGAACGCTGGCCGACATGCTCGCGGCAGTCCCAGGCTTTTCGAAACCGAGCCTGAACACGGTCGTCAACAATACCAACACTACAATGTTTTACGAATGGAACTTCGAAGTGCAGCAGGCCTTCCTGAAGTCTAACGTCATCAGTGTCAACTATGTCGGAAATTATGGAACCAACATCTTTGTCCGAAACCCGGGCCTTAACGCGTATTGTTCACCAAAGCACTGTGGTACCACGGTCTTCAACGGGGACATCCCCTTCGTCCCGACGGACCCTCGTTTTGCATCGGTTCTTGAATTACAAAACAATGGCTTCTCCCACTACAACGGTCTCACGACGAGCTACACGCACAGGTTCGACAAAGGTCTGCAGGTTAACTTTAATTACAGTTACAGCCACGCGCAGGATGATGTATCAAACGGCGGTTTGAGTCAGTACAACCTGACGCAGACTGGCAATTCCCTGCGCATCCAGGTAGATCCCTATCATCTGCGGGCACTCAACTACTCAAACTCAGACTACGATTTCCGTCACGCCATCAGTGCCAACTACTTCTATGTGCTTCCCTTCAAGTTCTCCAACAAGTTCGTCAACGGGGTAGCGGGAGGATGGTCGTTCGGCGGCACGTTCTACTACCGAACTTCGGTGCCCTGGAGTGTTCGTAACTCCAGCGCTACAGGAAATCTCACCAATGCAACCTTTATGATAGCTCTCGGGGACTTCCTCGGCGGCCAGACATCGTGCGGCGGTCCGAATTACGCTTGTCCGCTTGCAAGTCAGTTTGCTTCTACTGGATCAAGCCAACTAAATCTGGGTAATACGCCGCGCAATTCCTTCCGCGGTCCAAATTATTTCGATACTGACCTTACTTTGCAAAAGGACTTCCACGCCACAGAGCGCATTATGTTCTCGCTGGGTGCCTCAGCGTACAACGTGCTCAACCATCCGAACTTTGACATTCCGATCAACAACGTCCACTCGGGCCTGTTTGGACAGTCGTTTGAGACAGTTACCCAGCCCAACAGCCCGTACGGCAACTTCCAGGGCGCGCTCGTTTCTGGGCGCATCTTGCAGGTGTTCGGCAAGTTCAAGTTCTGATCGACATTTGACCTAGAAGAGTGGAGAGCGGCCTCAAGAAGGCCGCTCTCTTTCTAGGTGCGAACAGTTTATCTCAAATGCGAGCCTGGAACCCGGTCAAGCCCTTCCATGAGAAGACCGGTGAGTATCAAGCCTTTGCTTGTATCTCTTCTCTCTTTTTTTCTTTCTTCTTCATTCTTCTTTTTCCATTGAGCCAACCCGCCCGCCAAAGTGTTCGTCCTAATGGGCGATCCCGCACATTGGGAGCAAAGAATCCTCATAATTCGCCGCACGGCCACGATTCCATGTGCACTTCACTCCGACCTATGCCTCCTGGCTCAATCAAGTGGAGATCTGGTTCAACCGCATCACACAACAAGCCATTCGCCGGGGAACGTTCAGCAGCGTGAAGGAACTGGTCGCGAAAATCGATCATTACGTCCAGAATTCCAATCGTCATGCACAGCCGTTCGTCTGGACCGCAACAACGGACTCGATCCTCGCTAAAGTCGAACGACTATGCGAACGTATTTACGGGACAGCACACTAGATCCAATGCGTCTTTTCGGTGGATGGGACTCTAATTTGTCTGTCGCCCATCTCTGGAGGGATTCGCACTAGATGACTCCCGTGCAGCCCCAAGAAATCTGCCTGACTTAAGGGTTCCACTCGATTTGGGCAGAGTGACGATCTGCGGGCAGTTTTTCCCATTCGTGATCGGACCATCATCGCGAACCCCTTGCGAAATACGCCTCCAGTGAATTCCACACCTCAGAATTGTGGTCTGAATTTCTGTCTGAAACAGGAGCTCCCCCCACTCGCGGCGACGAACGCTAACGAAGCGGAGGGATCCTGACCCCGACTATTCTCAACTCCCCTTATTGACACCGCCCAGTCCGGTGTATCACGTGCCAGAGCGCTCTTGAAGAATCCCCTCTTGCAACGAAACTTTTTTTGCTTTCCTTCGTCTTGATTCTTAACAACCCAAAAAGCGATGTGGTCTCAGGTGCGCTGAGCCTTCGCTGCGCCGCAAGCAGGGGTGTCGACGCTTTGCTCCGGTTTGCGTTGCTTCGTCTCGCGGCACCGACGCTGAAGGTGTGCCGTTGTTCGTGCTGTCTTTCGTCCTCCATCTCTCACCGGAGGCGTCGGCGCGCGATTGCCTCGGCGCTCCTCGGAGGGATCACGATGCTCGCTCCGCTTCGTCGCTCGAATTCTTTTTTTCCAATTCCCCTGCTTTTTTTTGCCTCTCTCGCGGCCCCATCGCTCTGTCTCTCGGCGCCCAGACCCCAGCAACCCACCCAGGCCCTTTCCATCCTCGAACTCAAGGTTCGCGCAGACTCGGGCGATTCTGCCGCCAGATTCCAACTCGCACAATTTCTTCTCACCGCCAATCCCTCCGACCCCGGCTTCGAGTTGGCGGTCACTTGGCTCCGCTCCGCCGTCGCTGAGAACAAGCCTTACTACGGGTTCATATTCGGCTATCTCTACGAGCGGGGCCGTGGCGTTCCCCAGGATTACTCCACTGCTGCTCGCTACTACGAGGCCGCCTCGCTTCGGGGCTACGCCCCCGCCGAAAACAATCTCGGCTCTCTTTATCAACACGGCTTGGGAGTCCAGAAGGACTTTTCCAAAGCCTTCGAGCTTTATCTCGCTTCCGCGCGACAGGCTGACCCCATCGCGCAGTGCAACCTCGCTTTGATGTATTACAAGGGCTACGGAGTCGCCCGTAATGACTCCGAAGCCGCACACTGGTTTCAAGCTGCCGCAGATCAAGGCGAACCCGCAGCCGAGTATTATCTCGGTTTCTTCTACTTCAGGGGCATCGGCGTTCCTCTCGACTACCGCGCCGCGGCGCACTGGATCACCCTCGCCGCCGAGAACGGTCACGCGGCCGCCATGCACAACCTCGCCTTTCTCTATGAACAGGGCAAAGGGTTACCTCTTAACTACGTATGCGCCTACGCTTGGTATTCTCGCGCCGTCGCTGCTGGCGACGCCTCGAGTGTCGATCGCCTCAAAAATCTTTCTCAAATCATGACTCGCCGCCAGATCGACCAAGCCGATTCCCTCGTCTCCCAGAGATCGATTCCTCCCCAGCGCAGCTCCGATCTCTCCACCCCCGCTTCCCTCTCTCTCCTACCCAACCCCTGAGACGGTAGGCGCACAGCGCGGTTTACCCTGACTTTCGAAAAGCCGCGCCGGGCTCATATTGCGCCCCATAATTCCTCGGGAGGCGCTCTTTTACACACACTACGGTCGCTGCAGCGACGAGGTCGCCTACATAACGACGAAACAAGATAAAGAAGGGTTTCTAGGATCAATTGGGCTTCTGTTGTAGCTGCGCGATTTCCTCGCGAACGTGTTGAGCACGGGCACCGTTGGGTTCCTCGGTTAGAAACATTTGAAGTTCGACAAGAGCGTCTTGGGGGCGGCTGGAGCGTTACATGGCGCGGGCCGCAATGTAATGAATAACGGCAAGATTCTGATGCGGAATGGCATGAACATCACGTGAAGTTTGCACAGCTGCGTCGTAGTGCTTATTGAGGAGTTGCGCCTGCGCCAACAGCGTCATGGTTTCTGCGTTATTCCGTTCAGCCCGGTTGGCCTTTTCCAATAGATTCTCGGCGCCTTGAGCTCCTGCTCCTGAAGGCAAAGTTTGGCCAAATTCACGTACCCAGGCGCGAAGAGGCTGTCCAGGTCGATGGCTTTTTGAAACGCTTCCCGCTCATGCTGTCGATCATTCAAGTGGCCATAAACGGCCCCAAGATTGTTGTAAACCATAGCGTATTGGGGATAGATTTCAATGGCCCGCTGCAAATGTTGTAGCGCTTTGGCCCAATCCTGCTCGTTCATTGCTTTGATGGCCCGATCGGACTCTTTCCGTGCACGAGCAGGAATCGCTAGTTCGGCTTTGGAACTGAGGACTGTCCTTGCTCACTTTGTTGGGCAGTACCCTCTCCGGTCGTCCGCACAGTAACAAAATGGACTGGCTTATCTTCCGCCGATCAATTTCGAACTCGCCGCTGTCTGATTCTTGGATCCCTTCCCCGGAGACAATCACGTGGTACTCGCCGATCGGAATATCAACGAACTGAGCCGCTCCTTGTTCATTCGTAAAACTCTCGGAGATGATTGTGGAGCTCGATCCACTCATCAAGCACACCCACACTTGACGGCCTCCCGGGTTGCCGTTGGCATACACTGCGTGGACATTTATGTTACCAACCTGTGAGGAATCGCCCCCAACCATCACGCCCTGCACAGGCAATTTTTGTGCAAACACACTCAGAAGAAGATTTAAAGATGCCGGGCAGCCGACAGCTTGTTGTCCTAGTAACCGCGCAAGGACCCCTTTGCGGCTCACGCATCAGGCATCAGTTTCACTTTGACAGCCGCAGCTTACCTCGGGCCTTAACGGTCAAAGCCTTACTTGCATTGAGCGATTTGGCTGGTTCCTAAACTCCATAGGCATCTTCCAAAAACAGTAGAATATTGATCTTACCCCTTCTGTTCTTCGCGTAACCTATTGATCCAAAGGCGTCTATCGGTACTATCGATTGGACACAAACTTGCTTCCCTGTGAGTTATCGCCACCATACTGCGAAGTGGTCGGTATGGGGAGAGGTCGGCTGGGTCGGGTGAGTTACCTTAATCCCTATTGGAACTGAGAGTTGTTGGCAGTGGTTAGCTAATTATAAGGTCGAAACGATTGCCTTTTCTCGTCGAAGGGCCGCTCCGTGGTCGGTTGCACTGGGGTAATGGATCGATTGTTTATGAGGGGGAGACTAATGAGGCTAGTTAAATCAATTCTACCCGTGTTCCTTTGTTTCGCGGCGATATTAGGTTTGGCAATGAGCGCTTCGGCACAGTCGATCGTGACAGGCGGAATCTCGGGAATCGTAACGGACCCGGCGGGAGCAGTAATTACAGGAGCCGCGCTAACGCTCAGAAGCGTTGGCACCGGGGAGACATACACAGGCACCACTTCGGGGGCGGGCGACTACACGTTTGCCTTGCTGAAACCGGGCGATTACACCCTAAACGTAGCGAAAGACGGATTCAAGACAGTGTCGCAAGCCGTCTCGGTGAAGCTCGGAACCACGGTTAGCGTCAACGTGGCCATGGAGCTCGGTGCAAGCACACAGACAATCGAGGTTTCTGGGGAGAGCGGGGCACAGCTTCAGACTGAGAACGCCAACATTTCCACCACCTTTGAGACTAAGCAGATTCAAGAGATTCCCAATCCTGGAGGAGATGTTACTTACATTGCGCAGACAGCTCCCGGTGTTACCATGAACTCGTCAACGTTGGGCGGATATGGGAACTTCAGCACGTTCGGGCTTCCGGGGACGGCGAACCTTTTTACAATCAACGGAAACGACTACAACGATCCGTTCCTAAATCTTAACAACTCCGGATCGAGCAACCTGTTGTTAGGTGGCAACGAACTGCAACAAGTTTCTGTGATCAACAATGCGTACACTGGTCAGTATGGACGCCAGGCGGGTTCGCAGGTTGATTACTCGACCAAGTCAGGCACAAACAGTTTTCACGGTAACGCAATCTATAATTGGACAGGACGGTACCTGAACGCGAACGATCCGTTGAATAAGGCAACCTCCCCGGCTAGTGGGCCCATTAACCCGCGGCCGTTTGAAAACAACAATCAGTGGGCAGCCTCGCTAGGTGGTCCAGTGATCAAGGACAAGATGTTTTTCTTTGTAAATACGGAGGGCATCCGTTACATTTTCGGGGCTATCCATAGTGCGACGGTTCCAACCCCAGCGTTTGAAAACTATGTTTTGGGGAACTTGCCGACCGTTGTACCTGCGGCCCAACTACCGCAGACGGTTGCCTTTTACCAGAACGCGTTCAAACTGTGGAACGCGGCACCGAATATCGCCAACGCAGTCGGAAACGCAGCCAGCTGCAGTAGTAACGGATTGCCGGCAACAATCGGTGGCGACATGTGTACTCAGACATGGACGAATGCCGTTTCATCAGGCAATCACGAGTGGTTAATCTCGGGACGAATCGACTATTCGTTCGGCGACAAAGACAAGGTGTTTGGTCGGATGAAGTTCGATCGTGGCACGCAGCCGACCTATACCGATACGATCAACCACGCGTTTAACGCCTATAGCATTCAGCCCCAAAACGAGGGCCAGATCAATTATACGCACCTGTTCAGCCCCACAGTGGTAAACAACTTCATCGGGTCCATCCTGTATTACTCTGCGATTTTTGGAGGCATACAGGCTGGGGCGCCGGCGCTAGGCCTGTTTCCGGGCAACCTGAATTTTACAGACGGGTCCGTGACGGCACTGGGATTCGCCTCCGGGAATCCCGGCGGTTACGCCGCTGGCTTTTTTTACCCGCAAGGCCGCAACGTAACGCAGTGGGGATTGGTGGACGACCTATCGGTGACTCGCGGCAATCACTCTTTCAAGATGGGGATAAACTGGCGAAGAGATGATATCAGCGACCATACGGCACAGGAGAATACCGTTTACCCTGCGGTGAATACAACGCTGTTGGGATTTGCCAACGACGCGGCGGTCAGCGGTACCAATTACAACTTTGCCATATCACCGGTGCAGCCGGTGGCGTTCTACAGCTTTGGGCTGTATTTCCAAGACGAATTCCGCGCAACCGCAAAGCTGAAGTTGACGTTAACTCTGCGAGCGGACCGGAATTCCGGCGGCGTCTGCCAGCATCATTGTGCCGGACTCCCCGCTGTTCCTTTCTCAGAACTGCAGAAGGGAGCAGACGTTCCCTATAACCAGTCATACCTGACGGGCTTCAAAACCATTGTCCCGAGTAATGAGATGATATCCTTTCAACCTCGGTTTGGCTTGGCCTACGCCCTCAACAGTAAGACGGTGATTCGCACGGGTGTCGGTTTGTTTACCGACCTCTATCCCGGTACGATTTTGAGCGGCTTCGATACGAACTTCCCGCAGGTCAACCTATGGAATGTGCCTGATCCAGATCCCGGGTCACTGGCGTGGGACCTCAATTCATCAACGGCATTCCCGAACAGTGGAGTATCCTTGGTTCGACAGTGCAATAGCGCCTTCAACACCAACTACAACAATGGCGGAAGCCTGACCACCTATCTTGCTACGCCAGGTCTGCCGGCCGTATGCGCGACAACCCCGTCGATCAACGATGTTACGCGGAACCTGCAGAACCCGAAGTACGTTGAATGGAACTTTGAGGTTCAACGCGAGGTTTACCGGAACACGATTCTGTCGGCGAACTACGTGGGGAACCGCGGCTTTTCCGAGCTGTACTTCAACGAGTACCAGAACGGCTTCGGCTTTGGCACACTTCCAGCCGCAGCGCCCGATCCGCGTGTAGGTCACGTGAATTTCCTGAACAGCGGGGCGGTTTCCAACTACAACGGGTTAAGCGTGTCGCTTCAAGAGAATAGCTGGCACGGATTGAGCGGGCGTTTGAGCTATACGTACTCGCACGCCCTGGACGAAGTTTCAAACGGCGGGGTGCTGCCTTTTACCATTCTCTACAGCATTCCGGGACAAATTGATCCTCGTAACTTGAGACGCAACTACGCCTCAGCGGACTATGACGTTCGCCACCAGTTTAGCGCCAGTTACATCTATGAACTGCCGTTCAAGAGCGATAAACGAATGCTGAATATGCTGATCGGTGGCTGGCAAGTGTCTGGAACCTTGTTCGCGCGAGGTGGGTTCCCCTTCACCGTGTATGACGGTCTGGCACTCGGAGGCATCGCTGCGAGCAACAACCTCGGCGGCAATGACACCATTCTCTTGCAGCCACTGTTCTCCAGGAGGGACTTCGGCAACGTGAATGGTTGCCTGACAAAAGCCTGTTTCGGAATCGCAGGCGGCCAAAATGGGAGTGCGCCGTACTTATTTGCTCCGGCGACAGACTTCTTCAGCGCAATCGGCCGTAATGCGTTTCGTGCACCAGGGTTCCTAGGCGGCGACATGAGCGCCCGGAAGAACTTCCACATCACCGAGCGCGTCAACTTCCAGTTGGGTCTGAACGCCTATAACTGGTTCAACCATGCAAACTATGGAGCACCCATCGCGAGCACGGCCTTCGGACCCGTGTTTGGTCAGACCATATTCACGCAGACGTCACCGACGTCCCCTTATGGGGCATTCGCGTCTGCTGCAACCGATATGAGAATCGCCCAAGTTACAGGTAAGATTACCTTCTAACGAACACGCGCAAGCGCGGACCAAAGGGGCAGCTGGCATTGCGAGCTGTCCCTTTTTTCTTGGGCTGAGGCTAGTGAAAGACGCGGGCAGTGCGCTGAGATCCTTCGGGGCGCAACCAGCACGCCTCGAGGATGACCCGTTGTTTTTTTTGGCTTTGTCGACTAACGACAAACGAGACGTGGAGGACGTGAAGCCTGCTTAAGAAATGACCCACTTGATGTCACGAAAAAGCAGATTCCTGTGCCTCGCTCGGAATGAGCGGTGGAGCCAGCTGGAGTTCGCGAAGTTTGTCGCGAGAGGGGCCGAAAAGAGGATAACCTCTGCAGAATCAGTGGAGGCAGTCGTTTCGCCCACCACCTACGGGCGTGAGATCCGGCTGCGCGGTGCCACCGCGCCCACGGTAGAGCAGAAATCGTTTTTCCCACCAGCTCGGCAGCAACCTCTCCAACCGCCTAAATTTCTAACTGTGAATGTAGGGAAGACTGAAGGAAATCACCGCTGCCGTGTGGATGACAAGGCTAAAGCCTTCAATGGGGAGCGCGGTGTCGACAGGGGATGCCGAGGACTTGGGAACCAGGGCTGACCGGCGCTTCAGCAGATGTTTCAAGGTCACCAGAAGCCATTGCAAGCGCACGGCCTACTTCCATCGTCTGACCGAAAAAAAGTTGAACGCTCGCAATCGTGTGGAGTCGAGAACAGGCGCAGTGGCGGTAGCCTCCCGGTGGCGTTTGGCGCAGCTTTCGCGTCGCCGCCTCAGTCCGGTTTGACATGACCCTGTTTCCTGTTCCCGCTCATCGCACCGGACG
>Ga0306926_10007433_pt1 | contig 11872 bp, 10 predicted proteins | sample flu12Cox44000178_FD_203759 | JGI IMG/M metagenome (GOLD analysis project Ga0306926, IMG submission 203759) | Lab enrichment of tropical soil microbial communities from Luquillo Experimental Forest, Puerto Rico - flux8day.12C.oxic.44.000.178 (v2)... | ecosystem: Environmental > Terrestrial >...
ACAAGTGCCCGCTCTGCCAGCTGCTCTATGGCGGCCAATATCTCACCCCCAAGCTGGTTTCGCTGCTGCTGATCACCGATGTGGTCGCCATTGTCAGCACCGAAACCCAGCTGCGCGCCAGCTTCAACGCCGCGTCGCATAACTGGCGCGGACGCGCACCCCCGAAGAACTGATCTGCCGACATTCGCATGCGCCGCTGCGGTGAAAACCGCGCGCGCCGCATTTGGCAATCGCTCGCCGTCTCCGCGCGCCGCACAGCGCGCCATGCCGGCGTTCTTCAAGGACATTTCCCATGCTTCGTTCATTCCTGCTGGCCGGCAGCGCGGCCGCATCGCTCATGGCGGCGCTCGCCCCCGCCTCGGCCCAGACCATCGACACCATCGCACCCGAAACCGTCACCGTCACCGCCGACCGGCTGGACGCCGCCCGCAGCGGCATCCAGACCCAGACCGGCGCCTCCACCTACACCATCACCGCCCAGGACATTCAGAACCAGCCCGGCGGCGACAACGCCGCGCTCAACTCGGTCATTCTTCAGGCCCCCGGCGTGGCGCAGGATTCGTTCGGCCAGCTCCACATCCGCGGCGAGCATAACGGCCTGCAATACCGCATCAACGGCATCATCCTGCCGGAAGGCATTTCGGTGTTCGGCCAGACGCTGGATCCGCGCCTGGCGCAATCGGTGAAAGTGATCACCGGCGCCCTGCCCGCCGAATATGGCAACCGCACCGCCGGCATCATCGACATCCAGACCAAGACCGGCCTGTTCGACAATGGCGGTGAAGTCAGCGTCTATGGCGGCAGCCACAACAGCATCGCGCCATCGGTCGCCTATGGCGGCTCGTCCGGTTCGTTCAACTATTTCGTCTCCGGCGATTACAGCCAGAACAGCCTGGGCATCGAATCCCCCGACGGCAGTTCCGATCCCAGCCACGACCGCACCAAGCAATATCATCTGTTCGGCTTCGGCCAGGAAATCCTGGACGAAAACAGCTCCGTCACCGCCGTGGTCGGCGTCTCCAACGCGCTGTTCCAGATTCCCAACCAGACCGGCCTGCAGCCGCCCGGCCTGGACGGGATCGTCGGCCTGGGGCCATTGAACGCCAGCAGCGGCGATTATGTGCTGAAAGCCAATGGCGCGACCGCGTTCCCCTCGGCGCAACTGGACGAACGCCAGCGCGAAACCACCGACTACGCCATCCTCTCCTATCTGCGCAGCCAGGGCGCGCTGGACATGCAAGTGTCGCTGTTCGGCCGCTTCTCCAGCCTGTTCTTCACCCCCGGCAGCAATGTCGGCGACATCCTCTATGACGGCAACGCCCAGACCGCCTACAAGCGCGACGCGGCTTACGGCGTGCAGGCCGAAGGCGCCTGGCATGTGGGCGATGCGCACACCATCCGTTTCGGCCTGCTCTATCAGGCTGACGATATCCTCAGCCGCACCACCTCCCAGGTGCTGGCGACCGCGCCTGGCGGTATCGGCAACGCCAACCCCAATCCGCTCTGCACCGATCCCACCCAGACCTGCCAGACCTCGGCGGTGCCGCTACTGATCCCCGACAATGGCAGCAAGCATGCCTGGTCCTACGGCCTCTATGTGCAGGACGAGTGGAAACCCTTCTCCTCCCTCACCATCAATTACGGCCTGCGCTACGACCAGTTCGGGGCCTTCGATTCCGAAGACCAGCTCAGCCCCCGCGTCAATGCGGTGTGGACGCCGACCGACACCACAACGGTCCATGCCGGCTATGCACGCTATTTCTCGCCGCCGCCCATCGAGCTGGTGGCGGGCGGCGACGTCGCCCTGTTCGACAATACGACGGCGGCGGGCGCCACCGACCTGGACAGCACGCCCCGCGCCGAACGCGCCGACTATTATGATTTCGGCGTGGAGCGGAAACTGTTCGAGGGGGCTGTGCTGGGCATCGACAGTTTCTACAAGCTGTCGCGCAATTTGATCGACGAAGGCCAGTTCGGCGCGCCGATCATCCTGACCCCGTTCAACTACCGCAACGGCAAGCAATATGGCGGCGAGATCACCTTCAACTACAAGATGGAAGACTTCTCCTTCTACGCCAATGCCGCGCTGGAACGGGCGGTGGGCCGCGATATCGTCTCCAGCCAGTTCCAGTTCGATCCCGGCGACCTGGCCTATATCGCGAACCACTACATCCCGCTGGATCACCAGCAGCTTGGCTCACTGTCCGGCGGCGCCTCCTACAAATGGTTTGGCACCCTGTTCTCCGCCGATCTTCTCTACGGCACGGGCCTGCGCCGCGACGGCGCCACGCCCAATGGCGATCATGTGCCGTCCTACTGGACGGCGAATTTCGGCGTCAGCCATGCCTTCGATGTCTTCGGCGGCGTGACCCTGCGCGCCGATCTCATCAACGCCTTTGACGAGAAATATGAAATCCGCGACGGCACCGGCGTTGGCGTGGGCGCGCCGCAGTTCGGGGCGCGGCGCGGTTTCTTCTTCGGGATCTCGAAGGCGCTTTAGGGTCCGATCATTTGCGGGCGGCGAGCCGGAACACACCCGCACGGGTGAGCTTCCAGCCGCCGCTCAGCTTCGCCGCGACCAGTTCGTCCACCTCCAGCCTGTGGCGGATACGGTCCGGCACAGGCTGGCCCGCCTGAATGCGGAACAGCGCATCGATTTCATCGCCGGTCAGGTCCCGTTCGGGACCGAGGAAAAACTGCGATTTGTTCATGGGCGCGGACGCTATCCGGCGAGGGAACCCGCCTGCTTGCGCGGCTCCTATACATTTCTCATATGTAATCTATGTGACACCAATCAGTAATTGGACGGATATTGAACATCCATGTCGGCGTCTTAAATCGATGGGCAAGCGGCCTCTGGCCGGCCTCCCCTTTCGAAAGGATCGCTCATGTCACAGCCTTTGTCTTCCCCTCCCAATCCCCGCCGCCTGGTTGCCGCCCTGATGCTGGGCTCTGTCCTTGGCGGCGGCGGCGTTCTCTGGGCGCTGTCCGGTCAGTCCCTGGCCGCCCCGCTCAGCTCCGCGCCTGTCACGCCGCAAGCCGGCTTCGCGCCGCTGGTGCAGAAGGTCAAACCCGCGGTGGTCGAGATCGCCACCATCTCCCAGGGTGCGGTGCGCGACAGCAGCGACAGCGACGATGACGCGCCGCAGATGCAGCAGATGCCCGACATGCAAGGTCCCATGGGGGATATGCTGCGCCGCTATTTCGGTCAGCAGGGGCGTGGCAACAATGCCGCCCGCCCCGAACAGCGCGCCCTGGGCTCGGGCTTCATCATCGATCCGGCCGGCTACATCGTCACCAACAATCATGTCGTGGACGGCGCCCGCGAAGTCTCCGTCACCCTCACCGATGGCGCGAAATACAAAGCCAAGGTGATCGGCCGCGACGCCAAGACCGATCTGGCTTTGGTCAAGATCGAAGCCGGCCACGCGCTGCCATACGTCAGTTTCGGCGACAGCGACAATGAACATGAAGGCGATTGGGTGATTGCGGTCGGCCATCCCTATGGCCTCGGCGGCACCGTCACGGCGGGCATCGTCTCCGCCCATGGCCGCAACATCCATGAAGGGCCCTACGACGATTTCATGCAGATCGACGCCCCCATCAATCCCGGCAATTCCGGCGGGCCCCTGTTCAACCAGTCGGGCCAGGTGATCGGCATCGACACGGCGATCTATTCGCCCACCGGCGGCAGCGTCGGCATCGGCTTCGCCATTCCCTCCAATGTCGCCAAGACCATCGTCGCCCAGTTGCGCGAGCATGGAAAGATCACCCGCGGCTGGCTGGGCATCGCCATGCAGCCGCTCACCCCGCCGCTGGCCAAGGCGGCGGGCCTGCCCAACGACCATGGCGTGTTGATCGACACCGTCACCCAAGGCTCGCCCGCGGCGAAAGCCGATCTGCATCAGGGCGACGTCATCACCGGCTTCAACGGCAAGCCGATCACCGACGCGCGCGACCTCGCCATGGCGGTGGCCGACACCTCTGCCGGCAAGACCGTGCCGGTCACCCTGTGGCGCGACAATCATGCCCGCACCGCCAATGTCACCATCACGTCGCAGGACAACAGCAACCGCCAGGCCAGCGCCGCGCCCGCCCCCACGACCAAGCCCGTGGGCATGGCGCTGCAACAACTGACGCCAGACCTGCGCGAACAGCTCAATCTTCCGGCCAACAGCGGCGGCGTGGTGGTGGGTGACGTCACACCCGGCAGCGCCGCCGATGAAAGCGGCGTCCAGGCGGGCGACATCATAGAACGGGTCGGCGCCAATGCGGTGCAGACCCCGCAACAGGTGGCCGACGCCATCCACACCGCCCAGCAGCAGAAGAAGGAAGCGGTCTCTCTTCTGGTCCGCCGCGACGGCAGCACTGCCTATCTGGGCCTGCAGCTTCAGGCCTGACGAATGCCCGCATCGGTTCGCTCCTGGTGCGGACATCCAGATGCACCCCATGCCCCTGACCGGTATGGCGGTGCATCTGGCCTTTGCCATCTTTTCCGTCAAAGGGTTAGGGGCCGCCCTTCGCTTGGCTTGCGGATCGTGCGACACTTCATATATGGGCGGGAACCTGACAACCGGGATTTGTGACGATGCGACTGTCGACCTTGTCTGTTCTGGCCTTTTTGTCCCTCACCATTCCGGCCCTGGCCACACCCTGGCCCAAAAGCGACATTCCGGCTGACCCTGCCGTCACCTTCGGCGAACTGCCCAACGGCATGCGCTATGCCCTGATGCGCAACAACACGCCGACCGGCGCGGTGTCGATGCGCCTGCGCATCGCGGCGGGCTCGTTGCAGGAAACCGCCGCCCAGCGCGGCCTGGCCCATTTCGTCGAGCATATGGCGTTCCGCGGCTCGGCTCATGTCGCCGACGGCGCCATTGAAAAATCCCTGTCGCAGCTCGGCCTTTCCTTCGGCGCCGACATCAACGCCTCCACCCAACAGGACCAGACCGTCTATCAGTTCGACCTGCCGCGCGCCGATCCCAAGACCATGGAAACGGCCCTGTTCTATCTGCGCGAGATCGCAGGCAACCTGACCCTCGATCCCGCCGCCGCCAAGACCGAAGCCGGCGTGGTGCTGTCGGAATTGCGCCTGCGCGACGTGCCCGCCTTCCGTGCGTTGCAGGCCCGGCTCAATCTCGCCCTCGTCGATCCCCACGCCACCGCTTTGCCCAATGGCGATCCCGCCGTCATCGGCCAGGCGCCGGTCGATCAGCTGCGCGCCTATTACAACGCCTTCTACCGGCCCGACCGCGCCACCCTGATCGTGGTGGGCGACATCACCCCCGCCGAACTGGCAACCCGCGTGCAGAAACTGTTCGGCGACTGGAATCCCGCCGGTACGCCGGGCGCCGATCCCAAATTGTCGATCCCCTTCTCGCGCGCCCTGCAGACCGGCACCTATGCCGAAACCGGTGCGCCCACCAGCATTTCGCTGAGCTGGATTTCGCCGCCGGAGCCGCGGCCCGAAACCCGCGCCCAGGAAAAAGACGGGCTGATCAATTTCGTCGCCCTGCGCATTCTCAACCGCCGCTTCCAGGAAGAAGCCGCCAGCCCCGAACATCCGTTCAACGCCGCGGGCGCATCCCAGGACCAGACGCTCAACGCCGCCTATCTCACCTCGCTGTCGATCAATTACGGCACCGGCGACTGGCGCGTGGCGCTGGCCGCCGCCGAAGCCATCCGCCAGGATCTGATGCGCAACGGCGTCTCCCAGGACGAAGTGGACCGCACCATGGTCGAGCTTCATGCCGGCTTTGCCGCCGGCGCGGCCGCCGCCGCCACAAGGCCCTCGCCGCGCCTGGCCAACGGCATCCTGGAAGAGGAAAACGATCACGACATCTTCACCGATCCAAGGCGCGATCTCGCCGCCCTGGATGAAGACATGAAGGGGCTGACGATTGCCCAGGTGAACGCCGCCTTCCGCAAGATGTTTTCGCAAGGACAGCCGCTGATCTTCGTCTCCGGCCCCAAGGCCATTGACGGCGGCGATGCGGCGGTGAAACAGGCGTTCGATGCGGCGGAAAAAGGCGCCACCGCGCCCCGCACCGCCCAGGCGGCACAGCCCTGGTCGCATGTTGCGTTCGGCGCGCCCGGCAAGGTGACGGAAAAACGTGACGTCGCCGACCTGGGCGTCACCTATGTCACCTTTGCCAATGGCGTGCGCCTGACGGTCCGCCCCTCCAAGCTGCGCGCCAATCAGGTGCTGGTGGCGGTCAAGATCGGCGACGGCCGCCTGACCATGCCCAAGGATCGCGCCACTGCCGCCTGGGCAGCCCCGGGCGCGCTGATCCGCGGCGGCCTCACCGACATGAGCTTCACCGACATGCAGCGCACCCTGGCCTCCAAAATCTATGGCGCCAGCTTCAGCATCGGCGAAGACGGCTTCGTGCTGTCGGGCAGCACGGTGCCCGATGATTTCGACATCCAGCTCCAGGTGCTGGCCGCCTATCTCACCGCCCCTGGCTACCGGCCCGAAGGCTTCCAACAGGCGCAATCGCAATTGAACGCGCAATTGCAGCAGATCGATTCCAATCCCTCCGCCGTGTTCGGGGCCAAGGCGCCGCAATTCCTCCACCAGGGCGACATGCGCTGGAAATATCCGACGCAGGACGACGTCAACGCCGCCAAGCTCGATGATGTGAAAACTCTCCTGGCGCCCGCCTTCGCCAATGGCGCGATGGACATCACCGTCACCGGCGACATCAGCGTGGATGCCGCGATCAAATCGGTGGCCGCCACCTTCGGCGCCCTGCCCGCCCGCTCCACCATTCGCGCCACGGTGACCAAGGACAACAGCACCGCCCTGCCCGCCGGCGGCGCCGATATCGCCCTGTCGCACACCGGCTCGCCCGGCCAGGATATCGCCAGCGTGCTGTGGCCGGTGCCGGGCCGCTTCCCCGACATTCAGGACGATGTCACCCAATCACTGGCCGCCCAGATCATGGAAGAGCGGCTGTTCGACAAATTGCGCGGCATCGGCCTCACTTATGTCGCGCAGGTCGGCGGCTCGTCATCCAAGGTGTTCGACTATGGTTATATCCAGGCCTATTCGCAGATTCCGCGCGGCCAGATGGCCCAGTTCGATTCCGCGCTGAACGCCATCGTCACCGACATGCAGGCCGGCCACATCACGCCGGAAGAGCTGGAACGCGCCCGCGTCCCCGCCATCGAGAATCTGCAGAAGGCGCAGCAGACCAACGAATATTGGCTCTCGGCGCTGGACGACACGGCGGAGCATCCCGCCAAGCTGACCCTGATCCGCGACTACGAAGCCGATTTGCGCAAAGTCACCGCCGCCGACGTGGCCGCCGTGACACGCAAATATCTGGTCCCGGGCCACATGATCCGGGTGAATGTCGGTCAGTAGCGCCGGGCCTTGCAAATTGGTGAATGAAATCAGCCCGACCGCTGGATGACATCGCGCTCATCCGGCCCTTGATCTGTGGCGATCCAGGTTCCCGCGACATCTTACGAAAACTATTACCGCCTGTTTTCTTGCGGGTTCCCCGGCACGCCCCCATCTTCCAGACGTTAGCTTTGCAGGAGGTTCCCGTGCGCGTTCGGATGACATTGGCGGCATTTCTGGTTCTGACCGGCATCGCGGCTGGCGGCATGGTGGCCGCGCGCGCCGACGATCTGGAATCCACCTATGTCGTGCCGGCCCACCCCGATCCCACGCCCGACAACGGCACCCATTTCACCGCCTCCCAGGCCACGGCGGGCGCGGCCATCCCGTCCACCGGGGCTGCCACGTCCAAAGCGCCTGCTGCCTGTTCGGCGCTCAACCCCTGCGCCGCCACAACGCCCGTGCTGGAGAATGTCGCGCTTCCGGCCGACGCCACGATTTCCCGCGCCGCGACCGCCCATAAAACCAAGGGCTGATCAGTCCGCGCCGCGCTTCGCAGCGCGGGCCTTTTCCTGATCCTCTTCGGTGCGCTGATCCAACGGAATCTCGCGGCCCTCGCCGTCGGTTTCCATGCCGGGCGGCGAGCCGGGACGCGGATGCATCTTGCCTTTGGGCATCAGCAAGGGCGGCACGGCATCGGCGTTCTTCATAGTATCTTTCGGCATTCAGGCGTGACCCGTGATCAGCCACAACAGGATGATGACCGGGATCGGCACGCCGAGCAGCCACAGACAACCGGATCGCATGGGTTTCCTCCCGCTTTAGCCTTCACCCAACGCATCAGCGCCAGGCCGGTTGCAGCCCGGTTGCAGACCGGGAACAGTTCAGCGCGCACGGCGTTTCCCGCTTGCCATCACGGCCAACAAGGGGACACGCATGTCCAGCACCGCCATTCTCACCGACGACACCACAACCGTAATAAGCGATGAGAAGCGGCGCTTCGACTGGGGCGCGGCCATCGCCGGGGCCATTGCGGCAACCGCGGTCAGTTTCTTTCTCATCACCCTGGGCGCGGGCGTGGGCCTTTCCCTCAGCCGCGTGCCGCCAGCTTCCACGCATGGCGCGGCGACGTTCCTGACTTTGGGCGCCATCTATGTCTTTGCCGCCCAGGCGTTCGGCTTCACGGTCGGCGGCTATCTGGTGGGCCGCCTGATCGGGCCGGAAGTGGAAAACAGCAAGGAAGAGGAATTCCGCGCCGCCGCCCATGGGCTGGTGATGTGGGCCGTCGCGGTGGTGGCCGGGCTTCTGATCGCCGGTTTCGCCAGCACCGCCATCACCGGCGCCGCCGTCGCCAATCCGGCGCAAGCTTCGGGATACTGGCTGGATACGCTGTTCCGCCCGGCGCAGAACTCGCCCGAGATCATCGCCGACAAGGCCGAAGTGCAGCGCATCTGGACCATGGACATTCCCACCGCGGGCGCCCCCAGCGCCGACGACAGCGAGCGCATCGCCCGCCTGGTCTCGGTCGACACCGGCCTTTCCATGCAGGCGGCGATGGAACGCACCATCGATGTGCAGGACCGCATGCGCCAGTCCGCCGACCAGGCCCGCAAGGCCGCCGCCATCTTCAGCCTGTGGACCGCCTTCGCCCTCCTGTTCGGCGCCGCGGTGGCGGTGGCCGCCGCCATCTCGGCCCGCTGGATGGACGACCGCATAACATTCTCGATGGCGCCGCGCCGATAGCACCCGTTCTCAACCCAAGGCAGTGCGGCACAAGCTTTTAGGGAACAGCGGGATGTTGCAATCATCCGGCCACACGAAGCTTTGACACTGCAGGTTCGAGAAAAGACCTTTCTTGTTTCAAAAACGTAAAAAACAATCCGACGGGTCCGCATTCGCCAACGGCGAATCGGACAATTGATTCTCCCTCTCTCTCTTCTCTGTCTCTCCCTCTCTCTCTGGACAAGCAGATTGCTAGCAACGTGCTAGCAACCTGCTAGCACGTTGCTCCATTCACATTCTCACCATGGGCGGGCTTGACCCGCCCATCCAACTTGCCACAGGCGCGGAAAGTTGGATGGCGCGCATACGCTGTCGCTATGCGCCAAAGTCCGGCCATGGTGAAACGAATTGGAACACACTCATCAACGCGCCGGTCAGTGCGCAGCGGGCTTCAGCTTCAGGATGGTGCTGCCCATTTCAGCCAGGATGCGAATGACCATCCAGGCGACCAGGGCGCGCAGCAGAACCAGCACCAGCATCGCCCCGCCCTGTACCGCCGGCGGCATGCCGCGCAGCATCATCGGCCCACGGAAACGGCGCGGCCCCATGCCCGGCCGCATGCCAGGTCCCATGCCGAAACGGCGGCCCCGCATCCCGGGCGGAGGCGGCATCGGCCGGGGCGGAGCATTCGCATCCGGCGCGGCATTGGGCGCAGGCGCGGCTGCGGTGATCGGCGGCGGTGCCGGCCGCGCCATGATGCGCACGCCGCGCACCACACCCGCCACCGTCATCACCGCGATCAGCACCAGCGCAATGCAATAGAGATATTGAATAAGGCGCGGCGCCAACGGCCGCTCCAGGCTGAAAAATGCATTGGACATATTTCCTCCCTCGCGCCTCTGAAGGCCGGGCGCCGGGCGGCAGCATACACCCCGTTTCCGCCTGAAAATCTGTCATCCACGCTAAATTTGCGTCATTCCAGGACATGGCCCCCCATGTCCAAAACCCGTCTTTGGGCTAACATCGGCGCGGGCAAATTCGGGGCGGGGTCATGAATCTGGACAGTCCGGAGCAGTTCGAAATCGGCCGCGTGGTCAGCCGCGCCTTTGGCGTGTTGACGCGAAACTGGCAAACCTTCCTGACCCTTGCCGCCGTCCTCACCCTGCCGATCCTGGCGGCCACCTTCTACAATGCACAGACAAACCCGCTGGCCGGCGGCGCCGCGTCCGCGCAGCCCGCCGTGGCGCTGGCGCAGGCGCTGCAAAACCTCAAAAGCGCGGGCATCACCATGCTGATCAGCGCCGTCTTCGCCTTTGTGCTGCAGGCCGCCCTGGTGCAAGGCACCATCACCGACCTGAACGGCGAGCGGCCCAATCTGGGCGCCTGCCTCAGCACCGGCTTCAAGCTTTTCCTGCCCCTCTTCGCCATCACCGTGCTGGCCTATCTGGGCATGATCGCGGGCATGATCCTTTTGATCGTTCCCGGCATCATGCTGGCGCTGGCCTGGTCGGTGACGGTACCGGTGCGGGTGGTGGAGCATACCGGCATTTTCGAAAGCTTCGGCCGCAGCCGCGCCCTGACCAGCGGCCATCGCTGGAAGATCCTGGGGCTGGTGATCATCTATATCCTGATCGTCCTTGCCATCCAGATGGTGGTGGCGCTCTTGTTCGGCGCGTCCTTGCTGCGCCCCAGCGCGGCCTCCATCGGCACCGCCTATCTGATCTTCGCCTGGGTCGTGCGCATTCCCCTGACCGCCTTGGCCGCGGTCGGCGCCGCCTCGCTCTATTACGAACTACGCCTGGTCAAGGAAGGCATCGCGCCATCGCAACTGGCGGCAGCGTTCGACTAGCGTTCCCACATCTGCGGCGTTTCGGATCCCGGGTCTGCGCGGCAACATTGCATGTTGCAGCGCGCCCGGGATGACAGAAGTGCTTATGTCATCCCGGATGCGAGAAACAGCGCCTACCGCTTCATCGCCACCAGGGCGAAATGCGCGCCTTGCGGATCGGTGCATTGCACGATCCACTGGCCGCCCGGCACTTCATGCGGTCCCATCAATATCGCGCCGCCCGCCGCCTTCACCCGTTCCACCGCCGCGTCGATGGACTCGACATTGAAGTAATAGCCCCAGAAGGGCGGCGCAGGGATGCTGTCCGGCTTGGTCATCATGCCGCCCGCCGGCATGTCGCCGCCCGTCTTGAACAGCAGATATTTGCCCATCGGCCCCATGTCCATGAGATCGGCCTGGGTCCAGCCGAACAGCTTCTCATAAAAGGCGAACGCGCCCTGCCATTCCCCGGCATAAAGCTCGCGCCAGCCGACGGTGCCCGGCGTGCCGACCGGAATGGGCGGCGGGGTTTCCGTGCTCATGCCCTTGGCGATCAGGAAACCCGCGCCCTGATTGTCGCCCACCACGGCAAAACGGATCACGCCCGGCACATCCATGGGCCCGCGATGCACCTTGCCGCCTTCGGCCTCAATCTTCTTCGCCGTGGCATCGACATCGTCGGCCCAGACATAACCCATCCAGCAGGGCGGCATGCCCTTGGCATGTTCGGGGATCGCCATCAGCCCGGCCACGCCCTGGGCCTTGCCGTCCGGACCCGTCACCGTGAACAGGGTATAGCCCATGTCCCCCGGCGCTTCCTCGACGCCCCAGCCGATCACGGCGGCATAGAATTTCGCCGCCGCCTTGGTGTCGGTAGTCATGATGTCGTACCAGAAGAATTGTCCGTGGCTGGCCATGTCTCTCTCCCGTGGCGGTGCGGCATCGTATCTGACCGCTTTATTGTGTCAGCATAG
>Ga0306926_10007435_pt1 | contig 11871 bp, 8 predicted proteins | sample flu12Cox44000178_FD_203759 | JGI IMG/M metagenome (GOLD analysis project Ga0306926, IMG submission 203759) | Lab enrichment of tropical soil microbial communities from Luquillo Experimental Forest, Puerto Rico - flux8day.12C.oxic.44.000.178 (v2)... | ecosystem: Environmental > Terrestrial > Soil...
CGTCCTACCCAGCGGCTACCCCGTCGGAACCCCCGAAGAAGCCCTCGACTGCGCCTGCGGCCTCTACCTCAACGACCCCACCGCCTGGGCCCAACCCCCGACGAACTAACGGGCGTGACCACTAGTCCAATCCCTTCAACCGCGCCGCGATATACAGCAGCGCAATTGCGGCGCCCAGGGCCGCTCTCATGCGAGGACTCATTTACCAGCTACCTCCCGTCAGAAGCGGTGGGCGCCGTGCCCGGCCCAGGCGAGAAAGAACAGGAAAACCGGGCCGTAGAGCGCCAGGTAGAACACCAGCAGCGGTCTCGCCTCGCGCCCCCGCTCCGGGTGCCAGGGGGTGGTCTGCGGCTTGGGCTTCGGTGGAGGGCCAATGCGCGCCGCGAGCCACCGCACGCCGCAGCCAGCCAGACCGCAGAAAGCCAGGAACTCCAGGATCGCGACCCTAATCAGTACTCGACCGCCCCGGTGTCGCTGACCTTGCCGATGGTCCGCACTTTGCCCGGCAGCTCGGACACGTCGCCCACGGTCACCACCTCGGTGCCAGACGTCGGCGGCGTGGTGTTCTGCCACGCGGATATCTGTTGCCAACGGATGACCTTCTTCCAGGGCGCGTACCACGGTCGGTACGTGCGCTTCTCGAAATACGCGCCGTGTTGACCGGGCTGTAGCTCCGTCAGCGACCGGCGCGCGATCTCGGCCGCGCTGTCCTGCACCGGCTCGACCGGCACGCGCGGACTGGTCGCGGGGGTGATCTCCCGGCCCCTCGATACCCGTTGCGCCCTCACCGTGGGGCTTGGCGACTGTCGCCGCTGCGCCACCCGCGCTCGTGTCTCGGCCTTGTTCAGCTCGACCGCCTTCAACTGCGCCGCCAGCTTCTCGGCCAGCCGGTCTGCCTGCCGATCCGCCTCCCGCCTGGCCTCCCGTTTGGCGCGGTCGGCCTTCGCCTGCGCCATCCAATCGATCTTTTTGGCGCTTGCCGTAAACCCGGTGCGGTTGCTGGTGTCGCGCGGCGACCGGTAACCCATCCGGTCCAGTACCGGGTTGCCGGTCATGTCGCATCCGCCGTCCAGGTCCACGATCTCGTCGGGGTCCCACTCCCAGTCCTCGTCCATGTTTGTCCTCCTTCTGGACGGCCCTATCTCAAATCCCTTACGGCGGAGGCAGCATGGGCGGATAGGCGGCAGTGTGTTCCAGTCAGGACTGCACGGTGCCACCCTTGTCCAGGTAGCTCGTCCAGTCCTGCACCGCCGCCAGCGCCGGCGGGAAGACCGCATACCTCCACGTCGCGGCTGACATAGACCATCACCGCCCCGCCTCCCTCTCCTGGCGCTCGCGCTCGGCGGCCATTTGGCGCGCAACCTCCCGCTGGATCTCCGCCTCCACGCTGCGGCCGAGCCTGCGGCCCGCCTTCTCGCCGAGTTTGGCTCCAATCACCGCGCCGATCAGTGCCCCGATCACGGCTCGTCCTCCTCCTTCTCTGCTGCCCTCCGGTGCGGCGGCTTCAAGGTCAAACACCAGCCGTCGGCCGGGTTGCGGGGTGTGTCCGAGCCGAACAGGACGCCGACGACCAGCACGAGGATCGTCAACAGTGGAAACCCCAGAACTGCAGCGAGTGCGATGAGCCCGGCCATCACAGGTCCCCCAACACGAGGCCTCGCGACTTATCCATGGCCCGCGCCGCCACCTCGCCGGCCCCGGCGGGGTCGGCCCGCAGGGAGCGGCGGCGCAGCTCAGAGGTCGTCTTCATTCCTTGGTCTCCTCGGCATCGACGCGCTCCAGCGCTTTGCACAGGGTAGTGCGGGGGACCGACAGCGCCCGGGCGATGGCCTCGGTGCCGATGCCCTGCTCGCGCACCAGCAGCGTCCGCGGCAGCATGCCTCGGTCTTGGAAGAAGTCCTTGGCCGCAGATTTAGGGACATTCTCGGTGAGATCGGCCAGATCGCTCTAGCGGGGCTAGATCGGGTCGGGACGATCCTATCGCGACCTACAAGAAAGACTCAACGACCCTTCCTCATCGGTGATTTCATCGTCTGCCACGAGTTGCTCGATTACCTGATCCATACGGCTCTTGATATCCGCGCCGATCCGAGTCCAACCGAAGATGCGAGCAGCCGCTGTGATGAGTTCTGTTTTCGCCGTTGTTCCTGTGTCCTGTAGGAGCAGCATGACGCAAAGGCGAAGTTCGCCATCGTGGACGTGCTCAACTTTTCTGGCGACGCTGTTCGGCGTTCGAACACGATCGATTTCGCGGCCTTTGAGGTCAATGAAGTCGCCGTCACGAGTGACCGTGTCTTTGCTTAGCCGGATGGCTTTGTCGATGTTGTCGGCGATCTTGGAGCCGATGCGTCCGATGCCCCACGCGTCTCTTAAACGCTGATGGACGAGCGCGATACGGACCGGTCCTTCGACATCGGCGATGGCGAGCACGGCGTCGGTCATGTGATAGTGACTTCCGGCCTCGGAAGCGTCGATCCAGCGCGGAAGCCGCTTAACGGCAGTGACCGTGTATTCCGTGGTCCACGAGGGCGTTTCGTAGTGCTCGACCTCGGCGGTCTCGACGATTCGACGTGGCAGCATGTGATCGTCGGCTTTGATTCGGCCATCCGCGGGTGCATTGATCGCGGCTTCAATTGCGGCACGTAGACGGTCCTCTTCTAGCTGTCGGTTTCGGTACCAGGCGGTTCCCCAGATCCGGTGGAGCCGCCATCCAAGTCCGCGCAGAATTTGTTCTCGTAGCCTGTCGCGGTCGCGGGCGGCTGGCGCGGAGTGATATTGATAGCCATCGCATTCGACACCAAGAGCGAACACGCCAGGATGGGCGGGATGCCGGATTCCCATGTCGACGCGGAATCCAGCCGCTCCCACCTGCGGCTCGACCATGTAACCCCACGCGCGGATCGTCTTAACGACGGACCCTTCGAAGGGGCTCTCGGGTCCCAGTCCGCTGCTGCCTAAGTCGATAGCTAGGGCAGCCTGGCCTCGCTCGGCGTAGTCCAGGTAGGCGCGAAGGTATTCGACGTTTTCGTTTGCGGAGGGCGGGATGTCGCCGGCACACATCGATGCAACTACCTCGACTCGCTGACGGGCACGTGTAGCGGCGACATTGAGCCGGCGCCATCCTTTGGGTTTATTCAGAACCCCAAAGTTGTTGGTGATCTTGCCAGCCTCGTCAGGCCCGTAACCGATCGAAAAGATGATGACATCGCGCTCATCGCCTTGAACTGATTCCAGCGATTTCACAAAGAACGCGTTCAGACGGTCATCGCCATCGAAGAACCTGTCGAGGTCCCGGCGACTCTCACGCGCCTTATCGATGGCATCCATGACTGCTTCTGCTTGGGCAACGGAGAACGTGACGATGCCAAGAGTGAGGGCAGGCCGCGTCGTGAAGTGCTCGATGACCCGTTCGGCAACCTGGATCGCCTCAAGCGGATTGTCCGCGCCGCCCCCGCGGCGGTACACGCCGTTGGTGTAGAAGAACTGCACTCCCACGTCCGGGCCCTGCGAATGCGAACTGGGGTACGTGACGAGTTTGCCGTCGTAGAACTTGTAGTTCGAGAACGCGATAAGACCCTCGTGTCGGCTGCGGTAATGCCAGTTCAACCGGAGGTTATTGAAGGCTCCACAACCTTTCGCGAGTTCGAGGACGGACTGGAAATCGGCTGCGTCAGTGTCGTTTTCATCGTTGTCAGCGTCCCCCTCAACGCGTTCAAAAAATGAGGTCGGGGGTAATTGTTTGTCGTCACCCGCAAGGATCAGCGACGTAGCGCGGTAGATGCAGTTGATGGCATCGCCGGGGGTGACCTGTGACGCTTCGTCGAAAATGACGACGTCGAATTCCATGTTGGCTGGCAGGTACTGGCTTACGGCCAGCGGCGACATCATGAAGCACGGCTTGATCGCCAGCGAGGTGTTGCGGGAACGGGCGATGAGTTCGCGCACTGGCAGGTGCCGCGATTTCTTCATCCCCTCGCGCCGTATCACTCCCGGTTCGCCAATCTCGGTGGCGGAGGGTCTGCGCGTATTTGCTGCCCGGATGATGTCGCTCGTTGCAGTCAAGATGAGGAGCTTGTCGAGTTCGCGGTACTCCTCAACAAGGGCGCTCCGATCACGCTCCCCTAGGGGACGGACCCGTGTGTCGGTTTGGATTGTGTAGTCGGCCCAGGAACGCAGTAGCGCCCGCTCGATGACGCGAGGTACTTGATCGGCTGGCACGCGATGCTCGATACAAAAGTCGATGGCAGTATCGAGGCCGTGTTCGGCGAGGTCGGTCCGGGCTTTTGTGTAAGCGAACCACTCCTCCTGTCCAGTGCTGTCGTCCCTGAGATCGTTAATTAAGCTCACGGCGTTCCCGTAGTCGTCAAGTTCACTTCTGAACTCCGTATGCCGGTCGGCATCGAACGCGTTAATGATCCGGTCGGCGGCGGAGGCCCATTTCTCGGCGGCCGCGGCCAGGTGGTGAGCAGGGCGCGACGCGACAAGCGCCTCTACTTGGGCGTGGGTCAGTGCTTTGCCAACGATGTTCCGAGTGTCCTCGGCCCATTGGAGGCCACCATTCAGTTGGCCCAGATCGGAGTCTGCGCCGTCAAAGTAAGCGCCGAATGTCTCAGCGTAAGTGGCTGTCTCGGCGCGCAAGTTGGCATGCGCCTGGGCTGCTGCACCACGCAGGGCGAGGATTTCCTCAGCCTCGATCAAGCTATGTGTTCGCCCGGTCACGTGGTCGATTGCCGATATTCGTGCCGCCGTCTGCCGCAGCGGTTCCAGGTGGGCGCGCAGCCAGTCGATCGACCGGTCAATCGGGTCGAGGACGAGTTCCGGTCGCCCTTGCAGCGCCGGCGCAGGCGCCAGTGATGATTTCCACGCCTCGAAATCGTGACGGATCTCCTCAATCAGACTGTGGTGCGCCGCATTCGGCTCGCTTGTGCACAAGTATTCGGCGAGAGCCTGCGGAACTGCTTGCCCTCCAAGCAAATCGAAGATACGACTGGCGACCCCCAACGCCCCGGCGATCGACGCAAAGTCGGTTTCGCGTCCCCGCCAGTAGTGGCTCAACACTCCCGCATGTTGCGCAACAGCCGCCTCATAGCCACGGGCGGCGTCGACCCAGCGAACCGCGGCCGGCAGATTTTGGAGGCCTTCTTTGAATTTGGTACCGGCCGTGAGCAGACTGACGAACATTTTCTTGTCGGCTCGGTAGTCGCCCGACAGCTTTTTGAGGCCGTGATAGCGGTGTTCAAACCGGTCAGAGAGCTCGGTGACCGGAGCGGCCAACGCTTCGCCGGTAAAGACGGGTGCTGCCAAAGCTTCAGCGTCGGCGAGCTCGCGGAGACTGGACTCCAGCACGCCAGCCGCGGCGCAAGCAGCCGCGAAATGGCTTGGCATAGTCCATTCGCGTAATGGTCTGTTTCGTACATGAGCCAGTTCCGCAAGGGCCAGAACCCTGTCGGCATCGTCAAACGAGACCACATTGGGAAGCCCAAGCTGTCGAGTCATTGCCCGCAGCGAGTCCACCCGGTGCGCGAGCCTGGTGGCGACTTGTTCGAATCGGTCTGCCGTATCAGAGCATATCGCGGCAGTCGCGTTCCCTAGCGTGAGTTGTTCCGGACCAGGCGGTAATGGCGCCGGCTCGGGAAGCGACGTGGAATCGGGCAGTGCGCTCCATTCCACACCGGAGCGCTCGGAGACCGCGAGCTCGGCGCGGCGGATGTCGTCGAACCCGACGGCCAATTGATCCCGCACGTCCAGTACGGCGCCCCAGTCATCTGCCGAAAGCCACGAGTCAGGCGCCTCGATGGGCCGATTTAGATGTTGCTGGTTAAGCAATGACACAATCGTCATAGCGTCGCTTGGCCTGTTCAGTGCGAACGTGACAGCCAGATTGCCGTTACCCGCGACGGTGGCGGCGAGTTCTTCCAACGCCGACTCCGCCTGATACAGACGGATTTCAAGAGAACTGTCGTCGACCACATTTCTCCACAGATAGGATTGCCCTTGAGTGGCCGGCCGCCAGGAACGCTCCAACTGAATTGTGATCTCTTGCACGGCTTGATATTCAGCCTGGGTGAGGTCCGCAGGCGGCGTTTCCGGCATCGGCGCCGATGGAAACGAACTCAGCTTCGCAAGCACCCCGAGCACGTAATGCAGCGAGAGATGCAGCGGTTCACGCACTTCGTTCATCGCCGACGCATAGTCGTTGAGCCGGGTCCGACGGCCGACGAGAGACGAACGGCTCAAGGCCTCCATACCCGGGGGCGTCACAGTGATGTTGTCGAGCGAATGAGCGAGCGCGGTCGCGACCTCTTTGCGGCTCGCCTTATAGCTGTGTAACTCCAACAGATAATTTTCGAGACCAGCGTCGGCCAGGCGATTGCGGACCACCTCTAGCGCCGCCGCCTTCTCCGAGACAAACAAGACCGTGCGCCCCGAATGCAGCAGGGCACCAATCATGTTCGCGATCGTCTGCGATTTTCCGGTTCCCGGAGGGCCATCCATGACGAAGCTGCGTCCCGCAATCGCCGCCGCGATCGCAGCTCGCTGCGACGAATCTGCGTCCAACACCAGCGGTGTATCTTCAGGCGGAGCAACGCGATCAATGTCGGACGGTTCGACCGGCTCGAACATGAATTCGCCACTTTGACGGCCCGGATCCTTCGTAGCGAGCGCCCGCACCACAGGGTGGTCAAGCACCGTGGCTTCATTCTCCAAAAGATCGCGATACATCGCCTCCTTGTGGAAAGAGAATGTCGACAAAACAACCGTGGGCTCAACAGCCCAACCTTGCTTGGTCGACACCGCATCCCGAATGCGCGCCAACAAATCCCTGACGGACGATTCCGCGACGTCGTCCATGTTTGGAAGCTCGATACCGAACTCACGCATCCGGAGGACCAGGCTCGGATTCACTACAGTGTCGTCCTGGCCCGGCGCGAGCTCCGGAGTCGTTTTGGGGCCCCGGGAAATCAGCGTCACGGGAACCAACAACAACGGGCTAGCCATGCCGGTCCCATCGACATCTTCCCAGTGCAACATTCCAAAAGCCAGGTACAACACCGAGAGGCCCCGGTCGAGCAACTCCGCGTTAGCACGGCGCATCAAGCCGCGAAGAACAGTCCCAAGCTCGTTTTCCGGTTTTGGCGTATGCAGCACCCTGTCTCGGCCAGTCGCTGGGAGCGCCCCGAATTGTGCTACTTGAGCGGATGATCCAGCTGCGCCTTCGTCCTGATCCTGTTGCTCGGACCCCACGAAGAGCCACTTAGCCCCAGAACGAAGCCCCGACAAAATGAAATCGGGCTCAGGCGAATCTATAGCGAGTGTGCTGGACTTCGAGGCTTTGAACTTGATGAGTCGGTTGACACCGGACAGGTTGACCAGACTCTCCCGCCATACCCCCAGGGCGGCTGTCAGTTCATTCCGTGTCATGTTGCTCCTGCCTTTAGCTCTGTCTGGGTCGTCGTTATGGCTGCTGTGATGAGAGTTGCAACTCGGAGGACGAGGACCACTACTGCAGAGATGCCGGTGCGGCCAGGCTGACGACTCTGGCTGCTCCCGCGGTGGAGCCTGCCTGTTCTTTCACGGCGGCGTGGTGGGTGAAGAGCACGATCTGCCGCTCCTCACCGATCTCCGCAAGCAGATCCAGCGCACTCACCGCACGCTCGTCGTCGAATGCCATGAGCACGTCGTCGAGCATGATCGGGACGGTCTCCAAGCCGGCTTCGCGACGTTCCTGCTCGACCTCGAGCACGCCGGCCAAGCTCAGTGCTAGGTACAGCTGGCTGGCCGTGCCCTCGGACAGCGCGGTCGTCTCGTAATCCGCGCCGTCGGCGCCGACAACGACCAGTGAACGGTCGGTCCCCTCGCCGTCCGCGCGCAGCCCGGTGAACCGTCGTTGTGTGAGCCGGCTCAGGTACGAACCGGCTCGCTCCAGCACCGGGTTTCGGTTTGACTCCAGGTAGGCGCGCAGCTCCTGGGTGAGCAGATGGTGCACGAGCCGAGTGGTGGCCCAGTCCTCGACTAAGTCGAGGACCTGAGCGGTCGCCTGGCTGAGCTCCTGCTGAAGTGCCTCGGCTCCGGTCCGTCCAGTGAGCTCGTCGAGGTCCTTCCTCGCGCCGATAGCGTCTTCATGGGTCGCGGTGACAGCGTCCTCCGCTCCGTCCAGCGCATCCTTGGCGGCGTCCAGGTCGACACCGAGCTGCTCGCGGTCTCGGCTGGCGAGTTCTCCGATCAACCCATCCAACGTGGTTTCTGGATGCCGTGCTCGCAGCTGTCCCTCCGGTTCGCCCAGTGCGGCGACAGCCTTGGAGTGCGACTCCGTCCGTTCGACCAAGACACCCAGCCCGCCGCGGTCCACCCCGTTCTCGGCTGCCACCTTCTCAAGGGACTCTTCGAGCCTCGAGTTCTCCTCGCGCAGCCGGGCGGCGCGCTCCAGCGCCCTGGATTGATTACTGAGGTGCACCTCAGCGGCCTTCTGATTCGACTTGGATCGCTCGTAGTCGGCCTTGGTCTTGTCGAACCAAGCCGCGAGCTGCTCGGACTCGATCGACTGTCCTAGACGTGTCGCCAGAGCCGCTGCAGCGGTGTCCCACTTCGCCCCCACCTCGGCACTCTCGACCCGATCGCGTTCTAGCCTCCTTAAGCCCTCGCCAACATCTCTTGCGTCGGACAGCAGCCCGGCGCGCTCCCGCCAGCCCGCGACACCGAGGCCAGGCGGTAGCCCAGCCGCATCCGTCGCGACACGCCATGCTGTCCGCCAGTCCGCCAACAACTGCTTGACTTCGGCCAATGACTGCTCGGTCCGGCTCAGAGCACGGCGCCGCTCGCTGACGGTTGCCTGGCTGGCCGCCGCAGTCTCGATCCGCTTGCGCTGCTCGTCGGAGAGTTGGCCAGCCTCGTCCACCAGGTCATCGGCGGCGCTGTCCGCGTCGCCGACTGACGCCTCGTACCGGTCGGCCAGATCGGCCGGAGCCGGCCCGACCTCGACAGGGACGGCGACACCGTCCAGCCAGGTACGTCGCACGTGGTTCCAGAGCATGTCGCGATGCCCCCGGGCAGAGGCGACCGCGATCGGGTCGACCTCGTCGACCAGTTCGCTCGGCACGCCGTTGGACCCAGGCGCACGTTCGGCAGCCTCCAACTGCGCAGTCGCCTCCTCCACGGCATGCTGCGCCTTGTGTAGATCCTTGCTGAGCCGGTCACTCTCGTCGGCCAAGCTGTTCAGGTCCGCCAGCCGGTCATCGGACACCGCAATCGACGTGAGCGCTGCCACGGGCTCATCGATCCCTTGCAGCCCGAGTCGTCCCAGAATCTCAGTGAGCTCGGTGTGAATGCGTGCCACCCCTCCGCCCAACTCAGTGGCGTGCGCCCTTGCGGTGTCGGCGGCAGGCTTGTCCTTCCCCAGCGTGTCGATGGCGGGCTGGACGGCGATCAGGTTCTCGTCGACGGCCAGTCCTGAGCGCTCCCGCTGGGCATTCTCGGCGGTGGTGTTCTCCTTGCGGATCTCGCCGTCGATCTGATCCAGTCGCGCTACGGCTTCGGCCACGGTCCGCAACTGATCGGACGAGAGACGCGGACCGCTGGCTTCGATCTGCTCCAGCTCATCTCGACGGGCGCGGTACTGCTCCCAGTACGGCCACGACCCGACGAGTTGGGTCAACCGGGCGTGCTCAATCCGCAGACGTGCGGCCTCCAGACGACGTCGCTCTAGCTCGGCCTCGAACTGCGTTCGTCGAGCGGCGGCCGTCTCAACCGCCTCAGCGGTCGCCATGGTGTCCTTGAGGGCGCTGTCTAAATCCTCCCGGCTGGCGTTGGCCCGGGTCAGAACTGAAGGGGAGTTCTTGCGGGGCGTGAAAAGCTCAGTTATCCGGTTTTCGAGTCGGTCCACCAGCACGCGCACGTCGGTGCCGCTTCGGGCCTCGAACACGATGTCCGCGAGGTCGCCCTGGCCCTTCATCAGTTGTCGGCCCCCGGCGACGAGACGATCGTGGTCCAGCCCGAACTGGGTCATCAGGCTGTTGTGGACATGGGCCTGCATCAGCGCTTCACGTACCTCGGCGGTGACTGGCTTCGACGTTTCTGCGTCGAGCAGGTCGTTGGGCGCTTTCTTGGAAGTACGGATCACGTTGATCGTCGAGCCGTCGTCCATTGTGACGCTGGCCTGAATGCGGAGTTTGGGTCGGTCGACCCGGAAGGCCATCGGAGTCTTGAGCGGGATTCCGCACAATAGGTCTGCGTATGCAGACAGCAGGGTGCTCTTGCCGGCCTCGTTGAGGCCATGCACCACGGTCAGGCCTTCGCCCAGCTCGAGCATGGCATTTGACAGTGAGCCGTAGGGGTGCAGATGAAGGGAGTCCAGCCGCATATCAGGCTCCCAGGTTCGCAGTGAGGCGTCGACCTGCTCGCTGAACCAGCGACGCCAACGTCTCGTCGCGGTCGAGGTCGATCTCGGTGTCTTTGGTGAGCCGCCAGAGGCCGAACTTGCGCAGGTCTTCAAGAATCTCGCGAACCTTCGCGGGATCTGCTGCCAGGACTTGAGCGGCGTCTGTGACCTGCGCAGCCAGCTCTGAGTCGAGGGTCGGGGACGAGACCGGCGGCGAGACGTCGAGAACGACCTTGTCGACTGCGCTGCCGGCTCGAATCAGGGACCGCGCTTCGGCCAGCACCCGATCGGGATCAGCATCCAACGCACCGGCGGCCGGTGTTTGACCGCCTAGTTGGAAGCGCACCACCAACGGCCGGTCGCCTGCCCGTCCGAGCGCCGTCTGGTACTCGGAGGTCATGGCGTCAATGACGTCCTCGACGTCCTCGCAATCGGTCAGATCAGGCTCGAGCACTTCCCAGCGGGCGACGTCGCACTCGGCGAAGCGCACCTGCGCAGGACTGCTCGGTTCGACATCCACGACAAGGGCTCCCTTCGGCCCGGTCTCCCGAGGATGGCGGCCTTGCAGGTTGCCGCTGAACCACACCGGATTGTCTCCCCCGGCCTGCTCACCGCACTGGTGGATGTGGCCGAGGGCGAAATACTCGTAGTCGCAGGCGGTGAGGTCGTCAACGGTGCACGGAGCGTACTTGGCGTGTCCGGCGATGCCCTGGATCCCGGTGTGCAGGACGCCCACGTTCACCCAGCCGTCGCGGCGGTGCGGGTAGTGCTGCGCCAGGTTCTTCAGCACGTCGCGAACGTCGTACCCCTGACCGTGAACCATGACTCCTAGGTCCGGGAAGTTGACTGACTCTGGCTCGGACGTGCTGAGTACCCGGACTCCGTCCGGCATGGTCAGGCGTTTCGTGATGCTGCTCTCAGCATCATGGTTGCCGTACACCAACGCCACCTCGATGCCGCTGTCGCGCAACCTGTGTAGGCCGCGGACGAAGTACTCACCGGTCTCGTACGACCGCCAGTCCCCGTCATAGATGTCGCCGGCGATGACGAGCAGGCCGGCCTTCTCGTCGATGCATAACTGCACCAGGTTGTCGTAGGCCCGCCGCGTCGCCGCCCGCAGTTCGGTGGCCAGGCCGGCGTCGCCGAGGCGACCGAGCCCCTGCAGCGGGCTATCGAGGTGGATGTCGGCGGCATGGATGATTCGAGGCATCAGCTTGTCGCTCTCCACGTGAGTTCCACGATCGGCTGTGTCAACGGCTTGCCCGCGATGGGGTCGTGGCCGGAGTGGGGCGAGAGGCCCGCCGGTTCGGTGCGCTCGGCGTAGTCGCGGGCACGCCGGGTGCGCTCCTCGTAATCCTTCTCCGCGTCGAACCCCGGGGCGCTGATCGTATTGGCCAGATCACCCATCCCACGGTCGCCCGGCGGGGCGTCGCCAGGCCAGAGAAGGCCTGTGAACACCTTCCAGTTGCCGCCCATCTCGGCGATCCGGATGCGGC
>Ga0306926_10007436_pt1 | contig 11869 bp, 15 predicted proteins | sample flu12Cox44000178_FD_203759 | JGI IMG/M metagenome (GOLD analysis project Ga0306926, IMG submission 203759) | Lab enrichment of tropical soil microbial communities from Luquillo Experimental Forest, Puerto Rico - flux8day.12C.oxic.44.000.178 (v2)... | ecosystem: Environmental > Terrestrial >...
AGTTGAGGAAATCCATCGAGTCGATATCCAGGGCCTCCCGCAAATCCGCCGCGGGATCGAGTTTCTGCAAATCCATTTCGGGCGCAATGTTCCCGAGTTCTTCTTGCAGGACAGTGCGAATGTCGGCTTCGTTCACAGCTTTTCCGGCTCCTGAAGCAGCTTACCGATCTCGGCGAGGAACAGCGCCCCGGCATGGCCGTCGCTTACCCGATGATCTGCCGCCAGCGTGATGGTGACGATCGAGCGCGGCCCGATAGCCCCGTCGATAACCCAAGGCCGTGCCACGACCTTGCCGAAACCGATCAGTGCTACCTGGGGCGGATAGATGACGCCGTGCAGCGCGTCGACGCCGCGTTCGCCAAGGCTCGAAACCGTGATCGTCGAATTGGACATTTCCGAGCTGCGAATGCGCCCGGCGCGCATGCGTTGAACAAGGTCACGCATGCGGGTCATGAGCTCGTCGAGGGGCATCTGATCCACATCATGCAGCGCCGGAGCCGCCAACCCGCCGCCGCGAATGGCGATCGCGATACCGAGATGCACGGCGGATGCGGGCTCGTATTTGTCATCATGGTAGAAGCCGTTGAATAGAGTGAAGCGGCGCGCGGCCACGGCCACCGACTTGGCCGCGAGAGCGGCCATCAGCAGGCGTCCGCCGGGCGGCCGTAATGCATTTGTGCGCGTGAGCCATTGTTCGCATGACGTAACGTCGACCTGATGCTCCAGGTAATAATGCGGGATTTCCCGCTTTGAACGTGCCATCGCGGCGGCGATTGCGGTCCGCATGGCATCGAGATTGAGCCCGGTTGGCCGTTTCTTTTCAGCGGATGCGGGGGCTGCGGTGAGCCTGCGCTCGACGTCCGCGCGAACGATCGCGCCGCTGGGGCCGCTGCCTGTGACTGTTGCAAGATCGACGCCATGCGTCTCCGCAAGCCGTCGCGCGGCCGGTGACACTCGCGCGCGCCCTGCAACACTCGGAAGCGTGGCGATGGGCGGGGCCATCGACGCGGGTCGACTGGGTCGCGGCGCCGCTGGCAAGACACCTGGCGGAGCTTCGGCCACGCTGGCTGGAGGTGCAGCCGGCGCGAGCGCGACGCCCGCTTTGCGTTCGAGCTCAGTTCTAATCCGCGCAAGCGGGGTTCCGACCGGCACCTTACTGTTGAGATCGACTAGGATCTGCTCGATCCGGCCGGTCTCGAAGACTTCGATTTCGATGGCACCTTTCTGTGTCTCAACGACAGCTACGACGTCGCCGCGCTTGACCTGATCGCCGGGCTTGACCAGCCATTCCACCAGCGTGCCCGCTTCCATATCAGCGCCGAGGGAGGGCATGCGGAACTCGACCATCGCGAGAGTGCCTACGCTCGTCCAAGTGCAATCTTGGCAGCGGCGACGATCTTGGGGACCTGTGGGATCGCCGCAATTTCAAGATGCCGCGGGTATGGGATCGGCACCTCTTCACTGCACACGCGGCCAATCGGTACGTCGAGTTCCCAGAATGCCTGCTCGATGATGCGCGTGCAGATCTCGGCAGACAGGCTACCGCTGCGCCAGCCTTCGTCAACGATCACCGCGCGGCGTGTCTTCCTCACCGACGTCATGATCGTAGCGTCGTCGATCGGCCGCAAGCTGCGCAAGTCAATCACTTCAGCGTCGACGTCTTCGGCGGCGAGCGCAGCGGCCGCCTCGAGCGTCTTCCATAGGGAGCCGCCATAGGTGATGAGCGAAATGTCACGCCCCGTGCGGCGGACCACAGCTTTATCGATGTCGACCGCGCCGGCATCCGCCGCCAGCCGCCCGGTCATGTTGTAGAGCATGACGTTCTCGAAAATCAGCACCGGGTCTGGATCCTGCAGAGCGGTCCAGAGCATACCGCGTGCGTCCTCAACCGTCGCAGGCGCCAACACCTTGATGCCGGGAATATGCGCGTACCAGCCTTCGAGGCTGTGGGAATGCTGGGCAGCAAGCTGGCGGCCGGCGCCCGTTGCCATACGGATCACCAGCGGCACGCCGAACTGATTGCCCGACATGTGGCGCACAGTCGCCGCGGTGTTGAGGATCTGGTCGAGCGCAAGCAGGCTGAAATTAACCGTCATCAGTTCGACGATGGGACGCATGCCGGCCATCGCCGCACCAATACCCGCGCCGGTGAAGCCGGATTCCGACAACGGCGTGTCACGGATGCGTTCTGGACCAAACTCCGCCAGCAGCCCCTTCGTCACGGCATAGCAACCGCCATAGCGGCCGACGTCCTCGCCCATCAGAAAGACATTCTTGTCGCGGCGCAGCACATCGCGGATCGCCTCGCGGATCGCGTCGCGATAGGTGAGTTCGATCATTGCGGCCGGGGCAGTCATGACACGTCGCGAGCTAGGCGGCCTCGTCCGCATAAGCGAAGCGGGTGAGCTGCTCGACCGGCTCCCACGTTCCGCCCTCAGCGAAAGCGACAGCCTCGGCAATCTCGGCCTCAATTTCAGCTTCGATGCGAGCCAGATCATCGGGATGGATCATGTGGTTGGCTTCGAGCCAACCTTTGAATCGCACGATCGGCTCCTTATGCCGCCAAGCCTCGACCTCGGCCTTGTCGCGATAGAGCTGGGCATCGAACATCGAATGCGCGCGCAAGCGATAGGTGCGGCATTCCAAGAAATAGGGCTTGCCGCTCTCGCGCACCGCGTGGATGGCACGACGCGCCGCGGCTTCGATCGCAACCACGTCCATGCCGTCGACAGCCTCTGATGCGATCCGGTAACACGCTGCTTTGCGCTGGATGTCGGTTTCGGATTCCGAGATCGCCAGCGCGGTGCCCATGGCGTAGAGATTGTTCTCACACACGAACAGCACTGGCAACCCCCAGAGCGCAGCGAGATTGAGGCTCTCGTGAAACTCGCCTTCGGCCACGGCGCCTTCACCGAAAAAGCAGGCTGTGACAATATCGTCGCCCCGCATGTGATCCGCGAGCGCAAGCCCTATCGAGAGCGGCAGGCCGCCGCCCACGATGGCGTTGCCGCCATAAAAATTGGTGGCGCGATCGAACAAATGCATGGAGCCGCCACGGCCGCGGCTGCAGCCTTGCTGCTTTCCGTACATTTCCGCGAGCGCCGCGGTCATCGGCACGCCGCGCACGAGCGCTTGGCCGTGCTCGCGGTAGGTAGCAACGATCCGATCCCGCTGCTCGAGCACGGGGATAACGCCGACGGCAACTGCTTCCTCACCGTCATAGAGATGCAGAAACCCTCTGATCTTCTCCTGAGTATAGAGTTCGGCGCACTTATCCTCGAAACGGCGAATGCGGATCATTTGCTTCAGCAGATCCAGCGCATGCGCCCGCGACAGTCGTGGCTTGTCGGTGACTGCGGTCATCGCTCCTCGCTTTCGAGCGTCGAGATGTCGCCCTCCGGCAGGCCAAGCTCGCGCGCCTTGAGCAGGCGGCGCATAATCTTACCGCTACGCGTCTTCGGCAGGTTGTGGCGGAAGGCGATGTCCTTCGGCGCGACTGCTGGACCGAGCCGCGCCCGCGCGTGACCGAGCAGTTGTTTGCGTAGCGCGTCGCTCGGTTGAACCCCATTCTTGAGCGCGATGAATGCCTTGACGATCTCACCGGCGGTCGGATCGGGGATGCCGATGACGCCCGCTTCGGCAACGGCCGCATGCTCCATCAGCGCGCTCTCCACTTCGAAGGGACCGATGAGATGGCCGGCGCTCTTGATGACATCGTCGGCCCGGCCGACGAACCAATAGTAGCCGTCGTCGTCTCGCATCGCGAGATCGCCGGTGAGATACCAGCCGCCCATGAAGCATTTGCGATAGCGCTCTTCCTCATCGAGATAGGCGCGCATCATCGACGGCCAGCCGGGGCGGAGAGCAAGCTCACCCATCACCATGGGTGCAGTGATCTCCCGGACAATCCCAGCTTCAATCCGCTCGACGATGCCCGCTGTGACACCCGGCAGCGGGCGGCCCATCGATCCGGGCTTCACGTCCATGGAGCGGTAATTGGAAATCATGATCCCGCCGGTTTCGGTCTGCCACCAATTGTCGTGGAATGGCTTGCCGAAGGCCTCGACCCCCCAAACCACGGCCTCCGGGTTGAGCGGCTCGCCAACGCTCGCCATCAAGCGCAGCTTCGACATATCGAACCGTTTGGCGACATCGACGCCCGCCTTTATCAGCATCCGGATTGCTGTCGGAGCCGTGTACCAAACCGTGACCTTCTGATCCTGCAGGATCCGGTACCACCGTTCGGCATCAAACTCGGCCTGATCGACGATCAAGGTGGCGCCGTTGGTGAGCGGCGAGATGATGCCATAGGAGGTGCCGGTGACCCATCCCGGGTCAGCGGTGCACCAGAAGACATCGTCAGGATTAAGGTCGAGCGCGAGTCGACCGGTGATATGGTGTGCTACCACGGCCTCGTGCACGTGCACGGCCCCCTTGGGGCGGCCGGTTGTGCCGCTAGTGAAGTGCAGCAGCGCCATGTCTTCGGGACCGGTCCATACTGTCTCGAACGATTCCGACGCTTGCGCCATCGCGGACGTCAGATCGATCGTACCATCCGGAGGACTGCCCGACGTATCAGTCAGGAAAACGTGCTCCAGGCTGGCAAGCTCTTTACGCCAGGGCTCGATCTTCCGGCGGTAAAACGCTTCGGAGGTGATGAGAGCCTTGGCATTGCCGATTGTCATTCGGGCTTTGATCGGTTCCGGTCCGAACGCCGAAAAAAGCGGCGAGAACACGCTTCCATTCTTGAGCGTGCCGAGGGCGGCGATGTAAAGCTCAGGCGTGCGGCCGAGCAACGAGAAGACTCGATCCCCCTTGGACACGCGGCGTTGGGCAAGGACGTTGGCAAACCGATTCATTGCCGCAGCGAGCGCGGAGTAGCGGAAGTCTCGGATTCGATCGTCGCGCCCGATCCAGCGCAGGGCGAGTCGGTCGCCGCGACCGGCTCGCACATGTCGGTCGACCGCCTCGTGGGCGATGTTGAGCCCGCCGCCAGGCAATCCGTCGAGCAGCGTCCGGACTTGCGTCCACGAGAACGTCCTGGCGTACTCCTCGTAGTCCAGGAGATTGGTGCCGACACGGTCGTCAGATCCCTTGCGGATTGGCTTCCATTCCATATCCGAGCCTTGGGCAAACCTCGGGTTATCGAGGATGTTCATTCCTCGAATACAGGTGCTTCGCGATCATCTGGCTCAATTCTCTCGATCAGTGGGGTGTCTTCCGAGGGGATCTCTCTTTCGATCTCGACCGCTTCCTGCTCGAGAAGCTTCGCTGCTTCATCGACACTTTCATCATAGGAGTGGTGTTTCTGCCGTTTCTTCGGAACGACCTCAGCCTCGATGTTGTCCTCTACCGTTTCCATGGCGTTCCTCGTTCACCCGGGAGCTGAACATGGCGCGCAGTCCGAGCCGCAGTGACCGCGCCGCGTTACCCGCGTCGCTTGCCCCGGACCGCCTTGCTCTTGATTTTCTTCGCGCGTTTGCGTTTGGCCCGCCCAGCGGCTGCATGTTTGAACTTCTTCTTGCGGGCTGCTGTTTTTGCCCCCGGCGCCGCGCGTTTTGATTTCGGGCGTGCCGGCGCGCGCTTGGGCTCGGCCTTGGGCCCAGCCTTCTTCGAAGGCCGGTCTGCACGTGCCCTGTTGAGCTCGGCAAAATATTCCTTCATCGGTTCGAAATAGTACTCCTGCCAACCGCCCTGCTCGTAACTCGTCTGCTCGTCCGGCACATTGCTATGTACGAGCGTAAGCACTGTGCCGTCTTCAACACCTTCGAGCGTCATCGTGATGATCGAGTCCTCGTGCTCGTCCGTGAATTGCGTCGTGCGCCACGACTGCACAATGCGCTCACCCGGCACGAGCTCGAGATTGCGGCCGGTGATGTAGCCGTCCCAGGCGGATACTTCGGCGTCGATCTCGTCCGACATGCTTGCCTGGCCCCCCGTCATCTCAGAATGGGCGAGGCTGTTAAGCCATGCGTCGTAGATGTCCTGCGCGGAAGCAGGAATGGTGGTAGTGAGGGTAAAAGCGTACGGCATTTGGACCTCCATTGGATGATCGCCAGACTATGGGCCAACTGGCCATGACGCTTGCCCACGGGCCGCTGCTCTTCATTGACCCAGATCAACTCTGAACCAATTGCTCGGCGCGCGCGCAGTTCAGGTGCACGACATGTATAAGCCGCTCTGACAAAAGCGGAATATTGAAGACGTTGGTCGATCGGCTTCCTCCTCCACCAGTCAGCAGGCCGGACGACAAGATCGCAATGCCTTGCCCGTTTAGTGCGTCGGCAACCATGTTGCGTGAACGGGAACGGCTGGAGCCGCCAGCATGGGAGACGTGATCTTGCTCAAAGCGGCAACGAGGCGAGGACTTGATATCCACTTTGACTTTTCGGCGGAGATTGGAACAGCTCGACGGAAGTGACGTGTTGTGTCAGCGAAAGAGTTTGGTCCATCGGGTTCTGCCGAGCGATCGCGCGTCCGCTTTGTGGAATGCGCGCGAGCGTGACATGGGGCTGAAAGGGTCTCGACTCGATCTGGCCATATGCGGCAAATAGCACCATCCGCAAGTCCTTTAGTTCCTCGCTAGCCACGCAATCGACCCACAAAAGACGTGGATCACGGAGCGTAGGGCCGTATCCCACATGCGCGAACGTCAGCAAAAAGCTACCGAACCCGCTGATCGCTGCACGCAACGTCTCCACCGCATGGGCGATGTGGGTCTCGTTCCAGGGTGGGACCAGCGTAAGGTGGATATCGCCGGGTCGCACGAGGCGGACGGCATAGCATTCGAGTGGCCGTGCGAGTTCGGCGAGGCCACTCGCAGCCTCAGCTGCGACCTTAAGTCCGACGAAGACGCGAGCCGGTTGGGCATTGGTCAGCGATCGCGCGATGGGAGCGGCCGTAATTGATGTCCCATTCGTCTTCATCAACGGCGTCCCGCTACGGACCGCATGGACGAAGTGAGGCTCGCGCCCAATACTTCTGGCTTGGGGGCCCCGCCAATAGATATCACAGACCGTGCCGCATTCGAGATGATTGCGAGTAATCATTGACGACGGTCGCGCCGGCGAGCTAGCACCGGCGCAACCGGGAAAGGAAGGAGACTGGCGCCGTCCTAATTTACTTGGCCGAGCGAATTCAGTGCCGTTTGAAATACTGTACCGCGCGCTCGTGCCTCTCTGCCGCGGCGCGAGTGGGAAACGTGCCGAGATTGCGGCGCTTGCCGGTCTTCGGATTCGTCTTGCGGGAATAAAGGCGGTACTTGCCGGAGGGAAGCTTGCGGATCATCGGCGTCTGCCTCTTACAATTTTATGACGTGCCGCTTGTGCCTTGCGAATGTTGCGGAGCTGCGCGCGCCGCATGGCTGGAGTTGGTTTCTCGCTTTCGGGAATATTGCGCCGTGGCTTGGCGCTGAAGCGGTCGCCGGTGACGTGTACCGCTACCGAGCCGAGTGAGCCCAGAACCTTGCGGGCCCCCGCCGTATCGGGCACCAGTCGGCTGCCCTCGACATGCGCCTGATCCTTGGGGATCAGCCATTTCTGGGTATCCCAGGAGCCGCTTGCCCGTCGGCCCGCAACGCGTTCGATGCCGCCCTTGCCGCCGACGTCCTGTACGCGGAAGCTGACGAAGTCCTGGGGCCGGCGCACCTCGACGTGGAAGAACTTGCCGCTACCGCGGACGCCTGGTTTGGCGCGACCGCGATGGGTGCGTGCCCTTGGCGTAGTCACGAGTCGTGCTCCCTTTCGTTGGACCCGTCGAACGGTCGCTTTGCGGTTTCGGTCGCGGCAATGCCGGCACAACGCTCCACATTTCCCACCAGCGCCCGCCGGAAATGGGAAACCGGAGCAGCTTGCTGGCTACTTGCGCCCGAAGGGGGCACAACTAGCCACGGTCACTGAACGATCCGAGCGTGTTCCGCCAGGTCCGCTTATGCAGTCCTGACCGAGATCTTCTTCGCGGGGTTTTGCGCCTCGGGTTTCTTGGGAAGGGTCACCGTAAGCACCCCCTTCTTGAACGTGGCCTCGATCTTATCCGCATCGACTCCCTCCGGTATCTGCATGCGGCGCTCGAACGAGCCGTAACGGCGCTCGGAGAGATAGTAGTCCTTCTTCTTCTCTTCCTTCTCCTCCTTCTTCTCGCCCTTGATCGTGAGGTCGCCATTCGAGGCAACGACCTCCACGTCGCTTTCGCTCATACCCGGCAGCTCGGCGGTGATCTCGTAGGCCTTTTCCGTCTCGGCGATGTCCATCGCCGGGGCTGTTTCCCAGCTCAGTTCGCGTCGCCAGAACGGCTCGAGATCGAAGACGGAGCGACGGAACGGAGAACGCCAAAATCCTCCGCCGAAGTCATCGAAAAGGCGATCGATTTCGCGGTGTAGCACTTCGAATGGTCGCCATCCCCTCAAGGTGGACGTCGGCTCCGCCTTTTTTTCGGGTAGTTTGGTAGCGGCTTCAGCCATGACTGGGCCTCCTGTTAGGTTGAAAGACCGCCTGTCTAAAGCTATCCGGCGCGTGGCATGTTGACATACATCAAATCCGAGGAAGCTGGTTTGCTATGTTGTGTCGCCACTTGGGAACTTCTCGCATGCAATTGAGTATTGAGCCCGAGTGACCTGCTGGAGGACGTGTGTCCTATGCATGCATGATGGTGTATGTCGACGCCGATGCCGCACCGGAGCAACGTGTACGCCTGGCCGTAAACCTTGCGGATAAGTTCAACGCGATGTTGATCGTACTATCGGCTCTCGCCATTCCTCCACCAATGACGACCGACGGTGTGATCATGGACATAATGCGGACGAAGCTTGCGCATCGGGGCGAGTGGTTTCGCCGCATCGCGGACGCCAATCACCGAAAGGTCGACTGGCGTGCAATGCTGGACTTTCGAGCCGTGGCGCTTCCGCGCGAGGCGCGCAGTGCCGATCTTGTGATCATCGGACAGGTGAAGGTGCCGGTGAATGCGTACACAGCGCTCGATCCAGGTGAAGCGATTCTGAAAGCAGGGCGTCCGATGCTGGTCGTGCCCGACGAAGTGAGCACTCTGCGAGGAGAGCATGTCGTGATCGGTTGGAAGGACACCCGCGAAGCGCGCCGCGCCGTATGCGATGCGCTTCCGTTTCTGCAAAGGGCGACGCGCGTCACCATTGTCGAAGCGTGTGGTCCAGGCGAAGAGAAGGCAGCAGTAGGGCGGCTCGACGACGTGGCTCGTTACCTGGCGTGCCATCGCGTTGATGGCGGGCCCAAGATCATGCTCGAGCAAAAGGGATCTGGTGCGGAGCAGTTAATCCGGAGCGCTCAGGAAGAACGTGCCGACCTGCTTGTCACCGGCGCCTACGGACACAGCCGCCTCGGCGAGTGGATCTTTGGCGGGATGACGCGGGAATTGCTTGCGACAAGTCCTATCTGCTGCCTCATGTCGCACTGAATGTCTTTCGGCAAATTTTCTTCCGATAGATTCCGCGCTTAGAGATGATGTCCGGAGACAGCCCGTAATATCTCGCCCGAGAGCTGCTTCTTGACCTTGTGGGAAATGTCGCCGAGGCTCAACATTCCGAGCACATTTTTGTGACTGTCAGTCACGGGTAGCCGACGGACTTGCTTCGCTTCTATGACGTCGATTGCGAGGTCGATGTAATCTTCTGGCGAACAACAAACAACGTCCTTCGTCATTATGTCCTGAGCCGTCATCTTGGCAACATTTCCGGTATCCGCGACCGCACGGCAGATGATATCCCGATCTGTGACAATACCCACCAAATGACCGTCTGCGCACACTGGAATCGCGCCGATGTCGCTGTCACGCATGCGCTTTGCCATCTCCTTCACGGGAGTCGTCGGTTCAACGCAAGTCACTCCTTTATGCATGGCGTCCTTGACTTTCATGGTAATCTCCACGGGCGGGTTGCGAACGGATTTTTAATTCCAATACTCTCGCGGCAATAATCCTTATTGATTTAGGTCAACAAGTCCCTCCTTCATTGTCCGTCCAGTGAGGCGGGTGCAACTTGTCGATCCCGATCCGATATCAGAAATCGAAACAGCGTAGGGGTTTTTCGCCGTTCGCCAATCGCCGAGTGTTTTGACCTAAATTGCCTGCAGGATCGACACCCGTCTGAGCGGCTTGGTTTGCCCGATCTCCGGCGCTCTCCCAGCGTGCCCCTTTTAAGTGCCTTCGCTGCTGCTCGATTAAATTTCCCTGCTCCTCGATGCGTTTCTCCGAAACGACCGCTTCGGCCCAGCCGTGTCCGATTACACGGACGATGGCAGCATTCCTTTACTGGTGATGTCTGCCTTCGGACGCTCGTCCGGGAGTGGCCGTCCCTGCACGATGTAGTAAACGGTTTCTGCGATATTGGTGGCGTGATCGCCCATTCGCTCGACGTTTTTGGCGCAAAAGAGCAGATGCGTGCAGAAGGTGATATTACGTGGGTTCTCCATCATATAAGTAAGGAGCTCTCGGAATATGGAACTGTTCATGGCGTCGATCTCTGCGTCCCGGCGCCAGACGTCGAGCGCTTCGGCGAGGTCGTGTTGCGCGTAGCTGTGGAGCACGCGTCGCAGCTGGACGAGGACGAGCTTGACCATGCGGTCGAGCTGAAGGATCACCTCGCTGGAAGGCAGCTCATCGGTGAGTATCGTCCGTTTGGCAATATTTTCGGCTAGATCGCCAATCCGCTCGAGGTCGTTGGAGATACGCAGCGCTCCGACGATCTCCCGCAAATCGACCGCCATCGGCTGCCGACGCGCGATAGCGACGACCGCCCTTTCCTCAATCTCTCGCTGCCGCGCATCGACCAGATCATCCGCCACTATGATACGCTTGGCGAGCGCGATGTCATGCTTTACCAGGGCTTCTATCGCATCCACGATCTGCTTTTCGACAAGGCCGCCCATTTCTGCAATCTTGCGCGCCAGTTCCTGCAGGTCGACATCGAATGCGTGAGCCGTATGTTCGACCATGACGGTCAATCCTTCCTGTCACACACGACTCTTCGGCCCCGGTAGCTGAGACCAATCAAGCCCAAGCTCTTCGCAGGCCCGACGCACGACGCGCAGGTCGAGGGTCTGACGGGAGCCTCCGAGGGGGACCTCGGCCTTTCGACCCTCGCGATGTACCGTTACGACGACCTGGCCTTGGCCGCGCTGCTGATGTTCATGCCGATCGAAGCGACATCCCTGGTCCGCCAACCACTTTCGAAATGCTGCGCTCTCCATTGGTGTGCTCCTGTCCATGATGTCGGCCGGTCCCCACAGTCTGACCTCGCACGATTTTCCGCCTCGGATTGCTACCTTGGTCGCTACCGCGATCACCGCTCCGGCTTCGTCCAACCAGCTCGCGAGCACGCTATCTTGATCCACGCGAACCGTCCTACCTTCGCGACATGAACCATGATCAGGTCGGCCCGGGAAGCGTGCGGACGACCTCCTTGAACCGATCCCATTCCGTCGCGGCCCAAATCTCAGTGTTGGCATGCCCGAAAGTGCGGATGAGCGCCGAGACCCGGGTTGCCGTCTCGATGTCGTTCGCAAGGAAGACATCCAAATAGTCGCATGGCCCAAGCACCGCATAGCTCCCGAGCCACTCGATCCCCGGGCATTCCTTTCGTATGGCTTCCATCGCCTGCCGTTCGAGTTGCTCCAGGTCCCTCGGCGAACGGACGGCGTCGGGATTCAAGCGCGTCAACATGATGAACGTCGACATGGCACCACCTCTCATGGCAGTTGTTGCCGAATGATAGCTGCGCGCTTGCTCAGGGAATTTGACATCAATCAATAACGAAGAACTCGGCGTTTACGGGTGCCCCTGGACCGATCTTGGGGTTGCTCGCGTTCCGTGGGAGAAGGCGCCAAGCTGAGCTTTCAGTCTGGTG
>Ga0306926_10007438_pt1 | contig 11868 bp, 8 predicted proteins | sample flu12Cox44000178_FD_203759 | JGI IMG/M metagenome (GOLD analysis project Ga0306926, IMG submission 203759) | Lab enrichment of tropical soil microbial communities from Luquillo Experimental Forest, Puerto Rico - flux8day.12C.oxic.44.000.178 (v2)... | ecosystem: Environmental > Terrestrial > Soil...
CGCGGCGGCAACCGGCTGCACCCGTCCGCCGCATCGACCTCGATCCGGCACAGCACGGACGGCGGGGTGAGCATCAGAGACGGGGCGTTCGCCGAGACCAAGGAGGTGATCGGCGGCTACTACCTGATCGAGGCCCCCGATCTCGACGAGGCGTGGCGCATCGCGGCACCGAACGCGACCACCTCACCGCCCGCCGCGCCGGCCTCGACGCCTAACTCCCACCCGGCGCGGCATGCAGGCGTTGATCCCGCCACGCAACGGGACATCAAGATCTCACCGCGGATCCCGCCGCCAGCCCCCCAGCGCGGCCACCGAATGCCCAACACCAACTGGAAGGCAGGCCTCACCTCCCTGACCTACAACAGCGTGATGCTGCACATCCCAGCAGCCACCGGCCACCGGCGTGCTGCGTCCGACTTCGCGACCATCGACCCATAGCCGACGGTCACAACACATCCCGGGAGAGCCGCCAAGCGGCCCGCCGTCCTGCGCCGGTCAGCATCGACGGCACGGTCGCCGCCGCTACATCGGTTTGTGGCCCACCGCCATATATCCGAGGCTTGCGGCTCGTGCGAGCCGAGTGCATCGGTAGTTGAGGCGGGACCGGAGAGCTTCCTGCGGCGCCTCGATTGCCGTTCGCACGACTCTGTTATCCACCAGCCCACCGAATCGTCCGAGCTTGCTGGCCACATGCATGAGCGCCTGCCCGATGCCGCCCATGACGTAATGGGCGACGAGCAGGAACGGCCCGCCTTGCGCGGCCACCTCTCCCACGGTGAGCCCATGGCGTTCGAGCAGGACGCGAAGCCCGTAGTGGGTCGTGCGCCAGTAGTCGTATGGCGCCTCATGGGTCGGGTAGAGGAAGGGTGCCGCGACGATCAACCGTCCGCCAGGCCGAAGGACGCGTGCGATCTCGGCGACGGTGGCCTCCGCGTTGTCGACGTGCTCGAGAACGCTCGTGCACAGGACGGTGTCGAACGATGCGTCGAGAAACGGAAGCGGCGCGGCCAACGAGAGTGCATCGAGTCCAGGTGCCGCTACCACGTCGACGGCGACCGCCCGCTTGACCAACCCTTCGTACCACGGGCGGAACGGCTGATTTCCAGCACCGAGGTCGAGCAGATCGCCACGTACGGCCGATGCGTTGTCAGCTAGCCACCGGCCGACGACCGAAAGCGGCAGCAGTGACAGCGTGCTTCTCTTGTCTGGATAGGGAATGCCGTTGATCACGTTCACGGGCCCTTGCCGATGCCGTAGGTGATCCGCATTCACTCCGCGCATCGTCGCACCAAGGCCGCCGGCCAGAAACCCTTTTCGGCCGCGCACCGGGCGGCGCGTTCGCCCGGGTAAGCGAGCTGGAGCGCAAGCAGTCCTAGGCGCCTTTTGCGGAAACTCGCAGCCGCAGGTCGGAGATGCGTAATGGCTGACGAGGGCCGGGCCGTGCCCAACTTGCTCTTTGGTCTTACCCCCATCGCGCGGCCCGCTGACGCCACAGCGATGCCTGCTCCCTGGCCTGCTGGCTGTAGACGCGGCATTGCCTTGCATTCTCTGGCTGCTGAACTTCCATCCGGTCCATCGTCGCGGCCACCCGTTCCTCAGTGGCCGCGACCGCCTTGGTCAGATCACGGTACTGCGCCAAGAGCGTGAGCGCCCGCGAGCAGGCAGCCCTGGCGTGCGCCTTGAGTATCTCCCCCTGCAGTGCCACATCGTCGCCGTTCGCCATCGTGGTCTCCTCTGCTGGGACCACAAACCGCTACCCAGCGAAGGAGCACTTATGGGCTGGGGCGGTCACCTTTCTGACCTCGCCCCGCTAGCCAGGCTCGTACCGCCGCGGGCAGCGCCTTCCAGCAGGCCAAGCTGACCGCGTCCGGCCACGCCACGGGCGACGGGTTCGGCGGCTCGGTGGCCATTTCCGGGTCCACCGCGGTGGTCGGCGCACCCGGCAAGAACTCGAACACTGGGGCGGCGTATGTGTTCACCCGCTCGGGCAGCACCTGGTCGCAGCGGGCCGAGCTGACCGCCGCCGACGGCGCCGCGGGCGACCAGTTCGGCGGCTCCGTGGCCCTATACGGGTCCACCGCGGTGGTGGGCGCGCCCGGCAAGAATTCGAACGCTGGGGTGGCGTATGTGTTCACCGGCTCGGGTGGCACTTGGTCGCAGCGGAGCGAGCTGTTCGCCTCCGACGCCATGGCGTACGAAGAGTTCGGCTCCTCGGTGGCCGTCTCTGGGTCCACCGCGGTGGTGGGCGCGTACGGCCGCAACTCGTTCGGCCACCCGTACGGCGGTGCGGCGTACGTGTTCACCGGCTCCGGCGGCACTTGGTCTCAGCAAGCCGAGCTAACCGCCATCGACGGCACCACGAACGGCGAGTTCGGCTACTCGGTGGCCGTGTACGGGTCCACCGCGCTGGTCGGCGCGCTCGACAACCTCTCGGGCTCTGGGGCGGCGTACGTGTTCACCAGCTCGGGCGGCACCTGGTCCCAGGAAGCCGAGTTGACCGCCGCCGACAGCGCTCCGGGCGACCGGTTCGCCTTGGTGGCCCTGTCCGGGTCCACCGCGCTGGTCGGCGCGCCCGCCAAGAACACGGGCACCGGGGCGGCGTATGTGTTCGTGCTCCCGTCCCAGCAGGCCAAGCTGACCGCCGCCGACGCCGCCGCGAACGACCGGTTCGGCGTCTCGGTGGCCGTTTCCGGGTCCACCGCGGTGGTCGGCGCCTACGGCAAGAACACGGGCGCTGGGGCGGCGTACGTGTTCACACGCTCGGGCAGCACCTGGACCCAGCGGGCCAAGCTGACCGCCACCGGCGTCGCCGCGGGTGACTACTTCGGCTATTCGGTGGCCGTTTCCGGGTCCACCGTGGTGGTCGGCGCGCCTGCCACGAGCCCGAACACCGGGGCGGCGTACGTGTTCACAGGCTCCGGCAGTACCTGGACCCAACGGGCCAAGCTGACCGCCACCGGCGGTGCCCCCGGCGACCGGTTCGGCTACGCGGTCGCCCTATCCGGGTCTGTCGCGGTGATCGGCGCGACCGGCAGCAACTCGAACACCGGGGCGGCGTACGTGTTCACCGGCTCCGGCAGCACCTGGACCCAGCAGGCCAAGCTGACCGCCGCCGACGGCGCCGCGGGCGACTACTTCGGCTACGCGGTCGCCCTGTCCGGATCCACCGCGCTGGTCGGCGCGCCCGGCAAAAGCACCAGCACCGGCGCGGCGTACGTGTACGCCGGCTCCGGCAGCAGCTGGCCGCAGCAGGCCGAGCTGACCGCTTCCGACCCCGCCACCACCGCCTACTTCGGCTGGTCGGTCGCCCTGTCCGGATCCACAGCGGTGGTCGGCGCGCCCGGCAACTACAACTACATGGGGACGGCGTACGTGTTCACCGGCTCCGGCGGCAGCTGGCCGCAGCAGGCCGAGCTGGCCGGCAACAACGGCGCCGCGGGCGACAAGTTCGGCCTCTCGGTGGCCATCGCCGGGCCCACCGCGGTGGTCGGCGCGCCCCTCAGTACCGGCGGCGCCGGAGCGGCGTATGTGTACACCGGCTCCGGCAGCACCTGGCCGCAGCAGGCCGAGCTGACCGCCGCCGACGCCGCCACGGGCGACCACTTCGGCGCCTCGGTGGCCATCTCCGGGTCCACCGCGGTGGCGGGCGCGAACGGCAAGAACACGGCCACCGGGGCGGCGTACGTGTTCGCGGGCGTGTAGCGCCAGCAGGCGCCACCCGGCCTGGGCGCGGTGCCCGCGAGCAGGGCAATGGGCCGCGAGGAAGATGGCTCCGTGCAGCCCCCTGCGGCGTGCCGCGGAGCATGACTGACCTGCGGCAGCTGCCCGCAGCCGCCGCAGTAGCGCCGCCGCGATTGGTCCGCCGCGGAATGCAATCGCTGCCCCGCCGCACTTGACCAGCACTGCATGGTCGCGGGCAGCAGACCATGACAAGCACCCTGATCAAGGTCTGCCTACGCAAAATTAACTCCCGCATATTTATCCACAGCAAGCCATCCCGGCGTAGCTCTGACCAGCGGGTGTTAAGGGGAGTCTGTCCGCCGCAGCGCATAGGGCTTATTTAGGTCCCGCTGCACCTCGCAGCGGCTGGCGAGTAGCAGGCCATGCTCTGCACTATCCGCCAGAAGAGTGCTTCGGTAACACGCACTGAGCCGCCTAATGGTCGGCGAGCGGGGTCGCCAGGACGGGTGCCGTTGCCGCGCCGGAATGGGTGATCTGTGCGGCGCGGCACGGCTGGTTACGTGGCCGGGAGGCTTTTCCCGAGGGCGAGGCCGGTAGCCTGGTCGAAGCTGAGTGCCTTGCCGCGGGTGTAGGCCTGCTGGAACTGCTCATCGCCGAGGGCTGCAGTTGCCTGGTCGAGGCTTTCCTGGCGGTCGCGCGCCTCGCCTGGTTCCCATGGAACTCCGGTCTGGTCGAGCAGGGCCTGCGCGGCGCCGTGCAGCATGGCTGCCCGGTGCCAGTCACCCAGATCGCCGTCCAGGTACGCCAGCCCCTCCATGGCCCCGGCCATGTCTCTCTTGGCGCCGATCCGCCGACCGATCCGCAGGGCTTCCTGGAGTGTGGATCGCGCACCGTCGAGGTCGTGTTCGGCCCGCAGGATCATGCCCAGGGTCACTGACTCGCCGTAGTGCAGCATTCCGAGTGCTTCCGCGGCCCGGATCGCGGCCTCCGTATGTGCCCTGGCGCCGGGAATGTCGCCCATCTCCAGGGCATCCACACCGGCATTGTTGTGAAGGACTAGCTCCATAAAAAGGTCGCCGGAACGCTCGGCGCAGGCGAAGGCTTCGGCGTACAGCGGCCCGGCTTCCTCCGGGCGGAAAGCCGAGGCGTACGCGGCCAGGCTCTCGCCCAGCAGCACGTCGTCGCCGAGCCGTCGGGCCCGCTGGACCGCATCGGCTCCCAGCGGCCGCGCTCGCTCCGGCTGCCCGGCGAAGCGATACACCCAGCACAGATATGCACGCGACAGGATGAACAGCCGGTCGTCGCCGAGCCCGCCGGCGACCTCGGCCGCCTTCTCGGCGAGCCGGACGCTTGTGGGCAGGTCAGTGAACATGGTGTACCCCACGGCGGCGGTCAGCGCATCTGCGAACAGAGCGGGGTCCGTGGCGGCTTCAGGCCGGCTGAGTACCGGCACGAGCAGCCCGGCCGCTTCCTCGTTTCGGGACCGCACCCACCAGTACCGCCACAGTGCGACGCCGAACCGCAGGGCTTGTGTGGTCCCGCCGGGTTCGCCGGCGGCGCGGCGCAGGTTGGCCTGGTCGGCGTCCAGCCGGGTGAACCAGGCGCCCTGCTGCGGGCCATACAGGTGGGGAACGGCTGCCTCGGCGACGGCCAGGTAGTGCGCGGCGTGCGCCGCGCGGGCCGCGGCAGCCTGCCCGGGGCCGGCGCCGGCCAGCCGCTCGGCGGCGAACAGCCGGATGGTCTCCAGCAGCCGGTACCGCAGCGCCGTGCCGTCCGGCTCGGCCACCACCAGGCTCTTGTCCACCAGCGAGCCCAGCAGCCCGCCGGCCTCCACCGTGTCGATGTCCCCGGACCCGGCCACGGCCTCGGCCGCGGCCAGGTCGAAGCTGGCGGCGAACACCGACAGCCGCCCCAGCAGCACCTGCTCGCCGCTGGTGAGCAGCGAATAGGACCAGTCGACGGTGGCCCGCAGGGTCTGCTGCCGCGCCAGCGCGGTGCGGCTGCCCCCGGTCAGCAGCCGGAACCGCTGATCGAGCCGGCCCGCCAGGTCAGCCAGCGACATCGACCGCAGCCGCGCGGCCGCCAGCTCGATGGCCAGCGGCATCCCATCCAGCCGCCGGCACACCGACACCACCCGCGCAAAGGTGTCAGCATCCAGGGCCAGGCTGATGCCCTGCGCCCGGGCCCGGGCGGCGAACAGCGCGACCGCATCACACGCCGCCGCCGCGGCTTCGCCGGACTCGCCGGGGGCGGGCAGGGACAGCGGCGGCACCCGGTAGATCATCTCCCCGCCGATGCCCAGCGGCTCGCGGCTGGTCACGATCAGGTGCACCTTCGGGCACCGCCGCAAGATCGCCTCGGCCGTCTTGGCGCACCCCCCGATCAGGTGCTCGCAGTTGTCCAGCACAATCAGCATGTCCTGCGGCCCCAGCGCGCCGGCCAGGACGTCCAGCGCGGGCCGGCCCGGCTGCGCCGGTATCCGCAGCGCACCCGCGATGGCCGCCGGCACCGCGTCCTCGCTGGTGACCGCGGCCAGTTCCACCAGCCACACCCCATCCCCGGACCCGTCCAGCAGCCCGGCCGCCACCTGCAGCCCCAGCCGCGTCTTGCCCGCCCCACCGGCCCCGGTCAGCGTGACCAGCCGGGACGATCCCACCAGGGCGCGGACCTCGCCGATCTCCCGGTCCCGGCCGATGAACGCCGACAGCTGGGCGGGCAGATTGTTCGGCAGTGCCGGGTTGCCCAGCGACCGCAGCGGCGGGAACTCAGCTTGCAGGCCCGCCGCCTGCAGCTGGAAGATCCGCTCCGGGCGGCCCAGGTCCTTCAGCCGGTGGCTGCCCAGATCGGCCAGCGACACCCCCGGCGGAAGAGAATCCCGGACCAGCGCGGCCGCCGACTCCGACAACAACACCTGGCCGCCGTACCCGGCCGCGGCCACCCGGGCGGCGCGGTGCACATCCAGGCCGACCAGGCCGGTGACCGTCTTGGCCGCCTCCCCGGTATGGACACCCATCCGCACCCGCACCTGCTCCCCGCCCGGCCACGCGTGCGCCGCCAGCGCCTGCTGCATCTCCAGCACCGCCGCCACGCACGCCCGCGGTGAGGAGAACACCGCGAAAAACGCGTCGCCCTCGGTATCGACCTCCCGGCCGTCATGAGCGGCCAGCCCGGACCGGATCAGCGCATGATGGTCGGCCAGCAGCTGCCCGTAAAGACTTTCCCCCAACCGGCCAAGCAGGGCCGTCGAGCCCTGGATGTCGGTAAACAGGAACGTGAACGTCTCCACGCGCACAGCCTAGGAGGCCCGCCCGGGACCGCAACCGGCCACCAGGCAGGACATCAACATCGCCGCCGGCCGCGGACCGGCCCGGGCCGCCAGGCAGCCCCTCAGCGGTGCTGCGCTGGCCGCGGCCGGGGAAGCGGAGGAATCCCCACCGGGCGGCACACTTGTAGGAAGCCAACAACGGGAGGTCAAGGTGAGCGCGATGCCCGCAGCAGATGGCGGCCCGGGAGGGCGGCCGGACTGGCTGGTGCGCAAGTACAGCAAGGCACCCGCCGACCCGAGGCTCGCCGCGTGGGCCGACCGGGTGATCGAGATCCTCGCCGCCGACCGCGCCCGTGCCCGCCATGTCTTCACTGCCGACCCCGAGACGGCACGCCGGTGGAAGAACGCGCTCTACGACGCGGCGTACAAGCGGTGGAACCGCTCCCACCCCGATGACCAGATCAGCTTGTCGGCCAACGTCATCGACCCTGCGGACGGCCAGTGCAAGGCGCGTGGCGCCGAGCAATGCACCCAGAACGGCTGCCGGCCCACGCCCGGCCGCCATGGCGTGCATGCTCGCGTGTACGCCAAGACCGATGGCCGCGCCCACCAGGGTGCCAAGGACCGTGAGAGCTGGGATTATGACCCGCTGGCACCCCGGCCCAGCCGGCACCGCGCCACAACCGAGACGGCGGCGGACCCCGGCCCCGGGCGCAGGTTCGGCGCCGGCCGTGCCGCGCCGGCCGCCCCGGTCAGCCGGTTCGGTGCCCGCCCGCCCTCACGGCCGGGCACGCCCGGCCAGGCCCGGGACGCGCAATCCCGCGGCGGCCAGCCTCCGCAGGAGGGCATCCTGGCCCGGCTGCGCCGCGCGCTGGGATAGGACGGGCAGCCGCCGCGCCACCACGATCTCGTCCCGCGCTTCGCGCCAGAGCCTTTCCAGGCCCCGGCCGCACAGCTCGACTGCCTGCGGAATCTCGGCCTGGTACTTCGCTGCCGTCCGCTTCCGATTCAGCCGGCACCCGGCACACCACCTGGCAGCCGAGGGCACAACGCCGGGCCAGTCCATACCCGGCTCATGCTGGCGTTGCCTCAGCGTGACCGCCATGTCCCCCCGGGCCCGCTCAGCCACTGCCCGCGGCCAGGCAGGCGGCATGGCCGCGGTCGGCTCCAGCGCCCATTCGGCCCGCTGGCCTCCCCCGATCGATCAGGCTGCATGATCTGAGGCACATACACGCGACGCTCTTGCTTGCGAAGGGTGAACAGCTCAAGGTGGTGTCTGAGCGGCTCGGCCACGCCAGCCCCACCGTCACGATGACGGTCTACGCTCACGTGTTGCCGGGCAGCCAGCGTGATGCCGCTGCCAGGTTCGCTGCCGCGATCGAGCATGCGCAGCGATGACGCGGGTATCAATCCGGTATCGCGAGCCGTTCAAAACCGCTTGAAACCGAATTTCACCTGCGGAAATATCGTGTGCGAGGGGGGACTTGAACTCTCGTCCGACAGGGGTCACTGGGCCCCATCCGCGTTCTTGCAAACGCGCTCTCACCTGGCAAGGCGTGTAGCTGACCGCCTGCCATCACCCATCCGGGCCCACCCGGATTCACGGGCACGGGTGCCACGTGAAGTGCCACAAACCATGCTCTCCGGCCCCGGACCTGTTCGGCAGGCGACCTCCGAACGGACTTCCTCCACGCCGACCGAACGGGGCGATCTGCGCCGACCACATCGTTGGCTGACGTCCGACTCTGCCGAATAGCGGGCGTTGCCCAAGCGCATACTCACGCGTTGCTTGGAATATTCGATCGAAGTTCGATGGTCGCGACGATCGCCAACTCGATAGCGTCATTTCGTTACCAGGGCAAGTCTGCCGAATCTGCTCACTGATAGGAATGGCTGTAACGGCGTATTGCGTGCACAGGATGTTCCGGTTCTGGACAAGCTCATCGCCGCGCAGCGAGGGTTGGACCGGCATAGATGACGTCCTCGGGTTGAGTGCTGGGGCGCCCGACACTCGCCGTATCGCCGGGCATTCTCCTGGCCTGCAGCGGAAGGATGGCAGAGCCATGGCTCAAGCCCGGCTAGATGCCAGGGTTGGGCCCCCCTCGGACGGCGGCTGCCGCCTCGCGCTGACTGAGCCGGGCGCCCGAGGCGAGCGCCTGGTCGAACCGGTCGGCGCCCAGGGCCTGGCGGATCCGGTCCGCCAGTTCGTCTTCGCCGCGCCGCAGCACCGGCCAGGCCCTCAGCCCGGCTCGCCGTCGCAGGCCGTCAGCGGCCCCGGCGGCCAGCGCCGCGCGCTCGGGGTCGCCCTCAGCCAGGGCCAGCCGGGCGAACGCGACCAGGCACAGCGCGATATTGCGGCTGACCCGGATAGCCAGGCTGAGGTTCAGCGCGTCATCCAGCATTTCCCGGGCCTGGTCTAGCCGGCCCTGCAGGACGGCCACGGTGCCCAGCAGCGCCCGGGACCAGGCGGCCAGCCAGGCATAGCCGAACAGGTCCGCCAGGTCGCGCATCTCGCTCAGGTGGCGCGATGCGGCATCGTAACGGCCCACTGCGGTCTCCGCGCCGCCGAGGGCGGCATAGGCCTCTGTCGTGAAGAACGGCTCGTCCTGACGGCGGAGCTGGTCCAGACTCGCCGCCGCCACCCGCCGGGCGGTGTCGAAGTCGCCGGTGATCGGCGCAGTCCACGCCAAGGCCAGCTGGCACACCGCGCGCAGGAAGGGATCCCCGACCTCCTCCAGCAGCGGCCCCAGGCGCTGACGGGCGGCCAGGGTCGCCGCGTCGTCGCCCACCTCGTTCGCGGTCACCACCGCGGCCCACTCCAGTTCGGCCCGGGCTTGGGGGCCGAGGGAGGGGTCGGCGGGCAGGAGCTCGCCGACCCAGCCGCGGGCCTCGCCGATGTGGTCCTTCAAGAACCAGAACGACCACAAGACCCGGAACAGGTGGGGCAGCGGTGCTCGGTCGTGGGCCAGGTACCAGCGCACGGCGCCGGCCAGGTTGCCCGCCTCGGCCTCCAGGCGCTCCAGCCACTCGCTCTGGCCGGCGCCGCGCAGCGGTCGGTCGGCCTGCTCGGCCAGCGCCCGGTAGTAGCCGGCGTGCCTGCGCTCGATCACCGCGGCGTCGGGCCGGGTGGCCAGCCGCTCGGCTACGAACATCCGGATGGTCTCCAGCATCCGCGACCGGGGACCGGGGGCGCTGGTGTCCAGGTAGATCAGGCTGTGCCGGGCCAGCTCCTCTGACAGCTCTAGCGCCCGGTCCTCGGTCAGGTCCGCGACCTGGGCGGCGGCCTCGTGGGTCCACCCGTCGGTGAACACCGCGGCCGTCTCCAGCAGCGACCGCTCCGCGTCCTGCAGCAGGCCCACGCTCCACTCCACCGTGGCCCGCAGCGTCTGCTGGCGTTCGGGCAAGTCGACCGCGCCCGTCCCCAGCGCGTCCAGCGAGGCCGCCAGCCGGCGCAGCAGCGTGCCGGGGTCCAGCAGCCGGATCCGGGCGGCGGCCAGCTCGATCGCCAGCGGCAGCCCCTCCAGGCGGCGGCAGATCTCGGCTACCGCCGCGGCGTTGCCCTCGGTGAGCGCGAAGCCGTTGTGCACCGCGCGGGCCCGGTCCACGAACAACGCCACCGCGGGCGAGGCGGCCGCCTCCGCCAGGTCGCCACCCGCCGGGCCGGGCGGCGACCTGGCAGGCAGCGGCAGCGGCGGCACCGGGTACTCCCGCTCGGCCGCCAGCCCCAGCACCCTCCGGCTCGTTGCCAGGATCGCCAGCTGCGGGCAGCGGGCTAGCAACTCGCCCAGATCGCGGCCGACCTGGACGACCCGCTCCAGGTTGTCCAGGATCAGCAGCCAAGCGCCGTCGGTGAACCGCTCGGCCAGGGCCTCCAGCGGCGAGCCGATCCCGGCCAGGTCCGCTCCCGCCGCCCGGGCGATGCCCGCCAGAACGAGCCCGGGATCGGTGACCTCGGCCAGCGGCACGAACACCGCGCCCGCGCCAAAGCGGCCCCGCAGCCGCTCGCCCACCGCTACCGCCAGCCGGGTCTTGCCGATCCCGCCCGGCCCGGTCAGCGTCACCAGCCGCTCCCCGTACCGCCCGAGCAGCCCGGCGACCTCGCCGATATCCCGCTCCCGGCCGATCAGCGAGGTGGTGACGGCCGGCAGCGGCCGAGGGCCGCGCGGTCCGCCCCGCGACAGCGGCACAGCAGCCGTGACCGGCCGGCGGGCGGCGGCGAACCGCTCGCTCAGCAGCACCGCCAGATCGTCGCGCACCAGCCGGCCCAGCTCGGCGGGAGTTCGAAAGTGACGGTAGGAGGCCGAGGCCTCATCCTGGATCTGGGCCAGCAGGTCGACCAGCCGCGGCTCGCGATCCGGCGCCGGCTCTTTCACATACAACAGCCGGGGCAGCCCAGCCGACAGGTTGAACTCCTCCTCCAGGCCCGAGACCTGCGCGTCCGGGGCGAGCTGCCCGTACCGCTGCCAGTACAGTCCGATGAACACATCGCTTTGCGCCAGGTACTGCTGGTACACCTCCCGCGGCGGGTACGGCCGGGCCCCCAGCTCGAACATCACCGGGGTCAGCCGCAGCGCCGAGACCGCGCGCGAGACCGCCCGCCGCTCCCCGGCCAGCTCGCCCAGCGAGGAGCTCACGAACACCCGCAAGCGCCGGTCCGGGGTCCGGATGACCGCTTCATCCCGCGACGCTTGACGGACCGCTCGCCCTTGATCAGGGCCCACGCCGCAAGTCTGCAACCAGGCACCGCGGCCAGCAACCCCGCGCGTGTCTGCCAGGAAGCCACCAAGTTCACCGCGATGAGCGGCAAGGCCATGGGCGTCGAGCACGCCGTTCTGTTCCGCGCCCACGACCTGCAGGCACCACCGGAGTTCTTCACTGAAGCCATGCAGGACTGACTCGGGGCCGCTCGGTGACGATGCCCA
>Ga0306926_10007441_pt1 | contig 11865 bp, 6 predicted proteins | sample flu12Cox44000178_FD_203759 | JGI IMG/M metagenome (GOLD analysis project Ga0306926, IMG submission 203759) | Lab enrichment of tropical soil microbial communities from Luquillo Experimental Forest, Puerto Rico - flux8day.12C.oxic.44.000.178 (v2)... | ecosystem: Environmental > Terrestrial > Soil...
TGCCGTTACCTGTGTCGGCCACCTCGACTTCGACGCTGCCATTGTGGCTTCCGGTGCGAATTTCGAGCATGCCGCCCATCGGCATGGCGTCGCGAGCGTTCAAGAAGAGATTCAGGAACACTTGCTGGAGCTTGTTGGCGGAGCCCCGGACCGTCGGGATTCCCTCGGTGAGCCGCTTCACAACCTGGACCTGGGAAGTTTTGAGGGGATGAGCGACGAGCGAGAGTGTTTCTTCGACCAGGCGATTCACATCCACATCCGAGAGTTCACTTGAACCGGTGCGCGAGAAATTCAGAAGGTTGTTGACGATCTCGCTGGCGCGGAAAGTCTGCTTCACAATTCTGTCGATGATGGTGTGCCGAGGGTCGTCTTCGGGCATCTGCTTTGCAAGCATCTGGATGTAGTTCGAGATCACCGCGAGCGGGGTATTCACCTCATGCGCAACGCCGGCGGCCAGCAATCCGAGCGAGGTGAGTTTTTCGGTCTGCGACATCTGCTCTTCCATACGTTCGCGCTGGGTCACGTCGTCAAACAGCAGCAGACGTCCGATGCGCTCGCCGGATTTACCGACCAGCGGTGTGATCGAGACGTTCAGAACCACGGGCCGTCCGTGATGCTGGAAACGGTGCTTGTAAATGCCGGTGATCTGCTCCTGATCGTCGCGCGCTTCAATTTCGAGCGCCAATTCCTGAGGCAGCAACTGCGAGAGGGGTTTGCCCACGGCGTCAGCCCGACTCACGCCGATGAGCTGCTCCATCCTGCTGTTCCAGGCCTCGACGGTGCCCTGGAGGTCAATCGCAAGTACGCCCACCGTCAAGGATTCGACGATGTTCTCGCTGAAATCTTTGAGCCGCGCGACTTCGAGGGCCTTTTGCTCGAGCGAGCTGTAGAGCTGCGAATTGTCGAGCGCAATCGCCACATAACCCGCGATGGTCTGCACCAGTTCAACGTCGTCGCTCGACAGGAAGTCGCCGTCAACGGTCTTGCCAAGGCCCAGCACCGCAACGGTGTGCTCGCGGATGCGGCAGGGAATGAAGTAGTTGAGATCCAGCTGCTCGAGCGAGCGGCGCACCGAATCGCTCGCGATGCGCGCACTGCGGGGGGACTCGAAGAACATCGGGCCGGTCGTAAACTCAGGGCGCGACGGGGAAATGAAACTGAGGTCGAGAGGCTGCGCCAGGCGAACGCCCATGGATCGAGCGAGGCGCATTTCGCCGGGGCGCTGCGCGTCTTCGACGAAGATGGCGAGACGATCGACCAGGAGGGTTTGCGAGACGCGGTCCATCACGGAGCCCAGCATCGGCTCGAGCCGCACTTCGTTCGTGAGGGTACGGCCGAACTCGATGAGGGTTCGCCGATAGTTTAGCCGGTCTCGATAGAAGAAGCGGTCGAGGCGCGCCTGAATGCCTTCGCGGAATGGCTGGAAGAGGAAGGCAGCGATCACGATGGCGATCATTCCCGCCACCGGGCCGCTGGCCTGGGCATGGAAAATTTCGGCGATCAACGCAACCAGGGCAAAGTAAATCGCTGCGACGGCGGCGGTCGCGGCGGTATATGCCAAGCCGCGCTTGAAGATGATGTCCACGTCCATCAGCCGGTAACGGATGATCGCGTAACCGAAACAGAGTGGAATCAGCACCAGGGTAAGCGCCGAGAATTGCATCCAAGGCTGGGTCGTTTTCGCGTCAAACACGTACGGAAGGATGTAAAACACGGCGAAGGGAAGGCTGCCGGCGAGCGTGCCGCCGGTCAGCCATTTCAACTGCTGCCTCAGGATCCCGGAGCGGCTCCGGCGATAGCTCAGATGGAAAACGAGACCAGCGACGAGAAAGTACGCCCCGAGAAAACTCAGTTCGATCTGGTCGAGGGTGACGCGCGAGCGCGTGGTGGGCACGAAGCCCAGCGCGTTCATGGCCGCGAGCACATGAACGAGCAGCAAGGTGAGCGCGGGGGCATAGACCGCAGCAAATTTCAAGAGAGACTTGCGCGGAGACTCCGACCGTTCCGGAAAGACCAGCGCAAAATGCAACAGAAGCGCGGGGGCCAGTAGCCGTGCGACCACGCTCGACCAGTACACTTCGAGGTCAAAGGCGTCCAGTTTTCCGCTGTACTGGAAGGAATAGAGGATGAAAGAGACCAGGCAGAAGATATAGAAGTGCACAGCGCGGGGGGCGTTCCATCGGCGGATAAAAATAAACAGGCCGATGAACAAGTAAAGCAGTCCAACCACCCGGAGATAGTTTTCGACGGTGATGGGCTTGTGCGGCGGCGTGGTGATTAGGCGGGTCTCAAATTCTTCCCCGTTGCGCGAGAGTTTATAGCGCAACTGGGTCCAAAGCCCGGCGCGGAACAGGCGGCGTGCTACATGAGAAGCGTTGGGAACCGGGGAGTCATCGATGGCCAGAAGGATATCCCCGGGATGAATACCCGCTGCTGAGGCCGGAGAGTCGGGAACCACCTTCCAGGCTTCGATGCCCGAGGGGCCGTCGGACCAAGCCACCCCGTCGTCGACCATGTCGTAGCGGGAGCGCTGTACGAAATTCAGCCAGGCAAAGATGACCGCCGCCAGCGTGGCTAGCGCGAGCACGACCGCCCCTACACTGACTCGTAAGCTCTCCTTCATGGGGAAGGTTGTTGTTCCTCGCTCGGTCATCTTTAAGTCAGCAACTGCTCTTCCATTCTTTGGTAGGTCGCAGTTTATCTAACTACCTGGAAATCATACACCTATAGGTCAGACACAGAACAGTAACAAAGAACTTCCACTTTCTGGTAGGCGGGATACAGCTTTTGAGAACTACTTTGCGGACTAAAACTGCAGGCTTAGTCCGCCCCGGAAGCTGCGGTAGGCGGGTACCAGCATAATCTGACCGTCGCGAGTGCTCAGGGGCACGTAGCCCTGGGCGAGCAGGTTGTCACATTCCGCATTGGCCTCCCAGCGCCCAAGGGCAAATCGGGGGAGCGGCTGCCGAATTCCGACAAAAAGGTACGGACTGACGTCGTAGGTGCCTTCGCCATAGGGGTCCACGCGCGAGACCGCGGGTCCACTGACCCACTTGTATCCGGTTGTGAAGCGCGTGCTGGCTTTCGGAATCCGCGCGGTTATTTTCGCGGCAGCGGAATGAAGAGCCGAAGTGCGCAACATGTCACGCAAGGCTTCGCCGGCAATGCCATTCGGAACGAGAGCTCCCGACCACGCATAGATGGTCGTCAGCTCCAGATCGTCGGTGACTCTTTCGCGCAGCGCAACACGCGCGCCCCAAGAAACCGAAGAACCGCCATCGTAGGCAAAACCCTTTGAATAGAAATCCTGAAAGTACTCAGCGGCAGGCAAATCATAGCCTTTGACAAAGAGGGCGACATGATTGTTGTCGTCGTGGAAACCAGCCACCTGGACAAGACTGTGCGGACCGAGCTTTCTTTCAACCGCCAGTTCCTCGTGCATGCCATTCTCAAGGACCGGTTTCCCCGCCCGCCACAGCAAGGCGGGAAATGCATCGAGCTGGCTCATTGCCGAAGATAGAACATTCTTCGACTCGCTCCCGGTAAGTTCTGCCACGGGGTTGTTGTTCGTGGACGCGCCGGTCGGGAGCGAGGCATAAACCAGATCAACGTACAAGTTGGGTGAGACTTTCGTTTCCCAGCTTAAGCGCGGCTTGAGACTCCAAGCCGACGAACGCAGCCCGACAAGATCGTATTCGCCGCCGACACGCAAGAGATAGCGGTCGCCGAAGGTAAGCGAGCCCGACTGATCGAGCCGCACACCGCGGAAGACCGGTCCGTCAGGACCAATCCTCGCTTCGCGCAGAGCGATGGTGCTCTGGGGTCCATTCTGGAGCGAACCGGTGGGCAGCCAAACCGCCGCCAAGCCTCCCGCGGGAGCGTCACCGTCGTAGCTAACCTGTCCGGCAAAGACGATATGGTTCGAATTGTCGATTCGCTGGTCGTAGGCAAATTCCGTTCCCGGAGCGCCCGTGACATTCGAAATGGATCCCGGACGGCGAGCGCCACCGGTTACCTCGATTCGCGCGAGCGGCCGAGCACTTACGGTGTCGAGCACCACCGCTGAAGTCGTATCCGTTTCTTCCTCGTGCCATTGGAGGATGGGCCGCATTCCGGACGAAGACCGCAAGACCCACTTCCAGTCTTCGGCTTCCGCGGCTCCGTTTACGGGCGGGCGGCGGAGTTGTTCGATGGAAGCGAACATCGACTCGAGCTCGATACGTACGACGGTGGTCAGATTGGAGGCAATCTTCACGTGCCGTTCGAGAACCGGGAGGAAGCCCGCGAGGGTGACGCGCACGGTGTACACGCCCGGCGCCAGATTTTCGCCGCGAAAAACGCCTTCCGTGTTGGTAAGGAAGTGACGAGCGGCAAAAACCCCCGGCACCTCCGAGAGGACTTCTACATTCGCGCCAAGTTGTGGAGTTCCGCTCGAGTCACGAACCACGCCCGAGAGGATTCCGGAAGTCTGCTTCGGAGAGGTTTGTGCCGCGCTGGGAACCGGGTTGAGACACACACCGACGGAGAAAGCCAATACCAAACCGAAGCACAGGATGGGGCCGTGCTTCAACTTCTTACCTCCCTGGCGTAACGTTCGCCGCTGCCTTCTGCTCGGGCGGATTCTTGACTGAAAAATCCGCCGACCTCGAAATCGTCGCCTGGGCCAGCTTGTCGGTAACGCTGACCTCGAGATTATACTTCCCGGGCGCAAGGGTTGCCAGTGGCAATAAGCGTTCGATGGTCACCTGGTCACCCGTCTGCTTCATATCTTCGGACGTTTCTTTGAACTGCATGATCTGCTGGTCGCCTTTTTTCACGGTATAGGTAAAGGTGGCGCTCGACTTATGAGTCTTCTCGTCCGGCTTGAGATTGTAAACCTGCCAATAGATGCCGAGTTTGCTATCGGCGGTAAAATCGGCATCGAGCCGCGGGCGAACCTTCGAGGAACCAAGCACGAACTGCCCCGTACCAATCTGCTTGGCAGGAACGTGTTCAATCTGATCCGCCAGGATCAACGAACTCGCTTCGAGCTTTTCCTCGTCGTAGCGAGGCACCGCCAGGCGCGTATTTACAGCACCGACGTTACCGCTGTCAACATCCTTGACCACCAGATCGAGGCGGTACAATCCTGGACGCAGCGGCAGCGACTTCTGGTACAAAGACATCTGCTTTGTAGCCAGCGAGAAGAGGGAGTCCGGATAGTCCTTCATCACGGAATCCTCAAACGTCTGAACGACGCGGCCCGTCAAGGTGCTCACGCGGCCGAAAATGTTCAGCTCGGCGGAGTGGACGCCTTCTTTGTTCTTGAACTGGAGCTGATTGTTGGGGACCTGAACGGTCACCGGCACGAGAACGGTGTCGCTCGTCACTTTCAGGAAATCCGTGCGGTAAGTGAACCTCAACTGATCGCGCACCATGCGCGATGTGACGATCGCTTCGAGGTCCTTGTATTTCACTTCCGGCGGCTTCTGAACCTTGGCATACAGTTCGAGCCGCGTGAACTCATTCAAGCTGGCCGGCGTTCCGCCGAGAGCGGTCGGAAGAGTCGTGCCGTCCGAGCGGCTGAAACGGTCCGCCTTCGAAGCCATGCCCATCGATTCGAGCATGCTCAAGCCGGCACCGGGCACGTGGGTGAGGGCATCCTTTTCCGAGGGATCCATGGTCAGGTGGTATTCGCCGCTGCCCGAGGGGTCCACGAATTCGAGGATCACGTTTTCCTGAATTCCTTCGAGGTAGCGATAGCGCCAGGTTTCCCAAGGGTAGGTTGTCGTCGAGCCGCCGCCTTCTTCCATCGGGCGGTCGTAGGTGCCGCCCGTCGGGTGGGATTCGATTTCGTCGGGTTTACCCCAAATAATATAAATGCGGCCGCGGTCGGTTCTCCAACCGGGAATCCCGGAAGCGAAATGCTCATTGGCATAGGCGATGCGTCGGTAATGCTCTTCCTTAAAATCGTTGTCGGGAAGATCCGGATTGCTGCTGCGGCGAAGCCAGAATTGCTCGATGAACTGCTCGCGTTCTTCATTGGTCTCGAGTTGCAGGAACGCGCTACGCTCTTCCGGGGTGATGATGTAGACGACGTCTTCCTCAAGCCAGGTGCGATACGGGGTGTCCAGCTCCTTCAGGGTCTTCTTCATCTTCTGCTTTTGCTGCTTGGACAGTTTCTGGTTTTGAGGGATCTGCGAAGAACCGGTCCCCGGGTCCTGCGATGGCTGGGATTGCTGTGCCGGGAGAGGGAAACTGAGCAGCGAGCAAGCTGCGGCGATGGCGGATAATTTTCGAAAAGTCATAGACATAGGGACACCCTTACGCCGATTTTCATTCTAAACTCTCGGACTAGGCGCGTCAAATGTCCAAATCATTCTCATCTAGAGACACTTGGCCCCCGATGAGAATTAGACGGCCAGGAAGGAATCGGAAGTTGCCTTCCGGATGCGTCGGGCGACGATTTCGAGTTGAAACCCGCTACTGGATGCTGCGGTGTTGTCCGTCTGAACCGATGAGCGTATCGAAGATCGCGAGCACGTGGCGGCGGTACTCAACCATGCGCGACAATACGCAGCGAAGATGCGGCTCCCGCTCCGCATCCTTGTGCCATTTTGCAAGTACCGACGCCGGCACTTCGATATCGCGCCGCAACTGTTCGGGCGAATGACCACGCAGGAACAAGCCGTAGAAAAAGGCCGCCTCCCGTTGCGGGAAGTCGAGGTCCGCCGTGACCTCAGCGGGTACGAATTGGGCGATCGTGGCCATCAACGAAAGCGCAGTTTACCGAAAACTTTCCCGGCGTCAAGTAGGACCGTCGTTCCGGTGCCGCCAGCGAGTCAACCCGGACCAGTACTAAACCCTAATGGTACGGCCCTTGACCGCATCTGAACGCCATAGGATGCTTAAGATCATGGGAAGGTCACCCCGATCGCTCGCAGGACGAACCGTTGGGCGTTTTCTGCGGTTTGGCATGCTACGCGGCCTGCGGTCGGTGGAAATTGACCCGGAAAGGTTTCGGCGGAGCCTGGCCGAGAAGCACGGGTTGTGGGTGCCACACTTCGGCCGGATGCGCGATGTCCCCATTGAGAAGCTGGACGCGATTGCCGAGCGCATGATTCATGACGCGCAGCGTTTGGCAATGGCGCAAGGTGCAGGCTTCGGGTTGGGGGGCATGATAACGTTGATTCCCGACGCAAGCTTTTTGACGATTATTACGCTGCGGCTGATCCAACGGCTTTGTCTGCTTTACGGCTTTGAAGAGAACGAGCAGGAGCGGCGCATTCAAATGTGGCTTGCGGCGGCCGCAGCCACCGGAATCGACTTCAGCAAGGATCTTGCCGAAAAGCAGATGATCGAAAAGCTGGCGCCTAAGCTGGCGAGCCGGCTGGCGATCCGCATTGGCGAAGAGAGCGCCGAAAAATGGATTGGGCGGATCGTGCCGCTCGCGAGCTCGGCCATCGGGGGCGCGCTGAATTATTCGTTTGTGAAGACGTGGGGGCGGCGCGTACAAAAGCATTTGCGCGAAAAGCACCTGGCCGAACGTGGCGCGGCGATGGCGCAAGAAAAGACCCTTCGGCCGGCGGTTGCCAGATAGCCGGTTTCCTCTTCGAATTTACCAATTCCCCCCGAGCCCAATCGTCCGGTTCTTGGTGTCCATCGGCGGCATCGCCTCGCGGCCTTGCCAAATGAGGCACGCGGGTGGAATTTCCTTAAGGTTCGCCGTACAGTGAAGAGGCAGGGAAAATCCGGCCAGAAAGAGGTTGCCATGAATTACGCGGGGAAAATCCTGACCATGATGATGCTGGTCCTCGCCAGCACGGCGCTCGTCGTGTTGCCACAGTTTGCGAGCACCGAGGGGCAACAACAGATGCCAGGCATGGATCACAGCGCCCAGAGTGCCAGCGAACCGGTGCCCGCGTTCCACGCGCAGCCGCCGCAGGGCGAGTTGCCGCCGACCATGGAGCCTTCGATCTACTCGGACAAGCTGATCTTCAATGCCTATGCCGTTGCGGGCCGCGTCAAGAAAGTGTTGTACCAGGAACCGTGCTATTGCCACTGCGACCGCAGTAATGGGCATGGCAGTTTGCTTGACTGCTTCGCGAACCGCCACGGAGCCGGATGCGACATCTGCATCAAGGAAGCCTTCTATTCTTACGAACAGACGCACAAGGGCAAGACCCCCGCGCAAATTCGCGACGGCATTGTTAAGGGCGACTGGCAAAAAGTGGATCTCGCGAAATACCAGAAGGATTACCTGCCGCCCGTCAGCGCGTCCGCGAAGTAAGTCGCTTTCACCGTTCTTTCCGCATGAGCCGAAGGGAACACGTTTCGGAAACCCGAGCCACGGCGTTTCTACGCGAGAACGATGTGCCGTTCAGTGAACACGTGTATGACTATGTGGAGCACGGCGGCACCGCTGAATCTTCGCGGCAACTGGGAATCGAGGAGCACAGCGTGGTCAAGACGCTCGTGATGCAGGATCAGGATCCGAAGCCGCTCGTCATCCTGATGCATGGCGACCGCGAAGTAAGCCTGAAAAACCTGGCGCGCGAGATCGGCGCCAAGAGGGTGGAACCCTGCAAGCCGGAAGTGGCCGAGCGGTACAGCGGCTATCAGGTCGGAGGCACCTCGCCGTTTGCCACGCGCAAGCCCCTCGAAATTTTTGTGGAGCGCACCGTGCTTTCGCTTCCGCTGATTTACATCAATGGGGGACGCCGCGGCTACCTGGTCGGGATGGATCCAAAAAAGTTGATCGATTTGTTGCACGCGCAGCCGGTAGATTGCGCCGCTTCGCGTTAGAGGTATTTTTTACAATCCTGTACCGGTACAACATTCGGTCTAGGAACACTCTGTACCGAAATTAGACGCACGGCCAGTGGTGGATTTGTTTCGCAAAACCTACAGTGGGGCTCCCACCCAGGTAGTTACCAGAAATTTCAGACGGAGACTTTCCTGCGAACGAGGACCACGTTATCTGTGAAGCGCGCCTTTTTGGATTGGCGGAGCTTGTTCAGTCCCGAACGAAACGCAGGGAGGCCGGAACTCCGACGGGCCACATCAAGAGGGCTCCAGAAGTTCCGTGTGATAACAACTTGGACTTGACCTGGTGTACGCCAACCAGGACCGCAGACCCCTAACCCAGGCCCCATAACACCCTAAAACGCTACCCGGACCCTAAACCCAAATCCACCTAGCACGCTCTGGCAAGCGCTTCAGGAACTTGGCGTTCGAAGCCGGAGCCGATTCCACCGAGGCGTGCGGCACGTTTCGGGCGGAACGAACAAAGTCTGCCGGCGAAGACGCTATTTGTGCGCCCGAGTGAAGCGCATCCGCATCGAGGTGCGCGGATAAGAGCCTAATGCAAGGGGGAAGAATGAAACAAGAGAACTATCTATATACCGGTAAGGAGGAGTTAAATGATGCCTAGCAGCGCGATCCAATCAGGAACAAAGGGGCGAAGCACCGCAATCTTGATTGCCCTAGTCGTAGCCGTCCTGTCGATACCCGTCCTGGTGTACGCATTCGGGGCAAACCCGCCGCTCGGCAATACGGGTGCACCCGGTCAAGGTACCTGTGCCAGTTGCCACGGAACGCTTACGGCGGGCAGCGGCGTTACGGTCACGGCTCCAACAACCTACACGCCCGGAGGCGCAGCGGTCTCGATGACGGTAAGCATACCTACGACCGGAGGATTTGAGCTTGCGGTGCTAACGCAAAGCGGCAACGCCCAGGCCGGTACATTGGCGCAAGGCACTCAAGACGCGGTAACTACGTCGGGGGCGATTCAGTACGCATATTCCACGGCAGAAACTACGTCTTGGACGTTTCTTTGGACACCACCCGCAGCCAATGTTGGTAACGTCGTCTTGTATGTCACGGGCGGAACCAACGGCACCAGTGGCTCCCACTCTTACGTTATGACTCCCGCCGCGGCGCCCACGCCGAACTTCAGTCTCTCCGCCACAAGTCCCCCGACCGTGGCGGCGGGAGCGACCGGTAACAGCACGATCACAGTCACTCCGACAAACGGGTTCACCGGAAGCGTGAACCTCACGGCGTCGGGTCTACCTACCGGAGTTACGCCGTCGTTCAGCCCGAATCCGGCGACGAGCACCAGTACACTTACGTTCACGGCCAGCACTACGGCCGTAGCCGGAACTTCTACCGTAACCGTTACCGGAACGTCCGGGACCTTAACTCATACGGCCACCGTGTCTCTCACTGTGAGTGCCGCTGCTCCTGCACCTGACTTCAGTCTCTCGGCTTCGCCTACCATGGTAGCCATCAGTCAAGGAACGAGCGGGACGAGCACGATCAAGGTAACTCCGACAAACGGGTTCAACGGAACCGTATCCTTTAGCACTTTGCCATTACCCAGTGGCGTTACCGCCTCCTTCAACGCAAGCGGCTTAATGACACTCACGGCAGCCAGTACGGCCACGACCGGAACTTCCACTGTAACCGTTACCGGCACGTCCGGGACCCTAAGTCATACGACGACGGTTACGCTGATGGTGAGCGCCGTCGTACCGCCTGACTTCAGCCTTTCGGCGTCGCCGCCTAGCTTGTCGATTGCTCAAGGGGCGATTGCAATGAGCACCATCACCATCACACCACAGGGCGCGTTCACCGGAACCGTGACACTCACGCCGTCGGGTGCGCCTACCGGAGTTACGGCGTCGATCAACCCGACGACTCATGTGTTGACACTCTCTGCGAGCAGCACGGCCGCTGCAGGGACTTCCACCGTGACGGTCACCGGAACCTCTGGCAGCCTAAGTCACACAACGACCGTTATGCTCAGCGTGAGCGCCGCCGTACCGCCTGACTTCAGCCTTTCGGCGTCGCCGCCTAGCTTGTCGATTGCTCAAGGGGCGATTGGAACGAGCACCATCACCATCGCACCACAGGGCGCGTTCACCGGAACCGTGACACTCACGCCGTCGGGTGCGCCTACCGGAGTTACGGCGTCGATCAACCCGACGACTCATGTGTTGACGCTCTCTGCAAGCAGCACGGCAGCTGCAGGGACTTCCACCGTGACGATCACGGGAACCTCCGGCACCTTAAGTCACACGACGACAGTCGCTCTGACCGTGACTTCTCCCGTGTCAGGGTCTAGCCTGACCGTCAACCCGAGCTCGCTGAATTTCCCCTCGCTCAGTAGCGGCGGTGACGATGCAAGCGAAGGCTCAGGAACGCAAAGGCTCGCGATCACGAGCACGACTGGCTCAGCCGTTTACTACACAACGAAGGAGACCACGCAGTCAGGTGGAAGCTGGCTGATGCTCGGTTCGAGCGGAGGAACAACACCAGGAACACTCGTGGTTTCGGTGAATACGCGAGGACTGGCTTCCGGAACCTACCACGGAACGATCACCATCACGCCGAGTGGCGCAGCCGCCGGACCGCAGATGGTTCCCGTCACACTGACGGTCGGCAGCCCGACAACGTCGTCTCTGCGCGTAACGCCGAGACGGCTTACCTTCAGCTTCAGCGGAACAACCGACACCGGGTCCAAGACCGTGCACGTCACGAGCGGCACCGGAGCACGTGAATTCAGCGTGGCGGCCTCCGGCGGCTCATGGCTCAACGTCAGCCCGACCAGCGCAACAACTCCGGCGACGCTCACCGTGTCTGTCGATGGCCGCGGACTCTCGACGGGTACCTACTCCGGCATGATCACCCTGACGGCAGGAACGCGAAAGACCTCCGTCTATGTGACCATGTTCGTCGCTACGAGCACTAGCGGCGGCGGTGGAGACGACGGATCGGAAACCGAATCGCAGCTCGCGGTTCAACCGATCGTTAACGACCCGACGAACTCGGGTACCGTTGGCGCGGCACTGCTCGATGCGGCGGGCGTTCCCGTTTCTTCCG
>Ga0306926_10007443_pt1 | contig 11864 bp, 14 predicted proteins | sample flu12Cox44000178_FD_203759 | JGI IMG/M metagenome (GOLD analysis project Ga0306926, IMG submission 203759) | Lab enrichment of tropical soil microbial communities from Luquillo Experimental Forest, Puerto Rico - flux8day.12C.oxic.44.000.178 (v2)... | ecosystem: Environmental > Terrestrial >...
TACCAAACGTCTCTGCAAACTCAATCAGAATATAGCCAGTTTACATGGGTACTATGCCGGCTTCACTCGATCAAGAACCACGCCTTATCAATAGCTTGGCTTCACGAAAAGAAGGAAGTTCCGTTTAAGGTCGAGCACCTTGGTCCGGGGACTGAGCCCGAGGCGCAGCAAAACTCCGGCGTAAGCAACGCGACGTGAAGGCAGGCGGCGCAATCGACCTTGATGAGATCGCCATGTCTGAGATCCTCTATCCGCGCGACTGCCGCTGGCCGAGGGCAAACAGCCGCGCTGTGGTCTTCTGCCATTCGGTTTGGGCGGCTGCTATTTCGGGGAGAAGCAATGCAATATCTCGTCGAAGCCGCTCGCGGTCCTTTGCCGTCGTCACCCGAGCAAGCGATCGCGCTGCTCGAAGGGACGGTGATCCCGCATTTCGAGTACGTCATCAGGTTGAAGGCCGAAGGAAAGATGTTGGCGGGCGGCATACCGGTCGGTGACCGCGCCTTCGTGTTCTTCATCGAGGCCAGCTCCTACGACGAAGCCGACCGCATCGTTCGCGATCTGCCGGCGTGGGGCCTGCTCGAATGGAAAGTGACACCGCTACAGAGCGTCGAGGCGCGCGCGGAGATGGAACGAAAGGTCGTGCAGGCACTGAAGTCCGCGCAACGCTGATCACCAAAGCGCACAAGCAAATAAACGGCTATTCATACGGAAAATCCGCGATCGGGGGGGCTCCAAACTGTCGGGAAGTATTGCGCGGATCGCAGCGCGGTGACGGCAGGCTCTCGGTCAGATCTCGTAATCGGGCTCTGGTCCATCTCCAGGGCCGGCACAGACCCGCTGGACCAACCGACGATCCGGGCTGGCACGCCTGCGACCGTAGCCCTGGGAGGCACGTCATGCAGGACGACACTGCCCGCGCCGACCTTGGCGTCGCGGCCGATCTCGACATTGCCGAGCACCTTTGCCCCAGCGCACAGCAGCACGCCGGCGCGCACTTTCGGGTGCCGGTCGCCGCGCTCCTTGCCGGTGCCGCCGAGCGTCACCTCATGCAAGATTGAAACGTCGTCGCCGATGACCGCGGTCTCTCCGACGACGAGACCGGTACCGTGGTCGATAAACACGCCGCTTCCGATCGGAACGGCGGGATGGATATCAACGGCAAAAGCCTGGGACACGCGGCTTTGCAGGAAATGTGCAAGCTCTGGCCGACCATCGCGCCACAGCCAATGGCCAATGCGGTGCCATTGCAGCGCGTGGAAGCCCTTGTAGTAAAGAAACGGCTTCAAATAGTTTTCTGCCGCAGGGTCTCGCGTCCGAATGGCAATCAGATCGGCGATCGCCGCGCCGATGATCGCCGGATCGCCGGCCAACGCTGCGCGCGCAATTTCGCCCAGCCGCTCGGCCGGCATCGAATACTCGGCGAGCTTGTCCGCCAACAGCAGACCGAGCCCCGAGGCAAAAGCATTATGACGCAGCACCGCCAGATCAAGAAAGCCGCGAAGCATCTCCTCACCGGCGGCCGCCCGCTCGGCGTCGCGGCGCAGTGTCTCCCACAGCTCGCCTTGGTCTGTCGGTATGCCTCGCCGCGGTGAAGCGGCGATCTCCGATGCTGCGAAGCTGATCTCGCTCATGGCCTGATCGTCCTCGAGCGCGAGACTACCATGCCGGGCCGGCCGATACGACAGCGCACGCGGCATCAGCCAAAAATACCGACCTGACGAAGGAGAGCCATGTCGTCAACTCCATAGCTAATCAGGCCGCCGGCCGCTGCGAACGCTCGCACCTCAGAGATTGTCGGTATGGCATAGCGTGTTTCTAGTGCCACGAGTTGCTCGGACCGGCTGTTCAAGAACGGATCGGGGCCGGCCATGAGCCCTCTGGCTTGTAGTTGGCCGAGGGCGGCGAAAGCCGTGTCGATCTCGTCTTCGGTCGTGGCCGTCAGGATAGCCAGGTTTATACCCTTCGTGCGCCCCGCTTCCTGCGCGGTTCTGACTGTATACTCGGTCCCCGCCTTATTGTCCGGGTTCACCAGCAGGGCAATCACCGTGGCCTTGGGAACTAGCTCGCAAAGGAGTTCAAGCCGCTTGGGCTGCATCTCAACAGTCATATTGCTGAAGCCGGTGAGGTTCCCGCCCGGCCGGGCGAGACTGGCGACGAGGCCGGCCCCGACCGGATCGCCGACGAAGGCGAAGACGATCGGGATCGTCGAGGTTGCTTTTTGGGCCGCTCGTGCGGGAACGCCGCCGCCGGTCGTAACGATCACGTCGACCTTGCGGCTGACGAGATCGGCGGCCAGCGCGGGCAGCCGATCATAATGGCCTTCCGCCCAGCGGTATTCCCACACCATGTTCTGGCCCTCGACGAAGCCCATTTCGCTCATTCCCCCGTGGATCGGGCCGCGAACCAAGTCGCCGAGGTTTGCGGGAGGCGACCAGGGAATGAGCTGCCCGATCACCGGCATCGCCTTCTGCTGCGCGCGGACGGGTCGCGCGCCCATCATGCTGGCCGTCAGCATCAGCAGCAGGCCGCGACGTCTCATTCGAACGCCGGACGGCATCCCATGGGGTCACGCGCGTTCTTGCGGTTGGTGGTCGTGTCCAGCCCTCCCTAGTGCGGTTCTTCGAGGATCTGACCGCTCGGCCGCATCATAGCGCGGGCCGGCCCGGTCCCCAACCCTTCGGGGAGGTTGGGTCGTCAAGGCGAACGGGAGCAAAGGGCGGTCATGCGGCGGCGGCGTCCGGGTCCCGAGGCGCGTCTTCCAGCGGCTCCTGCGCGAGCGGCCTACTCCCAAGCGATGCGTCGAGGCGTACTACCTCCAGCGGACCCGGTTCAGGAGCATCATCGAGCGGAAGCTGCGCCAGCGCCAGTTCACTGAGGAGGGAACGTGGAGATCAGCGAGGGGGACGTGCGGAGAGTATCGGTGCCGATAGAGAGGAGCGTCTCAAATCGACCCTTCTCGACATTCGGCCCGGTGAATGAAATCGAGCTTCTGGTGGCGGCGCACTTTCCCAGAATGGGGCTTATGCGCACGTGCTCCACTGCGCGCTCGCCCCGACATGTTGAGAATATAAAATACTCCAATGGAGATCGCGACCTACATATTCACCGCCATTCTAGCGGTTGCCCTCATCGTAGGGGGTATCTCACTCGGCTGGCGGAAACCACCCGGCAACACAGGAGCCGTCACCGCTATTTTGAGCTTTGGGTTTTTGGCTCTTCTCCTCCTCCATATGTCAAAGTTCAAACACGTGAACGGTTTTGGCTTTGAAGCAGAAACCTGGGACCAAAAACAGGTCGAGGCCGCAAAGCTAGTCGATCAACTATCGAACACTTCCGCAGCTCTAAATGAGCAAGTTGCGTTGCTGGCCTCACGTCTCGGCCTTTGGGGTCCGGGTTTATCCTGCAACCGTAGCCAATCCTCGCAATCCAGCGTCTGAATGGCAGCGTGTTTTCAATGGCGCTGGTAGTACCGGCCGCCGCCTTCCAACTCGCAGGGACCCAGCCGCGCCCGCTCCAACGCAAAGCCGACAGTGGGCGCACTGTCACCGGTCTGCCCCGGATAGCGGTACCTGGATCTGGAGCGGCTCGTAGCCCGACCCGGCAGCGACAGACGCAGTTCGCGTCCGTGCTGGCACACCTGGATGACACCTCTTGGCTGCGCCCGACAGTGCATTTCTGGACCCGCAGCGCGCAGGGATGCGTCGTATTGCCCGAAGGGGATCGGAGGTTTGAGACGCAGCCGGAGGACCTCGCCTGGATGTGAGCCGTGACGGATCAAATCCAGCCCTGATGCCCACGGGGCGCTGGTCACTCCTCCGGCATCCCGGCCTTGCGCAGACCTTCGAGGGCGACTTCGAACAACGCGCGGACCTTCGGCGCCAATGCGCTGTAGGGTCCAAGGACCCGCAAGTGGGCGATGCTTGAAAAGCGATCGTCGCGGCTGAACCTGCGAGCCTCGACGAGTTCGGCAGCGGCACGTTCGGTCCATCCCTTGAGGCCGTAGGCCTAGGCGAGCCAGACGTGCGGGTACGGCAATCCAGGAGCGACGTTGCGCGCCTTTTCGAGCCAAATAATCGCGTCCTCCGTGCGCGATTGCAACAAATGCACGAAACCAACCAGCCAATACCATGCACCGAGCCCGGGATCACGAGGGCTGAGCCGAATGGCGCGCTCTACGAGCGGGATCGTCTCCTCTATCGATCCGGTATAGAGCTTGCAGTGGCCGAGAGCGAATAACGCAAATACCCAGTTGCGATCTGAAGCGAGCACCGCCTCGTATTCAAGGATGGCTTCCGCGTATCGACGCTGCGCGCGGAGCAGGTTGAGCCAATGGGCTGCGGGACCACCCGGCCAACGCTTGCCCGACCAAGCCCTCAACCCGTGCAAGATCAGCGGCGGCCGTGTCGGCCATATTATCGATCACGCGGGCTGTAAGCGCGACCGCCAACCAACTCTGCGCCTCGACAGAGCAGGGATCTAGGGCTAAGGCGCGCTCGAAATGACCAATCGCCTCGACATACCTCTCACGCGATGGCGGCTTCCACGCTGCGGCACGTCCTCGCAGAATGCAATCGAGCGCGTCGGGATGTTCGATCGGCTGCGCTGCTGCGGCATGAGGTAACTCAAGGTTGAGCGCGACCGCAATCCGGCTCGTAATCTCGTCTTGCAGGACCAACAAATCACTTGTGTCGCCGTCAAACCGCTCGGCCCAAAGATGCGCGTCGGCTTCGGCATCGATCAGTTGAGCGTTAACACGGACTTGGTTGCCCAACCGCCGCACGCTGCCTTCGAGCACATAGCGCACACAAAGCTCGCGGCCGACCTGCTTGGTGTCGACCCGCTTGCCCTGATAGGTGAACGCGGTATTGCGCGAGATGACCAGCATGCCCGCAAGCCGCGACAGATCGGTCGTCAGGTCCTCGGTGATGCCATCCGCGAAGTAGCCCTGCTCCGGGTCGTTGCTCAGATTGGCGAACGGCAGGATGGCGATCGACAGGCGCGGCGCAACGGGCTGTGAAGCCGGCGGAGCGACTGGCGCGCTGAGTGCCAGTGGGTCGGCGAGCGCATCCGCGCGCAACACATAGACCCGTACTGGCCGTGCAATGTTCTTTACATGTTGCTCGCCGAGGTCCTCGAACGTGTAATCGAGCCGGTCTCGGACTTGATCGCGAACGACGCGACTGACGCGGATCTCACCGGGCTCGGCCAGCGCTTCCAGCCGCGCCGCCACATTCACCCCATCGCCAAAGATGTCCTGCTCCTCGACGATCACGTCGCCGAGGTTGATACCCACCCGGAAGTGGATCCGCTTATCCGGCTGGACCGAGCCGTTCCGCTCGGCCATACCACGCTGGAACTCGACGGCGCAGCGCACCGCGTCGACCACACTCGCGAACTCGGCAAGGAAACCGTCGCCGGTATTCTTCACAATGCGGCCTCGTTGCTCGCCGATCTTCGGATTGACCAGTTCCTGCAGATGGGCTTGGAGCCGCTCGTGCGTGCCCTCTTCATCGGCGCCCATCATCCGAGAGTATCCAGCCACGTCGGCGGCCAAGATCGCAGCGAGACGGCGGGTTGCGGTCATTCCTCGGGCAGGCTGGCCAAGCGCAACCCGGTAACATAGAGTTCGAGAACTTCTGGTGCCATAAAGTGAGCCTGGTTGCGAAATCCGGCGATGGTCAGCTTGGGGTCGATGGCAAGCATGCGACTGAGTTCGGCGCGTGCCTTGTCAAGGCGGCCGAGATGGGCATTGGCGGCGACTTTGACCCGCATCGCTGCGACCGAGCGCGGCTGGTCGTGCAAGGCGCGGTCGGCCCATTCGATCGCTTGTTCGAAGCGTCGCGCGGCGAGATGAGCGATAGCGGTATTAACGGCGTAGTGAAAACCCAACGGATCGAACGGGCTCAAACGACGCGCCCGCTCGAGGGCTTCGATCGCCGCCTCGGGCTGGCTGCGCAGCGCGTGGATATTCGCTCTGGCCAGCCAGGCGTGAGCCGCGTTTGGGTCGAGCGCCAGCGCGCGATCGAGAGCCGCCACCGCCATCGCCGCCTCGCCAGCCAAGTAAAACAGCGTCCTGGCAGCTTGCCAAATCGTCTCGGCGTCATCGCGCTCGGCTTCGAGCACCTGTCGTGCCAGGCGGCAGGCTTCGCCGATGTCCTCGTCCGACAGTGCTCCCCACCCATAAACCCGCTGATGCGTCCGACACCAGCCGACCATGGCTGCGGCCGGCGCGTAGGACGGATCAATCGCCAACGCCTGCTGGGCAAGGACGACCGCCTCGGCAAAGCCCTCATCGGTATGGCGGTAGGATTGCGCCGACGCGCGCAAATATAGGTCGTAGGCGGTGAGGTTCGCGGCCGGCTTACGGCTGGCGCGTTCGATCTCGGATTGGCGCAGCCTTGGTTCGATCGCGCCGGCGACGCTGGAAGCAACCTGATCTTGCAACGCAAAAATGTCGTCGAGCGTGCCGTCAAAGCGGTCGGCCCAAATGTGAGCGCCAGTGGCCGTGTCGATCAATTGCCCGGTGATGCGCACGCGGTTGCCGGCTTTGCGCACGCTGACTTCGAGCACGTAGCGCACGCCCAGCTCCTGCGCCACGTGCTTCACGTCGACCGGCTCGCCCTTGTAGGTGAAGGCGGAATTGCGGGCGATGACGAAGAGCCACGGCAGCCGCGCGATTGCCGTCGTGATCTCCTCGGCCATGCCGTCGACGAAATATTCCTGCTCCGGGTCACCACTCATATTGGCGAAAGGCAGCACCGCGATTGACGGCTTGTCGGGCAGCGGCAATGCAGCCGCTGCGCTTATTGGCGGTGGCGCCGCCGGTGACGAACCGACGCGGTAAACGCGCAGTGACCGGGCGATGTTCTTCAGGCTCTGCTCGCCGAGATCCGCAAACTCGGCCTCGATCTTGCCGCGCACCTGCCGGAAGGCGTCCTCGGAGATGCAGATCCCATTGGGCTCGGCGATCCCCTCGAGCCGGGCGGCGATGTTGACGCCATCACCGAAGATGTCCTCGGGTTCGACGATCACATCGCCAAGATTAACCCCCGATGCGGAACTTGATCCGGCGATCTTCGGGCACGTCCGGCTCACGGTCGATCATACCGCGCTGGACCTCGACCGCACACCGGACGGCGTCGACCACGCTTGGAAATTCCGCGAGCAAACCGTCGCCGGTGTTCTTCACAGTCCGGCCGCGGTGCCGGCGATCTTTGGATCGACCAGTTCCCGGAAATGCGCCTTGAGGCGGGCGTGCGTCCCCTCTTCGTCCGCGCCCATGAGACGCGAGTAACCGGCCACATCAGCGGCAAGGATGGCGGCGAGGCGGCGGGTCGAGGCCATGGCTAGGGCAGGCCCCCTGGGCGAAGATCGAACGTCTTGAGTTTACCACAACTCGCGCAGTGCGACATGTGCCGGCGAGCAGCCCCGGCGGCGCGTCTGCGACGCAAGGCAGGTGTCCGGTGCCGACCCCCTAAATCCCTATGGCAGGGCTCACCCTTCCGGCAGGTCGGCTAGCTACTTTCCGCTGGAAAGTAGCTATGGCGCTGGACGGCGAAGACGGCGGATGGGTGTCAACTCGCCTCACTGGCCGCCAACCGCAGGCCTGATAGGAACAGTTCGCGGAGTTCCGGGTTCCGATAGCGGGTACCCGGCTCCATCACGGCATGCGTGATCGCGCGCAGCCGCTTGGCGATCTCTCGCGCGTCGTCGAGCCGTCCCAAATGCGCGTAGCATGAAGTAAGGACGCGGGAAGCCCGGTACCAGATCGAGCGACGCCAGCAGATTTGCGCCGCCTCGTCGAACCGGCGGCTGAAGAAGTAGGCCTCGCCAACGATGGTATGGCGTTCCAAAAAAGGCCTCGGATCATACCTGAGGGTCTCGGATTGAGCTGGTGGTCGGGAAGATCGGGATCGACTGGCGGCTCAGTTCAAATTCTCTTGTCCAGTGACGACAAGGATCGTAGCGTGGCGCCAGGTCTAGTTGGCGTGATCTCGCCGGCAGCCAAGCGCAGACCCGACGGATAAAGCTCGCGGTGCTCCGGGTTCCGCCAGTGCATGGCACTCGGCACCACCTCGCTCGTCAAAGTGCGCAGCCGGGTAACGGCCTCGCGGGCTTCGTCGAACCGCCCCAGATGTGCGTAGCATGACGCGAGAAATCGATGCGTCGGCACCCAACCGCGACCTTCTTGAAGTGACAAAAGCAGGCACGCCGCGGCGTCCTCAAACCGCGCGGCGAAAAAATGACCCATTCCTATCCCGAGATAATAATCTGCCCTCCCCTGCATTGGGTTGAGGCGCATAGAGGTCTCGAAATGGCTAACCGCGACGTCGGGTTCTCCGGCCCACAGCCTCAACCACCCGCTCCATTGCCAACCCAGCGCGAAATTCGGGTTGAATTCAAGGGCACGATCTATCAGTGCGATTGCTCCGACGAGGTCTTCGCCGAAGTAGCCAAGTACTCTGCCAGCCTGGCCGAGGACCTCGGCGTCGTTACCAGCCACCCTTAGCGCGCGGCCGCTGAGTTCTATTGCTTCGCGACGGGCATTGCCGGCATCGTTTGTCCAGCCAGTGACATGGAGCACATTGTGGCAAAATGCAGCTGCGGCGAGGGCGGGTCCAAAACGCTGATCGCGCTCAATCGCTTCACGGAGAAGGTCAAGCGCCCGGACGTACAGTTCCTTCTCGCGTTCCCCCGCACGCATCGGCACAATAGCGCGAAGGTATAGATCGTAGGCGGTGATGTCATTTGTCGGCCGGTCGGAAGATCGGCGCATTCGGCTGCTTGTACTGTCGGCTCGATGACGCCAACCACGCCCAAGGCAACCTTGTCTTGAAGATCGAAAACGTTCTCCAGCGAGCCGTCGTACCACCCGGCCCAGAGGTGCGCGCCATTGGCCGCATCGATCAACTGCGCAGTGATGCGCACCTGGTTTCCGCCCTTACGCACCGAGCCTTCTAGAACATATCGAACACCCAATTCGCGGCCGACCCGCGTCACGTCGACCGGCTGGCCCTTGTACGTAAAGCTCGAATTGCGGGCGATCACGAAGAGCCATTTGATCCGACTGAGCGCAGTGATGATCTCCTCGACCATGCCGTCGGCAAAATATTCCTGTTCTGGGTCGCCGCTCATATTCTGGAACGGCAGCACTGCGATTGACGGCTTGTCTGGTAGGGCGAGCGGTGATTTTGTCGACCCCTCCGTTGCCTGCGGCGGCGCTGCGGGCGGGCTCTCGTCGAGCACGATGCGGTGGACGCGCACTGGCCGGGCGATGTTCTTGACTTGCTGCTCGCCCATGTCCTCGATCGAAAGTTCGAGCTTGTCCCGCACCTGGTCGCGCACGACCCGACTGACGCAAATGCCACCGGGTTCGGCCAAGGCTTCGAGCCGGGCGACAACATTGACCCCGTCGCCATAGATGTCGCGTCCGTCCCTGATGACGTCGCCTACATTGATCCCCATGCGGAACTCGATCCGGCGCTCGGGCGGCACACCGGCGTTTCGCTCTTCCATCTCGCGCTGCACTTCGACAGCACAACGCACCGCATCAACGACACTGGCGAATTCGAGGAGCAGGCCATCTCCGGTGGTCTTAACGATACGGCCCCGATGTTCCTTGATCTTGGGATCGGCCAGCTCGCGGCGAAGCGTCTTCAGCGCGGCGAGGGTCCCCTCCTCGTCCGCTCCCATCAGCCGCGAGTAGCCGGCCACGTCGGCCGCGAGGATCGCGGCGAGACGGCGTTCGACGCGAGCTGGCCGTCGAGCCTCCATGGCGCCTCCCCGGTGCCGGTGATCCTACATCAACCAGGACCCGGTGCGCATTAAACAAAAAAAAAGGGGCGCCCGCATGCGCCCCGTCCGTGACGCGGGGCGGCGCCTCAGGTTTCGCGGCTGGAGAAGCGCCCGGTCGTCGCCCGGGCGCGGTCGTCGGTCTTGACGCCGACAAAGCCGACCATGCCCTCCTCGACCTTCTCCCAGGCGCGCGCTCCAGGACCGGCCGGATTTCCTTGGGTTGTTGGACATATTCAGCGTAGCAGCCGGGCGCCTGGCCATCTTGTCGTAGCGCGTATAGCCGAGATCACGGCCGGCCTTGTTGCGCTCGGGGTCGGCGGTCTAGCCGCCGTTGAGGCTGATCACGCGCAGGAGCGGTAAGTTGTGCCTGACCGCCGTGTCAACTTCGCCATGGCGCTAAAGCTCCGCTCACCCCGAGCAGACCAGAGAGTGCGGCTGGCGCGGCCTTCCAGTGCTGATCCTCGTCCCGAGCCCAGATTATCCTCCTGGTTTGTCGCCGATGCTTGGGGGGGGGACCACTGGCGGCCGCGGCCCCTTATCCAAGATGCGCCTGATCAGTTCCTTCGCCAGCTCGATCACCGGGGCCACGTCGTCAAGCTCAAACTCCTCCCGCCGAGCGTCCGCAGCCCGGCGGCAGCGCGGGCGCGCTTGGCTTTCAGCGCGGTCAGGACAGCGGAGCGAGCGCTGATGAAACCCTACCGCGGCCCACCCGCGACGCTCGGCAGCACGGCGGCGGCCCATGTGCAGATCATCGTCTGGTGCCGAGCTCGTCAGCATCAGGTCGAGCCAGAGCTGAAAATCGCAGCGATATTGGCGTCAGTGCTCGATTGTCGCGACTTGGCCGGCCCTTTTTTGAGGTGCCGGAGAACATGTATAGACATGCTCCATGTCAGCTTTTGGGGGAGCTGGGCTTTCGTCGCTTTACGACTTTGCCTGGCGGACAGCTTTCCGCCTTGGTTTCCCACTCGCCCGCATCTGGTGGCGACTGACGTGCCCGAGGCACCAGGGCGTCGTAGTGGCGGTCTATGTCGGCCCTGACCTCTTGCTAGTGCGTCCCTCGTATCGAGCCGGCTGGCACTTGCCCGGTGGCGGCGTGCGGCGTGGCGAGACGCCAGAAGAGGCAGCACGGCGTGAGCTGGCGGAGGAAATCGGCCTCACTGCGGCGGCGCTGCTCCCAGCGGGCGTCGCCTGCGCCAACTGGGACGGACGACGCGACCGGATACATTTCTTTGAGCTGCGGTTGCACCAAAGCTGCGGCTTGATAACCGAGAGGTCATCGAGGCCCGGCTGACCTTACCTTTCGAGTTGCACAATATGGCCTTGACGGGCTTGGTCGCTGCCTATCTCGCCCGTCGGCAATCGCTCGGTTGCGGCCCAGAACCGCCTTGAGGCACGGCTTGGCGCGCTCTCTGACCGGGCTTGGCTGCGCGCTACAGCGTTGAGACCGGTGACGGATTGGGCGGCGAGGCTCGTCGCTCGCGCTGCGGGAGCCGTGCGGTCGACTTCGTGCTGACCGGAGCGATGCGGTAGGTCGTCACAACCTCACCGCCTGGTCGGCCCGATCCTCACTCACGATCAGCTGGAGCGCCTGGATGGCGGCGGTGCGGGCTTCGTTCTGGTCAGCGTACCGCCGGCCGGATACCAATTCTGGCCAGTCTCCGGCTCCTCAACCGGCTCCTCAATGCGCACGCTCCACTCGCCGGTCTGTCGACGGAAGACGATCACATGGAGGCCGTTGTGACATTACGGCCGAGAAGTCAAATGGCGCGAGCGAGCACCAGGGCCGCAGCTCCGGCGATCCCAATCAGCGTAGCGATCGCGCCTCCGGCCCAAAACCCGTTAGCCCAGCCCTCTGCGTAACGGAACATTACCGGCCAGTTGATCATAGCTCAGTTGTGTCCGTCAAGTTCAGCAATTTGGCTCTGGTGTCGGGTGATCGGGTGTGAGCTCCTGTATCAGTCGCGGCCGTAGCCGCGCGGCGGGTCGAACGTTTGCAGCCCGTCGAGGTCGAGTTCGGCGATGGCCTGCAGCTTCTCCGCCAGTCTCGAGCCTTCGAGACTGGCCGGCAG
>Ga0306926_10007444_pt1 | contig 11864 bp, 6 predicted proteins | sample flu12Cox44000178_FD_203759 | JGI IMG/M metagenome (GOLD analysis project Ga0306926, IMG submission 203759) | Lab enrichment of tropical soil microbial communities from Luquillo Experimental Forest, Puerto Rico - flux8day.12C.oxic.44.000.178 (v2)... | ecosystem: Environmental > Terrestrial > Soil...
CGCCTACCGCAAACGCCTGTTCTCCTGGATCAAGCAGGAGGAGAAACGACTTTTCGACAGTTCTTCTGCGGCACGGATCGCGGTTTATTTCTCACCCGAGAGTCGGGATTATGTGGACAAGGCCGACGGCGTTGGGTTGTTCGCAACCACCAGAAGCGGGGACGACCTGTGGTGGTCGATCGACAAGGAGCACAGCATCTATTCGCTTACCTATATGGCGGAGTACCGAGGCATCACCAAATGGTTAGTCCATAATCACGTTCCTTTCGACATTGTCGTACGGCCTGATGCCACCGAATTATTGCGCTATGAAGCCGTGATCGCACCGTCATTGCAGGCGATCGGCAATCATGATGCAGAGCTACTGGATCAGTATGTCGCGCAGGGGGGGCATCTGGTCGTCACTGGCCCAAATCCAACGGGGCTCGACGAATTCGGCAACCGCCGGGGCGCACCGATCTTGAAGTCCCTGGTACGGCAAAAAAGGGCCTCTTCGGGGCGAAGCATCCGGAAAGCGATGCACACAGTGGAATTGGTGGGGAAATCCTACATGATATCCGGGTCTTCGGCGGCAAGTGATGCGATTCGTGAATTGATCGGCAAGCATTCGCACTTGCCCATCGAGACCAATGCCAACCAGAGCGTATACATTGAGCTGCGAACATCGGGAAACGAAATGCTGCTGCACCTGATCAATTTCGAGGGCCTTTGGAATAGCAAGGCCCCGAAAAAGCAGCAGGTGTCAGTGAACATGGAAATACCACCCGGCGTCATTGTGGTAGATGCGCATTTAACGTCCCCAGAGCCGCAGGAGGCAGAGCTTACAAATGAAAAAAATGATCATGCTACGCCAGCTGGCAAGGTGAACCAATCACCTTGGCCGGGCCAGACGACGCCGACCACTGCCCTTACTGCAGCGGTCGCCGCCGGGGCGAAGCAGATAGAACCAAAGGTTTTAAAAAAGGATCGCGGAGCGGGAAAGACAGCTCCGTTGGCCTTCACGGCCAAGGGAAATCGAGTTTCGTTCAAAGTCCCATTGGAAGCTTACGAAATGGTGGTGATATCCACCAAACCGCGGTAGCGTCTGCGAGCTCATTTTTCAACAGACTTCAATATACTAAGGCTTAACGGGCTTAGGATCATCTCCTCACGTGGGGGTGCGGACGCTCCTCGTTTCATGGCGCGCACGTCGTCGTCGACCCTGGGAATGGGGTGGCTGGCTGCGCTGAAGTTTTAGAGAAGATTCCTTGCCCGGGACGTTGCGGGGGTCCACGTGATCGCACACAGACGCGCTGTTCGACAGCCGCACGCTGCAAGCTGGCAGTCGTCCCGCGGATGCGGGTGTGCAACCACGATGCTGTATCAACACGCGACATTCGGTCTCAAGCTTTTGGCAGCGCCTTAGCGGGGTCGGCTATCGCGTTAGCCATCACGAATAACTTCGAGGCAATCGAGCGATCAACCGTTCCCAGCCTGAAACATACGCCGGATCCTCATTCGCTGGGAGTACCACGCCCACAACTTCGTCGGTTTTGTCCAGCTTGCCTGCCTCGTTATCATGTCGATCGCCAAGAGGGCCTTGTCCAACATGGGGTGGGTCGTCGGCATTTCTGAGCCCGCGGAAAGTTCGGCGGGGTCCGTCGGCTCGGTCTGGCTTCTTCTATGAAGGAGGAAGGGTCCTTGCGCACTGGCTCGGGACGATCATACGACGGAGCGGCCTCTTCAAACGATTTTGAGACAGGTTCTCATTAGATCATCCATGGCGTGCGCGAGAGCGCACAATCCTTGGGCAATTGAATCCAGGCGACGAAGCGCTCGACGAGCCAGCGTCGCATGTAGCGGCTTAACCTTCGCCGATCCTGCGTGGGCGGCTTGCTTCGGTTGCCCCGATGCGGCGCAATCATCTCGATGCCGTCCTTTCGCAGCTCCGCATCCAGCGGATCGCTGTCATAGGCGCGATCGCCGATCAAGTTTTCCGGCTTGGCTTCGATCATGCGTGAGCTGAATCATTCAACATTTATATCGGATCGACAGCAGGCGGCAATTTTGAGATAGGTTCGAGTAATAACTGAGAGGTTCAGAGCCGACGAGCGGAGATCGCAAAGGAATCCATTCCTTCGTCGCGCCACTGTTGTCCAGACCCCCCCTGCAGACCCTATTGTTGCTGGCCTCCCACGATTCCCGTGACCACGCATTTATCGAGGAGTTAGGGGCACTACGTGCACTCCCGTTGCGAGGTGCGCTGGCTTCTTTACGAGCTGATCGCGCTTGGAATGAGCCACTTAGTCCTGCGACATCAAACGATACTGGGTATCGATGACCTTGCCTTTCCGATCCACGCGGAAGCATTCGGAGAACGCCTTTCCACGCCCGCTTTGCGCTTCGCCGGTCTCGAGATCGATTGACTGACACGCGAGCTGGCGTTTGGCCTCAGGCGATGGCGGGGCGAGCGCGGCTTTCGGTGCAGCATAGGCCCATACCGCCTCGATCACCGGCTCGAAGATCGGTACTGCAACGTGGCCGCCGGTCGAGCCGCCGCCGAGCGTGCGGCGCTTGCCATCGGCGTTGTCGTAACCGATCCAGACCGCGACGGTGACGTCGTTGGTGAACCCTAGGAACCAGGCGTCGTTCTCCTCGTCGGAGGTGCCGGTCTTGCCCGCGACATAGGGGGAAAGACTGGCGATCGCCCGCGCCGTGCCTCGCGCCAGAACGCCCTGCAGCATGGTCTTGAGTAGATAGAACGCGGGGCGGTCGACCGACGCGATAACGGCCAGCGATTTGGGATCGTAGCGGTAGACGATCGAGCCGTCACGCTCGATGGATTCCACGACATGGGGCACCGGTCGCACTCCTTCATTTGCGATCGATGCGTAGAACGCTGCGAGATCGATCGGCCGCACCGGTTGGGCGCCGAGCACAAAGGGATAGTACCGCATACATTCGTGGTAGATTTGAGCCTCGATTGCGAGCCAACACAAACGGTCCAGGCTCGCTTCCGGGCTGCTCTCGATGCCGCCCTCGAGGAGATGGACGGTTGCAACATTGCGCGAGTTCTCCAGCGCGCGGCGCAAGGTGAGAATGCCCCTGGAATCGCCGTCGTAATTCTTCGGTGTCCAGTAATCGCGCTCGCGACGACGGCCGCCGCCAATGGGCGGCAGCGTGATCGGATCGTCGCTGATCAGCGTATTGGGCTGCAAACCCTTACCAAGTGCTGCGAGGTAGCTCAGCGGCTTGATGGCGGAGCCCGGCTGGCGCACGGCTTGGGTCGCACGATTGAGCTGGCTCAGCGGATACGAGAAGCCGCCGGTCATGGCGAGGACGCGGCCGGTCTTGTTCTCCAGAACGACCACCGCTCCCTGCACCACCGGCCGTACGCGCAGGTCGGCACGTGCGGCCGTCTTGCCACTGCCGTCGGTCACGCGGGTCAGGACCACATCATAGAGCGTGAGCTTGCGCTGCGCGGTCGCATTGTCGAGCGAGAGCGGCAGAATGCGCCCGTCGGCCAGCCCGACACGCCACGTCTCGCCCTTCTCGCCGGTCGGTTTCTCCAGCACGATGGCGGGCGTCCAGTGCACATCATAAAGTGGCAGCCGCGCAGTCGCGAGCGCCCGCTGCCAAGCCGGCTGCTTATCGCCGGGCCTCTTGTCGGCCCCGATGCGTAGAATGGCCTGCGATAAATTGGCCTCGGCGCCGCCAAACTGGACGCGCCCGGTGCTGCGCTCGTAGCGCGAAAGCCCCTCTTGCAGCGCCGCCTCCACCGCCCGCTGCAATTGCGGATTGATGGTCGAGCGCACCGTGTAGGAGTTGGCGGTGATCGCCTCGATACCTGCAATCGACTTGGCTTCATGGGCGACCTGATCGACGAAGTGGAAGCCGACATCGCGTCGGGGCCGTTCGTAGGGCACGAGCGCCGGCAGCGCGGGCAATCCACGGCCGGACTGCTCGGCTGCGATCACGCCGTCCTCCTGCAGGCGGCTGAGCACGTAGGCGAGCCGCTCCTGCGCACGGCCCGGGTGCCGGTCGGGACTGAAATAATTCGGTCCCTTGGTCAGGCCGGCAAGAAGCGCGCCTTCCTCGACGGTGAGCTCCTTCGCCGGCTTGCCGAAATAGCCGCGCGCGGCAAGCTCGATCCCCCAGGAGCCGCGGCCGAGATAGACGGAATTGAGATAAAGCTCGAGTATCTCCGCCTTGCTGAGCGCCTGCTCGACCCGCGAAGCCACGATCATCTCGCGGATCTTGCGCTCGTAGGTCAAGTTTTCGCCCACCAGTAGGTTCTTGACGATCTGCTGAGTGATGGTCGAGCCGCCTTGCGGGCGCCCGGACGAGGCGAGATTGCCGATGAAGGCGCGGATCAAGCCGCGTTCGTCGATCCCCTTGTGTTGATAGAAGCGCTTGTCCTCGGCCGCGAGAAAGGTTTTCTGCACGTGCTCGGGGATGTCGGAGAGTGGAACCCACACCCGCCGCTGGTTCTCCTCGAATACCTCCGCGAAGCGTTCGCCCTTGTGGTCGAGCACGACGCTCGCGCCAGGAAGCTTGAGGCCCTTGAGTTTGGTGTGATCGGGCAGGTCGGCGGCCGCCTTGTTATAGAAATCGATAACGTCGCCGAGATCCACCGTCAGCACTACGACCTTCTCATTCTTGCAGAACTCCCGGTACGCCATCTGCAGATCGGCAAAATTGATTCCGTGGAAAGCCTTGTTCTCGCCCACCGCCTGCGGATCGTCCAAGGCGGTTGCGATCAGATCCTCAAGGTTGATGTCCTCGATGTCGAAGGCTTTGCGCATATGCGTGCAGCCCGCGTGCAACAGCTGTGCGACCTGCTCTTGATCTCGCACGCGATCGAACTGCGTCTTCACCGCGTCCGGCGTTGTCGTCACCTGACTAAGTGCAAGCGCCGTCGCGAAGATCTTGACGAGGATGGTTTCCATAGGGGTGGCCATGCGTGTTCAAAGCGTTCGCCTCACAGTACGGTGGAGACGACAAGCGGCTGTTGGCGATCGCGACGCGATGCGGTGGGCGAAACGGTCGTGATCCGGCCAGGCAACAAGATTTCGGTCGATGGGACTGTGACGGAAGGCGGTTCGCAGGTGGACGAGTCAAGCTGACCGGGGATCGGGGCTGCAGACGTTAACGGGGATATGTCGACAAATGCGCAATATACGTTCAAAAAATTGACCGGAATTCGAGCGAAGGCGGCCCCGCTACCGAGATCAGTAAACAGTTGATACGATAAAGGTCCCACGCTAAGGGGAAACCCCAAGCCTATGTTGTCGTTCGATCGAGGTTTGGGAGCCAGTTTGAATAACCAGAGGACAATTTCTCGCGATCCGAACATATGTGAAACGGTCTAATTTTTGGGATGTGCCCTCGGGATGGAAGTCGGGGTTCAGCTTACAGGGTCGCTATGCGAATGCTGAAGCATTGTACATACGTTCATTAGCAACAGAAGAAAAGATACTCGGTCTCGATTATCCCTCTGTCGCGATATCGCTGACCAATCTGGCCTCGCTGTACCATAACCAAGGTCGCTATGCTCATGCTGAGCCATTATAGACGCTCACTGGCGACGACTTGGTGAAGCTGGCGTCCGGCGAGCATACCGGCAAGATCGAGGCGCGGATAATTTTCCGTTTTTTCGCAAGAAGACATCGTGAAACAAGTGGTAAAGGCTAGATAACCGTGGCAAGATCACGCCCATGTAAAGGCGTTTTTGAGGAAGGCAGTCGTGTTACGCGCTGTGGGGGCCAAGGCGACCTTCTTCCTGGGCGGGCGGATGGCCAAGGCCTATTCCGACGCGGTACGCCGGATTTATGCGGCCGGACATTCCATCGGTATGCATAGCACCTCCCAGGGCATGACGCCACAACGGACGGATGCGGAGGTGAAAGGCGGAGTTTGTGATACGACCAAGTCTAACATGCCAAGCGGACACGTGTCATTGGGGATACTGGCACGGAGAACCTCGGAGCCAAAAAACCCTCCGTCGACTTTTGAAAGTCTGTTCTGTTTACTCGCACGGGCCTTCATTCGCTGCAAGAGTGCGCTCCCGCGCTCGGCCGCGCTGACGCCCTTGCCGGTCGATCCTAGCGCCGGGCGCCGGCCTCATCGTTCTGCCAGCGTCTCGGCACTCCTGTTCCTTTTCTGTGTCTTGGTCATGCCGTCGGCTGCGGATGCCGAGCCACAGGACGCGCTCTCGGACCCACTGGCGCTTCGACGCGAAATCCTCGGCATCTATGACGGGCGCGAGGAGCGGTGCCCCGACCAAACCCGCATCCACCAGTTCGTCGAGATGCCGCTCAACCATCTCGGCTTCGTCGTAACCTATTGGGATATCAACACCGGGGTGCCCCCGCCCGAGCGCACCGCGAACATCCATGGCGTCGTCACTTGGTTCGAACTTTCCCAACCGAGTGACTACTATCTTTGGGCGCAGGCGCTAGTGGCGCGTGGAGCGCGCCTGATCATCCTCGGCGAAGGCGGCTTCTCGCTAGACGACCCGCCGCCCGCGGACGTCGATCGGCTCTTCGAAGCGATCGGTTTTCGCATTAGCGGGCCGTTCGTCGATCTTACCCATTCGACCCACGTATTGCATCGAGACCAGCTCATTGGGTTCGAACAGCCGCTCGACCCCGTGCTTCCCAGCTTCCCGATCGTCAGCACGGTCGGCAGCGACATGTCTTCGCACCTAGTCCTGCAGCATCGCGACACTGGCGCAGCGATCATGTCGAGCGTGGTGCTCACGGGGAGTCGCGGCGGATTTGCCGCGAGCAGATACCTGATCTACGAAGAGCCCTACACGCACCGCACCAAATGGATCATCGACCCGTTCGCGTTCTTTCGCAAAGCGCTCGGTGCGCCCTCCGGGCCGATCCCGGACGTGACCACGCTCTCGGGCCGCCGCATCTATTTCAGCCACATCGATGGCGACGGCTGGAATAACGTCTCGCGCATCGGTGCCTACCGGGACGCGCGCGCAATCTCCGCGGAGGTCGTGTTGCACGAATTGGTGGCTCCCTATCCCGATCTGCCGGTCTCGGTCGGAGTGATCGGTGCCGACGTCGACAACCGGTACGGCCAAGCCGAAAGGTCACGCCGTATTGCACGCGAACTGTTCGAACTGCCGCAGGTGGAGGTCGCAGCCCATACCTACACGCACCCCTATCAGTGGTCATTCTTCGAAAACTACGACCGGCAGATCGAAAACCAGCTGACTGGACCAGGCGAGACCGAGTGGACGACGGTGCTCGGCGATCGCATACTCGGCGATCGCATACGCCGACTGGTCGGGCGCCTGTTTCCTGGCACCGCCAAAACCCACATTGAAAGAAAGCCCAACGACAGGGATCCGCCGCGCGCCTACAGCGAATTTCCATTCGATCTCGAACAAGAAACGCGAGGCGCGGTGGAGGCCGCGCGAGAACTGGCACCGCTTGATAAGCAAACGGCGCTCTATCTTTGGAGCGGTGATGCTGAGCCCTTCGAGGCCGCGATGGCTGCCGTCCGCCGCCTCGGCGTTCGCAACATGAACGGCGGCGACACGCGTATCGACGCCGATTATCCATCTTTGACATATGTGTCCCCGATAGCGAGATCCGTCGGCGCCGAACGCCAAATCTATGTCAGTAATGCCAACGATTTCCGCTACATCACGGATGGCCAAGGCCGCGATCATGGCTTTCTGCATCTACAGGCCACAATCGCGGCGACCGAAGAGCCACAACGCCTCAAGCCGGTCAACGTCTACTATCACATGTATGCCGGCGAGCGCGCCGCCCAGCTGGCTGCAGTACGGCACCACCTAAATGAGGCCCGAAAATCCTTTTTCACGCCCATCGCGGCCTCGCAATACGCGGCGATTGCGGAAGGGTTCTTCACGACTGAGATCACCGCGCTCGGCGCTTCTACTTGGCGAATCCACAACCGGGGAGCGCTGCAAACCGTGCGGTTCGACGACGCGACCGGTGTCACGCTTGATCTCGTCCGCAGCGTCGGCGTAATCGGACAGCAACGCAAGGGAGCGACACTCTACGTTGCCCTCGACAACGCCTACGACGATGTGGTGGTCGCGCTCGCGCACACCGCGGGGGCGAATGCGACTCACCCTTTTCTGATCGACGGCCGGTGGCAATTCCACAGTCTCGATCGGCACGGCTGCGGGTTTACCGTTGCGGCGCAAGGATTTGGCTCCGGACAGATGCGCTGGGGCGGCCTTGCGGCGGGCATCTATCGGGTCTCAGTGCGCGCCGGCGATACCACGGTCTGGGAGGCCACCGAGGAGGTCAACGATAACGGCCGGCTTGCGTTGACAATCGACACTAGTGCCTTGCAACCGGTCATCATCGACGTCGCGTGCACCGAGCCGGACGGACCACGCTGATGCTGCGTCATGTCGTGTTTACGCTCTTGCTCATCACCGCCGCTATCGCAGCGGGTGTTGCCATGGTGCCGGGCGAGCGCGAGCGCTGGACCATGCTGGTGCGCGACAACCGCAACGATGAGGCACTCGATATCCTCAAAGCCAGTTACCGCGCTGGCCAGCGCGACGCGGACGCGGTGTTGCAGCTCTACAAACTGCTAATGTCGCTTGCCGAGATCGCGCAAGCGACCCAGGTGATCGAGCAGTTCGTAGCCGACCGACCTGGCGACGTCGAGGCGATTACCCTGCTCGCGAAGCACCATGGCGACACCCAGAACGTGCATGGTGAGGAGCGGGCGCTCAGACGCCTATTCGAGCTATCACCGTCGCAGGGGACTGCCCAGAGGCTGCTTTCGATTTACCGTCTTGATGGCGCGTTCGACCAAGAAGAAGGTTTGCTCCGCTCATTGCTCGCCAGGCAGATCATTGCGGCAAACGACGCCGAGAGGCTTGGCTTGCTGCTGCTCGCGCGCGGCGACCTTGATGGCGCGCGCCAAGCGCTCACGTACTTCGATGAGATTGCCAACCCGGAACGAATGATCGGACGTCTCGCCTTGTTCGATCTTCTGGTGCAGCTTGGAGACACGCAGACAGCGCTCGTCAAGGTGGCAGCATGGATCTCGAATTGGCGCAAGGTGAGCATCCATCTACCCGGCGGGCCGGAAGTTTCGCTCGCTCGCCTTGTTCGTATGATGATGGCTGTGGACGCGGTCGTCGCCCGCCGCATTCTCTGCGCGACGCCGCAAGATGGCTTATCACTCGACGCCATCGAGCGGTTACAGGACCTCGCATGCTCTGCGCCCGCGGACGATGTCCCCGCAGGCGAGGTGGTCGCCGACGCCGGCGGGCAGGCGAGGATTCTTTCTGGTGAGCCGCAACGATGAGCGACCGGGCGCTGAGGTACATCGACGCAGCACTTGGCGACGAGCGCCGATGGGCATGGCGCTCGCAGCTGCGCCTAGGCATCGAATTCCTGGTGCTGTTCGCCCTTTCATTATTGTTTGCGCATGCTGTGCTTTCAGTAGCGAGTGGGACTTATCCGAATCCGCTCTGGCTTCCTGTCATCGTACTCAGCCTGCAGCATGGAACTCTGGCGGGCATTACCGCGGCCGTTGCGGCCTCCGGCCTGTTCCTGTCGGAGGGGCTGCCACCTGCAGTTTTGTCAGAGGATCTCTATCAATACACCGGCCGGGTCTTCGTCGAGCCAATTGGCTGGACCTGCGCGGCACTATTGATTGGGCACGTGCGTAACCGCCAGATCCGCGAGAGATCGGAGCTGCAGGCCGAGCTTGCCGAACGGGACCAGCATTGCCGGGCCGTGGCCGAACTGTGTGATGACTTTCGCAGGCGCGCGGAAACGCTCGAACGTCATATTGCGGCGAACGCGATATCGTCGCATGCCGAGATGGTTGAAGCCGTCTGCGGCCTGCATGAATCCGATTCGACCAATTTTACCGATCGGCTGAGCCGGTTCATCCTATTGGTGACCGGCGCGTCGGAATTTGCCCTCTACCTGCTGCGAGACAACGAGCTCAGAATCGCGATCGATGTCCCGAATGAACACGCGAACTCCGTCGACATGGTTGTACCGGCGCACGACCCGCTGTTCGAGGCCGTAGTCAACTCGCGAAAGACTCTTCTGTTTCTTCCCCTGGACCCGACGATTCCCGCCGCTAGGCTGGCCCAAATCGTTCAGCACGGCCGCACACCGCTCGTCCTGGCGGCGCGTGAAGCCGACCGCGACTTGCTGGATCATCGCGGCATCGTCATCGGGCCGTTGCTGGATCGAAGTTCCCATCAGGTGATCGGAATGCTGCGGATCGGGGGCAGCAACATCGTCGACTTTCCGGAGGACATCGAGCGCAAATTCACGCTGGCGTGCTCGGAGATTTCTCGGTTGCTCGGCCGTACTATCCTCATCAAACCGCCCGACGCGATGCCGGCTTTCGCCGTCCGGCCGATTGAACGCCTGAAACAAGCCGCCTCGCTGGCGCGACGCCGATCTCTGACCAAAACCGACGCACGACAATTGGAGACGGGCTGATAAAGCATGCCCCCAACCATGAACCCCATCCGTGCTACGCTCCCGTCTCCGCGCCTCGATGATCCGCTCGAGGGAACGGAGATTCTGAAGGTCCGCATCATCGATGTCGCCATCGCGTTGATCACGTTCGTGGCAAGCCTCGGCGCGCTCTGGCTCTTCATAAACGGCGGCGTCGCTGTTTCGGTGGCGCTCCTGCTGCATTTCGGCGTTGTTTTCATACCTGCGGGCTTTTTAGCGCTGCGCCGGCGGCGCGACGGAGATCTGACGATCCTGGCCCTCCTCCTAATGGCGACCTTCGCGGGCGGCCCGATTGGCGCGGCAGGCTCTGCGTTCGCGGCGTTCGCGCTGTGGTACCATCGCCCCACCCCACTCCGGCTTCTGGATTGGTACGACTACATCGCGGGCATAGTTGGACGCAGTCATGTTGCGCGCATCTACGATGAATTGACATCCGGCCGGCTGCCACCCGACCGTGCCGCCAGCGTTCCCCGTTTCACGCCGATTCTGACCGGGACAGCGGTCAACGAGCAACAGCGCGTCCTCGGCGTCATCGGCCGTTGCTATCACGGCGACTTTCGCCACGTCATGCGCCTCGCGCTGCGCAACCCCAATGGACTCATCCGAACACAGGCCGCCGCCATCGCGAGCCGTCTCGATCTCGCGGAGAAGTCACACCTCTGGACAACAGATTTGGCCGGAGGCAGCGTGTCACGTGCCGATTATCCGGACAAAACCCGCGCGGCGCAGACCACCTGATAGGACGCCGCCATGCCGATCGCCTCTTGTGCGCAAGTTGCACGCCGAAAATCGCTCCCGCAATCGGAGTCACACGAGATCGCCGATGTCTGCCTGATCGTGGAAGGCGCCTATCCGTTCGTCGCCGGCGGCGTGTCGACCTGGATCGATGGGCAAATTCGCCGCCATCCATCCTTGCGCTTCTGCGTGGTTGCGATTCTGCCGGAGTCCCCGGCGCCCGCCCCAAAATACGGGCGACCACCAAATCTCGAAGCTTTATATCATCTTTACCTCGGCCAATATCAGCGTGGCCACCGCACGATCAACATCGGATCGCCCGAGCGCATGCGCCTGTTCGCGGCCGTTGATGTGTTTCTGCGAAGCGGGGGCCTCTCCGAACTCGCCCAAATAAACCGCCTGATTACGCTGCTACTGCATGCGCGGCGTCCTGCGGACCTGATCAATTCATCGCTCGCCTGGGACCTCGTTTGCGATCTCTACGAGCGCACCATGCCGCACGAGTCGTTCCTGCACTTCTTCTGGGCGTGGCGGGCGCTGTTCGGCGGTCTTGTGGCCACGCTCGGATTTCCTCTGCCGGCGGCGCGCATCTATCACACGGTCTCGACGGGCTATGCTGGCCTATTTGCGGCGCGCGCCGCGGTCGAAACG
>Ga0306926_10007447_pt1 | contig 11863 bp, 10 predicted proteins | sample flu12Cox44000178_FD_203759 | JGI IMG/M metagenome (GOLD analysis project Ga0306926, IMG submission 203759) | Lab enrichment of tropical soil microbial communities from Luquillo Experimental Forest, Puerto Rico - flux8day.12C.oxic.44.000.178 (v2)... | ecosystem: Environmental > Terrestrial >...
CATTCCGTCCCGACGGCAAGAGCGCGGCGAGTCTCATTCCGCCGGCTTTCGGATTGGCGGGTGTCAACCTGCATACCTGGGTCGGATGGGGGTCGGTGACACACTGGAACGCGTTCGTGGCAACACTGGAAATGCACGGCAAGGGCACCTTCTTCGATCCGCGGCTCAGAGATGCGAGCCAATTCCCGATCGCCGCGCGTGCGGGCTTCGACGATGTCCGCAACGATCCGGACCTGGTAAGTCCGAAGCTACCCGCGCTGCACTTGTACCAGCTAGCGCTCGTTGCACCAAAAGCGCCCGCAGGCTCTTTCGATTCGGAGGCGGCAGCGCGCGGCAAACAGGTGTTTGCAGCGAGCGGCTGCGCGAGTTGTCACGTTCCCCCGACTTTCACCGAACCCGGCTGGAATCTGCACAGCCCCGCCGAGCTCGGCATCGATGATTTCCAGGCGAATCGTGCGCCCGCCAAGGGCTACCGCACCGCGCCGCTCAGAGGGTTGTGGACACACCGCAAGGGCGGCTTCTACCATGACGGCCGCTTCGCGACGCTATTGGATGTGGTGAACCACTATGACCTGCAATTCGGACTGCACTTGAGCGCCGAGGAGAAGCGTGATCTGGTCGAATACCTGAATTCGCTGTGACCAAACGGGACTGCCAGTGACCGAGACCCAAGACCCCGACGACGAAGCATGCGGCGGATCCCCGCCATGCTTCCTGCACGAGATCGGTCCCGGTGGCGCCCCGGTCGGTGCGCAGCAGGCCACGGACGTTGCGCGCTGGCGCAAGTCCGAGCGCTCGCGGCTGATCGCATTGCGGTCCGCATTGCCGGCGGAGGACCGCGCGCTGCACACCGCGGCCATCGTGCGCCAGCTCGATGCGATGATCGCGCCGCAATCGAGCGAGATCGTCAGCGTCTACTGGCCAATCCGCGCGGAGCCGGATTTGCGCGCGTGGATGCGCGCGGCGTGCACGCGTGGTCTGCGCGTCGCGCTTCCGGTAGCCGTACAGCTCGGCCAGCCGCTGACCTTTCGGGAGTGGCGGCCGGATTCCAAGATGGCCCGTGGCTTGTGGAAGATTCCATACCCTGCCGAGGGCCCGGAAGTATCGCCCACCACGGTGCTCGCTCCGTTAATCGGCTTCGATGCAGCCTGCTACCGGCTCGGTTACGGAGGCGGTTTCTTCGACCGCACGTTGGCCGCGATGGCCCGCAAGCCGGTCGTCATCGGCCTCGGCTATCCGCAATTGCGAATTGCGACGATCTTCCCGCAATCCCACGACATTCCCATGGATTGGATCGTGGCCGGCAGCGAATCCGCAGTGCGGCGTCCCCCGTAACCCGTCAATCACCTCCACGTGCCGCACGAGGCGCCGCCGGAGGGCCGAGCGAGCGCGCACAGCGAAAACCGAGCTCGCCGGTCGTCGACTTACGAGTCAACGCTGACAACACCGCGAGCCGCAGAATCATCGGATAGTTTTCCGGATCGGTCACCGAGAGGGCTGCTGCGCCGCACGACATGGCCGTTTCGCTTGCGCTCATCGCCATGTCCGCGTGCTCGTGCCCGGCGGGCCCGCGCGGCACGAACAAGGTGTCGAAGTCTTCCACCCATTCCCACACGACGCCGTGCAGATCGTGTATCCCATAGAAGTTCGCCGGCCGGAGTCCCACGGCCGGCAGAGACGATCCGGGAGCCCGGCCGAGAGATGCGAGTATCGTCTGCCGCCAGAGGGGATTGTGCCGGGCGTCCGCAACATGCTCATCGGCGGCGGCGGCAAATTCCCATTCTGTCCAGGTGGGTAAACGTGCGTGGCGCGATTCGCAATACGCGCGCGCCGCAAACCAGCTCACGCGCGTCACCGGCTGACACGCACCGGCCTGCGGACCCAACTCGAGCGGGCCGCGCCAGTGCTCCAGGTAGCGACCGTCCGCCTGCGTAGCCGCCGCCTGTCCGCGCTGCCATTCGGGATGGGTGCGCACGAAGTCCAGGTATTCGCCGTTGGTGACCGGTGTGCGCTGCAACTCGAAGGGCTCGAGCTGCACGGCCGCAGCGCCAGTCCCGTGAGGCAGAATGGACTGGAACTCGCCGCCCCGGACCGGCGCGTACGGGTCCCCCGTCGTGCAGCGCGCAGCAGCTTCCGCGGCAGTAACCGTCGGCTGGACGAACGAATTGTCAGCCGCATCGGCCGCGCCGAGGCACAGCAGCAGCGTTGCCAACAGCAGGCCGCGCGCCAGCATCTCAGTGCGCCGCGCCCTCGGGACGCTTGGTGGTCGCACGGATCTGCTTCACCTCGTCGGCCGACACGGCATCGCCGCTGTTGCCCCAGCTGTTGCGCACGTAGGTGAGGATGTTGGCGAGCTCGTCGTCGTTCAGCTGACTCATCGGCGGCATCACGGAATTGAAGTTGTTGCCATTCACCGTGACCGGGCCGGAAAGTCCATTGAGCACGATGCCTATGGCCCGCTGCTTGTTCGCCATGAGGAAGTCCGAGCGCGCGAGCGGTGGAAACACATTGGGCAATCCCTCACCGGTCGCCTGATGGCAAACCGAGCAGGTGCCCGTAAAGCGGGATTCTCCCGCCTTGATCTGCTGCTCCTTGGTGAGCGTCCCGCTGGCTTCGGCGGCGCGCGCCTCGCTGACCGCTGCGAGGTTGGCAGCCAAGTCACCGAGGTACACGGCGTCGACCTCTTTGCCTGAATAGATTGCTTTGTCCTCGGGACCCTCCGCCTTGAGAATTGCCAGCGCCCCCTTGTTGAAGGCACGCAGGATCGAATGGTCGACCAACACGTAGCTGCCGGGAACCCGTATATGGAACTCGACCATCACCGCGCCGCCTGCCGGAATGAGCGTGGTCTGCACGTTCTCCTGCTCGTGGAGGCCTCCTTCGTAATGCACTCGGTCGAAAATGGCGCCGATGACGTGGAAGCTGCTGACGAGATTCGGTCCGCCGTTGCCGACGAATAACCGCACCCGGTCGCCGACCTTGGCCTTCAGTGCGCGCTCACCGACCAGCGAGCCTTCCGAGCCGTTGAACAGCACGTAGGTGGGGCGCTCATCGATCGCCCGCTGCATGTCGAAGTCCTGGTGTCCGCGCTCGCGGTACTTGCCGACGGTGTAAAAATCGCCCTGCATGATGTAGTACTCGTGATCCACGGGCTTCATGCCCGCGGGCGGCTCCACCAGCATCAGCCCGTACATGCCGTTCGCGATGTGCATGCCGACCGGGGCCGTCGCACAGTGATAAACATAGATCCCCTGATTGAGCGCCTTGAAGGTGAACTGCGACTCGTGGCCGGGCGCGGTGAAGCTCGAAGCCGCACCGCCACCGGGACCGGTGACGCCGTGCAGATCGATGTTGTGCGGCATCTTGCTGCCGGGGTGATTCTTCAGGTGGAATTCCACGGTGTCGCCCTGGCGCACGCGAATGAAGCTACCGGGCGTCGTTCCGCCGAAGGTCCAGAAGGTGTAGGTCACTCCTTCGGAGATTTCCTTCTCCACCTCACGCACCTCCAGCTCGACGATCACCTTGGCGGGGTGGTTGCGGTGAATGGGTGGCGGCACGTTCGGCGGGCTGGTGAGCGTGGCGTGGATGACCTCGCGCGGTGGACCCAGGTCCCCGGGAAGGGCAGCCGGCGCTTTACCCGCCGCCAGCGCTGTCGAGGAGGCAGCCACGGCGCCGATCACGTTCGCGAGGAGAGCAGTCCACATGCGGTTCATGATCTGTCCTTTGCGTTGACGAGTAGGATCATCAGGGTGCCGTGCGTCAAACCATTCCCAGCGTGCTGCGCAGCTTACCCCGGTGACGGGTGATATCCGCCAGCGTGTAGCGATCGAGCGCCGCGTAGAACCCCGCGAGCGCCTGCGCCAACACGCTACGCAGGCCGCAAGCCGCTGTGATGACACAGTGGTTGGTCCGCGGATTGAAGCACTCGACGAGCGGGCCCTGCCCTTCCGCGGCCGCGATGACCGCGCCGAGCTTGATGGTGGCGGCAGGCCGCGCCAGCGCGACGCCGCCGCCGCGCCCGCGTTCGTTCGTGAGCAGTCCGCTCCTGCCGAGGTGATGCACCACCTTGGTCAAGTGGCTCTCGGAGATGGCGAATGCAGCGGCGATCTCGGCAATGGTTGCCTTCTGCTCTGGGTGCGTAGCGAGGTACATGAGCACGCGCAGACTGTAATCGGTGAAGCTCGTCAAGCGCATCGAGGTCTCAAAGCTTCATGCAGGATGAATCTTTTGGCGTCAGCATGCTCTGCGGCCGCGCGAGGTGGAATAGGAACAAATGCGTACGAACGCGAGCCGCCGCCGGTCGATACTTCGCTTTGGGCGGGCCCGTTTTGAGGCGCCCGGTTGCGCACATTGACTGGCACTGAGCTTCGCGAGTTACACCTTGAGACTACCGCCACTGTTCGGCTATGGATTCCGGCCCTTCTTTCTGGCGGCCACTCTGGCCGCCGTGCTCCTGATACCCGCGTGGGTCGCGAGCCTCGAGCTCGGCCTGCCGCTCGCCACGGCTTGGCCCGCGACGTTGTGGCACGGTCACGAGATGGTGTTCGGGTTCATCGTTGCGGCGCTCGCCGGCTTTCTCCTGACCGCGGTGCCGAGTTGGACCGGACAGCGCGGCTTCGCGGGCTGGCCGCTCGTGCTGCTGGTCGTGTTGTGGCTCGCCGGCCGCCTGCTCGTGGCGAGCTCGGCTCACTGGCCGCCGCTGCTGACCGCCGGCGTCGATCTCGCATTCTTGCCGGTGCTGGCGCTGATGCTGTTGCCGCCGCTGTCACGCACACGTAACCGCAATACCCCACTGCTCGTTGTCCTGGCGGCACTGTGCGCTGCCAATGGTCTCTTCCACTGGGCGGCGGGTCACGGCGACGCGGTCGACGCGCACCGTGCGCTCCTTGCAGCGGTGGACACCGTGCTGCTGCTCGTGACCGTGATCGGCGGGCGTATCGTGCCGGCATTCACCGCCGCGGCGCTGAAGGCCCAGGGCGACGTTCGTCCACTCAAAGCGTTGCCGGGCCTCAGCGCGGTGGCGATCGCGATCATGCTGGTGGTACTTCTGGTCGATCTGACTCTCCCGGATACCCGCCTGGCCGGCGCGTGTGCGTTGTTTGCCGCGGCGGTGCACGCCCTGCGGCTCGCCCGGTGGGGCGGTTCGAGGACGCTGCGGCTCCCGATCGTATGGATCCTGCACGTCGCCTACGCATGGTTACCTGTGGGCTTCGCGCTGAAAGCACTTGCGCTGCTCACCGGAGCGCCGTTCGCCGCCTTCTGGCTCCATGCCCTGACGATCGGCGCGGCGGCGACCATGATCATGGCGGTGATCACGCGCGCTTCCCTCGGTCACACCGGGCGCCCGCTTGCGGTGAGCCCCATCACCGTGCTCGCGTATGGGTTGCTCACCGCCGCGGCCGCGGTTCGCAGTCTGGGTCCCGCGTTGTCGCTCGTGCCCTATACGGTGATCCTCGGTCTCACCGCCCTGCTCTGGACCGCCGCCTTCCTGCTGTTCCTGTGGGTCTACGCTCCGATACTTCTCACGCGCCGCGCAGACGGCAAGGCAGGCTGAGACCCCGTCGCGCTGGCAGGCCCGGCATCATCCGCCCCGGTGCGCATGGGTGAGGGCAACAACAACGATCGCGCCATAGGTGAGGAGTGCGCCCGCCAGCGCCACACTGCGCGGGAAGGTGGCGCAGGCTCCCTGCAGAGTCACGATCCCGAGGCCAATGTAGAGCAGCAACAAAAGGACCTTCGCGGTCAGCCACCCGTTGACGAAGGGATACTGGTGGATGATCAGGGTCAGCAGGACCGCAGCGACCAGCAAGGTCGTGTCGATGATGTAGGACGTCACACGGAGCGCTCGATGATTGGCCAGCCGGGAGCCGTTGATTCGCAGCAGCGCGCGAGACGTGAACAACGTGCCCGACAACGCGACGCAGGCGATGTGCACGAGACGGATCTCTGCATAGTGGGGAGCGAGCATGCGCAACAACATGCCATGTCTTTAGCGGCCGCGCACGCCCATAGGCTGGTAGCATAGCGCTGCACACGTGCGCAGGAGGCCGGTGTGATTCCTGTTGTAGAAGTCGGGCCGTTGTTCGACGCCGATCCGAGCGGATGGCGGCTTCCCGATCGGGCGCTGTCGGCGGCAGCGCGGGATACCGGCTTCGTGTGTATCCGTGGGCTGCCGGGTGATGCGACGCCCGCGGCGGCCGGGAGAGCGCGCCTGCTGGCGATCTTTGCTCTGGACGACGCGCAGAAGTGTCGCCTGTACCGGCGCAAGTTTGCGCCACAGAACCGCAACATCTATCGCGGCTGGTTTCCTCTGCAGCCCGGAAACCTGACCTCCAAAGAAGGCATCGATATCGGCGGCGATGTCGCCCATGGGTCGGACATCACCGCGCCCGGCGACCCGTTGCGCGAGCGTACTCCGCTGCCGGAGGATGACCGCCTCCCGGGCTGGCGCACCGCGGTTGCGACGTACTATCTGGCGATGGAGCGCGTTGCCGAGGCATTGATGCGCTCGTTGGCACGCAGCCTCGGACTTCCGCAGCAGTATTTCGACGACTCATTTCACCAGGGCCTCTCGACCTTGCGGCTGATTCGCTATCCCCCGCGGGACGCGGCCGAGCTCGCAACCGTCACTGATCCCGCGGTCTGGGTGGACTCACAGCCGACCGGCCGCTATCTCGTCGGGGCGCCGCATACGGACTCGGGCTTCGTCACTCTGCTTGGGCAGGACGCCGTCGGGGGGCTGCAAGCCCGCTCGCGGGACGGCCGTTGGCTCGATGTGCCTCCGCTCGAGGGCACACTGGTGGTGAATTTCGGTCAAGTGCTCGAGCAATGGTCCGCGGGTCGAATCCGCGCCACCGAGCACCGCGTGCTGGGCTCGGGCGTCGAGCGCTTTTCTATACCCTTCTTCTATGAAGCGCGCGCCGACGCGCTCATCGCACCCCTGCCGATCGACCTGCCGACCCGTTTCGCGCCGTTCCAGTACGGCGACTTTTTATGGAAACGCATTACCTCGTTCGTGGAGTTTCGCGGCATGGAAAGCGAGCGTGTCCAGACGAATCAGTGAATTTTGGGTTGGACATCACACAACAACGTTTGCCATAAGTCGCGGCCGCGGGGCAGTTAACTCAAGGGTTTTTCGTGTCGCCGCTATCCGACGACGGTGGTCACCGACTTCCATGGGTGCCTGTCCTCTGGTGCACACTGCGCTCGCTTGCTGGAGGATACGGCATGGCGAGTGAATTTCAGGGTCCAGAATCCGACTCCGTAGGTGCGTATGCCGAAACGGTGCGCGTGCGGGTCCTGCCGCAGTCTGTTCTAGAGGAGCGCGGTGGCGGCGAGCTGTCGGAACGGAGCTTCGATCCGTACAACACCGACGTCGGTGCACTAACCGTGAGCGCGAAACCTCGCAAGACCCTCGACGATATGCGCCGCCTGAGCGAGGCGATCGTGCGCAACCGCCGCGGCTCGAAAGAGCCCGCCTGAGGATTCGCAGCTCGAGCGCGTCAACGGTCGCAGGTCAGGTGGTCGTGCGCAGATGGGCGACCGTGCGGGCGGTGACGGCAGAAGCCTTGGCGCCGAATCTCGCCGTGACGTAGTTGGCGACCGCCGCGATCTCCGCATCCGAGTAATCCGCGCCGAACGCCGGCATGCCGGTGGCGCCGGCGCTGCCGCCGGCGGAGCCGTTCAAAATCATCTGCACGATGTTCACGGCGCTGGGATCGTTTACAGCCCGTGAACCGACCAGCGTGGCGCGGTCCATCAACGGGCTGCTCCCGGTCCAGCCGTGACAGCCGGAGCAGGCTCCGGCAAAGACCTGCTTGCCGAGCGCGTCCGCACTCACCTCGGCGGCCCCCGACCCGGGCGTGGCGTCTGCAGGCTCGGTCCGCACGGCCGGGAAATCCGACGAGGCGATGGGGGGAATGCTGCGCACGTAGGTGACGAGTGCGTGGGTATCACTCGGCACGAGCTTGCTCAAACTCAACTCGATGGCTTCGCCCATCGGACCCGAGGCCGTGCCGTGGTTCGCCGCATGTCCGGTCGCAAGGTATTGCGCCAGGCTGTCATCGCTCCAGGTGCCAACGCCGGCCGTCGGCTGGCTCGTGATGTTGAAAGCGCGCCATCCAGCGGTCACGGCTCCACTGAACTTGCCTCGATTGTTGAGCGCTTGCAGGCCGTTGCGCGGGGTATGGCAGTCTCCACAGTGTGCCAGCCCTTCCGCGAGGTACGCGCCGCGGTTCCACTCTGCGCTCCGTCGCGCGTTCGGCGCAAAGCGGCGGTCGGGGTTGAAGAGCGCCGACCAGATACCCATCAGCCAGCGCTGATTGAACGGAAACGCCAGCTCGTTCGCGGGTACCGGATTCCGGACGGCGCGGACGCTGCGCAGGTACGTCCAGATCGCCTGAACGTCCTCGTCCGTGAGATACGTGTAGGCCGCATACGGGAATGCGGGATAGAGGTGCGTGCCATCGGGACGCACGCCCTGGTGGACCGCGCGCAGGAAGTCAGCGGCGCTCCAGGCGCCGATTCCGGTCTCACGATCCGGCGTGATGTTGGAGGAATACAGCGTTCCAAACTGAGTCTTGAACGCGCGCCCACCGGCGAACGGCACTCCGCCCTCGCGCGTGTGGCACGCCTGGCAGTCGGCGGCATCCGTCAGATACCTGCCCCGGGCGGCAGGGTCCGCCTGTGAAAGCTCGGGAGGTACGCCGGTAGGGTTGGGTTCCTTGTAGTCCGCGAGGCGGACGGTATCGGCGCCGGCGAAACTCAACGGCCCCGGACTTCCGCGGTACCAGAAGAACGCCGCGGCTCCGACGATCAGTACGCCGAGCGCTATCCCGAGAAGCCAGCGAGAAGCGGTCATGCATCTTTCTCCGCGCAGATCGATCGACCGGCGAGCGCGGCAATCGGCGCCTCGCGGGTGTCGCGCCGCTCGACGCTAAACGTATCATGCCCACTGAACAGGCTCGGCACTATCTACAAGCTAACTGCGGGAGTTATTCTTTGCGTATGGCTAGCTTTCCGGGGGAGGGTCAAGAGCCAGGCATCGGGGCCGCCGACGCCGGCATCAACCGTTCGCGCCGGGAGCTCCTGCAGCGTACGGCTTACCTCGGTGGGGGGCTGGTGCTCGCGCTGGCTCTGCCCGGAGTTCGGGGCGGCTCACGAGCGGCGACGAGTTCGACCAGCCAGTTGAATGCCTGGCTCAGAATCGGCGCCGACGATTCCATCACCATCCTCGTCGATCGCTCGGAAATGGGGCAAGGCGTGTACACCGCCCTGCCCATGCTGATCGCCGAGGAGCTCGAGGTCGATCCAGCGCGGGTCAAGATCCTCGCCGCTCCGGTAGGCGACGCCTATGTGAATGCGCTCAACGGCGGGCAGATCACCGGCACCAGCAACAGCGTGGCGGATGCCTGGGACCGGCTGCGCAAAGCGGGCGCTCAGGCGCGCTCGATGCTCATCGCGGCGGCGGCCCGGCGCTGGCAGGTCGATCCCGCCACTTGCCACGCGAGCAACGGGCGAATCACGAGCGCTTCGGGCAAGACCGCCAGCTACGGCGAGTTGGCCGCGGCGGCCGCCCGCCTCCCGATCCCCAAGGAGGTGCCGCTCAAGAGCCCGGCCGATTTCCGCCTGATCGGCAAGTCCCTGGCGCGGCTCGATACGCCGGGCAAGGTAAACGGCAGCGCCGAGTTCGGGCTCGACGTGAAGCTGCCGGGCATGCTGTACGCGAGCATCGCACTCTGTCCGGAACTGGGTGGCACGGTCGCGTCGGCGGATTCCGCCACCGCGCTCGCGATGCCCGGTGTGCGCCGCGTGCTGCCCACCGCGAACGCGGTAATCGTCGTGGCCGAGCATTTCTGGCAGGCCAAGAAGGCGCGCGATGCCTTGCGCATCGTGTGGGCGCCCGGGCCGAATACGCAGCTGGATAACGCGGCGATCTGGTCGAAACTGAACGCCGCCGCCGCCAAACCCGGTACCTCGGCTCTCGCCAGCGAGAATGTGGCGGCCGCGCTCAAGGGCGGCCACGCCGCGGACGCCCTCAAGCGCGCTGCCCGGACCTTCGCCGCCGTCTATGAGCTGCCGCTACTCGCGCACGCGACCATGGAGCCGATGAATTGTACGGCCGACGTTCGCGCGGACCGCTGCGACGTCTATGTCGGCACGCAGGCGCAGCAGCTGGCGCAGGCCGCCGCGGCCGCGGCGGCGGGTCTCAAGGCGAATCAGGTCAACGTCCACACCACGCTCCTCGGCGGTGGCTTCGGGCGGCGCCTGGATGTGGATTTCGTGCCCGCCGCGGTCGCAGCCTCCAAGGCCGTCGCTGCGCCCGTGAAACTGATCTGGACCCGCGAAGATGACATGACCCATGACCTGTTCCGGCCGCCGGCGCGCGAAGCGGTGAATGCCGCCCTGGACGAGCACGGCAAGCTCAGCGCCTGGACGCTGCACATCGTCAGTCCGTCCATAACTTCGCGCTACGATCCGACCAACAAGGATCCCTTCGATTCGGTGATCGAGTACGTGCAGAACTTCCCTTATGCCGTGCCGAACTTCGATCTGAGGTATACCCGCCAGGAGATCGGCATCGACGTCGGCTACTGGCGCTCGGTGAGCCACGCGCCCAACTGCTTCGCCATCGAGAGCTCGATCGATGAGATCGCCGCCCTGGTGCCCAAGGATCCTCTCGAATTTCGCAACGAGCTGCTCTCGGGCAAGCCGCGCCACCTGCAGGTGCTCAAGGTGGCCGCCGAGCGCTCCGGGTGGGGGCATCCACCTCAGGGACACTTTCAGGGCCTCGCCTTCATGGAGGGCTACACCTCGCACATCGCGCAGGTGGCCGAGGTGTCCATCGAGGCCGGCCGACTGAAGATCCACAGGATTACCTGCGTCGTCGACTGCGGACAGAACGTCAATCCACTCATCATCGAATCGCAGCTCGAGAGCGGCATCGTGTACGGCCTGACTGCCGCGCTGTGGGGCAACATCACGCTCCGCGGCGGCCAGGTGCAGCAGCGTAACTTCAACGACCAGCGTGTGCTGCGGATGAATGAGCTGCCGGTGCTCGATGTGTATGTCATGGCGGGCGATGCGCCGCCCGGTGGGATCGGCGAAGTCGCGGTACCGCCAGTGGCGCCCGCGATCTGCAATGCCATCTTCGCCGCCACGGGCAAACGGCTGCGGTCGCTCCCGATCGCCGCGCACAAACTCGTTTGAGCCGCCTGTAGCGACACCGGCACAGCAGCCCCACCCGAGCCATCGTGCCGCTCGCCGTTCCTGCACGATGGCTTATGATTCTCATCAGCCAAGCGCGTCGGCTTACCCCTGAGGCCAAGCCCGAGCCTGATTCCTCTATCGACGAGCGCAAGGAGTACACGACATGAGCGACCAGAAGACTCCATTCCTCAGTGACGTCAAGACACTGCGCGACCGCGCACGCCAGCACCTCGGTCGCGGTGCGGTCACCTCGACGTACGTCGGTGATGCCGGTAAGACCATCGAGCTCCTGCAGAGCGTGCTCGCCACCGAGATCGTGTGCGTGCTCCGCTACACCATGCATGCGATCGCGGCCACCGGTATCTCGAGCGAAGGCGTCAAGGCCGAGTTTGCCCAGCATGCCAAGGAAGAGCAGGAGCACATGAATGCGGTCGCCGAGCGGATCAATCAGCTCGGCGGCAAGCCGAATTTCAATCCCGAGGGGTTGGCGACACGCGCCGCCAGCCAATATAGCGAGGGCGAAAACCTCGTGGACATGATCAAGGAAAACCTGATCGCCGAGCGCATTGCGATCGATCACTATCGGGAGCTGATTCGCTATTTCGGCGATAACGATCCGGCCACGCGCGTGATGCTCGAGGGAATCCTCTCCGTC
>Ga0306926_10007448_pt1 | contig 11862 bp, 11 predicted proteins | sample flu12Cox44000178_FD_203759 | JGI IMG/M metagenome (GOLD analysis project Ga0306926, IMG submission 203759) | Lab enrichment of tropical soil microbial communities from Luquillo Experimental Forest, Puerto Rico - flux8day.12C.oxic.44.000.178 (v2)... | ecosystem: Environmental > Terrestrial >...
TCTCCCATCCGATGGAGATGATGCTGGTCTGCCTCGCTGTGATCTGGGGCGGCGTGTGTGAGCGGCATCCGAAGATCCGCATCGGCTTTTTGGAATCAGGCGGCGGCTGGATTGTCTCTTGGCTCGATCGTATGGACCGCCATTTCGACGACCAGTTCTTCAACGATTCCGGCTTGCGAACGCGGCCCAGTGAGCTTTTCCAGCGCAACTGCTGGATCTCGTTCGAGCCGGTGGAGACGAGCCTCATGGTGCTGGCTGATTTTATCGGCCCCAAGAAGATCATGTGGGCGACAGACTATCCGCACCCCGATGGCTTCTTCCCCGGCGCACCCGACATGGTGCGTGCCAGGCTGAAGGGCACCTCGTCGGCTACCCAACAACTTGTGCTGGCGGGCGGCGCCCTGGCTTTTTACGGCATGAACTGACGAGCGCGGCTCTCTCGCATTGAGTGACCGTTGACCGGCAGTGCCGTGGCGGTGCCGGTGCCGGTGCTTCCCAGTGACCCAGAGCTGCCCTTCATGTTCGACTATACGAACAGCCGAGGAGGGTGGGAGGCGATCACCCCAAAGTCCGGGGTGCCGTTGTCGCGCCGATTCCGGCCATTCGCCTGATGAGCGGAACCGACGGGCCCGGCCGATAGCCGTCATTCGCCGATGCTAGCGTGATCGTCCCGATCAACTTCTGGCTCCCCGTGCCAATCACGGTATGATCCACGCAGGGAGGACGGTCCCGACGAGGTGGGCAAATGTGCCCGACGCCTGACAGCACGTTCGCCGATCTCCAACAGATCATTGCCGACTTGCGGCGCCAAGCTTCGAGTGCCGAGCCGAGCGCGATGAGGCCTTCGATCAGCATTCCATTGTTCTCGGGAGCGGGTCGCTAACGGCGGAGCCATGACAGAGGAGGAGGAATTCCATGCGTTTTGGCATCGTATCTCCCGCCATCCCAGGGCTCGTCGCTAAATGCGAAACCGCCGAGGCGCTCGGCTTTGATCAGGCGTGGCTGTTCGATTCCCACATGGTTTATGCCGATGTTTATGTGATCATGGCCCTGTGCGCGGAGCGCACGCGGCGGATGTGCTTTGGCACCGGGATCGCCGTGGCACCGTCGCGGATCGCCCCCATCACGGCCCACTCGATCGCCACTTTGAACCAGCTCTACCCGGGACGGGTCGCGCTCGGTCTCGGTACTGGAAACACCGGCCGGCGAACTATGGGCTTTCCGCCGATGAAGGCGCGCGAGTTTCGAGATTATGTGCGCACCGTCAAGGGGCTGCTGCGCGGCGAGACGGTAGAACACCGCGAGGGCGACATCGCGCGGCAGATCCGCCTTCTCCACCCGGATCAGGGCATCGTCAATCTCGATGGTCCGATCCCGGTCTATGTCGCCGCCTTTGGGCGGCAAGTCATGCGCATGGCCGGGGAGCTCGGTGACGGGTTCATCTCGTTCGGCGGAACGCCCGACGACATCCGCGCGGCGCGCGTTGTGCTCGCGGAGGGGGCCCAGCGGGGGAGACGCGATCTTGCGGCGGAGGGCTTCCGCATTATCGATTTCCAGATCGTCTATGTCCTCTCTCCGGGAGAGCGGGCAGATTCGATTGCAGCCCGCATGGCCGTCGGCCCGGCAATCTGCGCCTTGCTGCGCTATTTCATTCACGCCGGGGCGGTGGGCGGTGAGGTGCCGCCCGCCCTTGCACGAGGCATCGAGCGCTTCCGCGTGTGGATGCAACGGCACGACATCGACCCGGACCGGGACTACGCGCGCTTCTACGAGCATTATTTCCTGAAGCTCCCCGACGAGCATTTGGATGTTCTCGACGAGGAGCTCATCAGAACGGTTGCAATTGTCGGAGAACCGGAGGAGTGCCTCGGGCGGGTCCGGGCGCTGGGAGAAGCGGGTGTCACGGATTTCGGCCTGAACCTCGGCGGCAATGCGCATGAGCTCATGCATCGTTTTTCCCGCGCGGTGATCGCCCGCTGGGACGACGAGTGAGCAAACTGGTGGTCAAAATCTAACGTTTGGTGCCGCCGCTCGGGCCGCTCTCGACCCCATCCCGGCCGTTCTCAATGTTGGCTTGCGCTGTCTCTGAAGGTGGAGGGCCGCTTTCTCTGATGCTCGGCGGATGGCGCCTGTGCGCCGATTCCAGACATTCACGGACCGCCAACGGCGCATAGGCGAACGGCTCACACGCTTGATGGTCGAGCGATGCCGTCGAGAAACGCCGTTCTAGCGCATTCGACGATCTGCGGCCTCAAAGATCCGGGTTTTGTGTCGTGCGCCGACGCCGGCCGTCTTGCCATCTAGGCAAAACCGCCCCGGCGCAGATCTCCAGCGCCCAGATCTCGGTCTGTCACGGCGGAATGTTCGCCGCCGCCGGCACCATCCGCAATCGCGGCAAGAAGCACTCGTTCGCGTTTGGGTCCATGCCAGTGAGGAGGATCGCCAGAACGCGGCCGGTGCCGGCTGGAGCGCCGACATACAGCGTCGAGCCAGTCTTGTGGTTGGCCGTCTTTTTCTTGCTGTAAGGTTGATCAGCCGGAGCGGGTACGATCGCACGCCTTTTGTTTCGGGCGCCCTTCGGCGAACTGCTCTCGTTTGGCCGCGAGATGGCTCTCGACGGGCCGAGCATTGGCCGGAGCGACTTGCCTATTTCGCCTTCGACCTCTTGCACTTGGACGGCCACGACTTGCGCGGTTGCCCGGTCGAGGCTCGCAAGGAACTGCTCCGGTGTGTTCTCGAGGATGCGCCCGGCTTCGGCCAGTTCCACCAAATTCCCACGTATCTTGTCGTTTATATCAAAGCATCGGCTCGCCCTTACCGACTTATACACCATAGTGTCGTCGAATAGGGCGGGGCGGGCCGGCCGGCCCGGGTTTGGAGCATGTTATTCGATGACCGCACCCATCTTTGTCAGCTACGCATCGAAAGATAGGGAAGCTGCGCTCTCGTTGTGCCACGTGCTGGAGAAACGCGGCTTTCGCTGCTGGATCTCGATCCGCGACATCGGCCCAGGGGAGAACTTCCAGGTAGCGATTCCGCGGGCGATCCACGACGCCAAGGTCATGGTCCTGGTGTTCTCCGCGGAAAGCAACAATTCGAACGAGGTCAAGAAGGAGCTGGCGCTGGCCGGCCAGAACCGGCTGATCGTGATCCCGGTCCGGGTCGAGGACGTGGCGCCGGGCGACGCCTTTGCCTACGAGCTGGCGACCCACCAGTGGATCGACCTGTTCGAGGATTGGGAAAATTCAATCCAGCGGCTGTCAGAGCAGCTGCTGCGGGTCGCCGAGGTCATGCCGCAACCTGTGGCCGCGAGCACGACCCTCGGGACGGAGCCGGCGCAAGCGCACCCCGCAACGCCGGAAACGGCGCGCCCGCCCCACCGCATTGGGGGCGTTTCCAGCGCGCCCGCAGGCCCCAAGCCGACGGCCTCAAAGCCCCTTACGCGCTTCGGCTTCAACCTGCTCGTCGCGGTCTATCTCGCGCCACTGATAGTGCTGCAGATCCTCGCCAACAGTGAGGCGACCGGCGGCAAATCCGACATGCACTACTACGCGGCACTGACAACAGCCCTTTTACTGGGCTACGCCGTCTGGGGCCTCTTGACCGACAAGGGCACGATTTCGCATCGGGAAGTCGACCAGATCGACGGCGAGGCGAGCGCCGCCAGTCTCGACTCCGCCGATCACGTCTACTGCGTGATCCTGGCCTTGTTCGCCGTGGTCAACTGGTACGTCCTGCACCAGGCCAATCGCGACATGACCGGATTGTCATCGATCGTGACCCTCGTGTGGTCGTTCATGTCGCTGATCGTGCTGATCCTCGCGCTCGTGCAATTCTGGAACATGAAATCCGGCCGTCTGGTCAAGCTCACCCGGAAAACGGCGCCGCGCTGATCCGCCGTCCGGGCGATCTCCTCGGAGTTCGTAAAAAAAATCGGAGGCCACCGTCGTTCCGGGGCGCGGCTCTGCCCGTGAGCCGGAACCAAAGGTTCAACTCGGACCTCGCCGGCCGGCCGGTGCTGATTCGGGGAAACACCCTCCTGTTCCAGGAGATGGAACACCTGCTGGAAAACTGCGTCCTGAACACAAGAACAAGTCCCACGCGGTGACCGCCGAGATCGAGGTGCCGGAGAGCGGCGCTGAGGGCGTGATCATCGCCCAGGGCGGGAACGCCGGCGGCTGGAGCCTCTATGCGAAGAACGGGAGCTCAAATACTGCGACAACTCGGTTGGGGTGCACCACTTCTACGTCGAGGCGGTGGAAGCGCTGCCCGCGGACGAGCACCGAGTCCGCATCGAGTTCGCCCATGCCGGCGGTGGCCTCGGCAAGGGCGGACAGGTGACGCTCTACGTGGACGGCAACAAGGTCGGTGAGGGCGCCATCCCGGGGACCCAGGCGTTAGTCTTCTCCGCCGAGGGCTGCGATTTCGGCGAGGGCAGCGGCGCCGAGGTAGGGATAGGGGGTTTTCCATGGGCATGGTCGCTTCCGATCCCGATCCGAGTGCCGCTCGACTCGGGAGCCGCCTGCAGCGAAACGCTTCCGAAAATTCGCTCGATTGGCTTAAAAACGTCTGAGCACCCTACCGGCCGCGAAGAGCGCGGCGGCCGCAGGTCGCGGAACGGGCCGGAGCAGACGCCTGGCGGCAGCCGCTCACTCGCGGTCGCTTGCCGTCAGGGTCCAACCGTGCTCGACCTCCATGTAGGCGTCCGGCGGGACGCTCACCTCGCCGCGGAACGGCCAATCGAGCGCGATGATCAACACGACGACAAGCGACAGCGAGGCGGCGACTGCGCCGGTCATGGTCAGATGCAAGCGAAAGCTTTCGAAGCCGAACAGATAAGTGAAGGCTGTGGTCAGCGCGCCGCCGAAGGCGATTATCCACCAAATCACCACCGGTACGTGGCCGGTGGCGGCGGTCAGGCGCGTTTCTCGAGCCTTGTAGAGCTCATTGAGGACGCGCAAGAATTCCGCGTCGACAATCGCCTCGCCGTGTCTGGGGCTCGAAGCTGACGAGCTGGCCGTGTAGTTCGTACAGCGACTTCCAGCCCGAGCCGGGCACTTTGCCCTGCCTCTGCACGGGCCATTCCGCTCGGATCACCGATTCGGTGTAATCGGTGAGCGCGTTGCGCATCTGTTCGCCGATCTGGTCGGGGAAGCCCTTGGTGTCGCGGTATAAATTGCCGATGTAGCCGGCCTCCGCCTGCACGATCGTTTCCGCCGACGAGAACGATTCCCAAGTGGCGACCGCGATGAAGGCTAACAGTACGGCATAGACCACGCTGATGATCGCGATCGAGAAGCCGGCAAGGTCGTTGTGCGCCCGGCGCACCCCCACATCGACGAACGGATGGAATAGAGCCAGTCCGAGACAGGCGAGCGCCGTCGTGCCGCAAACCAGGATGCTCCCCCACAGGCCGGTCGGATGATCGTAGATCCAATCGACGATCATGCCGTTTTCCGCGCGCGGGCTTTCATTTGTGGGTAAAGTGCCACACGCCGTCCCAATCCGGTGGCGGGGGGTTGGCTCGCAACATGCCGACGCGCTTGCTGAAGATGGCGGACGGGCCGTCGCCCGGTTTCAGCTTCAGGCATTCCTCGAATCGGTGCCCCGCTTCGTCCCAGTCACGGGCCCGGTAGGCGGCGAGACCGCCGGCGAATTCTTCGCGCAATTCGGCATCGGTCGGGTCCAGCTTGCCGAACCGGGAGAGCAGCTCGTAGATGCGGACAGGCTCTGTCTTACCGACGCAGGTGATCAAGTCGAGTTTGCGTGCCTCGACCTCGACTTGTGCCAAGCGTAGCGTGTCTTCGGCGATGATCACGCGCGTTCCGTACACCTTGTTGATGCCTTCGAGCCGGGAGGCGATGTTGACCGTATCGCCGATGACCGTGAAGGATTTGGAAACAGGGGAGCCGATCGTACCACCTCGCCCGTCGCGATGCCCATGCGGACGAGGAGGTTCGGGGCGTTGCGCCGCAACCCGATGATGTTCGGGAGATCGGCCTGCAGGATCTTTATCGCCTCCTGCTGGGCGAGCGCAGCGAGGCAGGCGGCGGCGGCATGGCTGTCGCCAAGCGAAAAGGGCGGTGACCAGAAGGCCATCACCGCATCACCAATATACTCGTCGACAATGCCGTTGTCGGCGCGGATGCAGCGTGTCACCGTGTCGAAATAATGGTTCAGCAGGTTGACCATCACCGCCGCCGTTAGCTGTTCGCTGATCGCAGTGAACCCCATGATGTCGGAAAAGAAGACGGTGACGACCCGACGGTCGGCGTGATCGACCTCTTCCGAGCCCGAACCGATCAACCCAGCGACGATGCGCGGATCGATGAATTTGCCGAAGGTGTCCTTAATCCGCTCCTTGGCCCGCAGCTCCACGACCATCGCGTTGAATGACGTTGCCAGCTGGCCGATCTCGTCGCTGCTGCTGACCGGTACGAGCGTGGAGAGCTCGCCCGCTTCCACCGCTCGGGCGGCTTCGACGAGGCGCCGCAAGGTCCGGATCACCGCGGTCGCGATTGCGATCCCGATGCCGAGCCCGAGCAGAGAAGCGAGGGCAAACAGGACGAAACCCATATATTCGATCGCCGCCTGCCGGCGGTAGACTGAGCCTGTCGCCGCATCGGTCAACTCGATAACTGCCCGCCGCACCCCTGCGGTATCCGGGCCGAACGCTTCCTCATAGGCGCGGAAGCCGAGGGAGAGTCGGCGTGCGTCCTCAAGACGGCCCCCGGCTAGCGCCTGCATGACCTGTTGCCCGACCTCGACGAAAGGCGGCAATTTGCGGCGCAGCATCGACACCAGGCCTTGCAGGCGGGCGAAGAGAAGCCGGCTTTGCGCCGGCAATTTATCATCGTTCACTGCTTCCGCGGTCACGCGCTCGGCGGTTGCGAAATCCGCGTGCATCTCCTCGGCGATCTTCTGCTCGCGCTGAGTGATGCTCTCGATCTCGTTCTTATCCGCGTCGGCGCGCCGCAGCAGCCGCAGCAGCAGCAATTCATATTCGAAGCTGACCACGTCGAAATCGGCAATCGCCGCCGTCAGCGGGTCGTGATAACGGGTGATGCTGCTGACTTCGTTTGCCACCTGACGCTGCAGGATCGCCGAGACACCGACGACGATCCCGAATACGACGAGAAGCGAGACGGTGATCGACAGTATCTTAATGCGGATCGTCATGCCTCATCCCGCCTTCGAGATGGCGAACATGCTGCATGCTTTTGGTTAACAGCTCCCTGACGAAGCAAGCGAACCGGAGCTATTCGTGACTGGCGCTACGAGTACTGGGTGATATTCATCGCGGCGATCGAAGCGGTGCCCCGGATAGAACCACCGTCAAAGGCCGAACCGCCCGTCGATCCGGTGGCGCCGCCTGGCCGGCCGGTCCGGACAAATCGAGGCCACGCCGTCCGTTGGAGGATCTGCCTTGGGATTGTCGGGATTCTAGGGATCATCGGCGCCGGCGGTAGGTCGGTGTCTGTGGAACGAATAGCCGAATTGACGCGGCAACAGGCCGCTGCCGCCGAGAAAGCGCACGATGAGGAGCAGGCCCGTCAGGCGGCGGCGAAGTCGCAGGTGGAGGATGCGCTTAAGAACGGCTCTGGACAGCAAGGTTTTCGCCGAGGCGATGCCCTTGCTCCGCATGGCCGCGGATCAGGGAAATGCCGACGCGCAGTTACACATGGGCTTGTTTTATAAGCATGGTGGGGCGTGCTACAGGACCACGCGAGGCGATCCGCTGGTACCGTAAGGCCGCCGATCAGGGAAACCACGACGCGCAGAACCTCATTGGAACCCTGTACGTAAATGGTTTTGGTTTGCCGCGCGACCCTGAGCAAGCGAGCCTGTGGTTCCGCAAAGCCAGGGGCGGCTGAGGTGAAGCAAGGTCCGCTCTCGGCGCGACCAAGTGCACCGACTCATTCCTCGACACTCTCTGCCGTGGAACCCGGTCGCTTGGCGGACCCAGGTGAGGTTGGGAAAGCCGGGCCTCACCTGAATGGGTGGGACCACTGACCCTCCGTCCCGAGATTGGCGAAGGTCTGCAATCTACCCCACTGAGATCGCCCTACTGGCTCTAGCTGGCTAGGCAATGACCGCAGTGGGGGTGCGCCGTGAAGGCGGCGCTTTCCAGTGGGTGCAAGCCCCACCCGGCGATTCGCTCCCGCCGGAAGCAACCGGAGCAGGCATGGAGGAGACGAAATGTCTGAAGCCTTCGGATAGTGGGTCACGAATTGGTGACCGCGCGAGTGTGCAGGCCGCAACGCGAGTGAACGCCGAGCAAGCCTCGAAAAGGTCGATGTGCAGGCCGACCCGGGGCTCCTTCCGGGGAAGGCTGATACGGCTGGGTAAGATGAGCGAGGAATACGCCCAGCCGCTGCACCGGGGTAGTGGCGGCAGCATGTACACAAGGAAAGCGCGCGCAACACGGGAAGCCCCAACGCGTGATCAGGGATGATCAACCGGACGCCCGCGAGGGACAGGCCGGGCGCGCTGGGGGTGGCGGAGAGGCTCGTAATACCGCAGAAGCCGGGCAATGCCGGTGGAGGGAAGGGCCTTGGTTCAAGACCGACGCAACAAGCGGTGAGGAACCGGGAGATTGGGCAACCTAACAACTCCAAAAAGTGTTCAGAAGCGGCAGACGGCGTTACACGCGAAAGCGAAGGCGGAGGCCGGCTATCGCTTCTACGCTCTGTACGACAAGATCAGCCGCGACGACATTTTGGCGCTTGCCTATGCCCAGTGCCGCTCCAACAAGGGCGCGCCGGGGATCGACGGCCAGGATTTCGCGGATATCGAGGCATATGGCGTCGAGCGATGGCTGGCTGAACTGGCGCTTGCGCTCAAGCAGGAGACCTACCGGCCGGAGCCAATCAGACGAGTGTTTATACCGAAGGCCAACGGCAAGCTCAGGCCGCTGGGCATCTCGAGCGTGCGGGATCGGGTCTGCATGACAGCAGCGCTGCTGGTGCTGGAGGCCGATCTTCGAAGCCGATCTTCCGTCGGAAATCTACGCCTACCGCGTTGGGCGAAACGCCCAGCAGGCCGTCGTCGAGGTGGAAGAGCTGCTATTCCGCGGCCACCCGGACGTCGTGGACGCCGACCTCGCGGACTACTTCGGGAGCATTCCGCATGCCGACCTCCTGAAGTCGGTGGCGCGTCGGATCGTTGATCGGCGCGTGCTGCACCTGATCAAGATGTGGCTGGAATGCCCGGTGGAAGAAACCGATCAACGGGGCCGGATGACACGCACGACCGAGGCTCGGGATAGCCAGCGAGGCATCCCGCAAGGCTCACCGCTGCTCTCACCATTGCTGGCAAATCTTTACATGCGCCGGTTTGTGTTGGGGTGGAAGAAGCTCGGCCTTGAGCAAAGCCTCGGCACTCGCCTCGTCACCTATGCGGACGATCTTGTGATCCTGTGCCGAAGGGGCAACGCAGAAACGGCGCTGCACCATCTGCGCGAGATCATGGGCAAGCTGAAGCTGACAGTGAACGAAGAGAAGACACGGATCTGCAGGGTTCCGGACGGAGAGTTCGACTTCTTGGGCTATACGTTCGGGCGGATGTACTCTCCAACGACCGGCCACGCCCGGTTGGGCTACCGGCCGTCAAAGAAGAGCATCAAGCGCATGGTCGAAAGGATCCACGCGCTGACCGACCGAGCGCGGAGCTGGCAAGAGACCACAGAGCTCGTCGACATGTTGAACCGCGTGCTTCGCGGATGGGCCAATTACTTCAGTGTCGGCACCACCCGCAAATCATATCGCGCACTCGACAACTACACGGCTGTGCGGTTGCGCCGGTGGCTCCGATTCAAGCACAAGGTCAGGCGACGCAAGGGCGGGAGCTATCCCCTCTCGCACCTTTACGGGCATTTCCGGCTCGTACGCCTCACACAGCTTGGTCGCGGCCCGTCGTGGGTGAAGGTGTGAAGTCTTGTCCGAGAGCCGGATGCAGGGGAAATCCGCATGTCCGGTTCGATGAGAGGGATGTGGAAACGGAGCTACGGTCGAGCCACTAAGGCACCGCCAGACGAAAGGGGCGGCAACAGACATGCCCGGCCTACTGGGACCGCGCCACATCCCGACTCTACCCCAAGCGGACCCCCAGCACGGGTACCAAGCGTCAGATTTTTATCCACTAGCGGCCACCAGGCGCGCGCAAGCTCGTGGGGGTACCCAGGTACCACCCGATGCCTTTTTGCGCGTCTGTGGCGTGGTCCGCTGCCAAGCCGAAAGCGATTTCTGATGGCATCGGAGGGCGAGGCTTTGGGGATGTCGGTGTCCCGCTCGGGTTTTGTCGATCTCGAACCGGCGATGGCGCAGACGACCGATAGGTGATCACGGTTGCCGCTGACTACGGCGAGCCCGAGCGCGGGCCCTAAAACGGCTCGCATGAGCAAAGCTCACGCGTATTTTCCGTCATGATGCCGGTGGATATTGAAACGGCCTGCCGATGACATGCCTTCGCCGACGATCACGGGCGCTCTGTCGCATAGGAGTTCAGCGGGGCATGCGGTGATCTCGGTGAAGCGCTGTTGCGCGAAGCCGCGACCCTAAACCCTGCGAGATGATCCGACGCCTTTCTTCGTATTCGCTCTGGTCGATCTCACCGCGTGCAAATCTCTCGCGGAGGATTCCGAATGGCGTCGGGCCCGTGGGATCACGTCGCCTTGCCGGTGTTCTCCTGTCCCGAATTAATAACAGCACCACAAAGATGACGGCCGCGATCACCGCGATCGGCCAAAGCATCGGCAGAAACATCAGCCAAGGCATTGTGCCGTCCCACGCAGTGCTGCTCCATGCGCTCTCCCACCAGCGCATGCAATCCCACCACGATGACCACATGGCTAGCCCGGCGGCGTCTCTGCCACCCGGGGCTTCTCCGGGGCGGGCGAGCTCTGGTCGGCGCTTTCCATCATACGGTTACAGTTTTCCATCATTCGCGTCATTTGGCGCATCATCTCAGCCATATTGCTGGACCCGCCCATCATGCCAGGGCCCTGTGAGGACGGGTTGGTGCCGCCCATTATGCCTTGGCTCTGATCCGCCGGATGAGCAGGCGAGGCGTCTTGGGTGAAGCCAGCAGACCCGATCGCGAGGCTACTGAGCAGGGTGATGGCGATCGCCGGTAAAATCGTTTTCGAGGACATTCCGTTCTCCGAACCTAGGGGTCGCTTCCTACATATATGAGAGACATCTAAATTAGTCTACGCTAAAATACGGCTGCCGCCGTCCACGCCGCCTCCCGCTAGGCTTGGGAGAGAGGCTCCAAGCGAGGCCGATCACAACCGGAAAGTGACCAATGTTGATCGAAGAGGCTCCGTCGGAACTCGCGACATGCAATGCTGCAGAATTACCGATAGATACGATGGTTGGCTGCGCGCAAGAGGCGGCGCGGCTGCTGAAACTCCTCGCGAATGATAAGCGTCTGGTTATTCTATGCTTCCTCGCGACGTGCGGTGAGATGCCGGTGGGCGCGTTAGCGGAGGCTCTGAACCTTAGTCAGTCCGCTCTATCGCAGCACTTAGCAAAGCTGCGCCGCGACGGGCTCGTGCAGTTCCGTCGCGAGTCCCAGACGCTTCATTATCGGTTGGCCGATCCGCGCGCCATTCGGGTGCTCCTTGTACTCAAGGAGATCTTTTGCCCACAACCTTCAATGGGTGATCATGTAAACGATCGCGAGTCGTTGCCCGCCGGGCAATCGTCGAGCGGGCGCTGCGGCTGCACGCGGTGATGACCGCGCCGACTACCACGCCACTTGGCAAGGGGACCCGCTGCGCGTCCCCGTTGCATCCCCCCGGCTTAGGGGTAGAGCATCGCGCGGCACGGGAGCAAGGAAATGCAGACATACGAAGGCGGC
>Ga0306926_10007449_pt1 | contig 11861 bp, 5 predicted proteins | sample flu12Cox44000178_FD_203759 | JGI IMG/M metagenome (GOLD analysis project Ga0306926, IMG submission 203759) | Lab enrichment of tropical soil microbial communities from Luquillo Experimental Forest, Puerto Rico - flux8day.12C.oxic.44.000.178 (v2)... | ecosystem: Environmental > Terrestrial > Soil...
TGACTGGATGCATCGCACACGTGCTCTACCGCGCCAGGCGCGAAAAGACGCCGGCTACACTGCCAGCCGTTGATCGGCTGCTCAGTGATCCGGATAAGAAAGCCATCGATGTCTGGACCGAAATGCTCTGTTACCTGCACGAGGGCGGCGAAACGCACCCGTTGGTTGCGAGCGCCGCGCGCGACCAACTGAACCGGCCTGAAGAAGAAGCCGGCAGCGTGCTTTCGACTGCCCTCTCCTATCTAACAATTTATCGCGATCCCGTGGTCGCGGATAATGTGTCTCGCTCCGACTTTTGCATTCGGGATCTCATGCACAGTGAGCAACCAGTTACCCTCTACATCGTGACCGAACCCGTGGATAAAACGCGTTTGCAGCCGCTCGTGCGCGTGCTCGTCAACATGATTGTCCGCATCAGTGCCAGCAGCCTAGCGTTTGAGAACGGCACACCAAAACCCTCTTACAAGCATCGCTTGCTTCTGCTACTCGACGAGTTTCCCGCGCTTGGCAAGCTCGATATCTTACAGGAATCACTCGCCTTTCTACCTGGTTACGGGATCAAGGCGTACCTGATAGCACAAGATATCAATCAACTGTACGCTCACTATGGGCGCGATGAAGCAATCACCTCGACTTGCCACGTGCAGTGCGCGTTTGCTCCAAATCGCATCGAGACCGCTGAACATCTGAGTAAACTGACGGGACAAACGACCGTGGTCAAAGAGCAGATCACAACCAGCGGTCGAGGCTGGTCAACCAATGTGAGCCGTTCAACACACGAGGTGTCGCGTCCCCTGCTCACCCCTGATGAAGCTATGCGGATGAAAGGCGCGCGAAAAAACGCTCCAGGGATGATCATCGAAGCCGGCAGCATGATTGTCTATGTCGCCGGCTACCCGGCAATCATGGGGTTGCAGCCGTTGTATTTCAAAGATCCCGAGCTCGCCCGCCGAGCACGGATGGCGGCGGAGCCCGCCGAAGCCACAAAAACGCCGACGCTGGCTAACGCCAGCATGTAAAAACGCCAGAAAAGGAAATGCAGTCTTGTTGCGACGTTCTTTGCGAACTAATCTTATGGCTTCAACAGAGTCATCGAAAGCCAAAGAAATTATCCTGCCGGAAATCCGGTTTTTGAGTCCCGAAGAACTTGAGTCCTTAAGAGCAAATGCGGAGGAGCTTAGAAAAAGTTCGAGCAAGACTCGTGGACAAAAACTCGTTGATTTTCCGTACTCCTTGGAACGCCTTCCCAGACATTACGGTCGAAACGACTGTAGCTAAACTCAATTAAAAATATAGAGGACCTAACACACCACTGAAGTAGCCCACCGCCAAGCTCCCGGTTGTCGGCAGCGAGCGAAAGACGGTTCGCGTGATTCATCGCTGCTGTTGTTGTTAGCTTTTCTAGGACTTGAGGGAGCCCTATTTTCGCGTGGAACTGGAGCATGCCTAGCGGCGCGGCGCAAAGGGCCTGCCAACATCCAAGTGCTGAACTGAATGGGGCGAAGGGGCTCAGGGGTCAGGCATTCCTCAAGCGGTTTTTATCTTGCAAAAAGCAACCGAGTTTCGCAAGATCGTCCAATTGATATAATGAGTATGGAACTCATGATCGATAACGGACGGATCGCCGTCAGGGAGCGGCTGGGCTTCAAGTCGGCCACGGAGCTGGAAGCTATTGAGCAGCCGGAGGGCGTACTTGGCGAGAGGTGGTTCAGATGGCCTTAGACAACGCTGCAATTGCCGCCAAGGTTGCATTTTTGACGGCGGACCTCGAAGCGTTACCCGGCACAAGGCCACAGGATCTGGATGAGGCGCGCGCCTCGCTTGCGCTTGCGCTCGCGGCGGGACAACCGGAGCCCCAGGCGTTTCCTTCCATTCCGGTCGACCTCATCACTACCGGCGCCAAATTCGCGGACGGGAACGCTCGCGTTCAAACAGTTGTTAAATCCGCTCTCGCGTACCCACCCGGCGCGCCGCAGTTTCTGGTAAACCGCCGCACGTTTCCGGTATCCGCCGCTCCGATTACCAGCGCACTGCCCGACTTTTCAAATGGCCGCGCCGTGGATCGTACACTCGGCCCTTTTCGCGATTCACTCGGCAAACCGGTATGGGTGGATATTTTTCTGATCACCTCCCAGTTCCGTCTTGTTCGTTCGCCCGGCGGCGCTCCGTTCATGACGGTGCCGATCCAGGGACTGATTGCGAGCGGCGATCATTTCACCTTGCCGGCTGGAAGTGTCTGGTTTATTTCACAGCAGCTCGCGCCTGGCGCCCCCGCAGGCGGATACACTGGCCTGAAAATCAAGGGCGGGACGCTGACATTCTCTCAGCCGCTGACATCCAGCGGCGACGAAATCGTCGTTCCGCCCGCCGTGACTTGCACCCTTGTATTGCAACTCGATTCCGGGAGCGCCGCTGCGGGCTCCGGACCAGGACAAGACGGCCGCCTCTCAAAAGCCAATACGCCGCAAAATGTGACATTAGTATTCACCGCCACGGGGATAAGCATCACCGCGGTGGGCAAGGGAAATTTGCAGGCGTACGGCTCGTCCGCGGAGATCGACGCTCAGACAACGCTGCCCACATATGTAGCCGTCGCCGGGCGCATTTTCGTCCCAGCCAAAACCAACATTGTGCAATTCAAAATTGCAGATGTGCACTCGGACGTGTTCCTGCCTTCAGGTAACGCACCCGTTACGGCGGCGGCGTGGGCGCTGCCAGTTGCCGTCGTTTCGCCAGGCTCACTAGGAAATGCCTCCGGCGCTGGAGGACTCGCTCTGATACTCGGAGACGGACTGTCCGCCACCTGGAAAGGGCAAGGCACACAGGTGCCGGCCGGCACCACCATTCTTCTGGTTGATCCCGGCGTCCTGACAGTGATCTCCACGACCAGCCGCGGACTCGGCGCAAGGCAATCGATTGGCTTGTGGTCCAAACAGCCGGGCGGTCCACCATCGTCTCAGATCGATCTGTCGTGGCCTTCCCAGTTTGAGCTCCGGTTTATCTCCTCATCCTCAGGCGCGGAAGGGGTCATTCTCACCGGTTCCATGTCGGCCAACCTCGATCGCCCCATAACGGTGGCCGGCAATCGCGTCTACCTTCAGTCGAAGCTAGCGGGGATCGCATTCATCGAATCGCCGGCCTTTAATGGCGTGTTCGTTGATGCCGCTCTCGACCCGCCGCCATCGCCGCCATCCCCGACGCGGCCACTCGCCTTTGCAATCCAAAACGCTCTCTTGCGCACCACGCCCGCATCGACTCTGGCATTGACGGGGGATTTCGACGGTACGCGCTCGAAACAGGGCAATGTCGCAATTGGGTTCGGGCTTCAGTTTCTGCTGCCTTCGCTGCCCGACCCATACGCGGCCAATGTCGGTATTCCGGTGCTCCGCCTGATCGACGTGGGCACGCTCGGTCCGCTTCTGGTGCGCACCAGTTGGACGCCCGCCAATCCTCCGGTCCTTGGAATTGACGTTCCTGCGAATGCAACGTCGCTGACAACACCCGCAGTCTCCTCCGCCCCTCAAACCGCTACGACTACCGCCGCGGCCGTGCAGCCGCCGGCCGGGATCGTTTTGCTGGATCTGTCGACCAACGTAGACCAGTTCGGCGTCGGCTTCCGGACGCAGCAAACGGATCGGACGAGTGCAGCTCCCGGCAGTCCGCTGGCAGTAAATGCGCTCTATCTCGAAACCGCCAGCAACTCGGTTTCTGTATTAACGCTTCCCGCAGTCCAATGGGAGCCGGTGTCGACGGATTCGGGGCCGCCATTCCCTTCGCCACTTACGTTTGCCAATAGCGGCGGTCCGACGACTATGACGGTCCAGAGCGTACAACTGGTGCCGGTCGCGCCGGCGCCGGCGCTGGACAATCTGGTCGCGAATTTCACCACCAGTACGACTCCACAGTTGACGGCTGGACGATGGACGTTGCCGTTCGGCATCCTCGCATTCCCAACGTTACGCAAACCGGCACCGGCCAACCCGCGTGGCGCAGCGCTCGATTATAACCGCCCGAAGTTCCCGACCGAGTCCGTGCAGGGCGGCTATCAGATAAGCATTACGGCAATCGATCCCTCGGTGGCCGGAACGGCGAGCATCGAGGGACAGACGCTTCAATTGCGAAACGGACTTTTCGGCGGACTGCCGGCCAACAAGAGCGTCCTCGACGACCAGGTGGACACCATATTCAACGGTTATCTGAGCGGCGGCGGGCTGCGTCCGCAAGTGCCGGTCACGCGCATCGATCTCTCGGGATACGGCGAGAGCCTCTTCAGCAACTGGCTCAATCCGACCGACGATCCCGTCGCCGTTAGCCAGGCCCGCTTCGACGTGATGATCGGCAGAACCTCCTACGAAGTCATTCAGGTGCGCAGCGTCCTTTACCCTTATGCCGTGCGCGTGGTCCGCACGATTACGATTTTCCGGAAGAACACCGGCGGGGTCGTGCGCAAAGACAGCGGGTGGCAAGCGGTGAGCGACGGCGAGTATCTGTTCCCCGGTATTGGTCTCGTTACGCACCCAGGTGTCGTGCAAAAAATCGTCAACGTCACGAACATTCAAGACACAGGTCAACTCATCGATACTGGCGGAGTGCAGGTAGCGGGCGTCCGGTTTGACGGCGACTTGCAAATGCAAAGGGCGGTCAAGGGCGCCGCGCCAGCAGGCGTGCCGGTCCGTGGTCAAATCGGCTACGTGCAACTGACGCCGGTAGCTTCCGGCAGCTTGACACCGACGCAGTATCAAGACCTGATCAGCCAGGCAGGTCCGCTTGGCGGCGCGATCGATTGCGTGATTAACATAGGAGGATCGGGCCAGCTCATGAAGGTGGGCAGGGTTGGCGTTGGCGTCACGCAGGGAATGGGCGGCCCCGAATTTGTGATGACCTCCTGGGGTAGCCCGCAGTTTCCGTCCGGCGGTCAGTGGTCGTTCCTCCTGCAAACGGGTGCAGGCACCGCGCCGGGAACGGTGGATCAAGGTCTTGGCGTGCCTCTGATTCGCGGCGGTCCGGCACCCACGCCTCCGCCGCTTTCGTCGCCTTACCGCTTCGCCGATCCGGCCGATCTTGCGCGCCCGGATACGCCTGCATCCGATTACGGCATTGTCCACGCGACCGGCACGCAACGGGTCTTCTTTCCGCGACCGAAAATCGAAGCCAGCGCCCCGGACCGCATCACGAGCACTCAGGCACCCGTTCTTGCCGACCCCTATTCGCTCGCGACGGCGCTCGGCTATTTCCCTAGGACCGATTCGGCGATTCCATTTCCCAATAACAACTACGCCCTGGTGATCTCGGGCGGCAACTATAAGCTCCAACTTCCCTCCCCTAGCTTTCCGGTCACTGTCGGACAGCGGACATTAGCGGAGGCCGGCACGAATCGCAGCTATGCAGACTATTCTGCGGCGTCTGCCGAAATTGCGATCGACACTTCCCAGGCTATTCCGTGGTCCTTCCGGCTGAAAAACGCGGCCACCGCGATGAGTTCCGGCACGCTCGGTGAGATGATGCGCGTCAACGGCGACATCGAAGCCGACGCCAACACGCCCGCTCACCTGGCCAATTCCAACGTCGTTATGGGCGGCGCACTCGGGGTCGTGCAGGACATTATGAAATTCCTGCAGCAACTCGGATTCCCCACGCCCATGAGCGTCTCCATGACCAACAAGGTCCAGTTGAAGGTCGCGCTCAAAATCCCGATGGACGATGAGTTAAACAAGCTCCTGCCGCCGGGCGGTCCGCACTTCGAAGACACCGACGTTACGGTCGGTTTCACCGTCGACTCGCCCGTCAGCGAGGTTGAATTCGAACTAGGGGCGACGATCTTCATCCCAACTCCCTTCGATCCGTTACAGGCCGTCGGGCTTTTCAAGTTCAACGCCAAGATCAGCACCGAGTCGGGCAATACTTTTATTTTCACGATCGGCGCAGGCGTCGGGGTTTCGTTCGAATTGTCGGACGCGTTCAAAGTTACGGCCTACTATGTTGAAACCGAGTTTCTGATTATCGGCGACATCGTCTTCGGGCTGGGAGTTGGCGCGCTATTGAAGGGCAGCATTGACCTCAAGATCATCAGCGTCGATGTTAGCCTGGAAGCAAAAATGGCGCTTCTGAAAGTCACCTGCCCACCCGGCGAGACAGTCTGGGGTGCCGCGCAGGTCACATTTGCGATCGAAGTCACGATCGCTTTCATCATCGATATCGATTTCGAGGTGCAGGCAGAGTGGGATCAGAACTTCAGCGGCGGGCCGTGCCCGCTACCTGATGTGTTGTAAGCGGAGAAAACCATGGCATCGGCAACCCGGCTAAATCTTCTTCCTTATTTGCAGAACTGGGATGGGACTCGCATCCATATGCGCTTGCTCGCGATCCCACGCGGCAGCCCGCTTGATCCGCTCGTCGCCGCTCCGCCAAGCCCGTCCTTCGCCGCCGCAAAATTCGTGTTCGACGTGCGGCTGGTAAGGGGCCTCGATCAGATTCCCGCGACGGGCACGCCTTCCAGCAGCGTGATCGTAACGTCTCCCGTACCCGCCCAGGCGCAAGACCTGTTCAACCAGCTCACCATGCAATTCAACATCGACCCGGCGCCGCCGCCCGCCAATCCGCGGCCCGCTGGCACTCAAGTGAAGAAATACCTTCCCCCGACGTATCGGGATGTGACCGGCTTTTCCGTCGCGCGTAGCCAGTTTACAGTCACGGACAACAGCTACTTTTGCATGCTTCGCTCCGGGACGGGCAAGCCACCTTATAAGAAGATCATTCCGCCCCCCGTTCCCAAATTCCCCTGGGGGAAAGTGATAGCCATCGCGTTGCGGCAGCCGGCACTTGCCGAAGCGCTCGGATTGGTCCGCCCCATGGACATCGCTGTGCCGGCTGACTTCTTCAAGGAAGGCGGCTGGGTATACGTGACGCTTGCGCCCGCGAGCGACGCGTTCAGCCTCACTACGATTCCAGACGGTCTCAAGATCTACGCCACCCGCGTCCCCGCGGTAACCGCGTCACGTCCACTGTTCACGCCAGTGCTGTTCCCGGTGGCGAGCGTTGTCCCTCCCGGCCCGTACGACGCCCTCTTCCAGGAGGTTGAGAACTACGACGATGGCTTCGCGAAAGCCGTCCACGCCGCGCAACCACAGCATCTCGACCCGCTCAACGAGGACGACGACGGGACGCGTCCGTCCAAGGACACAGGCATTCGGCTCGGTTGGGATGATGAACAGGTCGCCATCTGGATGAACCGCCAGATCGATCCCGCCGCAGCCACCTTGGACGCGCCCATGGGCGTCTTCGGGTATCGCATCGACGTCCGCGAACAGGGGTCGGTCAACTTTTCGTCCTTGTGCCGCGCCAAGGGAGTGGTCAAAGCAGGGACGAAGACGGTGGGGAACTTCGACGGCGAACTCGCAATCGAGACCATCCCAGTCCAGCCCGACGGTGACAAGACCGGCGTCTACTGGCTTCCGAGCTATTACACGCATTGGACGGGGCCGTCGCTGGTGGCGGTGGATGTTCTGACGCGCCGCCTGGTTGGCGATCCTGACTTCGCTGCACCGAATCCCGTGGACGGCGTGAATCCGACCGTTGCGCTTGTATACGGGAAGACCTACGACTTTCGAGTCCGCCTGATGGACCACACCGGTGGAGGCCCAGCCTTAGATGGGACGCCTCAGGATCCAGGACCTAGCGTGGTTTACACAATCCCATTCCGCCGTTGGATTCGTCCCACCGCCGTGCGGGTTGTCGAGAAGCTTCCGAACGTACCAGATCCCGCTAAAGCTCCGAACCAGATTCACGTCGGACGTCCCCTGCTTGGCCATCCCGAATACGACTTCACCGGCGTCCCAAACGCAGCCACCGACTTGATAGCGGACATCCCGGCGGCCAAGGCGGAGAAGCGCGAGGTGGCGCTGCCCGATCCCGATGTAAGCGTTCTGCAGATCACGGTGGAGGTGCTTGCGCTTGCGCTCGACGACAAACCGGGTGGAGGCGGCGACGATTCGGGATATCACATCGTTTACAAGACCTCGCGTCCTTTTCCGGCCGACCGCCTTACGCCATTAGAACTGGATTTCGACTGGCAGGACGTTAAGAACGTAGACTCCCTGGCGCCCGCTCCGGCAGCCGGTCCCATTCCCCTGCCCACAGCTCGCGACGTACGCCTAGTGTTATCCGCCCAGGCCAAAGACGATCCGCAGCTCAAGTATTTCGGCGCGGACGATGTTCGTTTTGGGCCGGCTGTTTCCGTACTCTTGCGCAAACAGTCTTCAGACGAGCGCGGTCTGCTCTTGCCAGAGACTCCCTCCGATCTGTTGCACGCTATGTTCCTGCAACCGGACAATCTGGTTGATGCCGCAGTCGCGTTCGCGCAAAAAGCCGCCGGACTAGGGGTGGCAGGGCCGGCAAACGCAATTGGACGGCTGGCCGCGGAATTGGACCTTGCCGTGAACGACATGACCCTGCACGCTCGTTCCGGCCGCCGCTCGGTGTTCGGCGCCGCCGCCGGTCTGCGGCATGTGCTGGCTCCCGATAATTCTGGCATTACTTTTGTATCGAACAACGATCTGACTCTACATTGGATCGTTGCTCTGCGTGTGACCATCAACCGTGACTGGACCTGGGACGGGCTTGCGCCCACTGGAATCTCCGTGGTACGCGAAAGCGTTGGCGAAGTCGGGCGCATCGAATTGCGGCGGACCATCAACAGCGACCCGCTGATTCACCCGCAACGCGGCGGCACGGACCTAATCTTTTTCGATTCCGTCGACCCCAAGCCGGAGCCCGGACAATTTCCGGCGGAATTGACGCTGAAGTACAGCCTGGAACCGCACTTCGCATCGCCGCCCGCGCAAGCGGACCCGCCCGTTACCGTCCACGTCTTGCTTCCCATGACGACTCCGCCGGCGCAGATTCCGCGCTTGGTATCCGCCGGCATCGCGCTATCTCCTTATCTGCGGGCCGCGGATTATTCGAGCACTACCGCGCGCCGCCGCGTGCTATGGATCGAGTTCGACCGGCCACCCGATAATCCGAGGGATTCTTACTTCAGCCGCATACTGAGCTATGCGCCGGATCCCGTCCTGCTTCGCGTGATTACGGATCCGAATGAAAATGCGGAACCGCCTCTGCCGGTCGACCCCGAACCGATACGTACGATCGTTCCCGGCCAGTCGGATGATCGTAGCGGGCTCACCGCGATGCAGCTATTGATCCCGTCCGATTCGCCCCGGCACTTTATGGTTCCGCTCCCGCCTGGGATACCCGAGAATGCGCCTGAACTATTCGGGTTTTACACTTACGAATTTCGCGTCGGTCACAATGCCGGATGGAGCACCGCTCAAGGCCGGTTCGGCGCGGCGCTCCGCGTCACGGGGGTGCAACACCCCGCGCCTCTGCTGACATGCATGGTCTTGCGCACCAAGGCTGGCATCCGGACCAGCGCGCCATTCGCCACCCCCGTGGTGAACGGCCACTCAGTAAGGCCGGTACCGCCCGCGACCGAAATCTTCGTCATGATCTATGCGCAGGTGGTACAATGCGACGGCACGGATCACCGCAACATTCTGCTGAGCCATAAGCCGGCGATATTCCGCCAGAAGCCGCTCGATAACCGGGGCTTCCCCGATGCCTTATATGGCGACGCGACCTGGTCGAACGACGAGATTACACTCTTGCTGAACTCTTTGACGCTGGACCCCGATACGCCTCTGAGCTGCCTGGCGGTGGAGACGCTTCCCGGAAGTTCGCCGTTCCCGGATCCCCTGGGCGCGGATTTGGGCCAGGAGCGGTTGTTGCGGTCGTCACCGCTGGTTCCCGTACCGGCGATCTGCTTATGCTAATTCTGACGGCGACTCGTTGTTCAGGCGGCCTTGAGGCCAACAGCATGGAGAAGCTCATCGAGATCGTCAGCGATCTTTTGATAGAGGCGCTCCAACTCAGTTCGTTTGTGGTCCTGGAGTTTGGAGTCAGCCCGGTAAGGTTGAAGAGAACCGGCAGTGAGCGGTGAATAAACTGGAAAGCTCATTCGGATTATGACGCCGCCAAGTCCGGTGACCAAGACGCTGCGCTTCGCGTAATTGAGGAGTTCTTTAAACCTGGGGCCCGCTGGCCTTGTTCAATCGATAACCGCAAGCTTCATTCGGGTGCTAACCAGGCGCCGAGCGCAGGTCCGCACATCCGCGCGGGCCCAGATTAAATGAGAATAGCTAAGCTAAAGGGGGGTAATCACCAGCGAGGAGGTTCAAAATGAAACAGATCTTCATCGTCGGTCATGGTGGCCCGGACAAGCTGCAGTTGCGTGAATCGCCCGACCCACACCCAGCTAGAGGCGAAATCCGCATTCGCGTCAAGGCGAGCGGCGTCAACTTTGCCGACATCCTCGCGCGACAGGGCCTCTATCCCGACGCACCCAAGCTTCCCTGCGTGATCGGCTACGAAGTGTCCGGCACAGTAGACGCCACAGGTCCCGATGTGGACCCGTCCTGGATCGGCAGGGACGTCTTCGCGTTGACTCGCTTCGGCGGCTATTCAGACGTGGTGATCGTGCCCGAGAAGCAGGCCTTCGCCAAACCGGCTTCGCTCTCCCATGAACAGGCGGCGGCAATCCCGGTCAACTATCTCACGGCATGGCAGCTGCTTGTGGTCATGGGCGCACTGAAGCCCGAGGAGACCGTGCTGGTTCACAATGCCGGCGGCGGCGTCGGCTTGGCCGCCATCGACATCGCGCGACACCTCGGCGCCACAATCTATGGCACGGCCAGCAGCGCTAAGCACGCTTTCCTGAGGCAACGCGGGCTGCACGAGGCCATCGACTACCGCACGAAGGACTGGAGGGTCGAACTGGAGCGGCTCAGCCAGGGCAAAGGCGTGGCGCTCATCACCGATCCGCTCGGCGGCAACCACTGGAAGAAGAGCTACAAGGCGCTGCGTTCGACGGGACGGCTCGGCATGTTTGGTGTTTCAGTGGCAACGAGCTCGAAGCTGTCTGGGCCCTTGCGCCTGCTGCCAGTGGCGCTTGGCATGCCGTTCTTTCATCCGCTCGCGCTGATGAACGCCAACAAATCCGTCTTCGGCGTGAACCTGGGCCACATGTGGCACGAGACCGACATGGTCACGGGTTGGATGGAAATACTGCTCAATGGTGTCGCGGATGGCTGGGTTCGCCCCCACGTAGACAAGAGCTTCCAACTCGAGCAGGTCGGCGAAGCGCAAACCTATATGGAAGAACGCAGGAACATTGGCAAGGTAGTCCTGACGACCTGAGAGGAAGGGATTTGGGCTGCTAAACGAAGTTAGGGATCTGTCCTGCTGGCGAAGGTCGCAGAGCGATGAAGAGACCGACCCGAAAAGAAAAAGCTTGCACTTCGTGATGTGAAAATCGGGCGGGGTCGGCTTATGATCGTGCCGTGAGCACTTCTTCCACAGTAACGGAAGCGGACATTCTGGCTGAGATCATTGCTCCGGATAAACCGGGGCTGGACCCCGACTCGGCGCGAGCGATTCTGCGGCTTCAATTCAATAACCACGCTCGTGAGCGCATCCGCCAGTTACTTGATGCGAATAATCGAGGAAAAATTAGTGATGCTGAGCAAGCGGAACTGCAGAAATACCTCCGCGTAGGCCAGTTCATCGATCTGATGCAGGCCAAGGCGCGCTTGTCGCTCCCCGAATCGAGCGCTACCTGATGCCGTCGCTGCGCGCTCGGCGATAGAAAAGCGTGTTGACCCTCAGCTTCGATGATTAATCCGGACGGGGAAATTTAACTATGAACCCACGGGGAGTTTGGTCCCCGGGGGTTTTTACTCTCTATCTTAAGATGTGGAAACTAAAAACAGAGAGACTTGTGCCAGTCAGCGCCAATTCATGAAGGCATT
>Ga0306926_10007453_pt1 | contig 11858 bp, 17 predicted proteins | sample flu12Cox44000178_FD_203759 | JGI IMG/M metagenome (GOLD analysis project Ga0306926, IMG submission 203759) | Lab enrichment of tropical soil microbial communities from Luquillo Experimental Forest, Puerto Rico - flux8day.12C.oxic.44.000.178 (v2)... | ecosystem: Environmental > Terrestrial >...
CTGAGATGCGCAAGCAGATTGAGGCCGCAATGGCGCGCACTGCCGCGCTCCCGATCAAGAAGCTTCCGCCCGAACGTCGGCCGAAGCTCGGGAAGCGTAAGAGACTGATCCGGGGATGACGGCCTCAGGCCCACTCGCATACGCGCGGGAGGGTCGCAGAGGATGAACCCCAGGCATTACCCTTCAGAAGCCCCCTACCCCCCGCGCCTCCTCGATCGCGCCGGGAAATAGATGGGGCGCGCGATATCGATGTCGGAGGCGATCGCGATCGAGGTCGATGTCGAAGGCGACCGACACCGACGGCAGGCATTGGTTACAGCCGTCGGGAAATATCTCGCCGCGCATGACCCCGACAAAGCAAGCCATCCGGCCCTGCTTGAACGTGAAGACTGCACGCTCGTGGCGTGGTATCGTTGCCTACGCACCTCGCGCGGGAGGGGCGTATGACAGTCACCATCGGACGGCGGGAATTGCTGGCCGCACTCGGCGGTGCGGTGGTGGCGTGGCCGCTCGCGGCGAGCGCGTTATCGGGCATCAGGGCGAACCTTTAGGCATCCTGATCACCTGGCTTGGCCCTCGCGGCCTCAATTGCCCTGGCGGCATTGTGTGCTTCTGCCTCTTTCTGCGTATCGTATGCAACGGCCGAGACTTCACCGGTCGGTGACAACGCTTGAGCCACAGAGAGCGGACTGCGTGGCTGGGGTGGGAGGACTCGAACTCAGAAATGTCATGGCAAAATCCCTTTGAAAGGTCGCACAGATTTCCGGTGATCCAGTCGAATTCCGGCCGCAGAGACTATTCGCGTTCGAGCTGCTACGGTGGGAGGCGCAGCTCGGGCCTAGTGCCAGGATCTCGGCAAAGGCGGGAAATCCACCGATCTTGCTCTGTCGCTCAGCGTTTTGCTGCTTGCTCGATTAGATTCCCTGTTATCCCGAAAAACTTCCCTGTTATGGCTTGTCGCCGCCAGACGAGAGCAGCAATTCCACTCCGTGCCTTTAAAGGGGTAATGATTGGAGCGTCATAATCGGTCAAGTCCGAGAGTTGCTGGATATTCTGACCTGGGCCTCATCCTTTGCAGGTTTTGGATTGAGGCCCAGCGTGGCCTCGTATTCGTGATCGAGTTGTTTTCGCACCGCGGTGCCGACGTTCGAACTCGGTGACTTTGACAGCACGCCAACGCTCGGCAGCACGGATGAGTGCCAAACATCAGCTTCTCGCTCACCAAAGGCGTTGGGAATGATCTTGAGGCGGCGGCGCTCCTCGACGAACAAGCGACCGTCCTAAATCGACGAGGAGGTGCCATCGGTCTTCGGGCCGAAGATCATGATCCGGTTTTTGCCGGCAACCGTTATCGCCATTTCTTTATTTTTGCGATTTGCCGAGATTGGTCTCGCCCAGCGCCGCTGGCTGAGCGGCGTTACCTAAATGCCGCCTGGATCGGCTGAAAACGAGAGGCCGGAGTTGCCGCTCCGGTTCACAGGGACATGAGCGAGACTCGGGCAAATCATTTCCGATTCTCAGGAGCTGCCTGATTGTCACATGGCCGCTGCTTTCGCTGCGATGTAATGTCTGGAGCGCACATTGATTTGGATCTCCGCAGCATGACCTTCGTGGTTGTTTCGATCATCTATGCCGGGACCGTTCTTTTGGGTGTGGGCACAGCGGCATGGATCGTGCGAGCTTGGACCCGAAGGCGCTATTGGCATAAAAGCCCGGGCGAACTGCATTACATCGCTGTCGGGATCATTTTGCTTATGAGTACGGGAATTGGGATCGTGATCGCTTCGCAAATCGTTGTGGTGCTTGGCTATGCAGGGTAGGACTCGGATGCGCGGCAAAATGGCTCGATTTAGGCTAGGCCCCTGATCGGAGCATCCGCGACAAGGCCGTCGCGATTACAAGCGCAGCGCGGCAAGCCAGGTAGCCCATGTCGCAGGTCCGGCTTTGCCAAAAGGATCTTGTTGACGGCGTCTGCGTCCGCTTTCGGAAAGCACTGTACCCATGAGTCCAGACTACTCCGCGGCTGGCACGCCGTCGAGAAAAACCCCCGGCGCGTTCGTTTTCTATGGTACGAACGAAAACACGCGCCGACGACAAGCAAGCCAATAGTGTGGCGATTCGTGCGCTAGCCGATGCACACCGGCGCCTGACACCACCGCGCATCGGATGGCGCACGCCTGAGCCTGCGCAAGTCACCACATCATTAAAGAATTGCTCGGGGGGGTATGTCCAAAATCCCCGCTGCAAAACGGCCGCGGCGCGCGCTGCAAGCGGGAATTTTGTGCGCCGTCGTTTGAATTTTTCGAAAAAAGAATTCTTAGTCCGGGGAGAATAATTCTCCGCGGTCGCAGTGGGATGTTGCGAGCTCACGGAACCCAGGCTAAACGGGAACCATCCTCAATTCTCGTATTCCGATGTCGAACACGTCCAGCCCGATCCCTATCAGTCAGCATGGCGGTCGACGCCCAGGTGCCGGCCGTCCCCGTAAGGGCGAGGTCCGGCTTCCGAAAAAACACGGCAGCTTGAAATCCACCGGCAGTCACAGCCGCGCGTACATCCTCGGAAGGTTGGCCCGAGATGCGGCCGCCGGGTGCCGGGACGCCGGGATACTGCTAGCCGGAGTGACCTCGCAGGTCATAAGTGCATATGCGGCAGGATGCGAAATGAACTACTGCCGGCGACCCGAGCCGACCGGCCGCGGCTCCGAGAACATGGCCAAGGCGCGGGATTGGGCGCTGCATCGATTGCTAAACCCGCGGCCCCCGAAGGTCATCGGCTGACAAAAAGAAGGCCCCCGTCACTGGCGCGCAGGGGCCAAAAAGGAAGAATTCACATGGCTTACGGCCACTCGGCCAACGAATCATCATACCGCAACTGCCGAGGACGCGCCAATGCCAACGCCGATCTCGCTCACCGATTCCGAACTTGAAGCCATCATGACCGCCTGCCGCCCCCTTGCACCGCATGCGAGAGATCGATTTCTCCGACAGGTCGCGGAGGCCATCTGCGCGCTGCCTGAGCGCGGCGATGGTTCGGTGGCGAGGGCGATTCGCAGCGTCTGGCGCGAGCACTTCGATGCGCCGGATCTGCGCGTCGGCGAGTCGCGATCGCGCGTGCACGCCTAGATCCGCGCCCTACGCCGCCGCTTGTGTCTTAAGGCCGCCATCCGCGACCAGAGCAATGCGATCGGTCGGACAAATGGGCGGCCCCGCCAGTGTGAGCCACTTCCGGGTGATCCGCACCGTGTAGCCGCAGGTCGAACACTCGCACTTGAGCATGCGGGTGCCCTGCTTCGGCGTGTCGGTGAGATAACCCGCCGGATAGGCCCCGACACGTTGCATCAACGCTTCCGCCCAGGCGGTGAATTCCGGCGACGCCGTCGTCGATCGCATCGGGCCGCGCAACCCGATTTTTAGTGCGCATTGTTTAAACGGCCTCTTGTGCCCGGCCGCGGTGCCGACGGTGGCGTGCACGAGCTCATGCGCCAGCACATCGAGGATGCGTCCGCCCTCGGTCAGCTCCGGAGAGACGAACAGCTCGGCGTGGCGATCGCTCGACGCCTCGGTCGCCCAGCATTCGCCGATCGCACCACAGCTCGCCGCCCGCTTCGGCCAGCCGATCGAGACCCGGATCTTCTGCGGCACGGTGTAGCCGGCGCCGATGAACCTGTTGCGCATCGCCTCGACGGCGCGTTCGAGCCATTGCTGGCGCTCGAGCGATGGTGTGATCGCCGTCACCTCGTCCTCACGCTGTTTAAACAACGCCTCTCGTCCACGCTTTGCCATGGCGCTCTCCATCGGTTGGGGGTTAGGGAACGGTGCCCGCTATATCTGCGGGCGGCGTGCTAGAGTGCCGGCCGGCCTTGCCGTTGGACTTCGAACTCGGATGGCAGGGCGACGGCCGGCTAGGACCCGACCTCCGGACGGTGTTCTAGTCGGCCACCTGCTGCGGCGGCTGACGCCGCCTCACCCTTGGCGGATTCCAAGCCCGCAACAATCGTCGCGGCCGCGAGCTATAGCGCCAGCGCGTCAGGGCGGAATTCACATAGCGCCGGACATCGGCCAACAGCTTGCGGTCGATAGCGCCACGATCCGCCTCCAGCGCCTCGAGGACGAAATACGCGCCTTGCTGGACCCCCCGGCGGTAGGCGAGCTCGGGATGCTCCTGATCGGTGCGCTCCACATCGCCGCCCCGCGTCCGCTCGAACTCGTCCCAGTCGATCCTCATGGGGTTCCTCCACGATGCGGCGCGCGCGGGCGGCGGGACGGCGGCCGCCTCATGTTGCAGTTTGTGGGGGTGGACAGGTTTGAACGCTGACGGACGTGCGCTCTCCGGGACATCGGGACAAAGGGACACACCTAAAGGTGTGTGTCCCTTGTCCCGTCCCGAAGACGGGTCCCGTTGTCCCGTATAGCGCCCTAGATCCGTGACCCCATTTGTACCGGGACATTTTTGAAAAACCGAAATGTCCCGCTTGTCCCGCTGGTCATTTTCGGGAGTGGAATTGCGCTCCGATCGAACGGCCGCGATCGGTCGGATTCCCGCATAGGTAACGGGACATGAGGGTCTACACGTCTACCCCCCTTTGTCCCGCTCATCCCGCACCCAGACGTATTCGCGCCAGAGCACGATCAGCCTTTCCTCTTCGAGGTCGAGGGTGGCGCGCAGGAGGGCCTTCTTTTTCGTGTCCTGCTTGTCTGATGGGTATTCGAGATAGAAGCGCTTCCGCCAAGTGTCGGAGAGGCAGACCTTGAAGCCGACGGGGAGGTTGGCCTCGGCCGGCGGGGTGACGCCCTCGGTGGTGATGAGCTTCTTGAGTAGCTCGAAGGCGAAGCGCTGAACTTTGGTCAGCTTCTTGCCGGCCGCCTCGGCCTCGGTTGGGACGACGACGCAGCTTGTCAGCGGGTCGCCGTCTTGGTCGACGCCGAGTTCGACCACCTCAAGCTTGCTGGCGATGACGGCACCGCTCGGCCCGTCTTTCATATGCTCAACCGTGGCGACGACGTTGCCGTCCTTGTTGCGCTCGACGGCGATCTGGACGTCGTCGGCGCCGGCGAGTGAGGTGTGTCCGCGCGGGCGGGTGCCGGCGATGCCGCAGTGATGAATTAGGAGCACGAAGCAGCCGAACGCGGTGCGGATGGTGTCGGCGGCGCGGATGAACTTGGCCATGTCTTCGCTGCTGTTCTCGTCGCCTTGAAGCGCGCGGTTGAGCGTATCGATGACGACTACGGCGGGTGGGGTGGTGAGCTGGCTGCGCAGCGCCGTGATCAGCGCCGCGGCGTCGGTGGTCAGGTCGATGGATTCGTCGATGAGGTAAAACGCGGCGTCTTTCGGTGGTTTGAAGCGTCGTCGCCACGCTTCGACGCGGCCAGCGAACCCGTAGCTTCCCTCGAGCGCGAGATAGATGACGCTGCCCTTGCGCACGTTGTGGCCGCGATATTCCCGGCCGCAGGCGACGTGCATGGCGAGGTCGTAGGTGAGGAAGGACTTCCCGCATTTCGGTGGTCCCCAAATGACGCCGAGCCCGACGCGGGGCAGGATGCCTTTGACGATGTAGTTGGCGATCGACGGCAAGGTGATGTTCTCCAGCGCTTTGAGGGTGAAGCGGCGCGGCTTCGGAGTTGCGGTTTTGGTTGCAGTTGAGGCTTGTGGCTGAGGAGTTTGAGGCTGAGGAGTTTGGGTTTGTGGTGGAGGAGTTTGAGGTTGAGGAGCTTGGGTTTGTGGCTGAGACTGCGGTTGGGACGCGGGTTGGGTGACGGGCTCGAGCTCGTCCTCGGGCACGAAGTTTGAGTTGCCGTCTGGCGTCGTCACCCGCGCGTAAACTCGGCCAGCCTTGTCGTGGTGTTTCTCGCCCGTCGGCGTACACGGAAAATCGAAATCTTTGGAGCGCCAGACGTGAGTTGGCGCGCCATTTTGGCTGCGTTGCCACGCGCGTCTCCATCCGGGCTCGGCCTGGTCAGCGAGATAGAAGATGGTGCCCGCGCCGATGTGGGTCGGTGGGGATTTGAAGTACGCCGACCATTTCTTTGCCGTCGCCCCAGCATCGTGCTTTGACGACTTCCGTGACCAGGCGTCGAACGCAGCAAAGCCCTCCGCAGATCCCCCGGTTGCGCGCCAGGTCGCCATGCCGATCGCATTCCAGCCGTCCCAGTCTTCGTTGTTGGGAATGACGTTGAGCGCGGCCGCGATGCGCCCGGTTTCGGCTTGCGGTTCGTCGCCCGTCTCGTGCGGATCGCCGCCGTTGGTGGCTTGCGTTGCGCTGTCGTTCTTGAGGGTGAATCCGAACTCCTCGACGAGGAGCTTGGTGGCGGCGTCGAGAAAGCGGACCATGTCCTCGCGTCGGACATAGGGGAGATCCTCGCGCTTGATGTCTGCGAGCTCGCTGCCGTGCCAGCGGTAGGGCTTGTGTGTGATCGGATGCTCGCCGTCGACGACGTATTGCTGCCCATCGCCGAGGACTTCGATTGCTGGCGGCTTCTCGCCTGGGGCTAGGCCATTCGGTGGGACAAATTCGCGCCTGAGCTTTGCGAACGGCTCGTCGGTGCGTAGTGGGATCAAGCGTTTTGGCGGCTCGCCGAAGCGGACGTGGACGTTGCCGTGTTCTTCGAAGAATTCGCGCGCCAGCGCTTCGATCGCGTCGGCGGCCTCGGGTATTTTGATATCGATGTCGAGGCCAGGTGTGTGCTTGGCTAGTGCGCCAGTGTTGTAGGCGAAGTGCCAGAGTTTCCGCCATAGTCGGATCTCGTCTTTGGTGCAGTCGTGTTTTTCCGTCCATTTTTCCATCGCGGGCACCTTACCCATGCACGGTAGCGGAGAGAATCCGTTGGTCCGCAGGCGTAGGCGCAGTGCCGTGATGTCTTTGGTCATGACGAATGTCCTGAGTGTTCGGCCATGATGAGGGTGATGATTTCGGCTTGGTGCGCTTCGATCGCGCGCTCGAATGAGCGCCGGAATTCCCACGGCATCTTGAGTGGGGCGACCATGATCACTTCGGTGCCGTCGGTGCCGATCCTGAGCCCGGCCGCAGCCGCTTCGCGCAGGATGAACTGCGCTTCCACCATTTTGGTCATGGCAGGAACTCGCGTGCGTTCGCGAACGATGGTGCCCGCGCGGATTCGGCGCGGGGGGAAAGCGATGATCACGTTGGTGAGTTTTGGAGCGGGCTAGCGATCGAGGTAGACGACGCGCGTCCAGCCGGTTCTTCTTTTTTTGCTGCTATCGAAGACGACCCAGTCGTCATCGGCCGTCGGCGGGATGGGGATGCATCTAAAGCCGTTTTCCATCTCAGGATCATCCGCCGAGCGCGGGATGACGGCGTCAGCGGTGTAGATGCGCTCGATGAAGGGATGTCGTGGTCGTGGCATGATTGCTATTCCGGGTCGATCTCGTCGACGCTAGCAACTTCAAGCCCGTAGCGTTCGGCGGCGAGGCGCAGGAGGGCGTAGAGCGCGTGCGCGTCGCTGCCGGGCTTGAGATACAGGCGCACGGAAAAGCCGCGCCAGGACGGATTGCCCTGTCGGCGTCGAACTCGGATTTTGGGGGTGGTGGGTTGCGCCCGAGACTTGCGAGGAGATTCAGACCGGGGCAGAAGGCGGGCGTCGCATTCGTCTACCCCTGGCCCGCGCGCTGGTCTCCCCGGCGCCGGGCCATCTCGTTTTCGGATCATCGCTACCTCATGATGTTGCGGCCTCCGCCTGCTGGCGCAGACGCTGTGGTTTGCGTTTGTGCGGTGTGCGGACCTTCGGCGGTTTTAGACTGTCGACGTATTCGTGCAGCGAGTCGACGCGGATCAATGTCCTACCATCCGACTTCACGGCCTTGATTTTCTTTGCACCGATCAGGTCGTAGATCGCCTGCACGCCGCGCCCAATCATGATTGCGGCATGCTTAACGGGAACTAGGATCGGCGGCGGTGGCACTTGGTTCAATGCTGATTCATGCATTTTTCAACCTCCTGCGTTCAGCCAGCGTTTGGGATGGAATGACGACCTCGCTCGGCACTGGCGCGGGCGAAGTGCAGAGCTTGCCCCAATCTTCTAGGAGCCGGCGCCGCTCCGGGATCAGTTGTGCGAAGTCGTAGGCTTCTCGGGTCTTGTCGCGGCGGCGAATGCCGACTGAGTCAATTAAGATTCTATGCACGTGGCCCATCGTCATTTCGATGGCGTCCGGATGATACTTCAATTGCTCATAGGCCCACGTGCAGAACGAACTGCGGAAGCCGTACACGGTAAAGCCGTCGCGATCGATCACTTGGTCGAAGACGTATTGCACAGCGGCCTCACCCATCGGCTTGCCGTTGAGCGCCCCTTTCCACGTTAGGGCACGCCCATGTGCGAAGACGAAGTCGCTGGGGAAGCCAACATCGCTTTTCTGGAATCTATCCTGGTCCTTGATAATCTCTACCGCTGGGCTGCTGAGCGGCACGATAAGCGGCTTGCCGGTCCTTCGCCCGATCTTGTGGCGTTCACAGGGGACAATCCAAAAGTGGCCTGCTGCCCTGATGTGTCCGTTGGTGATTTCGTAAATCCGCGCGCCGGTGGGATCGTAATCCTCCCAACGCATATGGCGGACTTGCTCTGGTCGTCCAACGGTGAGGATTTGGAACTGCAAGCAGCGTGATGCGACCGAGATTGGCCAGCGCTCGATTGCATCGCTTACTTGCGGCCGCCACGCGAAGAGATCGTTTGGCCAGATGAACCACGGTCGGTTGAAGTTTGAGTTCTCGGTGCTCGGGCTGCGATGGGCGCGGAGTTCGCCGCTGTGGATGGCGCGAATGAGGCAAGAGTGATCCATTCCGGTCATCTCGGCGGCTGGGGCAATCAGCAAGGCAGTGCCGCCGCCGGCTGGCGTTCTTAGCCCCTTCATGAAGGCGGGGATTTCCGCAGCAGATAGCCCGGCATGATGTTTCGCGGGTCTTATCTCGATTTCTTCCCAGATCAGGCCGACCGCGCCTTGCGCGAGAATGGATTCAGCCTGCCGTCAGGATACCAGCCTTTCCGCAGGCCGCGCTTGAACAGGGCGCGCCCGTGAGCTTCTACTGCTTTTGCCATTGCTGGTTTGGCCTCTGCGATCGGCTCAATGATTTTTGCGGCATTGATTGGCTCAACGGTGTCCATCGGCCAGTCGCCGATCGCAGGAAGAATGAAGCGTTGCATGACCGAATTCGCCTGCGTAGCATATTGCCTTGAACCGCTCTCGTTCCGCTCCTTTTTCTGCAAGAGTTTGACGTAATCGGCAGCGGCTTCAGCCACCGTCACGCGCTTGGCTTGATCGCGCTGTTTTTGCTGAGCGTCGTCCTTGCGCTTTTGTTTTGGATCAGTCCCTTGATCAGCCAGTTGGCGGGAGACGCGCGCGCGCTCACGGGCGTCGTCCAGTGTGTAATCTTGGGTCGAACCGAGACCCATCTCACCATAGGGGGCTTTATCCTTGCCGGGTTGCTTGCGTCGATAGCGCAGTACCCAAGACTTTGCGCCACTCGGTTTTACGACGAGATAGAGTCCGCCGCCGTCGTGGTATTTGCCCGGCGTGTTTTGCTTGTCGACATAGTTTTGACCACCGAGATTGTCGAAGCGATGGATTGCCATTGGCGTGCCCTGTTTTCCCGTTCCACACGTTCCACATTTTGCTCGAGGGCCAGTTCTACATTTTGTTCCACAGATTTGGCCCCGAACGTGCCCGATGGTGCCAGAAACGGACCAGGCTCGTCTAGCGGAAACGGCGATGCCACGCGGATTTCTCGAAAGTGCCGGAAAACGACGGGCATGTGCCTATCGAAAAAAGTGACTCCACCACACTGGTCTTAACGCCGATATTGCTTGGGTTTCTTGCAATTTCACTTAGACGAAACGGGGCAAATTCCACATTCTGTTCCACAAAGACGGCAAAAGCCCGCATTCCATGGGCATTTTATCACCCCGTTGTCTTTGTGGTTCAACATGGACAAGTGTTCGGGAAATGCGTATTTTATGAGCGCCCCAGCCCGCCGTTGCGCGACGGGCCAGGGCTTGGACCACCAACGCGATAGGAGCGCGTCAATGACCCAGCATCCAACCTAACACCCTGGAACAGAGGCCGCCCATGGGCGAGCCACCGAACGAGCCTGCGCGCCGGCGTGCGCCCAGCAACTTTCGTCAAAGGGACGTTGCTCGGGCCATCAAGGCCGCCAAGGCCAGCGGTCTCGATATCACGAGGGTCGAGGTCGATCCGAGGACGGCAAAGATCTGCCTGATCATCAGAAACGACGACGCCAGCGAGACCAAGGTCAATCCCTTCGACAGCGCGCCGGTCACAGATCCGGTTGCGCGAACACGAAAGACCAGGGTGCCATGAAAATCGAAGTTACGATGAAGTACGTCCAGAGCTGGGAGGACCATCTTGGCCGGCGGCGATATCGGTTTCGGCGGGCGGGATATCCGCGCGTCGAGCTGCCCGTCGATAGCGATCCGGCCTCGCCGGAATTCCAAGCCGCCTATCACGCCGCCATGAAGGGCGAGAAGACGAACGCGGCGGTGGTCGCGGTTGTCGCCGGCGGCGGCTCCGGGTCGGTTCGGGACGCCATCACACAGTATCTCGACTCAACCACGTTTCACGACGCCTACGCCGACAGCACCAAATCCCGGCAGCGCTCACTGCTTAACAGCATCAGCCGACTGGTAGGCAACCTTCCGCTTGCCCAGATGGATCGGAATTGGATCGGTCGCTGGTTGGAAACCTCCTCGACCAGAGGCGCGCAGAAGAACCGGCTGATCTCTATCAAGCCGCTCTTCAAGTGGGCCCTCATCATGCGTCTGATTACGGTCGATCCGACTGCGTCCATCAGGGTGAAGGCAAAGGAGTCCGCTGGGCACCACACTTGGACTGACGATGAGGTCGAGCAGTACCGGGTGCGTCATCCGCTCGGGACCATGGCCCGGCTCGCGCTCGAGCTCATGCTCAATCTCGCCAGCCGGCGGGGAGACGCCATCGTGCTCGGACGCCAGCACCTGAAGGAAGGATGGCTGGTCTATACCCAGGAGAAAAACCGGAAACGCAAGCCGGCGAAGGTCGAGACCCCGATTGCGCCGACACTCTTGGCCGCCATCGAGGCGTGCTCGAGTACGCCCGAGTCGTTGACCTTCCTGACCAACGAATGGGGGCGGCCGTTCGCCAAGCAAAGCTTCGGCCGGTGGTTCCGGCAGTGCTGCGACGAAGCTGGACTGCCAAAGTCATGCGTCCCTCACGGCTTGAGGAAGGCCGGTTGCAGGATCATGGCCGAGAGCAACTGCACCCCGCACGAGATTGCGGCGGTGTCTGGCCATCGGACGCTCAAGGAAGTCGAGCGGTACACCGCTGCGGCTGACCGGAAGCGGCTGGCCGAACGCGCTCAGGCGAAGGTCGCCAACGCGGGCACCATCGTGTCGCTGCGGGGGGTCTCAGCATGAAACGCCGCCGCACCACCGAAGAGAAGCGCAAGCTCGACGAGGAGGTCGAGGCCATAAAGCGGGACATCGCCGAATCGATGCTAACGCTGCTACGCGACGGCCGCCTCGAACGTATCCTCGAAGAGCAGGTCGGACGCGCCAAGCCGAGTAAGAAGCACTGAACCGTGGGAGCGGGCAGCGACAACGAGGAGAGTAGGCAAAAAGTGTCCCCACTCGATCCGTGGGGACACCTCACCGCAATGACATCAACACGTTAGGACACAAGTGATGAATGTTCTGAATCGGGCTGAGCGGGATCTCTCAGAGAATCTTATTTCTGAGGGTGTGTTTTCCGTCGGGTCACGTCGCGGAGTTGGTAGGAATTGTAGGTGGCGTAGTCTCCGGGGTGATCAACCTCGAATCATCCGGCGCTTGAGCGTCGGATAGGAGACCATGCCA
>Ga0306926_10007454_pt1 | contig 11857 bp, 9 predicted proteins | sample flu12Cox44000178_FD_203759 | JGI IMG/M metagenome (GOLD analysis project Ga0306926, IMG submission 203759) | Lab enrichment of tropical soil microbial communities from Luquillo Experimental Forest, Puerto Rico - flux8day.12C.oxic.44.000.178 (v2)... | ecosystem: Environmental > Terrestrial > Soil...
TCACCGAGACGGCGAAGAGCAGCGCCAGCAAGATGCGCGGCCAGCTGGACCGGCTACCCGGCCGGCACGCCGCGAACGGCGAGCCCGCCACCGTGAACGGCACCCGCCCGGTCGGCTGAAGACGCGGCCGGGCCAACCGGAATAAGGACCCCGTGGACCCGGGTCTCATGGCATCCCAGCCCCGTGAGGCCCGGGTTTTCCGTTTAGTCGAGGTACTCGCGCAGCATCTGGGCGCGGCTGGGGTGGCGGAGCTTGGCCAGGGTCTTCGACTCGATCTGCCGGATCCGCTCCCTGGTCACGCCGAACTCCCGGCCGACTTCCTCCAGCGTCCGCGGGTGGCCGTCGGTGAGGCCGAACCTCAGCTGGATGATCCGCTGCTCCCGCTCGGCCAGCTGGCACAGGACCCGCTCGAGCTGGTCCTGCAACATGATGAACGCCGCGGCCTCGATGGGCACCACGGCGTCCGCGTCTTCGATGAAGTCCCCGAGGTCGGATTCTTCCTCGCCGATCGGGGATTGCAGGGATACCGGCTCCTGGGCGATCCGCTGGATCTCCGCGACCCGCTCCGGCTCCAGCCCCATCTCCGCGGCGATCTCGTCCGTGCTGGCTTCCCGGCCGAGTTCCTGGTGCAGCTGGCGCTGCACCCGGGCCAGCTTGTTGATCGTCTCGACCATGTGCACCGGCACCCGGATGGTCCGCGCCTGGTCGGCGATGGCCCGGGTGATGGCCTGCCGGATCCACCAGGTCGCGTACGTGGAGAACTTGTAGCCGCGGGTGTAGTCGAACTTCTCCACCGCGCGGATCAGCCCGAGGTTCCCCTCCTGGATGAGGTCGAGGAAGACCAGGCCGCGGCCGATGTAACGCTTGGCGATCGACACCACCAGCCGCAGGTTCGCCTCGATCAGCCGCTGCTTGGCCCGGACCCCCTCGCCGGCCAGCAGCTCCAGGTCGCCGTGAATGGCGCCGAGCGGGGGGAAACCGCCGCCGAGCTTCTCCTCGGCGAACAGGCCCGCCTCGATCGACTTGGCCAGCTCGACCTCGTCCTCGGCGGTCAGCAGCGGCACCCGGCCGATCTCCCGCAGGTAGATCCGGACCAGGTCGCTGGTCGCGGCCCGTCTGCCCGCCTCGGCGGCGCCCCGTTCGGCCTGACGGATGTCGGCTTCGGTGTCGTCTTCGGTCGGCACGTCGAGCACATCGACGCCCTCGTCGGCGAGCGTGCGCACCGCCGCGTCGATGGCTTCCGGCGGAAGGTCGGCTCGGTCGAGCGCGACCATGACGTCGGCCATGGTCAGGGAACCGCGCTCCCGTCCTAGCGCCACGAGATCCGTCAGCTGTTCTGCTGGTGATGGTCCGTTCGTTAGTACGGTGAGGGTCACGGCAACAGTCTGCGTCACGAACCCGTGGTTACGGGGGACCCAATTTTGTCACTCCCCGGCTACACAAGCGCAGCCGCGGATGAGGTTTCAGGCGCCCGCGGCCCGCTCTAGCAGCGCTTTCCTGCGTTTCTCCAGCCCCACCAGATCCCCGAACATTCTGTTGTAACCGGCCTGCTCGTCCACCGGGTTCATGCGCTGCAGCCGGGCCTTGACCGAGGTGATCTCCCGGCTGACCGCGAGCTCGCCCACCTTGGCCAGCAGGACGTCGGCGTACTTCGCGTCCGGCTCGCCGTGGTGGCGAAGCGGTTCGACGGCAAGCTGCGTGATGAACGCCTGCGCCCGGTCATTGGGTGCCGCATCGCGCAGGCGGGCGACCCATTCCCGGGCGCTGCCGCCGCCGGAGGTCGTGCCGCCGCACCCCGCGATCAGCGTGAACACCGAGCCGTGCACGGGCACCGTGAAGGCGTCCGCGCCGAGCGTGTCGAACTCGGGCCCGCAGAGGGCGGGCCGCTGAACCGCGAGCTTGAGCGCCTCGCGCTCCACCCAGACGGCCGGATCCCCCAGGTCGTAGGGCTGGCTGGACCCGTCTGCCGGGTCCCCCAGTCGGTCGCCATTGGCACCGAACGAGCCGGGTTGCCCGCCCCGGTTCTGCTGCCTGCGGTCCTGGCCGGGCCGGCGGCGCGGGGAGCCGGTGTCTCCCGCGTGCGCCCGGACCCTGGCCAGCACGAACCGCTCGTCCATCAGGCCGAGCCAGCGGTCCAGGTTGATCGCGTACCTGGTCCGCAGCCCCTGGTCCTTGATCCTGGCCACGATCGGGGCGGCCTCGTCCAGCGCCGCAAGCTGGCCTTCCGTGGTGTTCAGGTCGTGGTGGCCGAGCGCGCCCTTGATGGCGAACTCGAACAGCGGGACCCGCCGGGCGACCAGGTCGCGCACGGCGGCGTCGCCGTGCGTCAGCCGCACGTCGCACGGGTCCAGGCCGTCGGGCTGCACGGTCACGAAGGTCTGGGTGACGAACTTCTCCTCCATGCCGAACGCGCGCAGCGCCGCGCGCTGGCCGGCCGCGTCGCCGTCGAAGGTGAAGATCACCTCGCCGGCCGACCCCTCGGTGTCCATGATCAGCCGGCGCAGCACCTTGATGTGGTCCTCGCCGAACGAGGTGCCGCAGGTGGCCACCGCGGTCGGCACCCCGGCCAGGTGGCAGGCCATCACGTCGGTGTAGCCCTCGACGATGACCGCCTGCCTGCGCTGCGCGATCTCGCGCTTGGCCAGGTCCGCCCCGTACAGCACGGTGCTCTTGCGGAACAGTGAGGTCTCGGGCGTGTTCAGGTACTTGGGCCCGTCGTCCTCGGGGTCGAGCTTGCGGGCGCCGAACGCGATGACGTCGCCGGACAGGTCGCGGATCGGCCACATCAGCCGCCCGCGGAACCGGTCCCTCGGGCCGCGGTTGCCCTCCCGGGCCAGGCCGGCCGTGATCAGCTCGCCGTCGGTGAAGCCCCGGCCGCGCAGGTGCCTGGTCAGGTCCTCCCAGGCCTTCGGCGAGTAGCCCACGCCGAACCGCTGGATGTCGGCGAGCCCGAAGCCGCGTTCGGCCAGGAAGGCGCGGGCCGGCGCGGCGTCGGAACCGCCCAGTCGTTCGGCATAAAATTCGGCGGCGGCCCGGTGCGCGTCGATCAGCCTGCGCCGCTGGCTCTGTTCCTGGCCCGGGACGTAACCACCCTGCTCGTAGCGGAGCTCGACACCCGCCCGCGCGGCCAGCCTTTCGACCGCCTCGACGAAGCTGAGCCCGTCGATCTTCTGCACGAACTTGATCGCGTCGCCGCCTTCGGCGCAGGAAAAGCAGTAGAAAAGTCCTCGGGCTGGGGTGACGTTGAACGAGGGGGTTTTCTCGTCGTGGAATGGGCACAGTCCCTTGAGTGACCCGCCGCCCGCGTTCCTCAGCTGCAGGTACTCGCCGACCACCTCGTCGATGGGGGACCGCTCGCGAACCGCCGCGATGTCCTCGTCGCGAATCCGCCCAGCCACTGTCCACCTCCGCTCACCACACCCTGACGCCGCTCCCGGGATTCTAGTCCCGGGCACCGACATTCGAGGCGGACATGGACCCTTCAGCGTCCTAGCCTGGGCTCGTGGACCTGCTCGTGCTGTGGGACGTGGATTACACGCTGGTGAGCGCCGACGGCCTGGGCACGCGGCTGTACGAGGTGGTGTTCCGGGAGATGTTCGGCCGCGAGCTGACCGCCGTCGCGCCCAAGGCCGGGCGGACCGACCGGGCCATCGTCGGCGACACGCTGGCGCTGGCCGGGGTATCGCGGTCTCGCGTCGACGGGTTCCTGGCCGCGCTGGAGCGGGTCGCCGCGGACGGCGCCGTCCCCGGGCCGGTCCGGCCTCTGCCGGGCGCGGCCGGGGCTATCACGGCCCTGGCCGCCGCCGGGGTGCGTCAGTCGGTGCTCACCGGCAACGTCAGGCCGCTGGCGGAGGAGAAGCTCCGCCGGGCCGGACTGGGCGGGCACCTCGACCTCGACGCCGGCGCGTACGGGGACGTGCACGAGGTCCGGGCCGAGCTGGTGGCGGCGGCCCGCCGCGCGGCCCGCCGGGTCTACCGCGCGGACTTTCCCGGGCCGGCCACCGTCCTGATCGGTGATACGCCGCTGGACGTGGAGGCCGCGCTGGTCACCGGGGCCCGCGCGGTGGCCGTCGCGACCGGCGGCTATCCCGCGGCCGACCTGACCGCGGCGGGCGCGCACGTGGTCCTGCCCGACCTGACCGACACCGCCCGGGTGGTCGCCGCCGTCACCGGTGTTTTACCTGTCCCGGCCGGGAGGGGGCAGCAGGCCGCGCTCGATCGCGGTGGTCACCGCCGCGGTGCGGCCGGACACGCCCAGCTTGCCGAACGCGCGCAGCAGGTGCGTCTTCACGGTGGCCTCGCTGATGTAGAGCGCGCGGCCGATCTCGGCGTTGGTGCGCCCCCACGCGACCAGGGCCAGCACCTCGGTCTCCCGGGCCGACAGCGATTCGCGCGGCGGCCTGCGCACGTGCGTCACCAGTCGTCCGGCGACCGAGGGGGCGAGCACGGTCTCGCCGCGGGCGGCCGCCCGCACCGCGTCGGCCAGCTCGGCGGGGGTGGCGTCCTTGAGCAGGTACCCGGTCGCGCCCGCCTCGACCGCGCGCAGGATGTCGGCGTCGGTCTCGTAGGTGGTCAGGATCAGTATGCGCGCGCCGGGGCTGGACGCGATGATCTGCGCGGTCGCCGCCACGCCGTCGCCGCCGGGCATCCGCAGGTCCATCAGGATGACGTCGTACGCGCCGGCCCGGGCCTGCGCCACCGCCTCGGGGCCGGAGGCCGCCTCGCCGGCCACCTCGATGCCGGGCTCGGCGGCCAGCATCCCGCGCAGCCCGGCCCTGACCACCGGATGGTCGTCGGCCAGCAGCACGCGGATCATCCGGGCACCTCCGCGCTGACCTCGGTGCCGGCCCCGGGGGCCGAGGTCAGCTTGATCGTGCCGCCGGCCTGGCGCACCCTTTCGAGCATGCCCTTCAGGCCGTAGCCGCCGTTGGCCGCGTGGGGGTCGAAGCCACGGCCGTCGTCTGTGACGGTCAGCCGCACGGTGGCGTCGGCGTAGCGGAGCCGGACCGAGACCTGTCGTGCGGCGGCGTGCTTGCGCACGTTGGCCAGCGCCTCCTGACAGACCCTGAGCAGCACGACCTCGGTGCCGGTGGGCAGCCGGCGCGCGGTCCCCGTCACCTCCGTGTGCGCCTGGATGCCGGCCTGCGCGCCGGTCGTGCCGGTGACCCGGTGCACGGTGTCGCCAAGGCTGCCCGCCTGCAGCGTGGCCGGGGTGAGCGCGGTGACCAGGGTCCTGGCCTCGGCCAGGTTCTCGCGCGCGGTGACCAGCGCCAGGTCGAGGTGGCGGCGGGCACCGCTCTCCCCCGGTCCGAGGCTGGCCTCGGCGGCCTGGAGCAGGGTGACGATGCTGGTGAACCCCTGGGCCAGCGTGTCGTGGATCTCGCCGGCCAGCCGATGCCGCTCGGCCAGCACGCCGGCCTGGTGGTGCGCCGCGGCGAGTTCGGCCCGGGTGGACTCCAGCTGCTCGATGAGCGCGGCCCGCTCGAGGCTCTGCTCGATCACCCGCGCCATCCAGCGGCAGTATACGTACGCGAACGCGATCGCGAAGGCCAGGATGCCGAGCGCGATCAGCGCGCCGGGCAGCCCGGGATCGCGCCACACGTCCAGCGCCGCGCCGATCACGTTGATGACCACCACGAACACCATGGCGCGGCGCATGGTCGTCAGGTGGAAGCACAGCGGGAGCAGCCCGAAGGCGAGGAACCAGGCGCTGGCGACCTGGCTCTGCGCGACGGCGAACAGGACGACGAGCACGGCCAGGTAGATGGTTCCCCTCGATTCGGCTCCCCCGCCCTGCTTCATCAGCGGGCGGCCGAGGACGAGGTACCACGGCACCATGGCGGCCAGGGCGGCGGTGGCGATGACCCGCCTCGCGGGGTCCAGCGGACCCGCCTGCACGACGGCCAGGCAGGCGACGAAGACCACCGCGTAGTAGACGTCCCACCGCGGCTCGGCCGCGATCGAGCCTGATGGCCGCGGCGCGGTCAGCCGCGGGACTGCCAGCGGAACGTCTTCGCGCACAGCACCAATCCTGCCGCTATCCAGGCTACCAGGACCAGCGCGGTGAGCCCGTGCTCCCAGCTGCCGGCCGGCTCGAGCGCGGCCGCGTGCTCCGGCAGGAACACCGAGCGCATCCCCTGGGCCATCCACTTCAGCGGGAAGAGCGACGCCACCGCCCGCATCCAGTCGGGCACGCGGGTGAACGGAACGTACACCCCGGAGATGAACTGGAGCACGGTGAACGGGAGCGTGATCACGGGCATGGCGCTCGCCGCCGACCGCGGCACGCTGCTGGCCGCGATGCCGAGCAGCGAGCAGGCGGCGGTGCCGAGGACGAACACCCAGGCGAACGTCCACCACCGGCCGGGTTCGGTGGGCAGGCGCAGGTGGTAGAAGAGCATGCCCACCGCCATCAGCAGCACCGTCTCCGCGACCGTGCACACCACGACCTGGACCACCTTGCCGGTGAAGTACGCCGGCCGCGGCATCGGCGTTCCGGACAGCCGCTTGAGCATGCCGTTCTCGCGCTCGGTCGCGATGGCGATGGCCAGGTACTGGAAGCTCGTGGACGTGATGCCGCCGGCGATCATGCCCGCGGTGAACAGCTGGCCCACGGTGACGCCCTGGGCGGCCGCCTGGCTGCCGAAGATCGACCCGAGCAGGACGAGCAGGATCGACGGCAGCCCGAAGATGAACGCGACCGCCATCTTGTCCCGGAAGAACATCTTGACCTCGATGCCGCCGCGGGCCGCGCCGAGCCGCCACACGCCGGGCAGGTTCTTGGCTGCTCTTGGCGCGGTGGCGCCGGCCAGCTTGATGCTTTCCGTCACGGCTGCTCCTCGTTTCCGGCGGCCTCTCCGGCGACACTGATCAGGTCCAGGTAGGTCTCCTCGAGCGTCGGCCTGGTCACGGTCAGACCCGGGATCTCGCCGTTGAGCTCCCGGGCCAGCTCCGTGATCGTCTCGGTCGGCGTGCTGGTCTCGACGGTTCGGCGCTCTCTCCCGGGCGGGTCCCAGCTGACCCGGGCGGCGGCCTTGGCCCGGCCGCCCAGGGTTCCCGGTTCGCCCTCGGCGACGATGCGGCCGGCCGCGATGACCGCGATCCGGTCCGCCAGCGCCTCGGCCTCGTCCAGGTAGTGCGTGGTCAGCACGATCGTGGTGCCGTCTGCGCGCAGCGTCTTGATCAGCTCCCAGAACTGGCGGCGGGCCTCCGGGTCGAAGCCGGTGGTCGGCTCGTCGAGAAAGAGCAGCTCGGGGCGTCCGACGATGCCCAGCGCGACGTCGAGCCTGCGGGTCTGGCCGCCGGACAGCCTGCTGATCCGCGACCGCGCCTTGCCGGTCAGCCCGACCATTTCGATCGCCTCTTCTGGCCGGCGCGGCCGCGGGTAGAACGCGGCGAACTGCCTGACCATCTCGAGCACGGTGAGTTCCGGCCCGGCACTGGCCAGCTGGAGGACGATGCCGATCCTGGCCCGCCACGCCCGATCGGCCCGGGCCGGGTCCCGGCCGAGCACATCAATGGTGCCGTGGTCTCGCTGTCGGAAGCCTTCGAGGATCTCCACCGTGGTGGTCTTGCCCGCGCCGTTCGGCCCGAGCAGGGCGAAGACCTCGCCGCGGGCTATCCCGAGGTCGATGCCGCGGACCGCCGTGACGTCCTGATAGCTCTTGCGCAGGTCCGTGACCATGACGGCGACGCCGTTGTCCATGTGCTCAAGTCTGTGCCGTGGTGACCGGCGGCGCATCAGCCGGGCAGTTACGCCCGTTGTCATCCGTTCGGTGGACAGCTACCCGGGGTCCACCGGGCAGCCGGGCGAGCACCTGCGCGGCCGGCCCTGCCAGCCGTGCCGGCGCAGCACCCTGGCCACCTCCGCCGCGGTCGCGCACGGTTCCCACCTGACCTGCGCCCAGCCGTACCGCAGCGTCTGCTGGCCGGCCGCTGCCGCGGCGTTGTCCCTGCTCTTGTCCTTCCCCCGGTTTTCCGCCGGGTGTGCGAGCCGCCCGTCGAGCTCCATCACCACGCCGTAGGGTTCGTACACGCGGTCCCGCCGTCCGCGGCGGCCGCCCGGCGTGGTGAACGCCACCTGCCGGGCCGGCTCGGGCAGCCCGTGCGCCCGCTCGACGTCCCTGTGGTAGCGGAACTCCAGCACCGAATGGTCCCCGCCCGCCGCGGCCACGATGAGCTCCCGCAGATCCGCCCGCCACCGCAGCCGCTGACGCGCCTTCATGGCCGCGCACAGCATGGTCTCGTCGGTAAGCTCCCGCGCGATCGCCCGTGTAACCCAGCCGCACACGTCATCGAAGGTCTTCGCGGTCTGGATGAGATCGAGCACGGTTTCCTCGATCGTAGTTCGCGGCGGGTATACGCGTGCCTGCACCGCCTGATCAGCACGTCTGGAACGGTGAATGCTGATTCCCGGCGCAGCCACCACCCGCCGCTGGTGCGGAACCGTCACATGGATCGGGTCGGCCTGCGTATCGGAAAGCCGGTACAGTTCGGCCGCCGCTTCGTGGCTGAGTGCGGCGGCCGGGCCGGCGGAAAGCACAGCCGCCCACAGTTCTGCCCGGCGGCTGAGCTCGCCGGTGAACGTGGCGTAGACACCGGGGTGAATCTGCCGCCATCGGCCGCTCCTGATCCGGAACTTGACCATGTCCTCGGAGAGGCCGGCTCGGCAGGCCTGGACGCGAGAGACGACGCCCGACTGCCGTCGGGCCAGGTAGCGGAGGGTGGGAGGAAGCTCACTTTCCATGACCGAAGTCTGATCGCGGGCACCGACATTCACGCCGCCCTCGCTATCAACGGGGAAGATTTCGGCTATGGGGAAGATCCAGTGCACGATAGGCCCCCGGAACTTCCCCAAAGCCCGGATCTTCCCCGTACGGCGGACTCGCGATAGCACTGTGCGATCAGAAATGACGCATTGCTACTAAGGTGGGCCTCGGTGCTTCATGCGGGGTGGCGCCGGGGTGGGGTTAGAGGTCGGTCAGGGGGATGTCGGGGTTGGTGAGGCGGGCGGGGTCTACCGGGCGGGCGGAGCGGATCACCGCCTGGATGTCGTCGTTGACGTCCCAGACGTTGACGTTCATGCCGGCGACCACGATGCCGCCGGAGAGCCAGAACGCGATGAACTCCAAGCCCGTCGACGGGTCTGGGTCGCCGCGGTAGAGGACCTGGTCGTAGGTGCCCGGGGAGGGCAGGCCCGCGCACTCCATGCCGAGGTCGTACTGGTCGCTGTAGAAGTAGGGCACCGGGTCGTAGCTGACGGACTGGCCGAGCATGGACCGGGCGGCGGCCGGGCCGCCGTTCAGGGCGTTGGCCCAGTGCTCGACGCGGACCCGGCGGCCGAGCAGGGGGTGAAAGGAGTTCGCGATGTCGCCGGCGGCGAAGATGTTCGGGTCCGAGGTGCGCAGGGCATCGTCGGTCAGCACGCCATTGCCGATCTCCAGGCCCGCCCGGGCGGCCAGGCCGTCGTTGGGGGCCGCGCCGATGCCGACGACCAGGATGTCGGCGGGGACTTCGGCGCCGCCGGACGTGATGACCATGCCGGGGCGGAACTCGACCGCCTTCTCGCCGAACCGGAACTCCACGCCGTGCGCCCGGTGCAGGTCAGCGAACACGGCGCCGAGCTCGGGGCCGAGCTGGTCGTGCAGCGCGCCGGGCTGCGGCTCGAGCACGGTGACCGCGCACTCGGCGGTGCGGGCCGCCGCGGCGGTCTCCAGGCCGATCCAGCCGGCCCCGGCCACCACGACCCGGGTGCCCGGCTGGAACGCCGAACGCAGCCGGTCGGAGTCGGCGATCGTCCGCAGGTAGAGCACTTCCTCCCGGTCGGAACCGGGGAAGCTTGAGGGGTCAAGCCGGCGCGGCGAGGCGCCGGTGGCGAGCAGCAGCCGATCGTAGGGCAGCTCGCTGTCGCCCCCGGCTCCGGAGAGGGCCAGGGTGGCCGTACCACGGTCGATCGCGGTGACGGTGGTGCCCTCGCGCAGGTCGATGCCGTGCTCGGCGTACCAGCCCTGTTCGTGCACGAAGACGGAGTCACGCGGGTCGTTGCCGAGCAGGTAGCCCTTGGACAGGGGCGGGCGCTCGTACGGGCGCTCGGGCTCGGAGCCGAGCAGCACGATCTCGCCGTCGAATCCCTCGTCCCGCAGCGTCTCGGCGGCCTTGGCCCCGGCCAGGCTGGCGCCGGCGATCACAAAAGAAGGCATGCGTCAAAGGCTACGACGAGCCGGGGGCGCATGGGCCGAAGGCTAGGACACGCCGGGTGCGCAGAGGCGGTGATGCCAGGCGATGGCCGATGTGTCGGTGAGCGAGGCCACCTGGTCGACGACGACGCGGCGGTACGCGGCGTCGGTCCCGGCCGCGTCCCAGGACGGGCGCAGCAGCGGGTCGAGGGTCTGCGGGGCACCGCGCTCGATGGCGTGGGCCAGTTCGGTCAGCAGCTCGCGCTCCCGGGCCTGGGCCGCGACGACCCCGGCCCGGGTCATCACGTAGTGCGCGGTGATGGCCTTGAGCAACGCACACTCGAGGCGCTGCTGGCGAGGGACCACGAGATCCGCGGAATAGCGGGTGAAGGAATGGCCTATGGGGCTGGTGTGACTAAAGGGACTGGTGAGGTCAGGGTGGCGGGTGACGGGGGCGCGGGTGGCGGGGCCGCGGGCGGCGGGGCGGGCGGCGGGGGTGGGGCCGCGGGCGGCGGGGCGGGCGGCGGGGGTGGGGCCGCGGGCGGCGGTTAGGGTGGCTTGCTGGGCGGCAACGCAGAAGCGGCCGATGAGCTCGCTGGTCAGGTTCTTCAGGGCGGCCACGGTGGCGGGGCCGCCGTCGTAGGAGGGGGGCCAGATGTCCAGGGCGAGCAGCGCCTCGAGGATCTCGGTGAGCTCGGCCTCGGCTACGCCATCGTCGCAGTAGGTGAGGGCGGTGCGGGAAACCTCGGCCCGTTCGGTGGGAGATTTAAGGTTCTTGAACGTGATGAGGCCGGCGTGGAAGCCGTCCTCCATGTCGTGGACCGAGTAGGCCACGTCGTCGGCCCAGTCCATGACCTGGGCCTCCAGGCACGGCCGCCGGCCCGGCGCGCCCGCCCTGATCCAGCGGAAGACCTCGGCGTCCTCGGCGTAGACGCCGAACTTGGTGCCGGGCTCCCCCATCCAGGGGTACTTGAGGGTGGCGTCCAGGGTGGCCCGGGTCAGGTTCAGGCCGGCCCCCTCGACCTTCGGCTCGAGCCTGGTCAGCAGGCGCAGGGTCTGCGCGTTGCCCTCGAAGCCGCCGAACGGGGCGGCCAGTTCGTTGAGGGCGGTCTCGCCGTTGTGGCCGAACGGGCTGTGGCCGATGTCGTGGGCCAGGCAGGCGGCGTCCACCAGGTCCGGGTCGCAGCCGATCTCCTGGCCGAGCTCGCGCCCGATCTGGGCGCATTCCAGCGAGTGAGTGAGCCGGGTCCGCGGGAAGTCGGCCGACGCCGCCCTGACCACCTGGGTCTTGGCCGCCAGGCGGCGAAGGGCGGCGCTGTGCAGCACGCGGGCCCGGTCCCGCTCGAAATCGCTGCGCCCGGCCCGCTTGGGTGGTTCGGCCACCCAGCGGGCCGTGGCGCTTTCGTCGTAACCGGGCACGTACCCCTTTTTACCTGCTGTCGGAACCACCCGCAGCCAGGGCCGCGCGGCCCGCCTCCAGGCGGGCGATCGGAACGCGGAACGGCGAGCAGGACACGTAGTCCAGGCCCACCTCGTGGAAGAAGTGCACCGACTCGGGGTCGCCGCCGTGCTCGCCGCAGACGCCGAGGTGGAGGTCCGGCCGGGCGGCCCGGCCTTCCCTGACCGCGATGTCGACCAGGCGGCCGACGCCGTCGCGGTCGATCGTCTCGAACGGCGAGACG
>Ga0306926_10007457_pt1 | contig 11852 bp, 11 predicted proteins | sample flu12Cox44000178_FD_203759 | JGI IMG/M metagenome (GOLD analysis project Ga0306926, IMG submission 203759) | Lab enrichment of tropical soil microbial communities from Luquillo Experimental Forest, Puerto Rico - flux8day.12C.oxic.44.000.178 (v2)... | ecosystem: Environmental > Terrestrial >...
CGCCAGTGAGGATCGAGAGCGTAATCTCTTGCACTCTGAAGCGGGTCCACGTCGCGATCAGACCGGCAGCAATCTGATGGGGCAGGGGATCGGACCGGGTGGCTCGGGTCGCTTGTACGTAGAATTCCTGCAGCACCTGTACCGACAATGCGCCGTCGTCCCGTTCCAGCAAATCGATGGCCCGATCCCGCTTTGAGGCTTCCGCGGGATCGCGGCTGATCGAATAGAGTAGGACATTGGTGTCGAGGAAATGCGACGGGGTCACAGGCCGCGGCGGTGGAGATCATCGCGCGACAGCCGATCGGAGGCCCGGAACACGGCGATTTGCTCGCGCAGAGCGCGCTCCTCGCGCTTCAATCGTTCGGTCTCGGTTTCGCCGGAACCGAGCTTATGCAGAAACTGCTTCACGAGCGCGGATACCGACGTGTCCCGTCGGGCGGCGATCATACGGGCCCGGCGATAGGTTTCATCGTCGAGTGATACTGTGATGTTTTTCATATTTTCACAGTACCGCACAGCACAGATCAGGTCAAGAGCCGCCGCTCCATTCTTGCTACAGTAGCTGGCGCACGGAGAAAGATATGTATCAGGCGATGACCTTGGCCCGCCTCAATTCCTCCAGGGTCGTACGGTCGTAGCCGAGGAGGCGGGAGAGGACCTCGTCGGTGTGCTGGCCCGGGGTCGGCACCGGTCCGATGCGGCCGGGGGTCTTCGACATCTTGATTGTGGCGCCGGGGAGGTACATTTCGCCGGCGACCGGGTCCTCCATCTTGACGAGCATCTCGCGTTCCCAGAGATGCGGGTCCTGTGCTACTTGCGGGATGGTCTTGACCGGCGCCACCGGGATGTCGGCCTTGACGAGCGCGGTCACAATCTCGTCGACGGTGTGCTCGAGGCACCAAGCCTCGACCTTTTGGCGCGGCGAGTCGCTGAGCCCCATGCGGCCGGTGAACGCGCCGGTGTTGGCGACGGCGTTCGGGTCGCCGGTGGCGATCTGCAACAGCCGCGAGCCCATCTCGCGCCCCGAGGCCGAGATCACCACATGGCCGTCCTTGGCCTTGTAGGGCGGCCGGCCGCCTTCGCCGCCCTCCTGGCCGGTCGCGAGGTAATACGATGTCGGGATCTCGACCATCGTCAGCCCCGAATCCATCAGGCAGACATCGACCTCCTGTCCCTCGCCGGTGCGGTCGCGGTGATGCAGTGCCGCGAGCATGCCGATCGTCGCATGCAGCGAGGTGTAGCGGTCGACGATCGAGGAGGCGGTGCCGAGCGGCGTTCCGACCGGCATCCCGGTCAGGCTCATCAGCCCGCTCATCGCCTGGCCCAGCGGGTCAAAGCCCGGGCGCTCGCGATAGGGGCCGTACTGGCCAAAGGCGGACACCGAGCCGAGGATGATGTCGGGCTTCAGCTCGGAGAGCCGCTTATAGCCGAAGCCCATCTTGTCCATGACCCCGGGCCGGAAGTTCTGCAAGACGATGTCGGCGGTCTTAACGAGTGTGGCGAAGACCTCCTTGCCGCGCTCGGTGCGCAAATCGAGGCAGAGGCTCTTTTTGCCGCGGTTGTAGACTGAGAAATACACACTCTGGCCGCGCACCAGCGGCGGCGATTTGCGCGTCTCCTCGCCGCCCAATTTCTCGATCTTGATGACCTCCGCGCCGAGGTCGGAGAGGATCATGCCGCCGCGCGGACCGGCCTGGAACCGCGCCAATTCCAGCACCCGCACACCTTCGAGAGCCCCACCCATCACCGCCTCCGTTCTCGATAACCTAGAGGGCAGGAATGATAAGGCCGTTCACGCGGACTGACACGCGGTTTCGCCGCATTTCGAAGGGCGACGCCGCAGTTAGTGCTTCTTCCCCTCGCGGACCAGCGGCTCAGATGTTGGCGATACTAAAGCAGGCGAATGTCAGTTGGTCTTCCGCGGGTCGTCAGCGGGATTGATGTAGGTGATCCCTGTCGGCCCCACCCCGTTCGACTGAATGATCGTCTCTTCGGTGAACCAGGCATAATGAGGCATGCCTTTTGGCATGTGGAGAAAGCCACCAGCCTTTACGGCTTCACCCTTCGTCTCGTCGAGCTTGTCGCCAGTCCCGATGTAAGCAGTGCCGGACAGCACCGTCACATTTTCATCATTCGGGTGCATGTGCGCCGGCACCTTGTAGCCGGCCGGGAACTTCACCCGATACGCGAACTGTCCCTCTTTCGTCGGATCGCCGAAAAGAACCGCCATTTGCGCGCCTTTTGGAAGCGCTGGTGAGGCTGGCCCCCATTTGAGGCTGTCGGCCGGCGCGACGATATGCTGATCGTCGGCTATTGCGCCGAGCGGCAGCGTCGCGGCGATGGCCAATCCGGCAATTATGGCAAACCTTTTCATGGTGATCCCCTCACCGTGGATTCTCACAGCCGCCACTCGTATAACAGCCTCGGGCAATTGCGCCGTTCGGAGATTTTTGGTAGCGGGCCGGTGATGCTAACCAAAGAGACACACGCAGGCAAACTGCATTATGGCTCGGCGGTTCACCGCCATCCCGAGGGAGACGGAAAATGGCCTATGATTTCATTCTGACCGAGCGTTTCGACGGGGTCGCGGTCGTCACCTTGAACCGCCCGGACAAGCTCAATGCGCTGAGCTTCCCGCTGGTGCGCGAGCTCGACGAGGCGCTGACCCACTACGAAGCCGATGAAGGCATCAAGGCGGTAATCCTGACCGGTGCGGGCGAACGGGCGTTTTCCGCCGGCGCCGACATCCACGAGATGGCCGGGCTCAGCGCCGAGGAACTGGCGACCCGCCAGGAGGTCCGCGGACACGCCACCTGGCACATCGCCGCCTTTGCCAAGCCGTTGATCGGTGCCATCAACGGGCTCGCCTATGGCGGTGCGGCATTGATGAGCTCGACGCTCGACCTCAGAATCGGCTGCGAGCGTTCCGCGTTTCGTTTTTTGGCGGCGAGCTATGGCCGGGTCAACTCCACCTGGTCGCTGCCGCTGCTGGTCGGGCTGCCAAAGGCAAAAGAGCTGCTCTACACCGGGCGCGTCGTCGCGGCCGAGGAGGCCGAACGCATCGGCTTGTTGAACCAGGTCGTTCCGGCCGCGCGGCTCATCGACACCTGTCTCGAAATCGGACAGATGATCGCCAAGAATGACGCACGCATGGTGCAGGGCATCAAGCGGCTCCTGCACGAGGAGATTGGTATGGGCTGGCGCGAGCGCTTCAACACCGAGGAAGACGCGCGCGCCACTTGGCTCGCCGCCGGCCACCCGCGCGAGGGCTTCAAGGACTTTCTCGATCGCAAGGGTCAGACCGGCTGACAGGTAGGGAGTAGCCGATGGTACGCTTGGCTGATTTGCCGCCGTCGCAGGCACAACGCCTCGCCGCGTTTGAGTGCCCCAATTTCACGACCGAGCCGTGGGTGACCGGACCGCCGCTCTCGCAGCGGCGAGTTGCCATTGTCTCGTCGGCCGGCCTCCTGGTGCGCGGCGGCATGCCGTTTCGCGGCCGCGATCCCGACTACCATACGATCCCACCGGGCACCCGACCGGAAGACCTGCTGATCAGCCATGTGTCAATCAATTTCGACCGTACCGGGTTTCAGGAAGATTGGAACGTCGTTTTTCCGATCGATCGACTCAACGAGCTTGCCGCGGAAGGGACAATTGGTTCGGCCGCCGATACCCACTATTCGTTTATGGGGGCGGCGGAACCGGATCTGATCGAACCCCATGCCCGTGAACTCGCCGGCCGTTTGAAACAAGACAAGGTCGACGCGATCCTGCTCGCTCCGGTTTGACCCGTCTGCACGCGCGCCGTGAGCGCGCTCGGACACTACCTGGAGGAAGAGGGGATCGCGACGGTCGCGATCAGTCTGATTAGGCCGCAAACGGAGAAAACACGGCCGCCGCGGGCGCTCTGGGTACCGTTTCAGCTCGGGCGCCCGTTCGGTCCGCCTGGTGAACCGGCGTTTCAGCGACGCGTTGTTCTTGCGGCATTGGGGTTGCTGGAACTCCCAACGGGTCCGGTGATCATCAAGGATTTCCCTGACGATGACCCGCGCGAGAAGGCAGACCCCTCTTGGCGTCCGCCATCACTCCCGGCGGTTCCTGCCGACCGCTCGCCATCGGCGCTCGCATCGCGGCTCGATGCTGAAATACTGCTGCTCGCGGACTTGCACCGCCGTTGGATCGCCGAACACGGCCGTACCGCTGTCGGGCTGAGCGGCTTGCCGATACAGGAGCTCTGCGGCTACATCGGCGAATGGCTGCACGGTCGCGAGCCACTCAGCCTGAACGACCAATTTTCCCCGCTGCTGTTGCTGCGCTTCGCGGCCGACGATCTGAAGGGACATCATCTGGAGGCGGGCGCGGCCGCGCCCGGCAAGCCGTCGAGCCGGCAGCTTTACGACTGGTTTTGGAGCGCAACCGCCGCAGGCTCGGCGCTGATCGCTCTACGACACATGCTTCTGGCGAGTGACAGCGAACGGGTCAAATTGATCGCCGGCAATTTTCTGGTCCCGCCACCTTATGTGCCGAGCACCGACAGGCCGACGATGATCGCGGGGCCGGCGATGGGTCCTTGGCAACCAGGTCAATGACTGCGCTGGAAGCCAGGCCGGCGATTTTCCGGTTAATTTCCGGATGCGGGCCTTAACCGGGAAATTTTGCCGGTTTCGCGGGAGCTAATTTCCCGGTTGCGACCCCAAAATTCCCGGTTCAGCAACACAAAAGAAGCTCTCGACGGTGTTGGTATGATGGAGCCCGCCGCTGCGAACGTACTCGTCTGTCGAGTGATTGACGGTGCCATGGCCTACGAACTCGCCGCCCAGCCGCTCATAGACGATCGCTTCATCAGCCGGAGAATTTGACGCCGAAAAGAGCTTGGTTAACTATCCTTTCACGAGGGTGGAAGGCGGCGACGGGGGATCGCGGGCATGGTTCGAGCATTGCGCAACGTCGGCGCTGGGCTAATCGCATCTTTATTGTTGTTGGCCTCGGCATTTTCGAACGGGGCACTGATCTTCACCGGCCCGCTACAGCCGTTCCTTGGTCAGGGTGTGGCGGCGGCGCTGATCACCACGGCCGTCACCACAATTTTCGTCGCTTTGACCAGTAACTTTCCCTCGGCGATCGCCGGGCCGGTCGGCAACACGGCCGCCCTCCTGGCCGCCATGATGGTCACCTTGGCGCCGGTGTTGTCTGGGTTGCCTCCCGATCAGGCGCTGGGGCTGGTGGTCGCCGGCCTCGGGGGTGCAGCGCTGTTGACCGGGTTAGCGCTGTTCGCGCTGGGCTGGAAACGGCTCGGCAAATTGATTCGGTTCGTCCCCTATCCGGTGGTCGCCGGGTTTCTTGCTGCCACCGGGTGGCTAATTGTATCGGGGGCGATCCGTATGGCCACCGGTGTGCCGCTCTCGCGTTCGACCCTGGCATCCTTTGCAGAGCCGCATACAGGCTTCCTGCTAGGAATCACCGTAATGTGGGCGGCCGCGCTATGGCTGCTCACTGCGCGGTTGAGGAATCCGCTGGCGGTGCCGCTGGCTTTGGTGACCGCGACACTCCTTGTCCATGGCGTATTGACCGTGGTCGGACTGCCAGGGCACACTGTGCGGCAGTCCGGTTTGATGTTCGCTGCGCCCGCGGATAGTCATCCGGTGTTCCCGTTGCTCACTGGCGAATATTTCCACGCCCAATGGGCCGCGTTGTGGCCGGTTGTCGGCGACCTCGTCGCGGTGGCAGTGATGGCAATTCTCGGCGTGCTGCTCAATTCGACGGTCCTCGAGCTGAGCACCGGAATCGATGCCGACGTCGACCACGAATTGAGGATGCAGGGGCTGGCTAATGTCGCTTCGGCGCTGGCCGGGGGTTTCGTGGGCACCGTTCACGTCACCGGTACGTTGACCAACCGGGCGGTCGGGGGGACTGGCCGCCTCTCCGGCGTGGTGGTCGGCTTGGTCGCCTTGGCAGTGCTGATCGGCGGTGGCAGTTTGGTGGGTTACCTCCCTCGCTTCGTGCTGGGGGGATTGTTGGTCCAGCTTGGAGCCAAATTCATTTGGGATTGGGGCGTCCTCAGCCGCCGCAGTCTCCCCTTGCGGGACTGGCTCGTCGTCGTGGCCATCGTCCTGATCGCGGCCGAGCGCGGGTTTTTGGAAGCACTGCTATTCGGCGTCCTCGCCGGCTGTGTGATCTTTGCGGTCGATGTCAGCCGGATCCGGGTGATCCGCCACCAGTTTGGCCTTGACGAGCGAACCTCGTCGGTAATCCGCTCGGCGGAGGAGAGTGCATTGTTGGCAGAGTGTGGCGGGCAGGTTCAGGTCTTCGAACTGGCCGGATATCTATTTTTCGGATCTGCGTATTCCGTTCAGGAGCGGGTGACGAGGCTGGTTGCGGAAAATAAGCCGGCGCAGGTGATTTTCGATTTCTCCGGCGTCACCGGCATCGATTCATCGGCCGGAGCGTGTTTTGCGAAAATTCGGGAGCTGTTGCGCAAGAACGATGCCTGTCAGGTGATGGCTGCGCTATCGTCCTCGGCCGCGAACATACTGAGCGCGAGTGCCGGCTTGGACGACCGCGTGGGTCGCTGCGAGCACCCCGACAAGGCCCTCGAAGACGCCGAGGAAATGCTGTTGGCAGCTCGCGCAGCATCCCGCGGCAATCGACCAACGCTGGGAGCCTGGCTCGAGGACGCGCTCGGCTCCCACGAGTTCGCGGAAGAACTCTGCGCTCACCTCACCCCGGCTCCACGGGACGCCGAGTCCTACCTTTGCCGCCAGGGCGATCCAACGGACAGTCTGATCTTTGTCGAACGCGGGCCCGTCACGGTCATTTTGGAAAGGCCGGGGCAGCCGCCCCTGCGTGTGCGAGTGTTCGGCGCCCACACGCTGGTTGGCGAGATCGGCTTTTTCCTGGGCGTAACACGGTCAGCAAGCCTGCTCGCCGCTCCCGATGCCGTTGCATGGTCGCTTTACCGCGACGCGTTTGAAAGTCTGAAGAAGACGCGGCCCGAGCATCTTTCAGCGCTGTTCATCTACATCATCCGATTGCAATCCGAACGCCTCACCTTTGCCAATCGTCAGATTGTCGCGCTGCAGCGCTGAGCCAGTCGCGGGTGGAGGCTGAAGATTAAACTTCGTATCACGACGAAGGGCCAGATCGTCGATCGGATCGGCACGCAGCGCCGTCGCCAAGAGGCATTTGATGCTCACCACCCCCGATGCCGCTTTAGCGGAGATGGTCGAAGTGGAAACGGAAAGCTCCGTCACGCGACCGTATCCAACCGGCGGTGGGGGTTGGGAAATGCGCGGGGATGATCATCACAGGACTATCGGCGAAAGTTTCTAGGAAGCGCCACCGCGTCGCGCGCGCCGTTTCGGCGTCGACGCAGAAGCAGCTGTTGAGCTGGGGTTCGGCGCACTGCAGTGGCGTATGCATGATATCGCCGCTCAGGACCACAGAGGCTTGCGGAGATCCCACCAGGACGCAGATATGGCCGGGTGTGTGCCCCGGCCACGGCTCGATCCATACATTGTCGTCGAAGGCATAGTCCATGCCGACGAGGTCTGCCTGGCCACTCTCCATGACCGGCAGCAGGCTGTCCTCATAGTACGGATCGGTCGTGTAGGTGGCTCGAAATTCAGCCACCCGCCAGTGCTCCCATTCCTCACGGGCGAACAGGTAACGGGCATTCGGGAATGTCGGCACCCATCGGCCGTTGAGGAGCCGCGTGTTCCAGCCGACGTGATCGGCGTGCAGATGCGTGCATAGCACATAGTCGATGTCTTCGGGCGCAAAACCGGCGGCCGCGAGATTGGCGAGATAGGGCCAGTTCTTCATATGATAGCGCAGCTTATGCGGGCGGCCCTTGTCATTGCCCGAGCAGGTGTCGACGAGGATGGTCGCCTGCGGTGTCTTTATGACGGTGCTGTGGAACGCGAAGATCATAAAGCCGCTGACCGGGTCCATTAGCGTCGGTTCAAGCCAGGCTCGATGCGCCTTAATGATCTCCGGCGACGCTTCGGGGTGAATCAAGGCGGGCTCGAATAGCGGAGCCTCGAATTCAAGCACACGGGTGATTTCGACCTCACCTATGCGCCAACGGTAAACCGGGCTGGTGGTCGTGTTCATTGCCTGCCTCTTCAAGGTGGATCTCGAACACTCAGGCCATTACAGCCAAGCGAGCTACCAGACCTCCTCCGTGGCGCGCCCAGTCGCAGCGCCAGAGAGCCACGGTCCTCCCCTCGGCCGATCACAAATGTGCTTCATCGTCCGACACTGTGTCCGGGGGCGCGCTGGCCCCATCTACTGCGCGGCCGCGGCGGCAGGTGCTGCGCGCGTCAGCGGCGCGGCCGGCTTAGGAATGTCGTAGAGCCGGGCGCAGTTATCCCACAGGATCTTGCGCCGAGCCGCGTCATCCAGCGACAGGGCGAGAAATTCTTTGATCGCCTCGGGAAAGGCCCCGTCCGGATGCGGGTAGTCGGTCGACACGACAAAATAGTCCGCCCCGAGCTTTTTGACGACATCGACCGCGGGCTCCTCGTCGGCGTCGAGCGCCAAATAGCACTGCCGTTTGAAATATTCGCTCGGCGGCAGCGTCAACTGGCGCTCGCAGCCAGGGCCGAACTTTTCCCACTGGTCGTCGAGCCGCCAAAGCCACCAGTAGAGCCAGCCTGCGGTGCCTTCGAGAAAGGCGCAGCAGAGCCCGGGGTGGCGTTCGAGCACGCCGCCGGTGGTCATGCTGGCGATCGCGCCCATCAGCTCGACCGGATTGCGAATCGCATGCGCGATCGGGTGGAAATTGGTGTGGCCGACATAACGCCGACCGGCGTCTTCCCTCAGCGAGGTCTCGCCGGTTGGATGGAAGCCGACCGGCACGCCGAGCCGCTCGATCTCGGCCCACAGCGGCTCGCAGGCCTCGTCGTGCAGGTGCTGCCCATTGACCGGGTTTGGGGTGCCGATGATCGCGACCGAGCCCAGTTCGGTGACGCAACGCCGCGCCTCAGAGACGGCGCTTGGAATGTCGTGCATCGCCACTTGGCCGGCAAATTTGAGCCGCATCGGGTTATGCGCGCAGTAATCATGGGTCCAGTTGTTGTAAGCGCGCGCAAGCGCCGCCGCGTAATCGGGCGGCAGGTTATCGTGCGACAGGACCTGCCGGCCGCGGGTGCCATACATAACGGCGACATCGATCCCCTCGATATCCATCGCAGTAAGGGTCGAAGCGGCATCGAACCCCTGCGCCTGTGCGACCTCGAAGTGCGGATGCCGGGCGCGGCTGCGCCGCCGCAACTCGCGGCTTGAGGCGATCGCGCCCGGCGAGCGGCCGTGCGCCGGGATCGCCAGCCCCTGCACCTCCATGCCGACGATTTTGATTTCCTCCTCCGGGCGCCGGTGCGCGGCAAAAAAGTGCGGCGCGTTCGCTTTGTACGGCCCCTCGAGATAGCGCTCCCAAAGATCGAACGGCTCCATCAGGTGGAGGTCGCTGTCCAGGATGAAATAGCCCTCGCGCGCCATGCTCCGATCCTCTCCTGCGTCTAGTCCCAGTTGCACGATGCGGAATTTGCCCGCCGCCGGCAACAGCGGTCGGCTCACTCCAATTACCGGTGAAAGCCGACCGTCGGAACCGGGAACAACTTTCAACCAGCTCGGCCCACTTGCGGGACAATGCGGCGCTCACCGCGGTCATTGAGCTGATGGAGACAAAGTCGAGCTCGCCGTCGAGCGAAGACCGGCGGAGGGGAGTAGGTTCGTTGCGCGATCCTGGGCGCATTCGCTGCGAGCATCGAGCTTTAATGGCCAGGCGGAAGGCTGATCCTTGCGGTGGTGGAGGACTCGCCGATTCCCGGTTAATTCCCGGATACGGGCCTTAACCGGGAAATTTTGCCGGTTTCGCGGGAGCCAATTTCCCGGTTGCGACGCAGAAATTCCCGGCTCGGCAACGCCGGGAATTGGCGTTTAGGCAATTGAGATTACGATAAACAGCCGGAGCGGTCAAGCCTCTGAATGAGGTAATTCAAATTTCCCGGCTAGCGACGGCCGATCCGGGAAATCGGTCACCACGACCTCCTCGCTCACCGTGTCGAGCACCGCACAGCTCAATTGCCGGCCGTTAGCGTTGTCGCGCGCATCGCCGGCCGAGCCTGGGTTGATCACCAGGACCCTGCCGAGGCGCTGCACCAGCTGGTGGTGGGTGTGACCGTATAGAACGAAATCGGCGTCCGCCTCGCCGAACCGGTCCAACAAGGCGCTGTGCGGGTAGACGTAGGTCCCGCGCGGTTCCCATGGCGTCGAGTGGACGGCAAGGAGCCTCTTTCCGGCGAGGTCCAATTCGAGGTGGTGCGGTCGCTCGGCGAGCCAGCCCAGCAGCGACCGATCGATCCATTCCGGCTGTCGCGCGCGGACCCCTAGCGGCCCGAGAAAACCCTCCTCGTGGTTGCCGAGGATCGTATGCGCGCCGTGCTCTTTCAGCAAGCCCACGATTTCGTTCGAGAAACGATATTCCCAGATACTGTCGCCGAGACAGATCAGCTCGTCGACATCACCCATCAGGCTCAGCGCTTGCGAGAGCCCTGCAACATTACAGTGCAGGTCTGAGACGATGCCGACCTTCAAGGAGCGCTCCGGCAGGCGATGATGTTCATCCCCTTCAGGCTCATGACGACCTCTCGGTTTTGGTTCAGCACCTCGCACAGAGTGCGCACGACGCCGCGGTCGGGCTTCGATCGAGAGCGTGTCGCTTCGAGGATGGAGAGCCGAACGCTCAGCACATCACCGGGTCGAACTGGACGCAGCCAACGTAATTCGTCGATGCCTGGCGAGCCGAGGCTCGCACGCCTCGGCAGAAAATTGTCGACGATGAGCCGCATCATCATCGCTGCGGTATGCCAGCCGCTCGCGATCAGCCCGCCAAAGGGGCCCTGGGCCGCCCGCTCGAGATCGACATGGATATATTGCGGGTCGAAGCGCCGGGCGAATTCGACGATCTCGTCCTTGGTGACCGGGATCTCCCCGTACTCGAAGACGGCGCCCGGCACGTAATCCTCGAAATAGCGGTCTTCGACCGGCACGGCAACCTCGGTCGCGCTCAACGGCACCTCGCACTTGACCCGGCCATCGCGGATTGCATTACATCAACCTCGCAGAAAAGTCGTGGATGTGCCCCGAGAGGGAGGGAGATGAGCTACGATTACATCATCGTCGGCGGCGGGTCAGCCGGCTCGGTCATGGCCAACCGGCTGTCCGCCAAGAGCAGCAATAAGGTGCTGCTGTGCGAAGCCGGTCAGGACACGCCGCACGGCAAGGTGCCGCCGGAGATTCTCGACAGCTACCCGGGTACCGCCTATTTCGATCCGCGCTTTCACTGGACCGAGCTGAAGGTCCACACCGAGGTCGTCTCGCACAACCGCCCGGAAGAAGATCGCCCGCCGCTACGCAAGTATGAGCAGGCGCGGGTGCTGGGCGGCGGCTCGTCGATCAACGGCCAGCTCGCCAATCGCGGCGCGCCCTCCGATTACGATGAATGGGAGGCGCGCGGTGCCGCCGGGTGGAATTGGAACGCGGTGCTCCCCTATTTCAAAAAAGTCGAGCGTGACATGGATTTCGACGGGCCGTGGCACGGTAAAGAAGGCCGCATCCCGGTCCGCCGCATCTTCCCCGATCTGTGGAACGGGCACGCCAAGGCGGTAGCCAAGGCCTTCAAGGAGGCCGGGTTCGAATACCTGCAGGACCAGAACGGCGAGTTCAAGGACGGCTATTTCCCGATCACGATCTCCAACCTCTACGACCGTCGTGTCTCGGCGGCCATCGGCTATCTCGATCCGGGAACGCGGCTGCGCGACAATCTGACGATCTCGGCCTTGACTCAGGTC
>Ga0306926_10007461_pt1 | contig 11849 bp, 6 predicted proteins | sample flu12Cox44000178_FD_203759 | JGI IMG/M metagenome (GOLD analysis project Ga0306926, IMG submission 203759) | Lab enrichment of tropical soil microbial communities from Luquillo Experimental Forest, Puerto Rico - flux8day.12C.oxic.44.000.178 (v2)... | ecosystem: Environmental > Terrestrial > Soil...
GTCGGCGACCACGTTCAGCGACGACTCGGCGTAGGCTTGGTTGCCGAGATACTTGCGCACGGCCCAGGAGCCGGGACGGCCAGCGAGGCGGCGGTAGAGCAGGTGCAGGCCGGGCTCGATCAGCCGCTTGTAGGGCTTGCCTTGCACCCGCAGGCGGCTGCGCGCCTCGCGGCTGTCCAACTTGCTGTCGCGCAACGTCCGTGGCACAGCGATAAACTCCCATGTCCGATATATGCCCGATATCCCGGTGTGGATACGTGGAAACACATATAAACGCTAGTGCACTGAGACTCAAGCGTTTACGGACACTTTCGCTACACCTGGACACGCGTAAAGACGCTACAACGTCCCGCCCAGGGCGGCAAGATCAAGGCGCTCGGCATCACCAGCCTCAAGCGCGTCGCCGCGGCGCCCGACATTCCCACCGTGGAGGAGTCCGGCATAAAAAGCTTCGCCTTCGTGTCCTGGTACGGGTTGTGGGGTCCGAAGAATCTACCGGCGGATATTTCCAACAAGCTGCAGGTGGAGATCGCCAAGTTGCTGGAGCTACCGGACGTGAAGACGCGGCTGAGCGGACTCGGATTCGAGGCGATCGGATCGGGCGGGGCGCAATTCGCCGCTTACGTCCGCGACGAGATGGCCAAATACGACAAGATCATCAAGGACGCCAAAATCAAGGTCGAATGATGCTCGTGGTCTTCGGCACGCCGCTGCTCCTCATTACTTGCTCAGAAATTCGCGCAAGGTTTCCTTGCGGTCCGAGGTAATGTCGGCGATCCGCCAGCCTGCCTTGAGCTTGACCAGAGCAAGGACGACCCTGCGCTGATCGCCCAGGCTTTTGAATGAAACCGTCGCGCTCGCCTTGTCCGGCGCGACCTCTTGGATGGCGATGTCGACAGCGTCGATCTCCCAATCCTGCGCATCGACGAAGGGATCAGCGTCAAGTTTGCCCACCTCGCCGTGCGCCTCCTTGCGGTCCTTGATGATGAGGGCCGCGAGCTTGGGGTCGAAATAGCGCCGCACGGCTGCGTTGCTGTCGAGCGCAATTCCGCGGGCGTCTTTGCCTTTGTAGGCGGCGTAAATGCCTTCCACGAACGACTTGGCGGAAGGATCGGCCGCCTGCACGGCGACCGTGGCGAAGGCGAGGCAGAGGCAAACTGCTGCGGCGACGCTCCAGCGCACGGTCATGAGCGCTTGCCTTCCTTCGGCTGGTCAATGATGTTCACCGTGTCGGACTAGCGTATTGTTTGAGCGGACTCCAGCCCATGGGCGCTTGCAAGAGGGAAGGATGAGCGATGAGCCAAGAGATCATCTACAGCGTCGAGGAGAGCATCGCGACCATCACACTCAATCGCCCCGAGCGAATGAATGCGCTTACGCACGAGCTCGAAGCCGAGCTGCACCGCACTTTCGACCGGGCGGACGCCGATCGCGCCGTGCGCGTGATCATCCTCACCGGCGCCGGCCGCGCCTTCTGCGCCGGCTACGACCAGAGCCAAAGCGACAAATCCGCCCCACGGCACATTGATCCCAAGGGCAAGTCGCTTGCCGATTTCATCGAGTTCTGGCAGCGCACCGACACCGACCGCGTGGCGCTGTGGACGCATATGTGGCGGCTGGGAAAGCCGGTCATCGCCGCGGTCAACGGCTGGGCCATGGGCGGAGGCTTCTGGTACCAACTTGCCGCCGACATCACCATTGCCTCCGACCAGGCGGTGTTCGCGCAGCCGGAGGTTCGACACATCTCCAACACGACGTTTCTGTTCGGCGCCTTGTGCGGTTGGAAGGCCGCCAACCGTTGGGGGCTCACCGGCGACCATTTCGACGCCCAGGAAGCGCTGCGCATCGGCATGGTGAACGAGGTCGTCCCGCACGATCAGCTCATGGAGGCGACCCGCGCGCTCGCCAAACGCATCGCGCTGGTGCCTGAGCCGTCGGTGCGGCTCAACAAGGCCATCACCATGATGGGCATGCAGGCCGCCGGCATCTATTCCGGCCTTCTGCTCGAAGGCGCGCTCGGTGCGCTCGCGCACGCCTCCCACAACGAGTTCCGCGAGAAGCTGTTCGAGGCCCAGCGCCAGCACGGACTCAAAGGCTATCTCGACATGCGCGACGGACCGTTTCAGCCCGAGCCCATGGGGCCGCGCTCGGCGAAAGGACGGCAGAAGAATGCGGGTGATCGCGCGTGAGCCGAGCAGGTAGCTTTCCGCGTGAGGCAGAGGTGAGCGACGGCAAATCCATCGGCCGCCCCGTCAAGCGGCTCGAGGATCGGCCGCTGCTCACGGGTAAAGGCCGCTTCGTCGCCGATCTCGTTTTTCCCGGCATGCTGGAAGCGGCGTTCGTGCGCAGCCCGCACGCCCACGCCGCGATCCGCGGCATCGATACCAGCGCCGCGCGCCGCTGCGCGGGCGTCCACACGGTATTCACGCTGGCCGACCTTGCGCCGCGCCTCGCGCAGGAGCGTTTGCCGCTGCAGTTTCGCACCACCAAGCTCCCGCGCGACATCACGCCGCTCGTTCTCGCCAAGGACGAGGTTGCTTTCGTCGGCGAGGCAGTGGCGGTCGTGATCGCGCAGACGCGCTACATCGCCGAAGATGCCGCGGCGCTGGTTGCGGTCGACTACGAGCCGCTGCCCGCGGTGTCCGATTGCCGGCAAGCGCTCGCGCCGCAGGCGCCGCGCGCCCACCGCGTCCGTGACAGCAATCTCTTGATCGACTTCCAACAGTCCTACGGCGAGGTCGCGCAGGCATTCGCACGCGCCCCCCACCGCGCGAGCGTCAACCTCAAGCAGCACCGCGGCGGGGCGCACTCGATCGAGGGGCGCGGCGCGGTCGCCGTCTACGACGCCAACGAGGACCGGCTGACGCTGTGGTCGTCGACGCAGCTCGCCCACGAAGTGCGCGCCTTCCTGATGACGATGCTCCGCCTCGACGAAAATCAGCTGCGCGTGGTGGCGCCCGATGTCGGCGGGGGCTTCGGCGCCAAGTTCGTGATGTATCCGGAGGAGGTGACGCTCGCCGTCTCGTCTCTCCTCCTGCGCCGGCCGATCAAGTGGATCGAGGACCGACGCGAGCATTTCCTCGCCGCCATCCAGGAGCGCGACCAATATTGGGACCTCGAGGTTGCATTCGACGATGACGGCCGCCTGCTCGCGGTGCGCGGGCAGATGCTCCACGACGAAGGCGCTTACACGCCGCAAGGCATCAATCTTCCCTACAACGCCTCGACCGCGCTGCCTGGACCCTACATGCTGCCGGCCTTTGAGTTGGACGTGCGCGTCGCCGAGACCAACAAGGTCGCCACCATGCCGGTGCGCGGCGCCGGCTATCCGGAAGGCGCCTTCGCCATGGAGCGCCTGCTCGACCGCATCGCCGACGAGCTTCGTCTCGATCGCGCCGAGATCCGCCGCCGCAATCTCGTGCCGGCGGACAAGATGCCCTACGTGTTTCCGCTCAAGACGCGCGCCGGCGCGCCGATCACCCTCGACAGCGGCGACTTTCCCAGCTACCAGCGCGCCGCGCTCGAGGCGATCGATTACGCCGGCTTTCCCGAGCGCCAGCGTCGCGCGCGCGAGCGCGGCCGCTATCTCGGCATCGGCATCGGCAACGGCGTCAAGGGCACCGGCCGCGGCCCGTTCGAGTCTGGCATCGTGCGCATCGGCCGCTCCGGCCGCGTCTCCATCTACACCGGGGCGATGCCCATGGGCCAAGGCATCAAGACCGCGCTGGCGCAAATCTGCGCCGAGCAGTTCGGCATCGCGCCGCACGAGGTCAGTGTCGTTGCCGGCGATACCGCCGTCATTCCCCATGGCCAGGGCGGCTTCGCCAGCCGGCAGACCGTGACTGCGGGCTCGGCGGTGCATCTCGCGGCGGTCAAGGTGCGCGAAAAGGCGCTCGAAGTTGCGGCCCACCTCCTGGAGGTCGGCGTAGGCGATCTCGAGCTGCGCGACGGCCGCATCGAGATTGCCGGCGCGCCGGGCAGCGCGCTATCGCTGCGCGAGGTCGCCGAAGCGGTGTCCGGCGTGCCCGGCTATGCCATGCCCGGCCAATTCGAGCCCGGACTCGGGAACATGCAGAGCTTCCTGCCGAGCGCGCTCACCTATGGCGGAGGATCCCATGCCGTCGAGGTCGAGGTTGACATCGAGACCTGCGGCGTCGCCATCCTGCGCTACGTCATCGTCAACGACAGCGGCCGGATCATCAACCCGATGATAGTTGAAGGCCAGCTCGTCGGCGGCGCCGCGCACGCGATCGGCAACGCGCTGTACGAGTGGATGGGTTACGACGATGCGGCGCAGCCCCTCACCACGACCTTCGCCGACTATCTCATGCCGAGCGCGACCGAGGTGCCGAAGATCGAGGTGGCATTCGCCGAATTCCCCTCCCCGCTCAACCCGCTCGGGGTCAAGGGCGTCGGCGAGTCCGGCTGCGTGCCGGCCGCCGGTGCGATCGTCTCGGCGATCGAAAGCGCGCTTGCGCCCTTCGGCGTGCGCATCGGCGAATATCCGGTGACGCCGGCGCGGTTGTTCGCATTGCTGGCGGGCCGCCGGAAGAAGCAGCAGTAACGGATAGAGAACGGCACCCGAGATTATTCCGGCATGCCCGCCTTGCGCAGCCCGTCTTGCACCCGCGCGAACAGCTGCCGGTACGTGGCGTTCGTGAGCGCAAGCGGAACCGGCGCTTGCGTGCGGAACGTCGACACTCTCGTTCCGGGACGCCTGTGCAGGTAAGCGGCGAGCGCCGCGCGAGCCTCTTCGGTGCGACCGAGCAGCGCGTAGGCCGCCGCGAGAAACGAGTGCGGTGAAATGTTCTTGGGATTGGCATCGAGCGCACTGGTCAGCGTGCGGATCGCTTCCTCGTCGCGGCCGAGCAGAACGAATGCGTGGCCTCGACCGTCCAGCCAGGTCCACCGTCCCGGGTCGCGCGGGCCGATGCGATCCGCCTTGGCGAACCAATCGAGGGCTTGTTCCGGTTTGCCGAGATAGAGGCTCGACAAGCCGATCTCCTTATAGGCCCACGGCTCGCCGGGATTTTGTGTGACGACCGCGTCGGCGACGACAATGGCATCGTCGAACCTGCCCTGCGCGCGTCGCAGCGCCGCGTTCGCTTTCAATGCCAGAAGATGACGCGGCTCGATCGCCAGCGCGTGATTGAGCAATTGCTCCGCCCTGGCCAGCCGCTCGTTCCCGCCGGTGTCGTAATAACCGTTGAGAAATTCGAAAACGAGCGTCGTAGCGACGCCGGCCAGGCCGTCGGCGCTGTCCGGCTCGACGTTGAGCGCTTGCTGGAACAGATCGCGCGCCTCGCGCATCGTCGCCGCCGAGGACGGCAGGTTGAGCACCGCCTTGCCGCGCATCACGAGGTCGATGAGCTCGGGATTATCCGGCCTTTCACGCCAACTCCGTCGCGCTTCGAGGTCGACGACTTGCAAGCCGATCGCCCGCGACACCCGGGCGACGATCTCGTCCTGAACCTCGAGGATGCTCTTGAGTTCGGTGTCGAACCGTTCGGCCCATAGCTGGCTCGCTTCCTTGGTGTCGACCAGCCGCGTGTTGACCCGTACGCGTCCGTCTTCGAGGGCGACGCTGCCCTCGAGCAGATAGCGCACCTCCAGCTCGCGACCGATCTGCCGCGCGTCCGCGCCGCGGCCCTTGTAGGTGAACGCGGTGTCGCGGGAGACGATGGAGGCCTTGGGCAGCGCATAGGCAAGATCGCTGATGAGACTGTCGGTGATCCCGTCGGCCATATAGTCCCGCGTCGCGTCGCCGCTGAGATTGACGAACGGAAGAACCACCATCGACGGCACCGGCGCGTTGACCCGGTCCGCCGAAGACGGGACTGAGCTTGCCAGCGCGATGGGGTGCTTCTCGTGCGTTGCGGAGGGCGACGAGCGCAGCCACCAGGCCGCAGCCCCGGACAATGAAGCGAGCGCGACCACCGCGATGGCGACCAGCAGGTGTCGTGCCGCCCGCCTCCCATTCGACGCTGCCCCTTTCTCTTCGACTGCAGCGACCGCTTCAGGCTCGGCAGGCACAGTGGCAGCCGCCCCAGCGGCATCCGCTACCCCCTCGGCGACCGCCGGCTGCGCAGCCACCGCGACGGCGGCACCGTCCGCAACGTATCCCGGATCTGGATCGCGGTCGGTGTCCTGGAACGAGAGAGCCGCACTCGAAAGTTCACCGGGGAGCGGCAGCGTTTCACCCGCCGGCACGAGTATCGCCGTGTCGTGCGCTGCGCCCTGCAGTGGGGCGCTCGTTTCGATCACAATGGGAGCCGGCGCAGCACCGTCGTAATCAACGTCGCCGACGAAGCGAAATCCGCGCTTGTGCAACGTGCGAATCAAGCTCTGATCGTTGCCGCTGTCGCCAAGCGCGCGCCGCGCCGCGCTGATGCGCGAGCTCAGTGTCGCTTCCGAGACGATGCGGCCCTGCCAGATCCTGTCGAACAGCTCGTCTTTGGTGACGATTCGATCCCGGTGCCGCACGAGATGAACGAGCAAATCGAACACCTGCGGCTCGACGTGGACGATCGCCCCGGCGCGCCGCAACTCGTGCCGCGCGCCATCGATCTCGAAATCGGCAAATCGGAAGTTCAAAGCAGCCCCCTGCTTGATTCAAAGACGCGTACTTGCTCGCTCCCGCGCCACGACTTTGTCAAATAGCCGGCGGCTATCGGGAACGGTCGCGCCGTACCGTCTGGAGAAAATCTTCAGGGAATCCCCAAAGAGAATCCACGAAGATTCAAGACGGGCTGAGGCTGCACGTCAAGATTGTCATCTGGTCTGCGGTTAACCCTCCGGGCACGCGCTAACGCGCTATTCGATCCTGTTCGCGTCGAGCCTTTCGCGGCTCGATCCCGTTCACAGCCAACGCGCATCTGCGCCGCGGCCAAATCTCTCGTGAGGATCAAGACCATGGCTATCAAGGCTACCTTTTCCCGTACCGCCCAGTTGCTGTCGGAGTTCGGCGACGCCGGCGATAACACGATCGTTACAAGCCGCGACGCGGCTGGACAAATTCTCGTGAACGGCGGCGCCGTCCCCATCGATGGCGGTCCGGCGACCGTCGCCAACACGGCCACGATCCAGGTGTTCGGCCAAGGCGGCAACGACACCATCTCGCTCGATGAAGCCAACGGCCCGCTGCCCGCCGCCCTGCTATTCGGCGGCGGCGGCAACGATACGCTGACCGGCGGTTCGGGCGACGACCAGCTTTTCGGCGGCGCGGGCAACGACACGCTCCTCGGCAAAGGCGGCAACGACCTGCTGTTCGGCGGCGCCGGCAACGACACGTTGACCGGCGGCGACGGGAACGATCAGGTGTTCGGCGAGGCCGGCAACGACCGCATGATCTGGAATCCGGGCGATGACTCGGATCTGTTCGAGGGCGGCGACGGCAACGACACCGCCGAGGTCAACGGCGGCAACGGCTCCGAAACGTTCACCATCACGGCCAACGGATCCCGCGTGCGCTTCGACCGCACCGACCCCGCTCCATTCTTTCTCGACATCGGCACCACCGAGAATCTCGTCGTCAACGCCAACGGCGGCGACGACGTCATCACTGCGGGAAACGGCCTCGCCAATCTCATCGAGCTCACCATCGACGGCGGAGCTGGCAACGACACGATCAGCGGCGGCGACGGAAACGACACGCTGATCGGCGGCGATGGCAATGACGTCGTCATCGGCGGCCGCGGCAACGACATGGCGCAGCTCGGCGCCGGCGACGACACCTTCGTCTGGAATCCGGGCGACGGCAGCGACGTCGTGGAGGGCCAGGACGGCACCGACACGCTCATATTCAACGGCTCCAACGTCGCCGAGAAGATCAGCATCTCGACCAATCATGGGCGGGTGAGCCTGGTGCGCGATGTCGGCGCCATCACCATGGATCTCGACGGTATCGAGCACATCCAGCTCAATGCCTTGGGGGGCGCCGACAACATCACCGTCAACGATCTCTCCGGCACCGGCGTGACGCAGGTCGCCATCGACCTGGCGTCGACGCCCAATACCGGCATCGGCGATGGCGCGGCGGATACCGTCACCGTCAACGCCACCAAGTCCGATGACGTCATCGCGGTGCAGGGCCAAGACGGCTCGCTGGCGGTCACCGGCCTGCCGGAGGCGGTCACCATCAGCGGCTCGGAGGCAACCGACGCGCTGGCGGTCGCGGGCGGCCCCGGCAACGATACGCTCTCGGCGGCGACGCTGCCGGTAGGCAATACGACGCTGACGCTCGACGGCGGTGCCGGCAATGACACCATCATCGGAAGTCAAGGCGACGACATCCTGCTCGGCGGCGACGGCAACGACACCGTCACCGGCGGCCGCGGCAATGACACGGCCCTGCTCGGCAACGGCAACGACACGTTCATCTGGAATCCCGGCGACGCCAGCGACACGGTCGAAGGCCAGGCCGGCACCGATACGCTCGTGTTCAACGGCGCCAACATCGCCGAGAACTTCGACGTCTCGGCCAATGGCGAGCGGGCGCGTCTCACCCGCGACATCGGCAACGTCGCCATGGACCTCGACGGCGTCGAGCACATCCAGCTCAACGCCGTAGGCGGCCCCGACACAATCACGGTCAACGACCTCACCGGAACCGACGTGACGCAGGTCGCCATCGACCTGTCGGCGCCGGCGGGAAGCGGCCAGGGCGACGGAGCGTCCGACAGCGTGACCGTCATCGGCACGGCCGCCGATGACTCTATCAACGTCGCCAGCAGCGGCTCCTCCGTCGTCGTCAACGGATTGGCGGCGAAGGTGACGATCGCGGGCGCGGAGGGCGGCAACGACTCGCTCGTCGTCAACGGGGGCGCCGGCAACGACACCATCACCGCCGGTGCGCTCAAAGCCGGCCAGATCAGCCTCACGATCAACGGCGGCGTTGGCGATGACAGGATCACCGGCAGCCAGGGCGATGACGTCGTCATTGGCGGGCAAGGCAGCGACACGGCTTTGCTCGGCGCCGGCAACGACACGTTCGTGTGGAATCCGGGCGACGGCAGCGACACGGTCGACGGACAGGCAGGCAACGACACACTCCTGTTCAACGGCTCCAACGCCGCCGAGACGATCGACATCTCGGCCAATGGCAGCCATGCCCGTCTGGTGCGCGACGTCGGCAACGTCGCCATGGACCTCAACCATATCGAGACCGTCGATGTCCGCGCACTGGGCAGCGAAGACACCATCACGGTCAACGATCTGACCGGAACCGACGTCAGCCAGGTCAATATCGACCTGGGAGCAACGGGCGGGGGCGGCGACGGCGCGGCGGACACGATCGTCCTCAACGCGACCAACGGCGACGACGTCATCACGGTCACGAACAACAACGGCGTCGTGACGGTTTCGGGCCTGGCCGAGACGGTGACCATCTCCAACTTCGAGGCGGATGATCGCATCGTGATCAACGGCCTCGGCGGCGACGACGTCATCACAGCGTCGGGGCTGACGGGAATGCTGCTCACGGAAAACGGCGGCGACGGCGACGACGTCCTCGTCGGCAGCCCCGGCAACGACACCTTGAACGGTGGCAACGGAGACGACGTGCTGCTCGGCGGAGCCGGGCAAGACGTGCTCGACGGCGGACCCGGCAATAACATCCTGATTCAAGACGCCGCGGTCGCCCCGCATACGGCCGCCGTGCTCGGCCAGTTCATGGCAGCAGCCTTCGTCCCGGCGGGCGATGGTCAGGGCACGACGCCGGTGGCTGATCCGCAGGCGAACCAGCCGCCGTTGCTGGCACAGCCGCACGCCTGAACGCGCGCTTGCCCGGAGCGTGCGCGTGAGCACTAAAGCAGCGACAGCAGCCGATCCGGGGCTCGAAGCCCTGGTGACGCTGCTGCACGTCCAGGGGATTGCGGCTGATCGCGGGCAGATCAGGCACTGGCTGGGAACGCACAAGATTGGCGCAGCGGAGATGCTCCGCTGCGCCAAGGAACTCGGGCTCAAAGCACGCGCCTACCGCACCGACTGGTCGCGCTTGCCAAGACGCCGTTACCTGCCATCGCAGCGCTGCGCGACGGCGGCTTCATGGTGGTGGCGAAGGCCGCCGAGGACAAAGTCCTGGTCCAGTCGCCGCAGGCGTCCCGTCCCGCCTTGATGACGCGCGAGGAGCTGCTCGCGGTGTGGGACGGCGGGCTCATCCTCATGACCCGCCGCGCGGGATTGGCGGACGTCACACGCCGATTCGACATCACCTGGTTTCTGGGAGCGATTCACAAATATCGATATCTCCTAAGCGAGGTGCTGCTGGCGTCGTTCTTCCTGCAGCTCATCGCCCTGGTCTCGCCGCTCTTTTTCCAGGTGGTCATCGACAAGGTACTCGTCCACCGCGCCTTGACCACGCTCGACGTGCTGGTCATCGGCTTGCTGGCGATCTCGCTGTTCGAGACCATTCTGGGCATCCTGCGGACCTATCTGTTCGCGCACACCACCAACCGCATCGACGTCGAACTTGGCGCGCGCCTGTTCCACCACCTGCTCGCCTTGCCGATGGCCTACTTTCAGGCGCGGCGCGTCGGCGATTCGGTGGCGCGGGTGCGTGAATTGGAAAACATTCGCAATTTCCTCACCAGTTCGGCGCTGACCCTCGTCATCGATCTGTTTTTCACCTCCGTATTCCTTGCGGTCATGTTCTTCTACTCGCCGCTGCTGACCGCGATCGTGTTCGGCTCGTTCCCGTTCTACATCGCGATCTCGGCGGCGGCGACGCCGCTGTTCCGGCGGCGGCTGAACGAGAAATTCCAGCGCGGCGCCGAGAACCAGGCTTTCTTGGTCGAGAGCGTGACCGGCATCGAGACGCTCAAGGCCATGGCGGTCGAGCCGCAGATGCAACGCCGTTGGGAAGAACAGCTCGCCGGATACGTGACCGCGAGCTTCCGGGTTTTGAGCCTCGGCAATACCGCGAGCCAGACGGTGCAGCTCGTCAACAAGATCGTCACCGCGGGCCTTCTCTATTTCGGCGCCAAGCTGGTCATCGACGGCAGCTTGTCGGTCGGCGAGCTCGTGGCCTTCAACATCCTGGCTGGCCGGGTGAGCGCGCCGGTGCTGCGTCTCGCGCAGATTTGGCAGGAGTTTCATCAGGCGCGACTGTCGGTCTTGCGGCTCGGCGATATTCTCAACACCGCGGCGGAGCCGACCTATGCGCCGGGGCGCGCGCGGCTCCCTGCGATCCGCGGCACGATCAAATTCGACCATGTCACGTTCCGCTATCGCGTCGACGGACCGGAAGTCCTGCACGATGTCAGCTTCGAAGTGCCGGCGGGGCAGATGGTCGGCATCGTCGGGCCTTCGGGATCGGGCAAGAGTACGTTTGCGAAGCTCGTCCAGCGCCTCTACGTTCCGGAGAGCGGGCGCGTCCTGATCGACGGCATGGACCTCGCGGTGGCCGATCCGGCATGGCTGCGCCGCCAGATCGGCGTGGTCCTGCAGGAGAACGTGCTGTTCAACCGCTCGGTGCGCGAAAACATCGCGCTCGCCGATCCTGCCACGCCGATGGAGCGCGTGATCGCGGCGGCGAGGCTGGCGGGAGCCCACGAATTCATCCTCGAGCTGGGCGAGGGTTACGACACGGTCGTCGGCGAGCGCGGGTCCACCCTCTCGGGCGGCCAGCGTCAGCGCGTCGCTATCGCCCGCGCCCTCATAACCGACCCGCGCATTCTGATCTTCGACGAGGCGACGAGCGCGCTCGACTATGAGAGCGAGCGCATCATTCAGCAGAACATGAAAGAGATAGCCAAGGGACGGACCGTTCTCATCATCGCGCACCGGCTCTCGACCGTGCGCGCGACGGACCGCATCGTCACGCTCGAGCGCGGCCGCCTGGTCGAGGACGG
>Ga0306926_10007466_pt1 | contig 11846 bp, 11 predicted proteins | sample flu12Cox44000178_FD_203759 | JGI IMG/M metagenome (GOLD analysis project Ga0306926, IMG submission 203759) | Lab enrichment of tropical soil microbial communities from Luquillo Experimental Forest, Puerto Rico - flux8day.12C.oxic.44.000.178 (v2)... | ecosystem: Environmental > Terrestrial >...
CGTTCTGAAAACTCCTGGTTCTCCCTAGGAGCTTGTCCTTGAAGGAGTAGGAGGAATGACGATCATTTCTCTCGATCTCCCTTTCTCGCGGTTGCATTTTTCTTGCGAGACCGATCGATCGAGGAAGAGCCACTTGTTTGCCAACTCGGAGATCACTTGTCACCCAATCACTGTACACCGACAACGTTCATGACTGATGCGAAGGAGGCTTTATGAAGTTCAAGCTGGTACTTGCACTGGGGCTTTTCCTGCTCATTCTTGCGAGCCCCGCAGCAGCACAAGTGTCGTCCAATTTCCAATTGGTCGGCCAGAATCCCTTGTTTAACAGGGGAATGAATGCCGCGGCGACAATTTTTCAGAACTTTATCTACATCGGCAACCGCACAGATGGCTCGAGCCGTTGCGGCTTCGGCGATCCCCGCCGAACTGACCCGCATTTTGGTTTGGATTCTTGCCCGCATCCCCACCCAGGCATCTTGATTCTCAATATACAAGACCCAGCTAACCCTACCGTCGTGGGAGAGATTCCCGCACCGCTGAACACATCCGGCCAGCCTGTCGGTATTACTTCACGCGAACTCCGTGTCTGGCCGAGCGCGAAGTTGCTAATCACCATGAATTTCCGCTGCAGCTCCGTGATCCATGCCTGCCCACGTACGAACGATACCACCTCTCCTTTCGACGTAAAGTTCTTCAGCTTGAAGGACCCGACGAATCCGCAGTTCATCTCGGACTTTGTGCCGACCTCGAAGGCAGGCCTCCAGCTGAAGCCGCACGAGATGTTCCTGTGGGCTGACCCGAATAATGACAACCGGGCGCTTCTCTTCATGACGACGCCTACGATTACCACCGATCCGACCGTTCCAAATTTGATGGTTTTTGACATCAGCCAAGTCTCGAATGGTGGCGGCGTCACCGAAGTGGCCGAAGGGAATTGGAATAACCGGTATCCCGGCACCAATCAGGCCAATTATCCCTTTGACTCCACTTCTCCCGACGGCTGCGGTCCGTACGACTGCAACCTTTTTGTGCATTCAATCGGAGTGAAACCTGACGGCAGCCTGACCTACATGGCATTGGAGGCTGGCCACTTCCTGGTCCTTGACACCAGCGACATAGCTGGGAATAAGATTGCGCGGGGCACTGTACTATCCCTCAACGACAAACTAATTACCGACCCCACGAATCGGCCCGTCTGGTTGCAAAATCCACCGGACCCCACGGCGGTCCCAAATGTGTTTCCCAACGGCTGCGGGAGGCTCGACTCAACCGGAACGATCGCAAAGGACTGCCCGAACAGCCACTCGGCGGTCCAAGTACCCTCGAAGCATCTCGCGCTCACAACTGATGAGATATATGGCACATTCACCCTAAACGAGTTCGGCTGCAGGTGGGGCTGGATGCGGCTAATCGATATATCTGACACGAGGCACCCTTTCATCACCGGCGAGTTTCTGTTGGACCAGAACCAACTTTCCTTCTGCGGTAGCCCTGCCGATACGCCCGTGGCCGAGCAGTTCAGAAGCTTCTCGACACATAACCCGACCGTGCTTCAAGATCTCGCTTTTATCGACTGGCATTCCAATGGGGTACAGGCGATCGACATCTCGAATCCGACCAATCCGACCCAAGCCGGCTTTTTCAAGCCAACTCCGATCCGAGTGGTTGCCACCGAGGATCCGGCCCTTAGCGCAGGTCCTGCAACGACAGTGGATCAACTCCTTAACCCTGATACCACGAATCCTGACTTCAAGACGAAGATCGTTATGTGGAGCTATCCCATTATCAACAACGGGCTGATTTACGTCATTGACGTCCGCAATGGATTGTTCATCTTGCACTACACCGGTCCCCATTCGGACGAAGTTCAGCAAATAACCTTTCTCGAAGGAAACTCTAACCTGGGAGATGCCGTAGACCTCGATCAAAACCACCAATGAGCAGCAGAGCGAAGGAGCGGGAAGAAGTGCACTAGCAAAATGGGCTGGCAGGGAATTCGGGGCGCGAGGTTGCCACGATTCTTTGCGCGGTGGTGCCGTTAGGCTGCTTCATACCCTTGCGACACTGCCACGAGCTGCGCCAGCGCCTGGTCCTCGCAGGAACGAAGGGCGCGCTTGGGAACGGGCCGTGGCTATCACGATATTCGCATGGAGCTGGGCGCAAATCATGATCTGCGGCCCATTTTCCGGCATACCGAAGGGGAGCACTGGCGTGCCTATGAACGCCCGTGAGCAAACCGGGTCGCGCTAGCTACCGCGAATGTCGGCATCGCGATAGGCGCGGGAACCGACGTGTCGATTGAGTCGGCTGATATCGTGCTTGCTCGTAACGATCCGCGCGATGTCGTTGCCGCGATCGAACTTTCTCGTGCCACGTAACGAAAAATGATTGCGAACCTGGTTTGGACGACGGCCTACAACGTGGCCGCGATCCCCGTTGCCGCTGGCCTCTTCGTGCGCTGGGGAATTGATCTGCCGATGAACGTGGGAACCATCGCCATGAGCCTTTCCACCATCATCGTAGCCCTGAATGCGCAACTGCTGCGAGGAGTGAAACTGCCGCCGGCGACCCTTTAAGGGGAAAGCGGTAGTTGCTTTCCACAAACCGTTCGTGTTCACGCCAGCGTGCGCTAAGCTTAGCCAATAGTGAGCGAGATCGGATCGCGAAGACACGTGAAAGCGGAAGGCACCGGGCTGCCGAATCGCGTTCGGACGGCACTACTGTCGACATGGCAAAGCGTCCGCAATGTCATTCAAAACACCTTGTGAGACGCAGTGAGTCGGCGGCGGAGACTGTGGGCGTGGACGGTGAGTAGTTGCTTACCAAGAAGGAGATTTTCAAGGATGAGACCCTCGCGGGAAGGGAAGGCGCGGAGTAAGAATGTCTCGCGTACCTAAACGCGCTTCCAGTGTGCCTGTGTTTGTTAGTGCATTTCTGTGCTTTGCATGTCTCTACACGACGCCGTGTGCTGGCTCGGAACTCGAGAAAGAGACAATTGTTGCATTCAATGAATACGTCCAGGCCACGGAAAGACGTATGGAGGAGGAACTTCGTGTGGATCATGCGTTTCTTTGGCCCGACACTTTGCCCGGTCAAAACCGAGATGCTATTTACGGACAGCTGCGTCGCGGCGAAATCCTGGTAACACGCTTGGAGACAAGGATTCAGGGTAGGCGCTTCCCGGTTCCCAAGGCAATAATCCACCATTGGGTCGGGATTGCCTTCATCCCAAGCACAAACATGAGAAATGTGCTGCTTGTTGCACAGGACTACGACCGTCGTACAGAGGTGTACAAACCGGATGTGATTGCCTCCAAGCTTCTCTGGCACCAGGGAGGCGACTACAAGGTCTTCCTGCGGCTTTCTCAGAAGAAATTCACAACCGTGGTTCTAAACACGGAATACACAATTCACTGGAACGAGATCGACCCGAAGCACGTTTATTCGACCTCTTACAGCACCAGGATTGCGGAGGTCAAAGATCCCAGCGACCCAGACGGAGCGGAACTTCCCGCAGGCAGGGATCACGGGTATCTTTGGAGGCTCTACAGCTACTGGCGCTTCGCTGAGAAAGACGGTGGAGTATATATGCAGTGTGAAGCGATATCCCTGACGCGCGACATTCCTCCTGGACTGGGTTGGCTGATTCGCCCATTAATCACGAGCATTCCTAAGCAGTCCCTGGATCGGGTTCTGGCGCAAACGAGGGCTGCGGTCGCTCGCGAGGGCCGCGTGATGAGCCACGCAAGCAGATTTGGACGCGAGTATCAGACAGTCAAGCCATGTGTGCCATTTTGCACGATTTCATGTGTACATCCCGTTGCGAATGCTAGATCGGATTCGGGAACGACCGTTGCCCCTGATCCCGGGAATACTTTTCACCTACAACCCCATCTCGCATATACCGATGTCAGTAAAATTCCTTATGAGAGTGTTTCTGCCGGGCACTCTAGCGCACGCGTTTAGAAATAGCACAGCTTGGCTCTTAGGCATCAAGTAAGAATGCGGATCGGGTGTACATAAAACGCGGCGACGAGTTTTATGAGCAGGTTGGAGGGATTCTCCGTAACGGCTCAGAGCACCGTCATCGCCACGGTTCGCCGCCCTGGGTGGCATACGGACGTGCAACTGCCACAGCGATACCCCGAGTAACGGCACAAGCGCATTTCCCCTCAGGATTTTTCGCAGGGGCGTCCTGGGCTGTGCCATCAGCCACTTTGTTGTCGCGCCACGTGGTCGCTAGCCTGTGCGTGTCGCCGAATCGATCAATTTCGCCTTCTTCTTTCTGAGCCTGACACCATGGGCGCGCGCGCTCTCCCGAGAGAGGTGTCTCCGCGCGGGCGCTCTGGGTGTCATAGGGATTGGGCTCACCGGGGCAATTGCCGAGCCGATTTATCGCACCAGCAGCGGCCAATGTCATACGCGATTGGCTGCCAGCAGCCCTCATTGTACTTGTCTACCTGACTCTCTGCTGCAGGTACTGTTGATGATTTGCATAATATAGTTACAATGGAAAGAGCTCGGTCTGTTCCCAGAACGCCATTACCAGTGTAGGCCGTCGCCGCATCTGCCTTAGGGCCTTGCGGCCGGAGTAACTCAGTTCGCCAAAGTTCTTGGGACAGAAGTTGGGTAGTTCATTGTGTTTCGAGTACCCCACAGATACTCGACCGGGTTCACTTCCGGTGCATAGGCAGGCAAGAACTCCAACCAAATGCGTCCTTGCTGTTGGCGTACGAAGTCCCAAACTAAACGACTGCGATGACACTTCAGTCCGTCCCAGATCACCAAGAACTTGCCAATGGTGCTTACTCCTGTTTCGCTAGACCAGTTGGCCTTGATGCGCGCAATGGCAAGACCATTGGCCGCTTTCAGCAGCACAGCGCTCGCCACATATAATGCGGGGATTAGCCGCGTGCCGCCGAATCGCTCTCCTACAAGAGTACTGCCGACATGGCTGGGCAACTTAACCTGATGCGATGGCAATATCAATCTCTCGCGCTGGCAGTTGGGGGGCTGATCATGTCTGGACTGCTGCTATTTGTTCTGAGCGAATTCCATCAGGAGATAACCCAGCCTTGGCTTTCAACCCTTGATCAACGCACGATGAGTGCGGTCCATGCGTTGACTGCGCCCCCACTGACTCGCGCGATGCTGATATGTACGTTTATTGGTGGCTGGAAGTTTGTTACACCCACTGCTGTGGTGCTGATCCTGCTGTTGCTCCTCAGGCGCGCTCACCGAGCCGCGGCCGTCCTCGCCCTGGCCGTTGGAGGATCGGCTGCGTTGAACGTCGGCCTCAAGGTCTTTTTTCACAGAGTGAGGCCCAGTGTTCCCTGGGCCTTGACACATGAACTGAGTTTTTCATTCCCAAGCGGGCATGCTGTGGCAGCATCTTGTTTCTACGCTACCATCACGTATCTGCTAGCACGGGGACGGCGAGCTACGACGCGAGCCGCCTTGATCATAATTGCGGTTTCGATCGTTCTCGGAATAGGACTGAGTCGAGTCTATTTAGGTGTTCACTACCCGAGCGATATCGCCGCTGGTTATCTGGTAGGGGTTCTATGGGTGAGCACTGTGCTTCTAGCCTTCCATTACTTGGAACACCCCAACTAGTGGATGGTTTAAGCTGCGCCCCGGCGGCAGCTGTTCCAGGTAGCGGCGTCGTAAGGGGTTGACCGTGAATCGGACCAGCGCTGCTCAGGAAGCAGTGACCTGCCTGGACGTAAAATAGCCGGAGATTAGGTTGAAGGACCTGACCAGGGACACTGCATCTCATTCGGTCGTGGCCGTTACGAATCCAATTCGCCTGAAACGCAGAATCCGCTCCTTAAGCCGGCGAATCCGTGAGGCGCGGATGATTGCGACGGCATTGAAATCTCGAAACCACCCGATCCTGGCGCATCTTGTTCCGATGCGCCGCTGCAATCTCTCCTGCACCTACTGCAACGAATTCGACGACTTCTCCAAGCCGGTACCCACAGCTCTGGTCTTGCGCCGGCTCGAGCTGCTCGCTGCCCTGGGCACGAGCGCGGTTACTCTCAGCGGAGGAGAGCCATTACTTCATCCCCTGCTCGACGAGATGATTCGCTGCATTCGTCGTCACGGCATGCTTGCGGAGTTAATCACGAACGGATACCTGCTCACACCGGAACGCATCCGTAGGCTAAACGATGCGGGACTCGACCATCTCCAGATCAGTATTGACAACGTGGTGCCAGACGAGGTCTCAAAGAAGAGCCTTAAAGTTCTCGACAGGAAACTGCAATGGCTCGCCGAGAACGCGGAATTCGACGTAAATATCAATTCCGTGCTCGGTAGCTCGATCCGCCATCCAGAGGATGCACTCACGATCGCTAATCGAGCAGGAGAGCTCGGATTTCAAAGTACCGTAGGCCTCATTCACGACGGCTCAGGGCAACTGCGGAAGTTAGATCATCACCAACGAAAGGTTTTTCAGGTTATCTCAAATCTCCGCAAGCCCTTCTATGACTCGGCGCTTTATACGCGTTTTTATGAAAATCTGATAGAAGGGCGACCCAACGACTGGCATTGTCGTGCTGGGAGTCGCTACCTCTATATTTGTGAAGACGGTCTCGTCCACTACTGCTCGCAACAGCGCGGTTATCCCGGTATTCCGCTGGAAGAGTACACGCGTGAGAATCTGGAACGCGAATACCACCTGGTCAAACCGTGCGCCCCCTACTGCACAATTCCTTGCGTGCAACGCGTGGCCATGGTGGATGAATTTCGGGAAGCGCCAAGGCAAGCTTTCGCGCGGTTCTTCTCGGCACGGGGAGACAATGGCCAGATATCTTGTGACCTTCCCACATCCATACGCGCTCTCGCGTGGCTGTTTCTGCCACCTGACCGACGTAACTGGCGGCACTGTTTGACCAGCGCCTTCACGCGCACCGCATTGTTGTGCCTGAGGGTCAAGTAGTGCGGGCTCGAGGGCCTGGGTGTCCATGTTGAGACCCTTTTCTTTCCGGCTGACCGAGTTCCACCGCTTCCGCATGAATACCAGTTCAACCTGGATAACCCGGCTGGGGAGGAAGCACTCAACCGGATGCTCGCCTTTCTCGATCTGGCGTGCACAAGGGCCGTCACCGGCCAGCCATCACGTTGATAGGCCGCGTTTAAGAAATCCCACAACCGCGAACTGCGGAAGAAGATTCGCGGCAGTTTGGCTGGAAGCAGTCTTGGTCTCATTCGCTATAACAAAATCGCGGTGCTGGCCATCGCAAGGTCAAGCGATATTGGATACGTCTTCACGCTCGTTTTAGGGTCGCCTGTGCGAGTGTCGATCCGTTGCTGGACAGACCTAACACAGAGAAAAGGGCACTGCACGCGTCAATGGTTCCTTTTTGGGAGTAGAATCGAAGACGGTGATGTACCCGAAACGCACAGTCGCAGTCGCTGTCTCGATACTGTTGCTGGCGGTGTCGTCTTCGGCATCTCTCTGCGAGATTTCGTGCTCGCTGTCCAAGCCAAATCCGATGCTCCATTTGGCCAAGGCTTCTTCTGTAGCACGAAGCCAGGATCGACGAACGCAGGTGTTTCATTCTCACTGTGGCCACACAGCCGCCTCAAACTTAGGCGGTACGCCATCTCACAGTTTTGAAAACATCTCCATGTGTTCAAACGCCCCTTGTGCGCAAGCGGTTGCACTCTTCTCTCCAATGAAGGGCGACGATCGTGCTCAAATGGAGAGTCCGCCGCTGGCACTTCTCTCGCTTTTGCCGCATCCGGTCCGGATCGATCCCCTGTTGCTGAATAGCAGGTGTGAAGCGGCTCCACGAAAGGCCTCCCCACTCGATGCCCCGTCTATAGGTCTCCGGATCTAGCCAGCTCAGCCCCGAGTCGTGCTCGGATCCCTGTTTTCATTCTAGCCCGTGAATGAGCTGTGCTCTGCGCGGGAATAACCGGGTCATATCACTTATCTACTTGCGAGTGTTCTATGAATAGTAGACGTTCCTTTTTGCAGCGTGCATTGGCGTTAGCCGCCGGTGTCATAAGCGTCCCACACCTCGTTGCCCAGAAGAGCACCCGGACCAGTTCGCTGGATATCCGTGAACCTGACGATCACACCGCCGGGTCCACTTTCGACGCGCCCGCGCAGACTCCCGACATCTCCAACCTGCCATTCACGATGGATAACGGTGTTAAGGTCTTCCATCTCGTCGCGGAACCGGTGAAACAGCAGATCATGCCTGGCAAAGTGCTCGATCTGTGGGGCTTTAACGGTAGTGCTCCCGGACCCACCATCCAGGTCAATCAAGGGGACCGAGTCCGCATCATTGTGGACAATCGTCTGCCCGAACCTACCTCGATGCACTGGCACGGGTTTGAAATCCCAAACAACATGGACGGCGGCCCCGGAGTAAGTCAGGAGCCGATTAAGCCCGGCGGACGCTTCATCTACGAATTCACTCTCCATCAGGAGGGTACTTATTTCTATCACTCACACATGGCCATGCAAGAAATGATGGGAATGCTTGGCGCCTTCATAATGCATCCGACGCAACCCTATCATCCATCGGTCGACAAAGACTTTGTAATCCTTCTGCAGGAATACGCAGTGCTCCCCAACAATGTTGTTCCGAATTCCATGAACATGGAATTCAACTGGCTGTTGTTGAACGGCAAAACCGGTCCGGACATCACACCGCTGGTTGTTCGTCTCGGAGAACGCGTCCGCGTGCGCCTCATCAATCTCGGCATGGATCACCACCCTATCCACTTGCATGGGCACACGTTCCAGGTAACGGGAACGGAAGCTGGACGAATCCCCGAGAGCGCCTGGTATCCGGGCAATACCGTTCTTGTTGGGGTGGCCCAGGCGCGCGACATCGAGTTCGTCGCCAACAATCCCGGTGACTGGATGCTCCATTGCCATTTGCCGCACCATATGATGAACCAGATGTCCTCGAACGTTGGCCCAATGTCACGGGTTGGAACCGGTCTTCCTGCCGGCATCTCGATGGAAAATGGCATGGGTATGCTGAGCGGTGAGCCTGGAGCTCCCACCGGTGACGATTACGGACCGAGTCTCGGTCGCGGCATGGGCGTTGGATCAACAAATGACCAGCTCAGAAGCAATGGGCCGGTAGCAAAGCGCAATGCCGAACAACACATGGATATGCCCGGTATGAAATCGACGCAGACGGGCTCCGGAAACCCAGACATAGCTCCCGATGCTGATTCGGTTCCCGGCTTTCCACAGGACGCCTATATGGAAGGTCCGATGATGGCCATGGATCAAATGGTTGATAGGCCGCAGAATTACGGACTTCCGCAAGGGTGGAGTGGGTTCATGCAAGGCATGATGACCTTCGTTCGGGTGCTTCCTCCAGATCAATACGACGAGGTGATGCGTCGCGTCCGGAACAGCGAGAAGCCGAAGATGCCGGACATGCCTCATACGGACATGCGTGGTATGCAACTCAGCACAGACTCAAAGGCAGGGGGAGGCGTATGAAGATTCTGTTCGTGTCGGTCTCCATTGCGCTGCTCCTTGCCGGCGCAGCTGCGCAAAGTAGTCAACAAGGCGCTCCTGGTATGCAGATGCCTAGTGGAGCAAAACCGACCATTCAGATGCAGGATATGCCTGAGCACCAGCATGGCATGCACATGGAGATCCGTAGACCGCAGAGCACCGCGTCACATGTCACTGGGGTGCAGGAGCCAGAAAACCCTGATCGTCAGACCGGCTCCAGCACTCCGGTTCCCGATTTACTGGAGCCGGCGAAGCTCGCCCCGCCGATGCGCGTAAGCGATTTCGAGGACCTCGCCTTGAAGAACAACCCCACGCTCAAGCAGGCTGAATCGCTGGTGCAAGTTTCTGCTGGGTTGGCCCGCCAGGCGGGCCTCTGGCCGAATCCTTCCGTCGGATACCTGGGCGAAGAGATCACCGGAGGTTCCTATCGCGGAGGCGAGCAAGGAGCCTTCGTCCAACAGAACATTCTGCTTGGAGGCAAGTTGCGGTTGCGGCGCGCCGTCTATGAGCAGCAACGCAAGGCGGATGAAATTGGTGTCGAAGAGCAAGAGCTTGAAGTTCGCGGCGCGGTGCGGACGTACTTCTATTCTGCCCTTGCCCAGCTGCGCGGTGTGGCCATTCGACGTGAGTTGCTGAGCATAGCCCTGGATGCAGCAACAACGGCTCATCAACTTGCGAATGTAGGGCAGGCTGACGCCCCCGACGTATTGCAAGCCGAAGTTGAGGCTGAGCAGACGAAACTTGAACTTGAGCAAGCCCAACGGGAATATATCCGGTTTTACCAACGGCTCGCTGCAGTGGCCGGTGATCCCCAGAGGCCGCTGGCTCTGTTAGAAGGTGATCTGGAAGCTCCACCCCCGTTGGACACTGACAGATATTTGCAAGATTTAATTGCCAATAGCCCTACTCTTAAGCGAGCCGAGCAAGAGGCCAGCGGCGCGGATGCCGAGTTGGCGCGCGACAAACGCGAGGCAATGCCCGACGTGACCGTGACGGCAGGTGCCCAGCAAAATCGCGAACTCAACGAATTTACAGGGCGACCCGTCGGGGCCCAGGGATTTGCTTCAGCCAGTCTTCGAATCCCAATATTCAATCGCAACCAGGGCAACGTGGCAGCGTCGAGGGCGAAGGTGGAGCGTGTGCAAGAGGAGGTGCGCCGAATCAGGCTGCAGCTGTTGCAAACTGCGGAGCCATTGCTACAGCAATATTTGACCAGCAGACTGCAGGCCGAACGATACGCGCAGGAGCTGATTCCTCGCGCTCAAAGGGCATACGAACTATATCTGGGAAAATACCGCAACATGGCGGCTGCCTATCCGCAAGTGCTCGTCTCACAGCGAATCCTCTTTCAGCTGAAAGACAATTACGCTCAAGTGTTAGGCCAGGTCTGGACTACCGCGGTGCAGCTGCAGAACTATCTGCTCGCTAATGGTCTTAGTGCCCCCACGCCGAGCGGAAACACAGGCACGCAGATTAATTTGCCGACCAGTAACAGTGGAGGTATTGATTGACGACAACGAAGCTCGTCCTTGCCATCATCATCGCTTTGCTTCTGATAGGCGTGAGCGGACTGCTCTGGCTCCGCAATTCCGCTGGGGGGTTTAGCGCTCGCCAAAACCCGTCGCCATTGAGAGCTTCTTGGCGCGCCGGGCAAGAGCTCTGGCGGTACCACGTCAGGTGAGGGAGCTTCGAAATCCGGTGCCTTACTCGGATCAAGTCCTGGAAGAGGGCCGCGCCCACTGGGCAGATCATTGCGCCTTCTGTCACGCCAACGATGGCAGCGGGGACACCGAAGTAGGGCGCAACCTTTATCCGAAGGCCCCTGACATGCGAACGTCCAGCACGCAGTCGCTGCCGGACGGGGAGCTGTATTACGTGATCACCAATGGCGTACGCCTCACAGGAATGCCCGCTTGGGGAACACCCGCGGATTCCGATCCGGACAGCTGGAAGCTCGTCTACTTTATTCGCCATCTGCCAAAAATGACACGGCAGGAGGCCGACGAGATGCAGAAGATGAATCCTAAGACTCCGATGGAACGGATGGAAGAGCAACGGGAAGAAGAATTCCTGAACGGTGCCCCCACAACTGGCTCGGATGATTCTCAACATACCCGAAATGCTGGACACAGGAAGGAGCAAGAGAAGTGAAACTACGAATCTACATCTTGGCATTGCTGCTGTTGGGTACCAAGATGGCTGTCGCGCACGGCAATGAGCAACACATCATGGGTACTGTTACCAGAGTCAGTGACACGAGCATAGCGGTCAAGACCCAGGATGGCCGCAGCGTGGATGTGGTGATGTCCCCTGAAACTAAATTCACCAGGACGGGCCAGCCGATCTC
>Ga0306926_10007468_pt1 | contig 11845 bp, 12 predicted proteins | sample flu12Cox44000178_FD_203759 | JGI IMG/M metagenome (GOLD analysis project Ga0306926, IMG submission 203759) | Lab enrichment of tropical soil microbial communities from Luquillo Experimental Forest, Puerto Rico - flux8day.12C.oxic.44.000.178 (v2)... | ecosystem: Environmental > Terrestrial >...
ATGAATCCGGGGTGCGGGAAGTGGCCGGCCAGGACGAGCGTCCCGGTATCCGCGTGGCGCTCGACGAATGCCCGCCGGGTCGTGCGCGCCTGCGCCGGGTCGTAGCAGAAGCGGCTCGACCACTGGCGCTCGGCGACCTGGACCGTGCGGTGCATCAGATCGCCGGAGAAGACCGCCGTACCGGCCGACGTCGTCAGCCGCACGCAGACGTGACCGGGCGTGTGGCCGACCCACGGCTCGAAGCGCAGGTGCTCGCCGATCTTGAAATCGCTGTCGACTAGCAGCGCCTGGCCCGCCTCGACCACCGGGACGACGCTGTCGGCGATGCAGCCGGAATCCTCGCGGCCCGACTCGTTCTCGTACTTCCAGAACTCCCACTCGGCGCCGGCGATGACGTACCTCGCGTTCGGGAACGTCGGGACCCAGCGCTCGTCCTGCCAGCGCGTGTTCCAGCCGACGTGGTCGACGTGCAGATGGGTGCACACGACGAAGTCCACCTGCTCGGGCGTCACGCCGACCGCGGCGAGGTCGGCGAGATAGGTCCCGGTCCGCATGTTCCAGGCCGGCGCCAGTGTCCGAGTCTTGTCGTTGCCGACGCCGGTGTCGATGAGAATGGTGTGCCGCGGCGTCTTGACGACGTAGGTCTGGATGCGCGAGGCCAGGTCGCCCGTGCGCTCGTCGAAGAAGTGCGGCTTGAGCCAGCCGTGATGACCGGCGATCACCTCGGCGCTCGAGCCGGGCAGCATGGACGCAGTCGGAAACGACGAACGGTCGATCTCGATCACCTGGGAGATCGTCACCTCGCCGAGCTTGATCGTCTGCATCGCGGCACCTCCAGTGGCAGTGCGCGGCCGCAGGCAGCCGCGGGGCTGGGGCCCCGCCAGCCGAGGCGCGCCTCACAACATTCGCAGCCGTACGGCCGGTCTAGGGCGCCGCCTGCTTCGCCATAGCCGTCCGGAGAGCCCGCTGCCGCTCGACGAGATGCGTTTCAGCCTCCCGGATCAACACGTCAGCTTTATCCCGGAGTTGGTGGCTCTCTTTGACCAGACGCTGCGCCGCCTCCCGTACTTCCTGCGCCCTGATTCGGATGTCGGCCGGTAGCATGGCACAGCCGAAGAGGTGCCCACGCACGCTCTCGGTGAGGTCCTTACGACAACGAGGGCAGAGGTTCGTCGTGCCCCCGAGAAGGTCAGCGCCGAGTTGGGCGAAGCGGAAGCTCTGGTCGCAAGCCGGGCATCGGGCGACCACGTGACCCGAGCAGTAGAGAAAGACGAGGGCGCGCTCCTCCGGTGTCAAGGTCTGAGGCCGCTTGCAGTCCATGTGCGACAGGTGGCCGTCCGACGGCTGGATCACGTCGGTGAGATCGAGCAACTGAGAGCACTTCGAGCACTTCACCTGCATCGGTGACGCCCCTCTCTCGCGGAGCCCGCGGGTCCCGGCCATATTTACGAGCCAGACCCCTATTGGGCGAGACGCCCGCTGCGTCACCCCAAGCGCTCAATAGGAAGGCGCCGAGGAGAGTACCACCAAGTCCGACCGAGCGTCCGGCTGCGTCGTGGCGACCCAATCCAGGGCATCTAGGGCTTGTGGGCTTCACTCAAAGCCCGAGACCTATGTGCGGTCGCGGCGGCCACCGAACGATCGCCGGCCAGGTCCGCCGGGCGCAGCCACACGAACGCCAGCGCTCCGAGAACCAGCGCGACCGTGACATGACCAAAGGCCACTCCCCATCCCAGCACGCTCGCGCCGCCGAGGAGATCGAGCGTCACGCCGAGTGCGAGCGGCCCCAGGAAACCGCCGGCGTAGCCGAGTGTGGAGTGGACGGCCAGGGTCGCGCCGCGCTGCCCGGGCTCGGCGCTACCGGCGCTCCCCGCGGTCAGCGACGACGAGTCGGCCCAGATCAGCATCGCGTACACCAGGACGAGGGCGGCTGCGCCTGCGTAGGGCAGGGCCGCACTGAAGCCGATCATGGCCGCCAGCGCGGCCGAGGTGAGCAGCGTGCCGAGGATGAAGCGACGGCGACCGAATCGGATGGCGAGCTCGTTGCCCCAGACGCTGGCCCACACACCGAGGAGGCCCATCACGCTGGCGACGGTGGCCGGCGCCAGCGGGGTCCACGCGCCGGACTTCTGAGCGGCCACGAACGTGAGGAACGTGACGACCCAGCCGCGTAGCGCAGACATCTCCCATGTGTGGACGCAATAGGCGATCGAGTAGGCCAGCGCGGATCGGTTGCGCAGGATCGGCCGGAAATCGAGCAGTGCGCGGCCCGGGCCCGCGGCGACTCTGACGGGTCGGCTCGGCAGGCCGACCAGCACCAGCCCGAACGCCAGTGCGGCGCCGAGCGCGCCCGGCACCAGCGCCCAGTGCCAGCCGAGCCAGGCGTTGACGGCGCCGGCGACACCGAAGGAGAGCGCGCCGCTCACGCCGACCGCCGCCGCGTGCGCGGCGACGGCCCTCGACTGCTGCTGGCCCTCCGCGAGGTCGCTCAACGCCTTGAGCCCCGGCATGTAGCTGCCGGCCCAGCCGGCACCCATCAGCGCCCGGAACGCCAGCGCCGACCAGAAGCCGGTCGCGATCCACGCGAACCCGGCGAACGCCACGGCGGTGACGGCGACGGAGCCGAGATAGACGCGCTTGGGGTCGACGCGATCCGTCAGCGAAGAGAGCAGCGACACCGCCATCGTATAGGCGGCGTAGTAAATGCCGCTGATCCAGCCGGCCTCGGTGTTGGTGAGCGCCCAGACCGCTATCAGCGTCGGCAGGACCGCGGCGACGCTGAACGCGCCGATCTGCGCGCAGGCCTGCGCGGCGCACATCGCGACGACGCCGCGGGACAGCGTCATCTCCCGCCCGTCCGCGCGTCTTCGTCCAGCAAACGCTCGACGATGACACAGTCTCGCCACTCGCCCTCGAGCTTGCCGTGGCGCTGGTAGACACCGACGACCCGGAATCCGCACCGTTCGTGCAGCGCCAGGCTTGCGGTGTTCTCTGGAAAGATCCGAGACACGATCTTCCAGAATCCCCGCTCGGCGTACGCGCGGCAGAGCGCGTCGAGCACGACACGCCCGGCTCCCTTGCCGCGCGCTGATCGAGCCACGTAGACCGAGTGCTCGGCGACACCGGCATACGCCGGGCGCGCTCGATAGGGGCCGGCGCCGGCCCACGCGACGATCCGCCCGCCGTGCTCCGCAACGATCGTCGGAAAGCGATCGCCCTTGTCGCGGAGCTGCGTGGCAATCTGCTCGGCGGTCCGCGGCTCGGTCTCGAAGGTGGCGATCCGCTCGGCGATGCCCTCGTTGTAGATCGCGGCGATCACCGCGGCATCGGCGGGCGTTGCGAGTCTCGTGGAGAGCTCCTTCATGGCTGAAACGTGCGGGCCCGGCACACGACGACCCGCCTATCGAAGGCGAGCAGCCTGAATGGGAGCGGCTCGCCGATCGACGGTGGCTGCGGCCGCGCGCTGGCGCTCGTACCAGCGCGACATCAGCTCCATCGCAAGCCACGCCGCCGAGCAGCCGACCAGGAGTGATACGCGCCCGGGTCCCCAGCCCCACCGGTCCACGATCCAGGCGAACACCGTCGGTGAGGCGGCGTTCACCACGAGCACGGGCGTGGCGATCAGGCCGAGCACCGCGCCATAGCCTCGGGCGCCGAACAGCGCGAGCGGAACCGCGCCGCGCACGATCGTGATCACGCCCTGCGAGGCGCCCATGAGCAGCGTGAAGGCGACGACCATCGGCAGGCTTTTGGTGCCGACCAGCAGCAGCGCGAGCGCGGGGGGCAGGATGCCGATCGCGATGCGGCCCACGGTGATCGCGCGCAGGTTCCGCGCGAAGACGATCTCGACGATCCGCCCGCCGAACTGCGCCACGCCCTTGAGCGACGCGACCCAGACCGCGGCCGCGGTCGCCAGGCCTGCGGCCTCGAGCAGCGGGACGAGCTGCACCGAGATCACCCCGAACACGAACCCGTTCAGCGACATGATGAGCGCGAAGAGCGCGATGGCGATCGATCGGGTCGTTCCCTCCAGCGGAGGCCCGCCCGGAGACGTGGCGGCATCACCGGCCGAGCCAGCCCGTCGCTCCGGCTCCCTTCGTGCGAGGCCGAACCAGTGAAGCGGCAGGCAGATCACGAGGTTGATGAGCGCGAACACGACGAGGGTCTGCCGCCAGCCCAGCTGCTCTTCCAGTGCGTGCCCGACCACCCAGAACACCGACGAGGCGAACGCGCCGAACAACGTCAGGTACGAGATCGCCTGCCGTCCGCGCGACGGCGCAACCTGCACCAGAGCCGCGAACGCAGCGTCGTAAAGACACAACCGCATCCCGAGACCCAGGAAGGCCCAGACGACCAGATAGACGGGTTCGCTGCGCGTGTGCGACAGCGCGAAGAGGCCGATCGAGACGAGAACGGTGCCGAGCGTCATCACGGCGCGCCCGCCACGGCGGTCGATCGCCCGGCCGACGGCATTGGACACGATCCCCATCGTGAGCAGCGCGACGGTGAAGCCGAGGAAGACGAAGCCCCGGCTCCAGCCGGTGTCGCGGCTGATCGGGCCCGCGAGGACTCCGAGGCAGTAGTAGCTGGTTCCCCACGCCGTGATCTGCGTGATGCCGAGCGCGAGCACCGCGACGGCCATCGGGTCGCCGAGCCGCGCGCGCCATCCGGCGCGCCGATTCGCGTGGGGGGCGGCAGTCACGAGGCGAGGCCAGTCACCGGAGTGGCTTCCGGGCCCTCACGAACGCGCTGACGAACTTGCCGTCGACGGCGGCGATGGCGTCGGCACCGAGTCCGGCGCCGGCGAGAAACTCGCGCGCGCTCTCGGCCGTGTAAATCCGGGTCGGCTCCACGTCGATGTCCTCGAACCCGGCCTTCGCGAGCCTGGCGCGGTACTCGGACTCCTCGAGTGCGCCGGCAACGCAGCCGATCCACAGCTCGACGCTACGGCGGATCTCGGGCGGCACCTCGCCGCGCACGACCACGTCGGAGACGGCGAACCGTCCGCCGGGCTTCAGCACGCGAAACGCCTCGGCCAGCACCGCGTCCTTGTCGGCGGACAGGTTGATGACGCAGTTCGAGATGACGACGTCCACCGAATCGCCGGGAAGCGGGACGTGCTCGATCTCGCCCTTCAGGAATTCGACGTTCGGCGCGCCGGCCTTGCGCTGGTTCTCGCGGGCGAGCGCCAGCATCTCGTCCGTCATGTCGAGTCCGTAGGCCTTGCCCGTCGGGCCGACTCGCCGGACGGAGAGCAGGACGTCGATTCCACCGCCCGAGCCAAGGTCGAGCACCGTCTCCCCTTGCTTCAGCTCCGCCAGCGCGGTCGGGTTACCGCAACCGAGCGATGCCGCCACGGCGTCGGGGGGCAGGTCCTCCGTCTCGGCCGCCCCGTAGAGATTCGAGGTCACCGGGTCGCAGCCGCCTTGAGAGCTCGTGCTGCCGCAGCACGACGTCCCGCCGCCCACGACGCGCAGCGCCGCCTGCCCATACTTCTGCTTCACCAGGTCTCGAACGCCGTCATCACTCATGGCGTGTCTCAGCGCTACGACGAGCAGCCGGCGGTGCCCCCGCAGCATGCGCCGGCGCCGACCACCGCGAAGCTCGGCCGCTTCGCCATCACGTCTTCCTCGCCCTCGAGGTCGTAGTTGAGGTGGTAGACCTCCCACTCGACGCCGTCGGGATCCCGCACCCAGAACTTGTCCTGGTTCGCGTGGCAGCAGTTGACGCCCATCTCCTCCCTCACCGGAAGGCCGGCCGCCTTGACGCGGGCGAGGTGCGACATCACGGTATCCACGGAATCGACCTGGACACCGACGTGGTCGATCGTCCCCGCGCCACTCGGACCACCGCTGGACAGCGCGAGGTTGACCGGCGCCCATTCGGGCAGGAACTTGACGTAGCCCTGCCTCACCTTCACGGGGTCGCCGCCCAGGAACCTCTCGTAGAATGCGCGGCTCTTGGCCAGATCCGACACGTGCATGTGGAGATGGACCTTTGCGCTCATGATTCCCCCCTAGCAGCACGCGGTGAGCAGGCGCACCAGCGCGGTGACCCGCTCTCGCTGCACCGAATAGTAGATGTACCGCTCTTCCTTGCGGCTCTCGAGAAGGCCAGCCCGGCGCAGGATGTCGAGATGATGGGACAAGGTCGGCCCGGGAATCTCGACGGCCTCCTGGATCTCCCCGACCGACATCTCCCGCCCAGCCTTCACCAGCAGGAAAAAGACCTGGAGCCGGCTGAGATGGGCGAGCGCCTTGAACGCCTCGACATGCGTCTCGTCGGCTGACAACTGCGCCAGCGGCAGGCGAGCTATCGTCTTCATGTTTCGAAGTATATGGAAATATCGAATCCTTGTCCAGCAGCTTTCGCCCGGCTGTCTGCATATTCGGCGAGGGGTACTTCAGGTAGCGTTGCGCGAGTCGGGGCGTGTCGATTCCGAATGCGGGACGACCACCGTCGACGCAACCTCGGGCAGTGTGGGAACGAGCCAGCGGAAGAGCCCGGTCGCGGCGGCTGCTCCGAGCAATTGAGCGATGACGAACGCGGGCGCGTCGGCAGGCCGGATCCCGGCGAACGTGTCCGTCGCGGAACGGGCAAGCGTCACGGCCGGGTTGGCAAAGGACGTCGAGGCCGTGAACCAGTAGGCGGCGGTGATGTACGACGCCACGGCGAAGGGGACCGCGGACGACCGCAGGCGGGCGCAGCCCCAGATGACGGCGAGCAGCCCAAAGGTCGCCACGAACTCGCTGAACGCTTGCGCCGGTCCAGACCGCGCGTGTCGGGACGCGAAGAAGAGAGGCATCTCGAACATGAAATGCGCGGCCGCGACGCCGGCGAATGCTCCGATGATCTGAGCGCCGAGATAGAGCGGAACTTCGTCCCACGGCAGCCCGCCTTGCGAGGCGTCGGCCAGGGTGACCGCGGGGTTGAAATGCGCGCCGGATATGGGACCGAACGTGAGGATCAGCGCGACGAGCGCCGCGCCCGTCGCAAGCGTATTGGCCAACAGAGCGACCGCGACGTTTCCGCCCGCGAGGCGTTCGCCCATGATTCCCGAGCCGACGACCGCCGCGAGCAGGAGACAGGTGCCGACGGCCTCGGCAGTCACCCGTCGAGCGATCGTTCGTTGCATTTCCGTTGCGTCTCGCATCAAATGGCGTCGAGTGTCGCGCTGCGGCAGCACACTACATGGGGAGGGCGGCGTGAACAAGCAGCGAGTCCTCTTTCTCTGCACGCACAATTCGGCCCGAAGCCAGATGGGCGAGGCGTTTCTCCGCTCGCTTGCCGGAAACCGGTTCGAAGTGGCGAGCGCCGGGACCCATGCGACACGGGTTCACCCGCTCGCGATACGAGCCATGGCCGACATCGGCATCGATCTCAGCGGGCACACGTCGAAGCTCGTCGGCGAGCTCGTGCACCAGCCCTGGGATTACGTGATCACCGTGTGCGACGCCGCCAACGAGGCATGCCCGGTGTTCCCAAACAAGTCAAGCCGTCTGCACTGGAGTTTCGAGGACCCATCACAGGCCACCGGCACCGACGAACAGCGACTCGACGTCTTCCGGCGCGTGCGCGACCAGATCGAGCGACGTATCGCCGACTGGATCAGGAGCCAGTAGAGATCAGCTGCGAATCCTGACGAGGAGACCGCGCAAGTCCATCCACCATGCGGGGCGCTGATGAGCTCGATGCACGAAATGCATTTGACCGTCTCGGCGCGCGTGCCTACGTTGAGCTTGTCAGCGGTGCTGCCGAGTGGAAACGACGACGCGGAGTTTTTTCCGATGACGATCACGACCAAGTTGGAGACCTGGGCCGACGCGCTTCGAGCGTCGCACGATCGGGTGCTCGCCGCAGCCGAGACCGGGCGCCACCGAGCGGCCCTGCTCGCCCATGCCGCGGCCGGCCGGGTCGTGGCGGCGTGGACGCTCGCGCCGGCGCCGCTCGATCCGTCGGCTCATCTCGAGGCGACACACGCGCGGTGCCGGCAGTATCTGGAGCGAATGCTCGAGTGGCCCTCCGATGCCGAGGTGCGCTCGCCGATGACCGGCCAGCTCTACACTCGCCTGAATCAGCCCTCCCACCCGGCCCGGCACACGCATGTCGACTACACCGCCGTCGAGTCGTACACGTACACGCCCCGAAAGCCGCTCCGCCGGGTGCTCGATCACAGCCTCGACCATCTGAACCAGATCGAGCAGTGGCAGCGGTGGCGCTCGGAGGGGGTGGTGCCGACGCCGACCGATGGCTGGGTGGGATCGACGGTGACCTTGCCCGAAGACAGTCTGCCTTTGACGCGCCCGGATCTCGACGCCTGGCTCTGGCGCATCGATCTGGCCACGGGCCTCATGGTCGAGCGCGCGCGGCGTCTCGGTGACGAGGCGCTCGACTGGCAACCGCCTGACGCTGGATGAGCGAGCGGTGGGATCTTCCGGCAGCGCGTCATCGAACGCCGTGGAGTAGAGCACTTCTGATCGGGCCACGTGGTGCAGGACGCGCCGCAGGGTCTATGCCGAGGCCGACGTCCGCCTGGGCGAGTGTCTCACTGCGGCCCGCGAGAGAGCCGGGGATCCGTCGGTCGTCTTCCCCGACCCGTACGGCACCTTCTTCACTCCCGATGGAGTCGTCGCCGAGGTGGTCGCGCTGGAACGCGAGCTCCTCATCGAGACCACCGGCAGCCACTAGACATCGGCGCCTTCCAGCGCGACGTCCCGCGGTCATTTGCCGCGATTTTCAGAGTGTGCCACTGTAAGGTTCATCCCTTCGGGAGGTGCTCGATATGCGTGGCGTCGTGTTCCTCGGTGGCCGGAAGCTCGAGCTGCGTGAATTCCCCGACCCGACGCCAGGACCGGGCGAGGTCGTCGTCGCCATGAAGGCCTCGGGCATGTGCGGGAGCGATCTGCATCCCTATCGCGCGGTCGGCAACGCGGCCGCGGCGCTGGGGCTCGGCGGCCAGGGTGGGCCCGTCGTCGCGGGCCACGAGCCGTGCGGCGTCGTCGCCGCGCGCGGCGCCGGGGTCGCCGAAGCCGACGCGTCCACCGGCCAGCGCGTCATGATCCATCACTACAAAGGCTGCGGGCGCTGCAAGCACTGTCGCGTCGGGTGGGCGCAGCTCTGCCGCTCGGGCATCGTGGTCTACGGCATGACGGGCCACGGCGGCCACGCGAACTACATGACCGTGCCCGCGTTCACCCTCGTGCCCCTGCCCGACTCGCTCTCGTTCGAGGAAGGCGCCGCGATCTCCTGCGGCACCGGCACCGCGTACAGCGCGCTCAAGCGGCTCGACGTGTCGGGCCGCGACACGCTCGCGGTCTTCGGCCAGGGCCCGGTCGGGCTCAGCGCCACCTTGCTCGGCCGCGCGATGGGCGCGCGCGTGATCGCGATCGACGTCGCCCCCGAGCGGCTCGCGCTCGCTCGCGACTTCGGCGCCGAGGCGGTGATTAACGCAAAGGAGGCCGATCCGGTCGCGGCACTACGCGAGCTCACGCACGGCGAGGGCGTCGAGACCGCGATGGACTGCACGGGCAATCCGGACGCGCGCGTGGCCGCGGTGCGGAGCGCCACCACGTGGGGCCGCGTGGCGTTCGTCGGCGAGGGCAACACCACCACCTTCGACATCAGCCAGGACATGATCCGGCGGCAGCTCACGATCCACGCCTCGTGGACCTTTTCGAGCGTGGGCCAGGCCGAGTGTGCGCGCTTCATCGCCGACCGCAAGATCCCGCTGGGCCGTCTGCTCACGCATCGCTTCCGGCTCGAGCAGGCCGACGAGGCCTACCGGCTGTTCGACACGCAGACGACCGGCAAGGGCGTATTCGTCTTTTGATTGTCACCGGGGGAGCGACCGCCGCTCCCCCCGATCCGCTCACTGCGACTGACTACCGCTTCGGCAGGACCTTCAGGATCGGCTCGAGGTTCTTCGGATCGGGCTTGAGCTGGCCGACGCCGTAGCTGCGCACGGCTTCCACCACCGCGTCGTTGACCGGCGTCTTCACGCCTTTGCGCCGGCCCTGGTCGCAGACGTAGCCGTTGAGGTAGTCGATCTCGGTCCGGCGCCCGCGCATCACGTCTTGCAGCAGCGACGGCCGCCCGCCGCCGCGGCGCGCGCCCTCGGCCGCCACGTCCGCCTCGACCTCGGCGAGCCCGCGGCCCTCGTACGCGTCGACGAAGCGCTGGGCCGTGATGCCGTAGATCGGCTCGACCTCGAAGCCGCAGGCTCGGCCGACCTTCACGGCCTCGCCCCCCACGTAGATCGCGATCAGTCGGGGCTCAGGCAAGGTCCGCACCTCGGCGGTGCCCAGGCCCGACAGCCCGGCGATCGGATTCGCCATGCAGTTGACGGCGAGCTTCGACCAGCGCTCGCCGAACAGGTTCGTCGTCACCTTCGCGACCGCGACGTCGCTCATGATCTTGGCCAGCTCGTTGGCGCGCTCGGTCTCCTTGCCATCGAGCTCGCCGATCTTGAAACCGATCGCGCCGGTGTCGGTGCGCATCGCGTGACCCGGCTCGTACATGCCGGCGCCGATCGTGATCACGCTGCCGAGCGTGCGCTCGCGCCCGGCGATGGCCGCGACGCGCTCGTCGTTGATCCCGTTCTGGAAGTCGACCACGACGCCGTTCGGCTTCTTGAGGTACTGCACGCCCAGGTGCGTCGCCCACTCGGTGTCGTACGACTTGACCGAGATGAAGACCGCGTCGAACGGCTCGCTGATCGCCTGGGCCTCGTAGATGTGCAGCGCCTTGACCGGAATGACGTGGTCGCCGCACGTCCCGCTGAGGCGCAGGCCGTTCTTCCGCATCGTCTCGACGTGCGCCGGCCACTGGTCGATGAGCGTGACGTCGTGCCCGGCCTTCGTCAGCATGCCGCCGACGACGCTGCCGATCGCTCCGGCCCCGATGATCCCGATTCGCATTGCCATGGGTCCCCTCCCGTTAGTCGGCGCGCCTCGGCCGGCGGGGCCCCAGCCCCGCGACGGCCTGCGGCTGCGCAGTGCCGCAATAAGTCCGAGCATGATAACGTGAACCGCCATGACCTACGACTTCGATCGTCTCGTCGACAGGCGGCGCACCGACAGCTCCAAGTGGCAGAAATATGGACCGGACGTCTTGCCGCTCTGGGTGGCCGACATGGATTTCCAGTCGCCCGAGCCGGTGATCCGCGCGCTCCGCGAGCGGGTCGAGCACGGTGTCTTCGGCTACCTCGCCTTCGAGCAGCCCGAGTTCCACGAGCTGTTCGCCGACCGGCTCCTGAAGCGCTACGGCTGGCGCGTCTCGCCCCATGCCGTCGTGATCATTCCGGGCGTCATCCCGGGATTCAACGTGGCCGGCCGGATCCTGTCGGCGCCCGGCGACGGGCTGATCCTCCAGACGCCGGTTTATCCGCCGATTCTCCGAGCGGCCAGCAGCATCGGGCTCACGCGCGAGGAGGCACCGCTGGCGCGCCGTCCCGACGGGCGCTACGAGGTCGACCTCGACGCCGTCACCGCGGGGATCCGCGAGCGGACGCGCTTCTTCCTCCTGTGCAACCCGCACAATCCCGTCGGCCGCGTCTTCACCCGCGAGGAGCTCACGGGCCTGGCCCAGATCTGCCTGCGGCGCGGCCTGGCGATCGTCTCCGACGAGATTCATTGCGAGCTGACGCTCGCCGGCAATCGCCACACCCCGATCGCGTCGCTCGACCCGGAGATCGCCGAGCGGACCATCACGCTCATGGCGCCGAGCAAGACCTTCAACCTGGCCGGCCTCAAGTGCTCGGTGGCGATCATCCCGAACGCCGCGCTGCGGGAGAAGTTCGTCAACGGCCGCATCGACCTGGTGCAGACGGTGAACGTCTTCGGCTACA
>Ga0306926_10007470_pt1 | contig 11844 bp, 4 predicted proteins | sample flu12Cox44000178_FD_203759 | JGI IMG/M metagenome (GOLD analysis project Ga0306926, IMG submission 203759) | Lab enrichment of tropical soil microbial communities from Luquillo Experimental Forest, Puerto Rico - flux8day.12C.oxic.44.000.178 (v2)... | ecosystem: Environmental > Terrestrial > Soil...
GAAGGGAGAATCGGTGACGCCGGCCGAACCCACACAAGCTTGCGGTCCGCCAGCGGGCGCGGCCAGGGCCCCATCCGCGGACAGCAGGTACGCCAAGGCGATTCCGCTGATGCCGCCGCCGGCCTGAAACAAAAGGTCGCGCCGCGAGATGAAACGCTGTCTGCTCCTTCCGGTGCATTCGGCTTGCGGATTCATGGTTGCTCCTATTTCAGTTGTTGTACAGGAACTCGTTACTGTTGAAGATAACGTGGGTCAACTCGGACAGCGCGGTTAGTCCGCCTCCCCTGGCCTGCTTTTTCAAGAACCCCACGCTCTGCTCGAGCTCGCGGGCGGTGGGCTCCCGGCTAAACGCAATCTGATAGGCGAGCCTCACTTGCGCGGCCGGGTCGTCGCCAGCCTCCCGTGCGACTCGTTGGGCGAAGTGGTTCGCCTCGAGGAGAAAGAACTCGTTATTGAACAGGGTCAAGGCCTGCGTGGGCACAGTGGTCACGTCGCGCCGTTCACAACTTAGCGCCGCATCCGGCTGGTCGAATACTTCAAACATCGGGTATTTGAGATTTCGCTTTACGTACGCGTAGATGCTTCGCCGCCATGTGGAAGGATCTTCTTTCGTCAATCCCCATTTGCCCTTGGTGGGGACCAGGCTGGTCACCGACTCCGGCACCGGCGGGAAAAACGGCTTGCCCCCGGCTTTGAAGTTGAGATCTCCGCTGGCGGATAGGACAGCGTCGCGAATGATTTCCGCTTCGAGCCGCTTAATCGGAAACCGCCACAGGAACTGGTCCGTCGGGTCTTTCTCGGCATTGGCCGGCAGGTAGTAGTCCGACGCCATCTGGTAGGTTGCCGAGTTCATGATCAAGCGTTGCATTTCCTTGATGCTCCACCCGCGCTTGATGAACTCCGTCGCCAGCCAATCGAGGAGCTCGAGATTCGAGGGCGGGCTCCCCATCTTTCCAAAGTTGTTGGGCGTGGCTACGATTCCCTGCCCGAAATGCTGATACCAGATCCGGTTGACCATGACGCGGGCCGTCAAAGGATTGCCTTCCGAAGCGATGGCTTCGGCCAGGGCGCGGCGGCGGCCGCTAGTCGGATAGCCGCTGTTTGGAGGGTCAGCGACGCGTTGGTTGGCCCTGGCCAGAACCGTGAGAATTCCCGGTTCCACGATGGGCGCTTTCATCTCCTCGGAAAATGACCCCAGTCCGGTGCTGCCAAAATACGTGGGCGGCGGCTGATAGTGGTCGCCCGGCGCCGGCAGATATTTTCCCGTGAATCCGAATTTTTCGTAGATCACTCCCGTCGTTCCCGGCTGAAACGGGGCGTGCGGGGTGAATCGAAAATCGCCGTCCCGGACGCCCAGCGTTACGGGAGGACGCGGCGGCAACTGCTTGGTCAGAGTTTCAATCTGATCGAGCAGTTTCTTACGGGTTTGTTCGTCTTCGGCATTGACTTTGATCAAGGCCGGGCGACTGTCACCGCCGAAAACGGTGTCTTCTTCGCCACGCACGATGGCTACTTGCGCGGCCAGCAGCTTTTGCCCCGGAGTTCTTTGCTCCTCCGGAGTGTTCACAGCCTCCCGGATGTCCGCCGGGAACTTCGCAAGGATGTTTTGCAACTGCTGTTTCCGGTAGGGCACCTCGATGGTGGCGATCTGCTGTCTCAACGCTTTGATTTTGCCGTTGATGTCGTTGGCGGTCTTCTCGTACCGGTCCCATTCTTCGGCGGAGACCAGCGGATGATCGTATTCCACAAAGCCGTTGAAGACGGCGATCGATTTGTAATAGTCTTTCCGGGTGATCGGATCGAACTTGTGGTCGTGGCAGCGCGCACAGTTGACAGAGAGGGCCTGAAAACTTTGATAGGTGGTCCGAATGATGTCGTCCAGATAATCGAACCGGTAGTTGGGGTTCTCGAGATCGCGGTCCAATACCCGTGGCCCGAGACGGACGAAACCCGTGGCTGTCAGGCTTTCAAAGGTGGGCTTATCCAACTCGTCGCCGGCAATCTGCTCCACGATGAACTGGTTATAGGGTTTGTCCTGGTTGAAGGCGTTGATGACATAGTCGCGATAGCGCCATGCTTCCGAGACGTCATAGTCGTACTCATATCCCGTGCTGTCGGCGTAACGGGCCACATCCAACCAAAGCCGGGCCCACCGTTCGCCGTAGTGCGGTGAAGCTAAAAGCCGGTCGACCAGTGTCTCGTAGGCGCGAGGCGACGGGTCTTTCACGAAAGAATCCACTTCGGCCGGGGATGGCAATAGGCCGGTTAGATCAAGATAGGCTCTGCGAATCAGCGTGCGCCGGTCCGCTTGTGGCGCAGGCGCCAGCCCCTTTTGATCGAGCTTTGCTCGAACCAGGGCATCGATCGGAGAGCCGTTCCCGCCGGAGTCCTTGCCCTGCGGTATGGCAGGGCGAACCGGCATTCTGAAGGCCCACCACTGCCGGTCGGCATCCGTGATCTTTCTCTCATGATAGGCGCCGTAGACCAGCAGCGACGGGTCGTCGGTGGTAGCCGCCGGAGCCGCCGGCTTCTGGTCATCCGCAAACGGCGCACCCAAGTTGATCCAGTCCTTGATCGCACCGATTTCCTCCGCAGTCAGAGGCGCGACGGGCGCCATCGGCATTTGCGGCTTCTCTTGACCCGTGATGCGCTTGTAAAGAAGACTGTCTGCGGCGTTGCCCGGTATCACAGCGGGGCCGTGACTGCCACCTTGAAGCACGGAAGCGCGCGTGGCCAGGCTCAGCTTCGACATCTGGACCGTCGCTCCATGGCACTGCTGGCATTTGGCGAGAATGGCCATTACATCGGGAGTCTGGGATTTTTGAGCCAGCGCCGCTATGGCAACGAGCCCCAAAAATGACAGCGCAGCCACCCACGTTACGGCGGCCTTTACGCGTGAAGACTCTGCGCGCATCACATCTCCTCTCTCGATGAACCAGTCAAACCAGCCAGTCAAACACACGACCATCTTCGCCTTCCAGGCTCTGACCCACGCACCGGGAGCCGAATTGCTTCAAGCGTACACCTGCCAGATGCCGAGTTCAAGCCAACGGACTGTCACCAAGTGAGCTTTAAACCCATGCGAAAAGTCCGTTCGTCGAGGCCGTCGCGGCCGGTATTCCGAATATCGGTCGCCAACATAAAGGAGCCGCTATTGACGGACGTGCTCGTGGCGCTGGTGGCGCCGGGGTTGGCATGGTGCGGTGTGTTGGCAAGGTTGAACGATTCGGCCCGAAAACGAAGTTCGAACCGCTCCGTAAGGCGAAACTTGCGGTCCAGGCCTGCATCCACGTTAACGAGTCCCGGGCCGCGCAGGCTGTTCTGCCCGCACGTGCCGAAGCGGCCCGAGGCCGGCGCGCCGAAATCGGTCTTGTCGTACCACTGATAAATGTTGCCCAATTCCCTGGCCGCAACTAGGCAGTCCGCGAACTGGCTGGAGGCGATCGAGTTCAGCGACGCGTTCGAAGCCGTCGCACTAAACGGCGATCCGGTGTAGGCGCTCACCACGCTGCTCAACTGCCAGCCGCCTAAAATCGCGGCAGTCGGGCCGTCTGGAACCAGTCGCTTTCCCTTCCCGAAGGGAAGCTCTGCAATCCAAGTGGCCTGCAAATTATGCCTGATGTCGCGGCTGAGGGAGCCGTAGTTCTTCCGGTATTCGTAAGGCAGACCCACGGTCGGCACAGCCCCAGACGTCTCGCCCGTATAGCCGCGCCCATGGGAGAACGTATAGCCGACGCTGATCTGGTAACCTCCGGAAAACCGATGCTCGGCGTGAGCCTGCAAGGAATCGTACTTGGCGGTACCCAATGTGCCCATCAGACTGGTGGGAGCGGTGCGGCCAAACTTCTGATTCAGGATCTCGCCCGCGGTTCCTGTTCCGAGGGGGGACCAATTCTGATCCATCTGCGCCAGCTGGTCAACCGATCGGGAGGCCACGTAGCCGGCTGAATTGGTCCAGCCCTTCCATCGCTTCTCGATCGTAAAATTCCACGACTGAACATAACCCCGCACAAGGTTGTTCTTGTCGAACGTGATCAAGTTTACGTTGCCAGCCACTTTCGAAAAACCGGTGCTCAGATCGGGTTTCGGTATATCGGGGAAGCCTTGGCGCAGGGTCGTGGCGTAGGACAACGAGTTGGGCGCGTTGAGCACGACGTTCACCACGTCGGGATAATTTAGCCGCTGAAAATTCGCGAAGTTGATCGGGTCGTTGGTCAGGCCGTACCCGGCCCGGATGACGGTGGTCTCCGAGACGCGATAGGCGATTCCGGCCCGCGGAGACGGACGGCCTCTTCCGCGATCGATGCCGCAATCAATGGGGTTGGGACCGAGGCCACAAAGATCCACCACGTTGTTTGTGAAGTCGTAAACTTCCAGACCGCGGCCCACACGCGTAGGGAACGGGAAATACTCCCAACGAAGACCATAGTTCACCGTGAGTTTCGGAGTGACCTGCCAACGGTCGCGCGCGTAGAAGCTATAAGCCTTCATGCGGGTTTGGATATCATCTGGGAACAGGCGGAGCTTACCGGCATTGGCGGGCAAACCCAGCAGAAACGAAGCGAAGGCATTGTAATCGTTACCGGCCGGCCCTCCTTTTAGCTGGGTAGCGCCCTGCGAGAACTGAAATCCCCCCGGTCCGGCTGTGTAGGAGTTAATGCCTTGCGGTTGGCTCTCGTTGATATCCTGCAGGTTGATGTCCGCTCCGAATCGAAGGTCGTGGCTTCCTTTATCCCACCCCACGTTGGCTGCGTACACTCGGGAGGGGTCGCGGTAGCCATGGGGCTCGAAATTATTGGCAGCGCCGACTTGGGAAAACCCGTCGATCAGCATTAGAGGCCAGCCGGTTTCTCGGGGGTCGGTACTCGCGAGCCCTGGAACTTCGAGGACGGTCCAACCGAGGTTTTCCCTTGCCCGAATCGGCACGTCATTGAAATCCTCGCGGAAGTAGCCGAAGTTCGCGTCGAGTACCAGGTGTTGCGTGGCGATATACGTAGCCGAAATACTCCCCTGAAAAAGATGGCCTTGTACAAAACCCGAGCCGGTGTTGGCGCGGCTGATGGGCAGCCCGCCCAGCTGCCCGAAGATTCCGCTGGTATAAGCGTTATGGTCGAGAAAGCCGAAGCGGTAGGACATGTTTAACTTCTCGTTGGGATTCCAGGTCACTTTGTCGTCATACTGGCGACGCCACTGGTAGTTGGAAGCAGCCGTCGAATAGTTCCGGCTTAATCCCAAACTTCCCGAACCGGCCTGATTGGGTGCCCACCGATCGGCCTGCTTGAGGAAGTTCTCGACGCCCACGTCAATGCGAGCAGAGGGGATGACGTTATGGGGAAACGATGTCCGGCCGCTCCCATCCGGATTGCCTGTGGAGGGATCGTAGATGGGCGTCCGGGATCCGGATAGATCTCCCGATTTCATGGCGATGGTGGGAACCTGGACCACCTGGGTGACGCTCTCCGAATAGCCCGTCCCCTCGTAGCTCACAAAGTAGAACCATTTGTCCTTCTTGATTTTTCCGCCAAACGCGGTGCCGAATTGATTGTTCAGGTACTTGGGATTGGGTTGCGTTCGATCGGCCGCCCACTGGTAGGCTTTGAGGTGCTGATCGGAATGGTATTCGAACGCGGAACCGTGAAAAGCGTTCGACCCGCTCTTGATCTGGATGCTGACGGCGGCGCCGCCCGCCAGCCCTTGTTCGGCGTCGAACGAATTCGTTACGACATTGACCTCTTGAATGGCCTCCAACGCAGGAATATAAGTGAGATTGCTATCGATGATGCCGCCGCTGGCGGCGCCGTCAATCCGTGTGCTGTTGATGTTGGTAGGCGTGCCGTTGGCCGAGAAGTTGATGGAGCGGGTCGGATTGGCGGCGAACGAGTTGCCGTTTTGCGCTGGCGAAACACCGGGAAGCGTCACGAACAGCATCTGGTAGTTGCGTCCAATGGGCACGGGCACATTGGCCAATGTCTGCTGTGTCATTTCCGCTCGGATGTCGGCGCGGTCGGTCTGCAAGGCGGCGGCCGAGGCCACAACCGCCACGGTTTCGTTCACCAGTCCCACCGTCAATATCACGTCTACGCGCAAGACCGCATTCGGCGCGACGGTCGCGCCGGTCTCGCTATAGGTTTGAAACCCCGGGGCGGTGACGACAATGGTATATTTGCCCGGCGGCAAGTCAGCAAGAGTATACCCACCCACGGAGTTGGTGGTGGTCTGGCGGCTGAAATTGGTGTCGGGATTCGTGGCGACGACTCTGGCCCCGACGATCGCCGCCTGTGTCGAATCAACGACGTTGCCGTTTATCTCGCCCAGCAGCGCCTGCGCCTGGGCTCTAGCCGGCGCCAGCAAAGCAGCTAGAATACAAAACACGAAAACCGAAAGACTATTTTGGACACACAACCATTGTTCGCCGCGTCTCATGCTTACCCCCCGCTGTTTGGCTCGAATGCACCGGCACCCCTCCGGTACACCAATTCCGGACGATTACTCTCCGTCCAATGAAAACGTCATTAAGACGTCACCCACTGCCAGCGACACGTGCTGTTTGCCGTGGCTGAGAAAGCTGATCGGCCCTGCATAAACCGGGCCGTTGCCAAGAAACCTCCACAGCAGTTTGCCCGAACGAGCATCCAAAGCAAAGACGTTGCCTTCCATGGTGCCGCCAAAAACCAGATTTCCCGCCGTCGCCATCACGCCGGACCACGGCGGTGTCAGCACCCGATGCTCCCACCGGATCTCCCCGGTACCGGGGTCGATCGCAATCACTTTTCCGAAACTGTCCTCCGGGGGAAACTGGGGACGTCCTCGGAAGCCCGCGACTTCTTCTTCTGTAGTCGGTGCCCGGTACACGCTTTTGCTGTATACGCGGTGCTCCTCGCGCGCGAAGGTATAGAGCCACTTCGTTAAGGGGCTGTAACTGTGCGCCATCCAGTTAGCCCCGCCATCCACGCCCGGCCAAACCTCGGTGTTGCCTTCGGGAGTCGGCTCGTTACCGGCGACGAGCTCGGGCCGGCCCTTGTCGTCGAAACCCTTGGTCCAGGTCTGCTTGACGAATGCCTTGGCGAGCAGGAATTCGCCGGTCTGCCGGTCGAGCACGTAAAAGAATCCGTTCCGGTTCGGCCACAGCAGCAGTTTTCGGGCGCGCCCACGGAACTCGCCATCCGCCAGTACCGGTACCTGTGTCGAGTCCCAGTCGTGTACGTCATGCGGGGTGAATTGAAAGTGCCACTTCAGCTTTCCCGTATCCGCGTCCAGGGCAATCACGGAGCATGAGTACAGATCGTCACCCAGGCGAACATCTCCGTTGGTATCGGGCCAAGGGTTCCCCGTCCCCCAATAGAGTGTGTTCAGCTCCGGATCGTACGAACCGGTGTTCCAGGTGGCGGCCCCGCCTCGTTCGCCCGAATCCGCACTCCACGTGTAGTTCGGCTCGCCTTGTTCGGGAATAGTATGGAAGCGCCATACGAGCTCGCCGGTCGCGGCGTTATAGGCATCCAGAAACCCACGGACGCCTTTTTCGCCGCCGGCCATCCCGACAATGACTTTGTCCTTCACGACTAGCGGAGCTCCGGTGGCGGCATAGCCGCCGGCGGCCGCGTAGTCGAACATCTGTTTTCGCCAGAGCTCCCGCCCGGATCGCGCCTCCACTGCCACGACGTGCATATCCAGCGTATTCATGAAGAGCCGATCGCCCAGAATCGCGACGCCACGATTCACACGGCCGCAGCAGGGGAAGAGCCGGGCCGGATTGCGGTATTCATACGTCCAGAGAGTGCGGCCGGTTTCGGCATCGAGAGCGATGATGTCATTCTCGGGCCGGGTCAGATACATGATCCCATCCACCACGAGCGGCGTGGACTCTACCTTTTCTCGAGTCCGCATCTGAAACAGCCATTTCGGTTTCAGACGGCTCGCGTTGGCGGTGTTGATTTGATCCAGCCTGCTGTATCGCCATGAATTGTAGGTGCCGGAGTACATCAGCCAGTTTCCCGGTTCTTGATCGGCCTTCAACAACCGGTCGTAGGTAACCGGTAGGCCCTGGCTCTTCAACAGCACACTCGCGCCTAACAGCGCCACCGCCGCCAGAACCCGCTCCATCGAAAATGCCCTCATGGCGTTCCCCTTAAGGAACTCAAGTAAGCTACCAAGTCCTCGATCTCCCTCGGGCTCAGAGCGGATCCATACGCCGGCATCAGTGATGGACTCTCACGGCGAATCTCTTTCAGGCTGTCCTTCAGGAACGCGCGCAAGCTGCCGTTAACCTCCCGCAACTGGATCGAGACATCGTCTTCGTTGAGCCGTATTCCCGTGACCGTTTCCCCGGATGCCATCACCACTCGCACTCCTCGGTAATCCAAGGGCAGGTCGGCTTCCGGCCGGATGATTGATTCTTCCAGGAACCGCAGCGAACGCCGGCGGCCGACGCGCGTGAGGTCGGGTCCGAGGATTCCGCCGGTGTTGTGGATACTGTGACAACCCGCGCAACCGCCTTTGGTGTCATAGATCAACTTGCCGGCCGCCGCGTCCCCGGATGCCTTCTCGTTCAAGCCTTGACTACCGAGCCGCTTCACGAATGCGACGAGCTGCCAGATCTCCGGATCGGGTCCTCGCGTCGGTGGCATGTCCGATCCGGGAATGCCGTTACGTATTGTTTCAAACAACTGTTCATCCGACCCCCCAAAGCGGTATTCCCCGTTGGTCAGATTTGCGCCGCGACCACCCGTTCCGTCGTTCGCATGGCAATACGAACAACCGCCCGAGGTTACGAAAGTTTTCCGGCCCAGCTCCGCGTCCGCCGGTGTGTCAAGCGGATTCTTTAGGGCGGGTGTGGAGCCTGGTTGCGCAACCACACCCGCCGGCAATTCCTGCGTAAGAATCGGCGCCATCGATGCCAGGACCATCGACGACAGCACAAACCAGCAGGTCCTCATGTTAGAAGATCAGCTTCAAGGCGAATTGAAACTGCCGCGGGTTCAGAGCTAAGTTCGATCCGGTGATCTGGCCGAACCCGCCGGCGCCGAGAATCGGCGTCGCGCCCGGCCCGCCCGTCGCCAACTGTTTGCCCGCAGCATTGGTATAAGGCGTCGAACTCCACTTGGTGATGTTGATGTTGGGCTGGCCAAAGTTCTCCGTGTTGGTGATGTTGTAGACTTCCGCCCGGAATTGCAGCTTCATCGCCTCGCGGAGTCGGAAATCCTTGAACAGCGAGAAATCGGCACTCCTTTGGTGCGGCCCATATAATTGGGCGCGCATTTCGTCGCCGACCGTGCCAACCGGCTGCGGAGTAAAAGCATTGACGTTGATCCAGTTGTTGTAATTCTGATTGGCCGGCACATAGGAGACGCCCGCTACGACGTTCGGACGATCCGCGGTTACCAGGTTGCTCACGTTGGAAGGAACCGGAGTCGCGGTATCGAGAACAGTGAATGGGACACCCGACTGGTAGAAGGCCAGCAGGTTGGCCTGCCATCCGCCGAGGGCGAGCTTCGTCATGCGGCTTCCCGCTTTTCCGAAAGGAAGCTCATAATTCACGCGGAACGAAATACGGTGCTTAATGCCGATATCCGAGTTACCCCAGTCGTAGCTTCGGTTATTGGGAAGAATCGCTCCCACCGTCGCCGCGCCCGTAGTGCCGCCATCGGAAATGTTGGTGAGACTGCGGGCGAACGTGTAATTGACGTTCGCCGTGAGGCCCTTCGCGTAGCGCCGCTCGAAGCTAAGCTGAGCCGCGTTGTATTCGGAGGCGCCTGTCGCCGTGTAGTAGTTGATGGAAGCCAGGTTCGGCATGACACCGGCAAAGACTCGTGGGTTGTATATACCCGGGCCGGCCTGACTCGGCGGCGGAATGTTGATGTTGGGCGCGTACTGCAGATGCCGGGCCACCTGACCGACATAGCCCACGCTGACCACGTTGGCGCCAAACTGCTTCTGGATGGTGGTGTTCCATTGCATGATGTAGGCCTGCGGATAGTCCGTTGCGTGAGCACCGACGGTGCCGGGCAGTTGGTTGTTGATCACGGGAATGGTAACAGGAGGCGCGCCTTGAAATAGTTTCCCACTGCCGGCTGGGCAAGCCGACGCCCCGGTGCCGGTCTGCGGGAAGCAGTCGAGATTGAGAGGAACAAACGGCGGATTATAGAGATTCATGGAGCCGGAGGCATAGTCTTGAGCGTAACGGCTCATGCCGAAACCACCGCGCACTACAAAACCTGCCCGTGGAGTAACCGCGAAACCAAACCGCGGCTCAAAGTTCGTCCAATAGGACTTGACTCCCGCCGTCGCGCCGACTCGGAAGGGGTTGCAATTGGAAGGCGTGCAGGCCGCGGCGAGAACCGGGTCAAAGTTGGAGCGTTCTCCCTGGGCGGCCGTGATGGGGCTGAAATGATCCCACCGCAAGCCCAGATTGAGAGTCAGCCAGGATTTCGCGTGCCAGTCATCCTGCACATAGAGAGCCGGCTCCCAAAAGCGGAAATACTGGCGCTTAGGATTAATCTGCCGCTGAATCTCGTCCGGCATGCCTTCCAGGAAATTTACCAGATCGTGCGGCTCGTCCTGGGTGAACCGGAAGTACGCTAAACCGAAGGTATTCTGATAATAGTTGAGCTGCCGGCGGATCAGGCTCGCCCCGGTCTTGATGTTGTGAGTGCCTCTGGTCCAGGTGAGCGATCCCTGTTGCTGGAACACATTATTGATGTCTAAGATGGGAACAAACCGGTCGTCGCCTAAAACGAAGCTGCTGCCCACGCCTCGCATCGGGACTATGTCGATCGTTGCCAGCCCAGATATCTGGTCGCTTACGTCCGTGTTCGGCATGCCGAATTTCTGGCTCGCATTCGTGCCCTGATTCGGGGCGGAGGTGTAAAGCCAGAGTCTCGTGAATCCAGCCTTCAATTCCATCAGTATCGTCGGGCTGAAGATGTGCACGTAGTCTAGCATGTAACCCTGAGCGTCGGCTTCGGAAGGTCCCGGGAAGATTCCTCCGCCCGCGCTCACCTTTAGCCCGTCGACGGTCGCATCGGGGAACAGCGCGGGTTGCGAGTTATACGTCGGATTGTAAGAGAATCGCCCGAACAGGCTGTCCTTCTCGGAGAAGTGATGATCGATGCGGGCGTCGTAAGTCGTGCTGTTGTATGCTTTATTGACGTTGGCGCTATAGTTGGCTCCGAGGAAGCCCGGAGCTCCCGTATTCGGGGCCGGGAACAATTTCCAATACTTCAGCGCAACCGGATCGAGCTGAGAGGGCGGAATGATGACCCCTCCCGGTTGATCACTGAAATTCCCCGGGTTCTGCTCTTCAAACAGAGTGGGCGTGAAAATCACCCCCGTGGGAACGCCCTGGCGGATCCTGAGTACTTCGACATCGCCAAAGAAAAACGTCTTGTCCTTCCGGATGGGGCCGCCCACGGACCCCCCAAACTGGTTCTGGCGGTACTCGGGACGCGGAACCCCGGTCTTATTGGAAAAAAAGTCGTTCGCATTGAGCTTGTCGTTGCGCAAATACTCGTAAAGACCGCCGTGGAAGCTGTTGGTCCCGGACTTGGTGAGCAGATTGACCACCGCGCCGCCCGCCCGGCCCACTTCTGCCGGGTAGCTGTTGGTATCGACCTTCACCTCCTGGATCATGTCAATCGACGGCCGCATGAGAATAGTGAACTGCTCCCGCTCGTTGTTGTCCATGCCGTCGATCATCTGGTTGTTGAACACTTCGTTCTGACCGTTGGCTATGATGTTGGCCGTCTGCCGGCGCTCGTCGGGACGCGTTCCGCTCAAAATCGAATTCGACGGCCCCGCGTAGACCCCTACCGTGCTCTGCACCAGGGTTACATAGTTGCGGCCGTTCAA
>Ga0306926_10007472_pt1 | contig 11843 bp, 7 predicted proteins | sample flu12Cox44000178_FD_203759 | JGI IMG/M metagenome (GOLD analysis project Ga0306926, IMG submission 203759) | Lab enrichment of tropical soil microbial communities from Luquillo Experimental Forest, Puerto Rico - flux8day.12C.oxic.44.000.178 (v2)... | ecosystem: Environmental > Terrestrial > Soil...
GTGCGCGCGATTACGAGATCCAGGGCTGATCACACTCCGTGAGCCCGGCGCATCCACCCGTACAATCCGATCGCCGAATATTTGTTCCCTTTCGTACCTCGGTGTTGGGCGGCTGCCGGGCGCATATCAGCCAGTTATGGAGGGCCGGCTGCCTGCGACCCGAAGGCCTGCCTCACATTTCTGTTGGGGGCATACGCTGTGATCTTTGGGCGAAGCCATGGCCGAACTGAATGGCCGTGGGCCAAGACCGGGGTGTCTTGGCCCACGGCCATGCCGGTGGGGCCGCGGCTGTCAGTGCCTGGCGCTGGGTACTGCCGTGGACCCGTGGTGGGCGAGGCGAAGCGCGAGCGCGATTGCGTTTCTCTTGTTCGTCGCAGGCTGGGGCCGGGCGGCCTTGGGTGCCGCCGGCAACGGAACGGACGGGTTGCGGATCAAGGCGAAGACGCGCGCGTCGCCGGCGTTCGGCCCGCTGGTGTAGATCCCGTGGCCGTAGATCTCACCCCGGTTGTTGATGTAGTCGGCGCTGATTATCTGAAAGTCCGAGGGCGCGACAAGCGTGTTGAGGTCGTAGCCATGCCCGCCAGTCCAGAGGAAGGCGCTGACCTCATTGCCGTTGCTGTCGTAGCCGACGCCCACTACCTCGTCCTGGTTGTTCACCGACTCGGCGCTCGCGAACGCCGCGCCGCCGATCGGTGGCAGGTCGGTCATCTTGCCGTTGTGCCACAGGAACCCGTCGAAGCCCTGATCGCCGGTCGTAAAGGACCAGCCGGCAACGTCACCTCGGTCATTGACGTAGGTGGCGGCCCCGAGGTCGCCGCCGAGCGTGCCGAGGTCGATCATTCGCTGGCCGTTCCACAGATAGGGGCGGGACGCATGATCTCCCGGGAGGTCACTTTGGCCGACGACCTCTCCTCTGTCGTTGAGCCCGTTGACAAAGCCGAGCGTGCCGCCGAGGCCGCCGAGATCGGTCATCCGCCCGTCCTGCCACAGGAACGGGTCGATCGTCGGGGCCCCGGTCGCGGCGTGCAGCCTCGAATTGGTGTCTGACCAGCCGGCGATCTGCCCACGCTGGTTCTGAAGGTATGACTGGGCGTCCGGCCCGCCCAGCGTGCCGAGATCGCGCATCACCCCATCTCGCCACACAAACCCCCGTTCCTCCCCCACGAAGGGGATGTAGTACTGCTGCTCACTGGGGAAGGGATCCGGCGTGCTGGTGGTGGAGAAACCGATCACCTGGCCGTGGCTGTTGATGTCCAGCGCGCCGCTCTCGTGGCCCCCGAGCGTTCCCAGACCGACCACCCGCCCACGCTCGAACACCGTGGCCTCTTGCGCTGGCGCGCCGGTCAGCGGGTCGATGCGCCCGTTCTCCGATGCGCCCGCTCCGACCCCGTTGCCGTTGAGCTGGCCGATCACGCTGTTGTTATCAGCCGCTGGGGCCAGTGCCCCCAGGTCGACCAGCCGGCCACTTCTCCACGCAAACGCATGCTGGACGTACCCGTCGCAGAAGGGGGCGCAGAACTGCGTCGGGAGATCGGGATCGGGAGTGGTCGTGTCCGCTGTGCCCATCACAGTCCCGTTGCTCGTGATCGCCCCCGGCAGACCGAGAAAACTCCCCGGCCCGCCGAACGTGCCCGGGTCGACCAGCCGGTACGGGTACTGCGTCTGGGCGTGCGCGGGTGCGGCGACGGTCAGTGCGGGCACGATCGCGGCCGCGATCAGCGCCGCTAGCCGTTTGCTCATGATTCTGGCCCTTTCCAGGTGCGTCGGTGTGGTTTGACAGCGGCCGGCAGCCCGTATCTCATCGACCGGGTGGCGTGACCCGAGCGGTCGGCTGCAGGAGACCTCGACGGCCGCGGGATCAGTGCGCGTTACCCAGCTCCGCACCAGATGCGGCTGGTCGGCGACGGTGACCCGGCCCGGCTAAGCAAGCTGCTGGCCCGGAACCTGGACCATGCCGCGGCTGGGATCCGGCCGCTGATGGGCAGTGGGCCCGGCATGCGGCCGCGGAGGCAGGCCGGGGGTAGCGCGCCAGGCGCCGCTGGCCGGCCAGTAGCGGCCGGGGTGCTCGTCTCGCTTCCGTTCCACTGTTCGGCGAGGGTGAGGCTGGAGCCGTTGTTGGCGTAGCTGGCCACGGCGTAGCAGGCCGATGGGGTTGGGCAGGCCACCCCAGGGAAGCCGATGTCGTAGGCGACCAGGCCCGGGGTCGGCTGGATGCGCCACCGGCCGCCGCTCCACCGTTCTGCCAGGGTCAGCGGTCCGGAGTTGGTGAGGTTGAGCCCGAACGCGGTGCAGACGGTGGCCGCCGGGCAGGCGACGCCGGCGAGGGTGATGTTCTGGCCGCCGCTGGGGTTGGGGGTGGCCTGGACGCTCCAGGTTCGGCCGTTCCACCGCTCGGCCAGCGTCTTGACCAGGGTCTGGTTCCCGACCGCGGTGCACGCCGAGGCCGAAGTGCAGGCCACGCCGTTGAGGCCGGCGTTGCCCCCGGTGGGGGCGGGCTTGACGGTGGGCACGATCCGCCAGGTGCGGCCGTCCCACCGCTCGGCCAGCGTCCCCAGCCCCTCGCCGGTGGCCGGGTCGAACTCGTAGCCGACCGCCATGCAGGACGACCGCGAGGTGCAGGCCACGCCGGTCAGGAGCTTGATGCCGTGACCGGGCGGGTTGGGGGTGGGCTGGATGCTCCAGGTGTGACCGTTCCACCGCTCGGCCAGAGTCCCCGTCGGCTTGCCCGGTGGTGTCAGGCGGCCGCCGACCGCGGTGCACGCCGACGGCGAGGTGCACGACACGGCACCCAGGGACCATCCGCCGCCTGGGGGGTTGGGCGTGGGCGTGATGCGCCACGTTGTGCCGTTCCACCGCTCGGCCAGCGTGCCCGGCGGCATGCTGATGAACGGGTTGCCGTGACCCCCGACCGCAAGGCAGGACGACCGCGACGGGCACGAGACGCCGATCAGGTTGCCGCCGCCTGCGGGGCTGGGGGTGGGCTGGATGCTCCAGGTATGGCCGTTCCACCGCTGCGCCAGGGTCAGCGGGGTGCCCCGGTTGTTGCTGGTGATCCCGACCGCGATGCAGGCTGAGCGGGACACGCAGGACGCGGCGTTCAGCTCACTGGCCGCCGCGCCGGGAGGGCTGGGGGTGGGCTGGATGCTCCAGGTGCTGCCGTTCCACCGCTCGGCCAGTGTGGCCGGAGACTGGTTGTTGAACACGTTCGGGCTGGAGGACCCGACCGCGAGGCAGCCGGTTGCCGAGGTGCAGGCGACGCCGCTCAGCAGGTTCATCGCGCCGCCCGGCAGGCTGGGGGTGGGCTGGATCGCCCAGCTGCTGCCATCCCACCGCTCGGCCAGGCCCTGGAACGCGCCCGAGGAGTCGATGTAGGCCCCGATCGCGGTGCAGGCCGACGCGGACGCGCACGCCACCGCGTTCAGGAAGGTGAACTGCGCGCCGCCCGGGTTGGGGGCGGGCTGGATGCTCCAGTTGGTGCCGTTCCACCGCTCGGCCAGATTGCCGGCGTTGGAGATCCCGACCGCGGTGCACGCCGACGGGGAGGTGCAGGCCACCGAGAACAGGGCGCCGCCGCCCTGCGGCGGATTGGCGGTGGCCTGAGTGCTCCAGGCGGAGCCGTCCCACCGCTCGGCCAGCGTCCCCGCGGTGGAGCCACCGACGGCGGTGCAGACGGCCGATGACGTGCACGCGACGCCGGACAGGAACGCGCCAGCCGGGCTTGGCGCCGACTGGATCTGCCAGCTGCTGCCGTTCCACCGCTCGACCAGCGTCTTGCGGGGCGTGCCGTTCGGCGTCCCCCCGACCGCGGTGCACGCCGACGGCGACGTGCACGACACCCCGTTCAGCTGACCGCCGCCCGCGGGGCTGGGGGCGGGCTGGAGTTGCCAGCTGCTGCCATTCCACCCCTCGGCCAGGGGCTTCTGCGCCCCCGACCTGCTGGCCGTGGTCCCGACCGCCTCGCAGGCCGACGGCGACCCGCAAGACACGCCGAACAAGTTGCTCCACGCCGCCCCCGGCGGGCTGGGGATCGGCTGGATGCGCCACTTGCTCCCTTTCCACCGCTCGGCCAGCGTGACCCCCGCGCCCGAGGCCTTGGTGTAGGTGCCGACGGCCATGCACGAGCTGGCGGCGGGGCAAGACACCCAGAAGAGCTGGCCGGTCGGAATCACCGGGTTCGGGGTCGGCGTGACCGACCAGCCCCGCGAAGCGCTCGCCGGAACCGAGGCGCTCGCCGGAATCGCGGCAGCCCCAGCCAGAACGACCGCTGCGGCTACCCCGGCGATCAGTGCCAGACGACGTGTGCTCATGTCTGCCAGCTCCTGTCAGTTGCGGGCCGCGTCCGGCGGCCACTGGTGGAGTTGTGCGACCGGGACGGGCCGGTCAGGTGACCGGTCATTGCCAGGGTCCTTCCGGGCTGGGCTGGTGGGGGTTGAGCCAGGCCGAGTCCATGAGGCGTTCGCGGGGGATGCCGAGCCGGTCGCTGGCCGCGATGACCGCAGCCCGGGACGGGCCGCAGAACAGGCACAGCACCAGGTCGTCGGCGGCGAACAGCAGGCAGCCGAGGTAGGTGACCGGGCCGGTGCCCGCGGCCAGACCGGTGGCGGCGGCGCGGCCGGCGACGTGCTGGAGGTCGGCGTGGGTGACGCCGGGCCAGTAGCACTTGGCCGCGTACAGCATGGGAGTAAGCGTCGCCCAGGGGTGTTTCAAAAAGTCTTCAAGATTGTTTCAGCCGTGCGGGGGCTAGCCAGCCTCGCCGGTCCGGAGGACACTCGGACAGGGGGTCGACGTGGGCGCTGAGCTGGGGTTCGGGATCCTCGGGCCGCTGGAGGTCAGGCTCGACGGAACGCTGGTGCGGGTCGGCGGGCCCAGGCAGCGGGCGCTGCTGGCGTTGCTGCTGTGCCACGCGAACACGGTCGTCTCCGTTGATCAGCTCACCGAGGAACTGCTCGGCGATCTGCCGGCGGAGTCGGCGGAGCGGATGCTGCGGGTGCAGATTTCCCGGCTGCGCAAAGTCCTGGCCGGCGGCGCGCCGAGGGTGCTGGCCCGCCCGCGAGGGTACGTGTTGCGCGTCGAGCCGGGGGAGCTGGACCTGGAGGTGTTCGAGCAGCGGGCAGCCGCGGGCCGGGACGCGCTGGCCCACGGGGATCCGGGCCGGGCGGCGGTGCTGCTGGGTGAGGCGGAGTCGCTGTGGCGGGGGCGGCCGCTGGCCGATCTGGAGTTTGAGCCGTTTGCCCGGTTCGAGATCCAGCGGCTCGAATCGCTGCGCTTGCTGGCGGTTGAGGACCGGATGGAGGCAGAACTGGCAATTGGCCAGCACGTCGGCTTGTGCCCGGAGCTGGAGCGGCTGGTGGCCGAGCATCCGTTGCGCGAACGGCTCCGTGGGCAGCTGATGCTGGCGCTGTACCGGTCCGGCCGCCAAGCCGAGGCGCTGGCGGTGTTCCACGACACCCGGCAGGTGCTGGATGCCGAACTGGGCATCGCGCCTGGCCCGGGGCTGCGCCAGCTGCAGGAACGGGTGCTGGCCGCCGACCCGCTGCTGGACCTGCCCGCCGCGGCCGCAGCGGCGGCGAGGGGAGCCTTCACGGCCACGGCCACGGCCACGGCCACTAGGAGCTTGCCGCGTGATACCGCCAGCTTCACCGGCCGCCAGGCCGAACTGGCCCGGCTGCTGGGCGCGCTGGACGGCCTGGCCGAGGGCGGCGGGGTGGTGGGAATCCACGCGATCGACGGGATGGCCGGGATCGGCAAGACCGCTTTTGCGGTGCACGCCGCGCACCGGCTGGCCGGAAGGTTCCCCGATGGGCAGCTCTTCCTGCCGCTGCACGCGCACACTGCCGGCCAGCGGCCGGTCCAGCCGGCCGACGCGCTGGCTAGTCTGCTGCTGACCGCCGGGGTCGCCGCGGCGGCGATCCCGCCCGGCCTGGAGGCCCGGGCTGGCCGGTGGCGGGACCAGGTGGCGGGCAAGAAGATCCTGCTGGTCCTGGATGACGCGGCCAGCCATGACCAGGTCCGGCCGCTGCTCCCCGGCACCGCGGGCAGCCTGGTGCTGGTCACCAGCCGCCGCCGGCTTGCCGCGCTGGCCGATGCCGCCCAGATCAGCCTGGACACCCTGCCGCCTGGTGAGGCGGCGATCCTGCTGGCCCGGCTGGCGGCCCGGCCCGAGATCCGCGCCGGGGACCCGGCCGTGGGTGAGATCACCCGGCTGTGCGGGTACCTGCCGCTGGCGATCGGCATGCTGGCCAGCCAGCTGCGCAACCACCCCGCGTGGGCCGGCGAACAGCTCGCCGCCGATCTCGCGGCGGGCCAGGACAAGCTGGCCATGATGCGCGCCGAGAACCTGTCGGTCGCCGCCGCGTTTGACCTGTCCTACGCCGACCTGGCCCCCGGCCCGCAGCGGCTGTTCCGCCGGCTCGGCCTGGTCCCGGGCCCCAGCATCGACGGCTACGCCGCCGCCGCCGTCGATGACACCACCCTGGACACCGCCCGCCGCCACCTTGACGAACTCTACGACCAGCACCTGGCCGCCGAGCCCGCGCCCGGCCGCTACCAGCTGCATGACCTGCTCCGTGAGCACGCCCGCGCCCTCGCCGCCGCCGACGACCCAGCCGAAGCAGACGCCGCGACAGGCCGGTTGCTGGACTACTACCTGCACACCGCCCAGGCCGCCGCCCGGCGCTTCCCCTCCTGGGGGAGTTATAGGTGCTGCCCGGCGGCTGGCCGGCCAACCGCCGATGCCCCGGACCTTTCCACATCCGGGCAGGCGGCCACCTGGCTGGAAGCCGAGCGGGCAAACCTGCACGCCGCCGCGGATTACGCCGCCGCCCAGGCACGATCCTTGCATGCCACCGGCATATCCGTCGCGGTGAGCGGCTTTCTGGGCACCCGCGGACACTGGGATCAGTCCGCCGCCCTCCACCAGACCGCCCTGACCGCGGCGCGCCGGGCTGGGGACCGGCTTGGCGAGGCCGACACGCTCGCCGAACTGGGCATTGTGCAGCGGCTGACCGGGGACCACCGGGCGGCCGCCGCCACCCTGGCCGGGGCGGTGGCGCTGTTTCATGACCTCGGTGACCTGCCCGGCCAGGCCTATGCCCTCAACCAGCTGGGCTTCCTTTACACGGTGACCGGGGACTACCCGGCCGCCGCCGCCAGCCACCACCAGGCCCTGGCGCTAGCCCGCAGCGCGGGCGACCGCCTCACCGAGGCAGCCGCCCTCACCAACCTGGGTGTCCTGCAGCAGCTGACCGGGGACTACCCGGCCGCCGTCGCCAGCCACCACCAGGCCCTGGCGCTGTGCCGCGACCTCGGCGATCTGCAAGGCCAGGCGTACGCCCTCCTCGGCCTCGGCGGAATACAGCAAGACACCAGGGATTACGCCGCCGCCGCCGCCAGCCACCAGCAGGCCCTCACCATGTTCGGTGACCTCGGGGACCTGCTCGGCCAGGCCCGGGCCCTCCTCGGCCTTGGCGGGGTGCAGCAGCAGACCGGGGACTGCCCGGCCGCCGCCGCCAGCCACCACCAGGCCCTAGTGCTGTTCGGTGACCTGGGCAACATGCTCGGCCAGGCCGAAGCGCTGAACCGCCTCGGCGAGCTGGCGACTCGGACCAAACACACCCCGCAGGCCCGCGAGCATCACACCCGGGCACTGGCCATCGCCCGCGACGTTGGCGCGGCCCCCGAGGAAGCGCTCGCCCTGGAAGGACTCGGCCACAGCCACCTGCAGGACGGCAGCCCCGGCCAAGCCACGGAGTACCTGCGGCAGGCACTCGCGATCTACCAGCGTATCGGCGCCCCCGCCGCCCGCCGCGTCCAGGAAACCCTCCATCAGCACAGGCTCACATCCACCGCCGAACCAGCGGCTGCCAGCAGCCAACGCAACCAGCCGCGCGCACCGTCGCACCCAAGCAAGCCGCCTAGGGACAAGCCCCCGGCTGGGAGCGCGGCAGAACAACCCGATCTGCGCGAGCAACCGTCGCCAGGCACCAAGCAACACGAACGTTCATAACGGCGGCAGTACGCGCCTCGCCCGGGTCGAGGGCCGATCACATAGCGTGATTGAACGCATCAGGTCGCCGATTTCCCGGGCGCCGGCTCAGCATGGGCGGTGAAAGGATGATCGTCATGACCGATAGGTTCGTCCTCATTAACCCCGACGGTCTTCACCCCACCTCCGGATACGCCCACCTTACGATCGCCGAAGCCGGCCGCACCGCCCACCTCGCGGGCCTGTGCCCCTTGGACACCGACGAGCAGATTGTCGGTCGTGGCGACCTCGGCGCCCAGATCGACCAAGTGGTGGCGAACGCTCTGGCGATCTTGTCCGCGGCCGGTGCCACGCCGCACGACGTCGTCCGCTCGGTCATTTACGTGGTCTCTGCCGACAGCACCGTCCTGGCCAGCGCATGGCATCGCCTCAATGCCTCGCCGCTCGCCCCGGCCTTCGCCACCGCCAGCACCCTGCTCGGAGTCACGGCGCTGGGCTACACCGGCCAGCTCATCGAAATCGACCTCACCGCCTCCCTGCCCTAAGGCAGCCACCGGCCGGTCACGTCCTGGGGTGAGCGGTCGAATGGAAGGGCCGAAGCCGGCACATTGTGTCCGTCACAGAGAGCGATCAGATTCCCCAACCGCTGCAACCCCCAGTCGTCGCCGAGCGCCGAATCGGAGCGTCACGTAGCTCAAGGTGTTCTGTCGTGGTGATCGGCCATATCCACCAGTTCTGACCGCGCACCTCTATAGCCACCCGATGAATCGCTGTTACGCCCGGCCACACAGATTGGCTACAGCGAGCAGATGCTCGGTGGCTGGACGCGCCGGGCCAGCCGCCCAGCTCGCGGCGATGGTCGCCTCCCGGCCGATGATCGTGATCACACCGGCCCCCGGTCCAGCCGGCGCACGATTGAGATTGACCGCGGACCGGCGCCGGGTGCACGACCCGGCGCCGGTCCGTCGTCCGGGGCTCGCTCCCGTGGGGCATTGGTCAGAAGTGCACCCAGTCCTGGTTAAAGCCCAGAGAACAGGTCAAGAGCTCGACGTTGTCGCCGTTGGATCCGTCGCCTGACGCCACGGCACTAAGGCACAGGCCGTGCGCGCCGTTGGCCCATTCGTAGGTGGCCACGCTAGACCACTGCTGGTTGCTGCCACCGTTGCAGGCCCACAGGTCGACGTTGTCGCCATCGGATCCGTCGTGTTTCTTCACGGCGTCTAGGCACAGCCCGTGTGCCGCATTCGTAATGGTTCCGTCGGCGTTCAGATACCAGTACTGGTTAGTGCCCGCGTTGCAGCCCCACAGGTCGACGTTGTCACCGTTGGATCCGTCGTGTTTCTTCACGGCGTCCAGGCACAGCTTGTGGGCAACGTTTTGCACCAGGTACGGCCCGCTGCGGCGGCCGGGCGCGTGGACGCGCACCAGGCGCAGCCCACCGAGATCGACGGAGTCACCGCGCAGCATCGAGGCGGCGGGGCGGCTTTGCGTCGCGGCGGCGGCAGCGGGATTGGCCGCCAGCACGCTCCCGCCGCCCAGTGCGCCGGCTAGCGCCAGCACGGCGATGACCCGGCGGAGAGGCGCGCGCCCTGGCACCGGCTTGGATCTTGATGTCCTAGTCTTCTGCCGCTCCGCTGAGCTTGGTAGTTCCTGGCCACGCACCGAGCCTGCTGAGATGCCCACCGCCGCGGCCGCGGCCGCGGCGCCAGCCGTAAGCCGTCCAGAACTGCGCATGACGACCACTCCCTTTCTCACCTGGCATGTGCAGGTTCTATCTGGTGGCGATCATGCGCTCGTGGCGCACCGTGATGAATCCGTGAAACCCGCGGAATTCGCGAACCGGGCACGGCTGCCGTCAGCCGCATGCCGTGTAAACCCTGACCACTGCCCCCGGGGCACAACGAAGAAGCCCCGGCCTTCGCGGCCAGCACACCCACCTAGATCACCCACGCCTACCAGCGCGCCGGCCGGGCATTGTGCCGCCCAGCACAAGACCGCTGGGGACACCGCGCCGGTATTGACCGCATACCGGCGCCCCGGTCATGACCCACCCCGATTCATCCATCCTCGCGAAGGAGACGTATCAGCTTGTTCGGTGCTGCGCCGACGGTCCCGACAACTCAGCGGGCAGTCGCTCAGGCGGGTACGGGCGCGTATGCGATGTGGCCTGCGCTCGCGGGCCGTGGCCGGCTGCTTCTGCGCGCGGCTCCTGGGGCCTGCGCTTTCGCGATCAGGTCGCCTCGACGGGCCGGGGTGCTGGAACGTGATCGCTCTCATGGGGCGGTTGCGGTGTCGCTGATGGGCAGCCGGATGGTCCTGTCACCGAAACTGGCGACCAGGTCCAGCCTGCGTCCGAGGGCCTCGAGGTAGCCGGCGATGACCTCGAAGGAGGTGACCTCGCCGTGCTCGATCTGGGATATCCGGGCGACGGTCACGCCCACGGCGGCGACGATCTGCTTTGGCCCAGGGCCGGCAGCTTGCAGGTCTCGGCGAGCTGGTGCCCGCGCGTCTGGGCGAGCCCCCAACACGCCTTGGCGGCGTGCGCTCCTCCGATCACGGTCGTCCGTGATGCCTCTGACCAGGGCCACCGCGGCGGCTGATATCGGCGGCGGCAGGGTCCACGGCTGGGGAAATGAGCCCATTAAATGAGCCCACTGGACACAATGAGCCCACTTGGCAGCGGCCACTCACCGATGTTCTTGCAGGTCAGTGCGGCGGAGGATAGGAGATTCGAACTCCTGAGGGGTTGCCCCCAACACGCTTTCCAACAATGTTGCATGGCGTTCACCGGCGTCCGCCACCGTCCGCGACCCGCGCGAACCCGATCCGGTGACCACCGGTGAACGGTCCCGTACGTGGATGAATGAGCCCAAAACTGAGCCCACACCGAAACGGCACTCCCGGCCGGAATCTGTAGCCCGAGACGATCTTGGCCAGCGTGATTCCCACGCGCGTCACTGGCGCGCGCCGATCTCGCTCACTACCGGCTGGATGCCCGCGCGGCCAACCGGGGAGCGCTTCCACAGGCTTGAGGCGCTACCCCAAGTTGAACTCGTAGTGTTCGGCGCGCCACGGGGTTGCGGAGGCCACCCAGGCGGCATTCGATTTGCCGTGCGCACCTTCCTGCCGGACCAGGCGTCGAACACATGTGCTACAGCGGGTGTTTACGGGCTGGCTGTTTCACCCTGTCATCCTGGCCGCAGCAACCCTGGGCGAGGGCGCCGGGCGCGGCTGGCCAGGCGCTCCTGGTCCGGCGCTGCGCGAGGATAACGCTGACTCGGACGCAACGCAACGCGCTTGCCGGGGCCGTTGGCGGATAGCGGTGTCGGCCGGGCGGGCAGCCCGTCCCGCCCGGCCCTGCCGCTTTTTAGATCCGCGCCCATCCGTTGAAGGTGCCGCCGACGTACCCTTGGTTCAGGTACAGCTGGCTGTTCGCCCCTGGGGCGGCGACGAACAGGTAGTCGTTGTTGCCGCCGGCCAGGCTGGCCGCCGGCGACCCGGTGCTGACGAACGAGGTGTCGACCGGTATCCAGCCGGTGCCGGTGCCGCCGAGGGTCCAGTCGTTGTAGTAGACGTGGCCGTCGGTGCCGGTGGCGACCAGCGCCGAGTTCTGCGCCGAGGAGGAGGCCGCGGGCGCGTACCCGGTGGCGAAGCCCAGGGACTGCCAGCCGACCCAGGTTCCGGTCGAGGGGTAGCCCTGGTTGAGGTAGAGGTTGCCGTCGGTTCCCCGGGCCGCCACGAACACGTAGTTCTGGTTGGACCCGACGGCGGTCGCCGCCGGCGAGGTTGTCGACACGAAGCTGGTGTCGATGGCCGCGACGGAGCCGCAGGCGCTGCTGAGCGCGTCGGTGTACAGGTG
>Ga0306926_10007473_pt1 | contig 11842 bp, 10 predicted proteins | sample flu12Cox44000178_FD_203759 | JGI IMG/M metagenome (GOLD analysis project Ga0306926, IMG submission 203759) | Lab enrichment of tropical soil microbial communities from Luquillo Experimental Forest, Puerto Rico - flux8day.12C.oxic.44.000.178 (v2)... | ecosystem: Environmental > Terrestrial >...
CCCGCCCGGGGGGGGCGCCCCCCCCCGGTGGGGGGGGGGGGGGGGGGGGGGGGCCCCCGTCTGCGGATCACCGCACGACCCCCACCCCGGCGCTTCGCGCCGACCCTCCCCACAAGGGGGAGGGTACGACCGAGGTTGCGGCTCGCTGATTTCCTTTTTCATTTCTCCTCGTCGCGGCGTGCGCGCGTGACCTCCTCCTCCAGCACCTGCCAGATATCGAGCTTGAGTTGCCCAAACTCCGGCGACGCCGACAACGTCATGAGGTTGCGCGGGCGGGAAAACGGCACCTCGACGATGCGTTTGATGCGGCCCGGCTGGGCGGTCATCACCACAGTGCGGTCGCCGAGCAGCAACGCCTCATCGATCGAATGGGTGATATAGATCACGGTCTTGCGCGTCTGCTCCCAGATGCGCAGGAGCTCGGCCTGCAGGATCACGCGGTTCTGGGCATCGAGCGCGGCCAGCGGTTCGTCCATCAGCAGCATGCCCGGATCGGTGACGAACGCGCGGGCGATGGCGCTCCTTTGGCGCATGCCGCCGGAGAGCTGGTGCGGGTAGTGCCGCCGGAATTTGGTCAAGCCGACGAGCTTCAACGCGGCGTCGATCCGCGCCGCCGCCTCGTCGGCGGGAACGCCGCGCGTCATGAGGCCGAAGCCGACATTAGCCTCGATGCTCATCCAGGGAAACAGGCCGCTCTCCTGGAAGACCATCGCATTCTCGACCGCCCAGCCCCGCGCCTCGATTTTGATCGTGCCGCCGCTCGGGGCGGTCAGCCCGGCGAGAATGCGCAGCAGCGTCGATTTCCCGCAGCCCGATGGGCCGACGATGCAGAGGAATTCGCCCGGTGCGATGCGCAGATTGATATCGTCGAGCGCAACCACGCGCGCGGGGCCGCTCAGGTACTCCTTGCGCAGTCCGGTGACATCGATCGCTGCGCCGCGCCGCTCAAGGGATTGCGTCATGGGCAGCGGGCGGCGCGCTGCGTCAGCGGCAGCCGGCGAGCGTGCTCTCCTTGTGCTCGAGCACGAACGGGGGGAGCTTGCTCACGGCATAGTCGACGTAGCTTTTGTCCACGAGCCGATCGGCGGGAAACTCGGAGTTGCTCATCTTGCTCTTGTGGAACCATGCCTGCATATCGAGCATGCTCGCGACATTGATCGTGCCGTTCGGGCTGCGTGCCGGCCACGGATATTTGTGCAGCAATTCCGGCCGCGTTTCCGTGCCGGTATGGATGGCGAGATCGATCAGCGCCGCGCGCACCGCTCCGCCGTGATAGGCCTGGCAGTAGTCGCGGATGGCGCGCAGATAGGCGACGTAGTAGTTGCGCACGAGCTGCTGATTGGCCTTGGCGAAATCGGTGTTGATCATGCTCACCGCGATGGTGAGCGGGTGCGGTTTGACGATGTCGTCGGGATCCTTGAAATTCACGGCGTGACCGCCGTCGAGCAATTGTGCGGTGAACGGCGGGATCGTGATCGCCGCGTCGATCGCCTTGTTCTTGAAGGCAACGGCATATTGCGTGAACGGGATGACTTTGATGTCCACGTCATTGATGGTCAGCCCGTCGCTCTCCAAGAGCTTGCCGACTTCATAGGTCGACACACCGCCCTGGCCATTGGTGGCAATGGTCTTGCCCTTGAGTTGGCGCAACTGGGTGATCTCGCCCTTGAGGTCGGGGCGCAGCATCAGGTTGTGTCCGAGCGGGCTCGTGACGCGATCGAGCACCATCGTGACCGGCAAACTCTTTTCCAGCGCGTTGAAATAGCCGGCGGAAATTCCCCCTTCCACGAGTTGCAACTGGTTCTGCGCCAAGAGGGCGATCGAGTTGGCCGCGGTGTCGAGCGTCTCGGTCACGACGTTGATGCCGTACTCCTTGAAGTAGTCCTTTTCGACGCCCCACAGGATGGTGGCGGTGGAAATCGACCGCACGGTGCCGACCTTGACCGTGACTTCCTGGGCATGGAGTGCGTTCGCGCCGGCGACGATCGCGAGCCACGCAATGAGGGTACGCCCGAGCGTCATGCGATTTCTCCCTTTGCGCCCATGAACGCGCTATTTAGGTTGTTGCAAACGGCGTCCCCTCGCAGTCGCGATCGACCCTTTCGGCCGCAGCCGATGGATCGTAGCGCAAAGCGTCGGGACGACTATAAACGACGGCTGCGGCCAATTGGCAACGGTGTTGGTCCAAGGTGGGGGAATTGCAGCAAATGGATGCGATCGACGCTCCCCTCGGCCGCGGCCCCTTCATCGGGCGCGGCATGCCGCGGTTCGAGGATCTGCGCTTCGTGCGCGGGAGCGGCAATTACACCGATGACGTTTCGGCTCCGCAGCAGGCCCACGCCGCGTTCGTGCGCGCGCCGCACGCTCATGCGCGCATTGTTTCGATCGACGCGTCGGCCGCGCGTCGCCGTCCCGGCGTGCTGGCCGTGCTCGTTGGCGAGGATTACACCGGCGACGGCCACATCGGCATGGCGCATCTTCCCAATCCGGCCGACGCGAACGACGTCAAGATCCCGACCTTCGCGACGACGCCGGAGCGCAAGGTTTTCGATCAGCTGCATCTGCCGCTCGCGATCGGCTGCGTGCGCTTCGTCGGCGAGGCGGTTGCGATGGTCGTGGCGCAAACGCCCGCGGCGGCGCGCGAGGGCGCCGAAGCGGTCGTCATCGAATACGAAGCCCTGCCGGCGGTGGCCGACGTCATGGAAGCGCTCGCGGACGGAGCGCCGACGATCTGGCCGGAGGCGCCCGGCAATCTCGCGCTTGACTGCGCCTTCGGCGACCGCGCCGCTGTGGAGTCCGCCATCGCCGGCGCGCACCTCGTCGTCGATGCGACGATCCGCAACCAGCGCACCGCAAGCGCCTTCATGGAGCCGCGCGCGGCCATCGGCAGCTACGACGCCACAGCGCAGCGCTATACCTTGATCTCGGGCTGCCAGGGCGCGCACCGCCTGCGGCATGCGCTCGCTGGCTGTCTCAAACTGTCGCAAGAGCGCGTGCACGTGATCTGTCCCGATGTCGGCGGCGCCTTCGGCTCACGCTTCAACATCTATCCGGAGCAGCTGGCGGTCGTTTGGGCGTCGCGCCGCGTGGGACGCCCCGTGAAATGGACGGGCGATCGCAACGAGGCGTTTCTCACCGACTATACCGCGCGCGACGTCGTCACGCGCGCGCGGCTTGCCTTCAACCGCCGCGGACACATGCTGGCGCTCGCGCTCGAGCTTACCGGCAATACCGGAGCACACACCGTCTCCTACGTTCCGCTCGGCAACGGCTACCGCGTCGCACCAACCGTCTACGACGTGCCGGTCGCATGGGTGCGCCTGCGCGGCGTGATGACCAATACCGTGCCGACGGCGCCGTTTCGTGGGGCCGGAAGGCCGGAAGCGACGACGGTCATGGAGCGGCTGATCGATATTGCCGCAAGACGGCTGAAGATCGACCGCGTGGAGCTGCGCCGCCGCAACCTGATCCGTCACGACAAGCTGCCGCATCGCACGGCGACCGGGCTTACCTATGACAGCGGGGATTTCGCCGGCAACCTCGCCCGCGCGCTCGAAGCCGCCGACTGGGACGGTTTTGCCGCTCGCCGCAGGGCGGCAAAGAAGCGCGGCCGGCTGCTCGGGATCGGCATCGCCAATTACGTCGAGACCCCGGTTGGCATGCCGCACGAACGCGTCGCGATCAAAGTTCTGCCCACCGACAGCGTCGCTCTCATCGTCGGAACGCAATCGAGCGGACAGGGCCACGAGACGAGCTTCCGGCAGGTCGTGGCGGATCAACTCGGTGTCGATCCGCAGGCGATCGATTTCGTCAGCGGCGACAGCGCGGCGCTCGCCTCCGGCGGCGGGACCCATTCCGATCGGTCCATGCGGCTCGCCGGAGCACTGATGGTCGAGACCTCGCGCGCGGTGATCGGCAAGGCGCGCCGCATCGCCGCCCTCATGCTCGACGTTGCCGAGGGCGACATCTCATTCGCGGATGGATTGTTCATGGCGCCCAACAGCAATCGCCGGCTGACGCTGTTCGATGTCGCCCGCGCCGCGGAGAATCTTGCCGCGTTGCCGGATGAGCTGCGCGGGCCGCTTGCGGCGGAGGCGAGCTTTACCGGGCGCATCCCGGCCTATCCGACCGGCGCCGCCGTCTGCGAGGCCGAGGTCGATGCGGAAACGGGTGCCGTCGACATCCGCCGCTATACATCGATCGACGACGGCGGCCAGCCGATCAATCCGCTCATTCTGCACGGCCAAGTGCATGGCGGCGTGGCGCAGGGCGTCGGCCAGGCGATGCTTGAGGCTTGCGTCTACGAGCCAGGATCGGGCCAGCTGCTGTCCGCGAGTTTTCTCGACTACGGCATGCCGCGCGCCGATCATCTCCCGCATCTCGATGTCAAGCTGACGGAGGATCCGACGCAAGGCAATGTGCTGCGCGTCAAGGGCGGCGGCGAGGCCGGCATCACGCCGAGCTCGGCGGTGCTGATGAATGCGATCGTCGACGCGCTCTCGAACCTGGGCGTCGAGCACATGGACCCGCCGGCGACGCCGCAGCGCGTGTGGCAGGCGATCCTGGCCGCGCGGCAAAAATAATTCTGGTCCCCGCTTTCGCGGGGACCAGCGGATGTTGCAGGAAGTTCGCGAAAACCGCTCGGCGCGCAAATGCCGTCGAGTTAACGCAAGCTCATTCGCGGTGGCGGCGTTTGTGCTTCAGCGCTGGCGTCCTTCGGGACGGCACCGGGAGCGTGCCGCGCCGCAGCCGCGCGCGCGGGCAGATATTTGACGATGACGGCGCGATCGAGCTGCGCGACGGCGCTATCGGGCAAGCGCTTCCACACCTCGTCTTTGCCGAGGAGCGGAATGCCGAGATAGCCGCGCACGGTCAGCACCTGGCCATCCTGGCTCAGCGTCATCATCGCGCGATAGATGGTGCCGTCGCGCGGATCGAGGATGTTGCCGTTCTCGTAGGAGAATCCGTTGCGCCTCATGTCCCGGATGAAGGAGAGGCCGAGCAGCGGCGCGTTCCTGCGGTCGTCCGTGCATCCGGTGCAGGTCGGCATCTTATTGGGGTCCTCGCCGGGCCGCGGGAACAGCTTCGCAAACGCGCCCTCGAAGACGCCGCGGCGCTCAACGAAGATGAACCATCCCACCGACCGACCGGTTGTCTCGTCTTTCTTCTCCCACAGGCCGGCCACCGTCGGCTCCGCGGCTTTGCTGGGAAGCGCAGCGCTCGTGAGCATCACGACGCCGGCGATGAACAACATCGATAGTCGTGTTTTCAATGGCGTATCCCCCCTGCCTGAGGTCTACGGCCATCGCTTAACAATATGCCCATTTCAGGGCCACAGCGCATGCAATCGAGGGCTTTCGGTCCGCGATTTCGTCTCAATGTCGCCTCGATCCGGGAAAATCTCGCGTCTCATGGCGATTCACCGCCTTTGCATGCTCCCCCATTATTCGATCGCTATGCCAGACCGTGACGATGTGAACGGATCGCTATTGGTATAATTTTGCTAGTCTCCGCCGCGCTTATCCGCGCACGACATGAATGAAAGCAGGCTACCGCATCTCCCGATGTCGCTGATTTATCGACTCGCGTCCCGAAACCTGTTGCAAGACCGGCTGCGATTCATCGCGACCGTGGTCGGCATCGTGTTTTCCATCGTGCTCGTGACCGTCCAGCTCGGGCTCTATTTGGGATTCGGGCGCATCGTCACCACGATGATCGACCATGCCTCCGCCGATCTGTGGATCATGCCGCCGGGGACGAAATGCTTCGAAGACCCATCGACGCTGGATGAGCGCACGCGATTTCAAGCGCTGTCGATCAACGGCGTGGCGCAGGCCGCGCCCATCGTCATCGGTTACGCCGACTGGCGGATTCCGGCGGGCGGAACTTCCCCGGTTTTCATCGTCGGCTTCGACTTGCGCGAAGGGGGATTGCAGCCCTGGAATTTGGTCGACGGCAGCCTCGATGCGTTGGCGATTCCCGGCGCCGTCGCCGTCGACCGCTCCTACTTCGATCGACTCGGCATCAGCGGGATCGGCGCAACCGCAGAGATTCGCGGCCAGAAGGTCGAGGTGCGGGCGGTCACCAACGGCATCCGATCATTCACGACCACGCCTTATGTTTTCACCACGCTCGATCGCGCCCGCGCTTTCACCGGGACCGCGGCGAACAAGGCGACCTATTTCCTCGTGCGCGTCGCGCCCGGCGCCGACGTGGAGAGCGTGCGCCGCCGACTCAAGGCGAATCTGTCCGATGCCGAAGTGCTCACCACCGCCGAGTTCCGCGACCGCAGCCGCTCTTTCTGGTTGTTCGGCACCGGCGCCGGCTTCGCCCTGTTCGCCGGCGCGCTGCTCGGGATCATCGTCGGCACCGTCATCGTCGCACAGACGCTCTATTCCAGCACCAAGGATCACATCAACGAATTCGCGACGCTGCGCGCCATCGGCTCGTCGGGCGTCTACATTCACAAAGTGATCATTTGTCAGGCGCTGATAAGTGCCGTCATCGGCTTCTGTCTCGCGGCCGGCATCGGTTTGATCGTCGTCGCGGCGACGGCGGGTACCGCGCTGCCCATCGTCATGACGCCCGCGCTCACGGCGGTGCTGTTCCTGCTGACGCTACTCATGTGCGTCGTATCGGCGATCGCCGCCATCGTGCAGGTGACGCGCATCGATCCTGTCATGGTGTTCACGCGATGACCGAAGCCGTCGTCGAGGCCGTCGACATCGTGAAGTGGCTGGGCCGGGGAGCGGCGCAGGTGCAGGCGCTCAAGGGCGTGAGCTTGGCGCTCAAGGGCGGGGAATTGACGCTGCTGATGGGGCCGTCCGGCAGCGGCAAGACCACGCTGCTCTCGATCCTCGGATGCATGCTGACGCCCACGCAGGGAACGGTTCGCGTCGGCGGCCGCGCGACAGATGGCGCCGGGCCCGAGGAGCTGGCCAAGATCAGACGCGAGCGCGTGGGCTTCGTCTTTCAATCCTACCATCTGTTTCCGACCTTGACGGCGACCGACAATGTCCGCTTGGCGCTCGACGTGCGCGGCGACAATTCCGCCCGCGCCATCGGCAAGGCCAAGGACGCCCTGGCGATGGTCGGCCTGCCTCACAAGATCAATGCATTCCCCCTCGAGCTCAGTGGCGGCGAGCAACAGCGGGTCGCGATTGCGCGCGCGATCGTGGGACAGCCATCGGCGGTTCTCGCGGACGAGCCCACGGCTTCGCTCGACGGCGAGAACGGCAACGAGATCATGACCATCCTGGCCGAGATCGCCAAGGATGCCTCGCGCGGGGTGTTGGTGGTCGCGCACGACCCGCGTATATTGCGCTTCGCCGACCGGGTGGTTCACATCGAGGATGGGCGCATCGTGCGCGAACAGCGCGGCGATGCAGCGGTCAAGAAAGAGCAGCGCGACTGCGCCGTCCCACATGGTGCCGAAAAGCATGAGCGGGTGGAAAAGTAGGTCGGCAGCGCTGGGCGCCGTCGCCGCCGCGTTGGCGCTAGCGGTATTGGCGGCGCGAACGGGCGAGCAAGAAAGCACGCGCGCGACGCGCTCGGAAGCACCCGACGCAAAGCGCTGGCAAACGGTAGCCCCCGGCCGGGTCGAACCTGTGTCGGGGTCGATCAAGATCGCGGCACCCGCGATGGGCGTCATCGCGCAAGTGTTGGTCAAGGTGAACGACAAAGTCTCCGCCGGCGAGCCTTTGATCCGGCTCGTGGATACTGAAGCGCGGGCGCGGCTCGCCGCCGCCGAGGCGCAAGTCGCCTTTCGCCTGCGCGCACGCAACGACGAGAGCAAGCCACCGGCCCCCATCCGGCCGGCACCGGCGGCGCCCCCGCGGCGACGGGGCGAACCGGTCGCGAGTGATTCCGACAAGGCGGCCGCGCGGCGGCGGGCCGAGGACGCGGTTGCCGATGCCGATAAGGCGGTCGTCGAAGCGCAAGCCGCCTTCGACAAGGCTGCGGTCGATCGGCATGCCGGCACAGCGTCGGATGCGGCACTCGAGGCCGCGCGCGCGGCCTTGGCGCGGGCGCAGAATCGCCAGCAGCAGCAGAAGGCGGAGCTGCGTCGCATCGAAGCCGACCCCAACACGCCGCTGCCGACCTTTGCCGACGGTCAGGTCAATGTCGCGCGCGCCGAGGCGGCGGCCGCGGCCGCGGCGATCGCGCAGTTGACGATCCGCGCGCCCATTTCCGGCACGGTGCTGCAGATCAATGCCAAGCCGGGGGAGCTCGCGGGCCCCTCCAACGCGCAGCCGCTGCTGATCATCGGGGACGTCTCGGCGCTGCGCGTGCGCGCGGAATTGGACGAGCGCGACCTGGGAGAGATCAAGGTCGGCCAGCCTGCCGTCATCCGCACCGACGCGTTTCGCGGACGCGACTTCGCGGGCAAGGTCTCCTTCATCGCGCCGATCGTCGAGCCGGGCCGCATCAGCGCGCGCGGGCAACGCAACGTGACCGACGTCGACGTGGTCGAAGTCCTCGTTGACTTGGCGCAGCCGGACCCGCTCGCGGTCGGAATGAAGGTCGACGTTTATTTCAAGCCGGAGGCCCGGTGAGCCGCGGAGAGATAAGCATCGCGCAGTAGCCGCGAAAGGGAGGTTCAAAATGAAACTTCCCCGCCGAACTTTTCTGCATCTGGCAGGCGCTGCCGCGCTGTCGCTAGTCCCGCGGGTGGCAACAGCACAAGCCTATCCGACGCGACCGGTGCGATGGATCGTCGGGTTTCCGCCCGGAGGTGGTGCTGACACTGTAACCCGGATTCTGGGGCAATGGTTGTCAGAGCGGCTCGGTCAGCAGGTCATTATCCAAACCGGCCGGGGGCGAGTACGAACATCTCTGCACAAGCAGTGATCAATTCGCCGCCTGACGGCTACACACTACTGTTCTATTCGGCGTCGACCCTCATCAACTCGAGCATGTTTTCCAACCTACCATTCGACGTGCGGCGGGATATCGCGCCAGTTTCAGGTCTCGTCGTTTACCCCATGGTGTTGGTTGCGCATCCATCGGTCCCCGCCAAAACCGTCGCCGAGCTGATAGCCCACGCCAAAACAAGTCCGGGTAAAGTGACAATGGCCTCGTTTGGGACCGGGTCAGCGTCGCACTTGGCAGGCGAGCTGTTCAAGATGATGGCTGGCATCAACTTAGTCCATGTTCCTTATCGCGGCAGCGCGCCTATGATGACTGATCTAGTCGCTGGACAAGTGCAAGTTGGATTCGATGTGATGGTGACATCGCTGCCGCACGTGCGCACTGGTGCGCTGCGGGCGCTGGGCGTAGCTGGCAAAAATCGATTCAACATGCTGCCGGACGTGCCGACCATTGCCGAGACGGTTCCAGGATACGAGGCCAGGACGTGGGCAGGAGTTGGCGTGCCAAAAGGCACGCCCTTGGAAATCATCGCACGCCTTAACCACGAGATTAATGAAGGGCTTGCAAACCCAACCATCAAGTCACGGCTCGCCGAGCTCGGCACCATACCGATGATATTCACCTCCGCGGAGTTCGGCGCTTATGTCGCGGTTGAATCGGGAAAATGGGCAAAGGTGATCCAGTTCGCGGGCATCAAGCCAGAATGAGGTTGTCTGACATTCCATAAAACCAACGGGTGAGCACATGGCCATCCACATCGGTCGCCGCGAGTTCATCACGCTGCTCGGCGGCGCAGCGGCGTGGCCCATCGCGGCGTCCGCGCAGCAGTCGGCGATCCCGGTGATCGGTTATCTCGGTGCCCAATCGCCTGCCGCATTCGCCAGCCGGGTCGCAGCCTTCCGCCAAGGTCTCGCCGAAACCGGCTATGCGGAGGGCCGAAACGTCGCGATCGAATTTCGCTGGGCGGAAGGCCGCCACGATCGATTACCTGACTTGGCGGCGGACCTCGTCGCTCGCCAGGTGGCCGTAATTGTCGCCCCGGGAGGTGCGCCCGCCGCGATCGCAGCAAAATCGGCCACGACAAGGATCCCGATCGTTTTCGAGATGGGTGCCGACCCGATCGCGATGGGCCTTGTTGCCAGCCTGAACCGGCCGGGCAGTAATCTCACCGGTGTGTCGAGCTTGAACGTGGAGGTCACGCCGAAGCGGCTCGAAATTCTGCACGAGGCGATTCCCACGGGCGCGGTCGTCGCCGTTCTCCTTAACCCCACCAGTCCCACTGCCGACTCGCAACTGAAACAGCTGCAAGACGCAGCGCGTACCCTCGCGTTGCAGCTTTATGTCCTGCACGCCAGTGCTGAAGGCGACTTCGACAAAGCGTTCGCAACCTTGCTCCAGTTGCGGCCCAAAGGCTTGGTCGTCGCCTCCGATACGTTCTTTGCTACTGGACGCGTCCTTAAGGGCGACAAGCCCGCCGATCTGCCGGTGCAGCAGGTCACCAAAGTCGAACTGTTGATCAACCTCAAGACGGCTAAAACCCTTGGCGTAACCTTCCCCCTTGCGCTCTCAGGCCGCGCTGACCAGGTGATCGAGTGAGGAGGCGTGAGTTCGTCACGCTTCTCGGCGGCGCGGCGGGCATGACGGATGAGAGAGTCATCGGCCACGCTCCACTCCCAGAGTGCAGCGCTATCGCTGCCGGATCGGCCGCGCCGGGGCCGGCGGCGTGGTGGTCGCGGTTCGCGGATCGGCCAATTGCAGCGCCTGCACCGGATCGATGAGGCCCGAGCCGAAATTGTCGTCGCGGTCGCCGGGCGAAAGCCGCTTCGCGCTCGCGGTCAAGATGCGGCGAATGTCGGCGGGCGTCAGTTTCGGGTTGCGTTCCAGCAACAGCGCCACGATGCCGCTCACCTCGGCGGCGGCGACCGACGTTCTGATATTCGCCTTCCGGCGCCGGCACCAGGATGTCGACGCCCGGCGCCGCCACGGAAATGTATTTGCCGCGGTTGGCGCCGTTGAACAGTTTGTCGTCTGCGTCGGTCGCCGTCACCGCGATCACGTTGGGATCGGCGCCGGGATAAAGCGGCGGAGATTTCGGTCCGGCATTGCCGGCGGCGGCACCGCTGGCACGACGCGAACGCTTAGCTTCCCGCCTCGACGATATTGAGAGTGTCGCGGAGCAGCAATGGACCGAGCGATCCTGTTGAGGCCCGGCATCGGGCTCCACTCTGCTGCGAGGTCGCCGAAACGTTGAAGATGGTGGAGCGCCGAGTCGTGGCGAAATTGTCACGCTGCATAACAAAACGCTTCCAGCCCGATTATCGCCGATGTCTCAGGACGGTTTCCCGCTGCGTCCGCTTGCCAACGCACGGGTTTCCAAGTGTGGTGGCGTTCGGGGGTGCGACCATCCTGGCGACAGGGCCTCAAGGCGGACGAGGCACTCGGCAGAGGGGCGAGAGAGCACTCTCGCAGCTTGTTCGAGGCCGCGTACGCGTGAGTTCGGGGCACGTGCAGGGGGGTACGCAGTGGGTTTTGGGGCATTTGCGATTGCGTTGCTAAAACGGGTGATGCAACGGCGCGCCTGCTTGTCGTTAGCAGGGGCCGTTTTTGTTGTTCTCCTATGCGCAGTTGGCCTGGAAGGCGAAGCTCAGGCGCAGTTTAGCCCGCCGACCGTCACCAACGTCAATCCAAATACCGGTCCGACGTCGGGGGGCACCAGTGTAACCATCACTGGCACCAATTTTTTCGACGTGATAGCGGTCCAGTTCGGCAGCAACGCCGCCGGCTCTTTCACCGTCAACAGCCCAACTCAAATCACCGCGACCTCGCCAGCTGGGGTCGGTACCGTTGATGTAACGGTAACCACCGCGGGCGGTACCAGCGCCAACAATACGGCGGATCAGTTCACCTATGTGGCGGCGCCGACCGTCACCAGCGTCAATCCGAATACCGGTCCGACGCCGGGGGGCACCAA
>Ga0306926_10007475_pt1 | contig 11842 bp, 10 predicted proteins | sample flu12Cox44000178_FD_203759 | JGI IMG/M metagenome (GOLD analysis project Ga0306926, IMG submission 203759) | Lab enrichment of tropical soil microbial communities from Luquillo Experimental Forest, Puerto Rico - flux8day.12C.oxic.44.000.178 (v2)... | ecosystem: Environmental > Terrestrial >...
CCCGTCACCGACTACGCAATGGCGTTGCCATGGTACGAGCAGGTCTTCGGCGCGCGGCCCTCGTTCCTGCCGAACGACACCGAGGCGGTGTGGGAGGTGGCCGAGCACCGCTACATCTACATCGTGCAGCAGCCCGAACGGGCGGGAAACGCCCTGGTGTTGTCGTTCGTCGACGACCTCGAAGACCGGGTAGCCAAGATCGCCCGGCGGGGCATCGAGCCCGCGAAGCGCGAGACCTACGACAGTCGGGCGACCAAGGTGACCTACCGGGACCCGGACGGCAATGAGATCAGCTTCGGCGGTGCAAGCATAGGATAACGAGGTATGGGCGGTGGCGGAGCGGCTATGACGTTGTCGACGGCGTTCACGGAGTTGTTCGGGCTGCGGCACCCGATCGCGCTGGCCCCGATGGGCGGGTTCGCCGGCGGCGCGCTGGCGGCGGCGGTGTCCAACGGCGGCGGGCTGGGGCTGCTCGGCGGCGGCTACGGAGACGCGGACTGGCTGGCCAGGGAGGCGGCCCTGGCCGCGGAGGGCACCAGCGAGCCGTGGGGTGTCGGCTTCCTGAGCTGGGCGATCGACATCGGCGCGGTCGAGCGCGCGCTGGCGCTGAACCCCGGCGCGGTGATGTTGTCCTTCGGCGATCAGCGCCCGTTCGCCAAAGCGGTCCGCCGGGCCGGCGTGCCGCTGATCATCCAGGTCACCGACCTCGCGGAGGCCAGGGAGGCGGTGGATCTGGGCGCCGACGTGATCGTGGCGCAGGGCACCGAAGCCGGCGGTCACGGCGCGCTTCGGGGCTGGTCAACCTTGCCGTTCGTACCCGTCGTGGTGGATCTCGCGGCACCGGTGCCCGTGCTCGCGGCCGGCGGGATCGCGGACGGCCGGGGCGTGGCTGCGGCCTTGGCCCTCGGGGCCGCCGGGGCGCTGATCGGCACCCGGTTCCTGGCCACGGCCGAGGCGATCATCGATCCGCAGGCGGCCAAGGCGATCATCGAGGGATCCGGGGAAGACACCGAGCGCAACCGCGTGCTCGACATCGCCCGCGGCTCCCGGTGGCCGAGGCGGTATTCCGCCCGGGCGCTCGGCCATCCCTTCCTCGACCTGTGGCGCGGCCGTGAAGCGGAACTGGCCGCGGACCTCGACGCCAGGCAGGCCTACCGGGACGGGGTGGCGCGCGGCGACCTCCCCCCGCGTCCGGTGTGGGCGAGCCAGGCCATCGACCTGATCACCGACCTGCCATCCGCGGCCGATCTCGTCGGCACCCTGGCCGCGCAGGCCGAGGACGCGCTAGCCCATGCCGGACGGTCGCGCAAACTAATGCATTAGTGGAACTTTGCATCGCTGGCGCACCCACATTCCGGGCATATCGGACGCAATAAGTGTCACCAGCGATGCAAAGTTCACCGGCGATGCAAAGACAAACTCCGGTGGCGGTGCGGGAGAGACAGGTGAGGCGGGAGTGCTTACCTGCAGGCGTTTACGGCGAGCGCGGGGGGCGGTGCCCGGGACTAGCCGCGGCCGTATTTGGATTCGGCTTGCCAGAAGAAGATGATGCCGAGGACGAAGAAGCCGATGCCCCAGCCGACCGCGGCTATCCAGAGGTCGTTGTTGGTCACCACGGCGTGGCAGTACGCCTGCAGCGGGGGGTTCTTGTGCAGGCGGAACAGGGCGCACGCCGCCGCGTTGTAGGGCTTGTTGCCCGGCGAGTTCTGCCGGTAGGACTGCATCAGCGCGACGCGGACCAGGGAGATGTACACCGCCGGGGGGTTCAGCGAGAGCAGCTTGATGCCCCACTCCGGCACCGTCGCCGGCAGGGTGGTGACCATGTACATCACGCCGCAGAAGTAGCGGGTGATCCGCAGGATGAACGGGATCAGCTCGCTGACGTCCGCCAGGCTGCCGCCGAGCCGGGCGACGATCAGCGCCGCCCCGACGTTGAACATCGTCTGCAGGATCACGGTGGGGATCAGCAGGAACCAGTACCAGGACAGCGGCTCGTGGCTGATCAGCATGACCGGGATCAGCACGACGAAGCCGACCAGCATCTGCTGGAGTTCCACCAGCACGTAGGCAAGCGGCAGGGAGGCGCGCGGGAAGTACAGCGCGCGGATGAGCTGCAGGTTGGCCCGCATGACGTTGGAGCCGGTGACGATCGACCGCTCGGTGAACGCGAAGACGAACACGCCGGCGAGCAGGAACGCCGCGTAGTTCTCGACGCCGCGCGACGCCTCGAACAGCAGGCCGAAGATCAGGTAGTACACGCCCGCGTTCAGCAGCGGCGTGAGCACCTGCCACAGCTGGCCGAGCCGGGCTTCGGTGTACATCGACACGCTGCGCGCGGTGGCGAAACCCCAGATGAAGTGCCGCCGCTGCCAGAGCATGGCGATGTAGCGCCGCAGCGACGGGCGGGCGCCCGACAGCCGCAGCCCGTGCTCAGCGGCCAGATCGGCCAGCGGCTGGTCGGGCACCCGGGGGGCTTCCGGCACCACGACGGCGCCAGCCTCCAGGCGTCCAGGCGCGCTCAGCTGGCCGCGCTGTCCACGTTCATCCACGGTGCGGAAGTCTATTGGACGTCGGCCCGAATCCGTGCAGCCATGTGACGGAGGGAGTCAGCCGAGGCCGTTCTGAATACTGATTGTGATTTTGTTTAAAGCCCAGAGTCCCCGGTGCGGACCAGGATCCTGCGGCACTCCTCGCAGCGGACCACCTCGTCGGGCGCCGCGGCGCGAATGGCGTTCAGGTCCACGGTGCTCAGCGAGACGTGGCAGCCCTCGCACCGGCCGCGGCGCAGCATCGCGGCGCCGACCCCGCCGAACTGGACGCGCAGCTTGTCGTAGAGCGCGAGCAGGTCGGCGGGCACGCCCGCGGCCACCGACGCGCGCGTCGCGCTCGCCTTGGCGGCCTGGTCGCCGATCTCCTGCATGGCGCCGTCCCGGCGCGTCGTCACCCCGGCCGCCTGCTCCTCGACGCTGGCCTGCTCGATTCCCGACGCGTCCCGGCGCGCCTGCGTCGCCTCGCGCCGCTCCATCAGCTCGAGCACGATCTCCTCGAGGTCGCCCTGGCGGCGCTGCAGCGACGCAACCTCGGACTGCAGCGATTCGAGCTCCCGGGCCGAGGACACCTTGCCGCCGTCCAGCCGCTCACGGTCCTTGTCGATGCGGACCCGGACCTGATCCACGTCGCGTTCGGCTCTGGCCTGCTCGCGGTCCAGGTCGGACAGCTCGGTATCCGCAAGGGTCATCGAGTCCCTGACCTGGGCCGCGCGGGCGGCTAGCGACTCTAGTTCCGCGATTTCCGGCAGCGTCCGCCGCCGGTGGTCGAGCCTGGCCAGCTCGGTGTCCAGGTCGGCTAGTTCGAGCAGCCGCAGCTGCGCCTCGGGTGATGCTTTCACGAAGGCCTACGTTAGTCGTACCTGCGAGCGTTGTCGCATGGTAGACACTTCGCCATGGGGATCCCTCGGGTCAGCAGACCCTATATGCCCGGCTACGGCATCGCCGGGCCGGAACAAGGCAGCGGGCTCCTGCACTGGTCCTGGGCGGCAGAACGGCTCACCGCCGCCAGGAACTACTGGGTGGTCAGCGTCTGGCCAGACGGCCGCCCGCACACCATGCCCGTCTGGGGGATGTGGGACGACAGCACGCTGTGGTTCACCACGGCGGCCGGCTCGCGCAAGGCGCGGAACCTGGATTCCGATCCGCGGTGCTGCGTCTCCACCGAAGACGCCTCGGACCCCGTGATCATCGAGGGCGTGGCGCGGTTCGTGACCGAGCCGGTCATTTTGCAGCGGGTGATCGACCTCATGAACGCCAAGTACCGGACCGGGCTCGACGTGGACTTCCTCGACCCGGCGAAGAACGCGACGATCGGCGTCCGGCCGCAACGCGTGTTCAGCATGTTGCACAGCGACTTCACGGGCTCGCCGACCCGGTGGGTTTTCGATGACGAACGGTAATATTTCGCGGCCGTCGATGCCGTCCGTGCGCAGGTAGCGTGATTGTGTAACGACGACCGAGCGCAACGGACTACACCTGCATGACGATTAGAGGAGGCCGGACGGTCTCTGCCGACAGGGGGGGACTGCCGAGCCGGGCGATGGGCGCGCTCTGCGGGCTGCTGGCGGCAGCCGTGGCGATCGGCGTCGCGCAGCTGCTGGCCGGCCTGTCGATACCGCAGGCGTCGCCGGTGCTCGCCGTCGGGCAGGCCGCCATCGACCTGACGCCGCTCCCTGTCAAGGACTGGGCGACCTCGACCTTTGGCACCAACGACAAGAACGTGCTGCTCATCGGCGTCTTCGTGGTGCTGTTCCTGTACGCCATGCTCGTCGGGGCGATCGCGGTCCGGCGGCTGTCGTGGGGAATGGCCGGCCTGGCCTTGTTCGCGGTGATCGGAATGGCGGCGGCGCTGTCGCGGCCCGGCGCGACCGCGGCGTACGCGCTGCCGACGCTGGGCGGCGCGCTGGCCGGGGCGTTCGCGCTGTACTGGCTGGTGCGGACGGCACGCCAGGCGGCCGTTGAGTCGTCCGCGGCGAGGGCGGCGGCGCAGCCGCTGCCGCCGATCGTGTTCGGGGACACGGCGGGCCATGAGCTGCGAGCCCCGGACCTGCCCGCTGAGGTGACGCCGCCGGAGCTGCCGGGGGCCAACGTGCCGACGCTGCGCCAGCCGCTGCGGCAGCCGTCGCCCCGGCGCGCCTTCCTGACCGCGGCCGGCGTCGCGGTGTTCGCCGCCGCGGTCGGCGAGATCGGGGGGCGCCAGCTGACCACGCGGCGGAACGTGTCGTCGGCGCGTTCGGCGCTGCGGTTCCCGCGGGCGGCGGTGACCGCGCCGCCGGTGCCCGCGGGCGCTGACCTGCCGGTGCCCGGGCTCAGCTCGTTCATCACGCCGAACGGCGAGTTCTACCGCGTCGACACCGCGCTGTTCGTGCCCCAGGTGGACCCGTCGAACTGGCAGCTGCGGATCCACGGCATGGTCGCCAAGGAGATGGTGCTGACGTTCGACGAGCTGCTGCGGCGGCCGCTCATCGAGGACTACATAACGCTGTGCTGCGTGTCCAACCCCGTCGGCGGGCCGTATATCGGGAACGCCAAGTGGCTGGGCGCGTCCCTGGGATCGCTGCTGCGCGCGGCGGGGGTGCGGGCCGGCGCGTCGCAGCTGCTGTGCAGGTCGGCGGACGGGTTCACGTCGGGAACGCCGGTTTCCGTCGTGATGGACGGCCGGGACGCGCTCGTCGCGGTGGCGATGAACGGGGCCGCGCTGCCGGTCGAGCACGGGTTCCCGGCGCGGCTGGTGGTCCCCGGGCTCTACGGCTACGTGTCGGCGTGCAAGTGGGTCACCGACATCGAGGTCACGACGTTCGAGTCGGCCACCGCCTACTGGGCGCAGCGCGGATGGTCGCAGCAGGCGCCGGTCAAGACCGAGTCCCGGATCGACGTCCCGGCATCGGGCTCGCAGGTTCGCGCGGGGCGCGTCGCGGTGGCCGGGGTGGCGTGGGCGCAGCACAAGGGCATCGAGGCCGTCGAGGTCCGGGTGGACGGCGGGCCGTGGCACGAGGCGACGCTGGCGGCCGTCCCGGGCATCGACACCTGGCGGCAGTGGGTCTGGCAGTGGCCCGACGCCCGTTCGGGGTCGCATCTGCTCGAGGCCCGGGCGACCGACAAGACCGGCTACACCCAGACGGCGGCCCAGGCACCGGTGGCGCCCAACGGCGCGACCGGCTACCCCTCCTCCGCGGTCACGGTGTTCTAGGCGAGTGCCACGGAGATCGGGGCGAAGAGGTGATCGGGGGCGCCGCGCGGCCGCCAGTCGCCGCGGGCCATGACCGCGTGGCGGGAGACCGGCTGCAGGCCGCGCGCGAACGCCCAGCGGGGCAACTCGGGCCGGTCCGGGTCCAGATCTAGGCGGACCGGGCCGCGCGCCTGTGCGGCCAGGCCGGTGATGAGCTGGCACGCGGCCGCGTCGTCTGGGGCGACGACCGGGCCGATGACCGTCGCGCTCTCGTTCCGCCAGGCGGCGGCGTAGCCGGCTATCCCGTCGGCTGTTTCGAAGACCAGCAGGCGCTCGGCGAACGCCGGCAGCCGGAGCAGCAGGCGGCTCCGGTCGGCGCCGAACGCCGCCTTGTCGACACCCAGGATCGCGGGCATGTCGGCGTCGGCGGCCGGGCGGACGGGCGGCCCGGCTGCGGGGCCCCCGGCGCCCGGGCCCACGGCTCCGGGGCGCTCGGCTCCGGGGTGCCCGGCTCCGGGTTCCGGGCGGAAGGCGCCGACGAAGGCGACGTTGCGGCGGATGACGCGGAAGCCGAGCTTCTCGTACAGCGGCCTGCCCTGGTCGGTGGCGAACAGCGTGACCGTCGCGGCGCCGGCCTCGGCCAGCAGGTGCTCCATCAGCGCGCGGCCGAGCCCCCGCCGGCCGTATCGCGCCGCGACGAGCATCATCCCCACCGAGCCGAGGTCCGGGCCGTACCTGGCCAGCACGACGCACCCGGCCAGGCCGCCGTCCGGCGCGTCGACGCCGAAGGCCTCGGTCTCCGCGAGCAGGAGCGCCCACTTGGACCGTTCGGGCAACCAGCCGCGGTCGATCGACAGCGCGACGCAGTGCCTGAGGTCGCCAGTGCCCAGGCGGCGGATGGGCGAGAACGGGACGCTGTTACGGTCAGTGACCACGCTCCCTGAGCGTATGGCCGGCCCGGGGCGGAGCGCCAGTCAATTCCCCTGCCTCGTGCCGCTCCTGTGTCTTGTGCCGCTGCCGCGAACGCGCGAACGCCCATCGTTCGGCGACGCTCCAGCCGGTCGACACCACCAGGTAGACCGCGGCGGCCAGCGGCGCGAACGCGGCGATGACGACCGTGAGGTACGGCAGCGCCTTCAGCGCCGCGCCGAGGGCGCCGCCGGCTCCCGTCGGCAGGGCTGCCTCCGATCGGGTCGCCGCCGGCTTGGTTCGCGCCGGCTTGGCTCCCGCCTGCCCGAGCGCCGGCGTGGCGGGCGCTGTCGCCTGCATCCGCCGCGCCACGCGCACGGACAGCCAGCAGACGGCCGCCAGCAGCGCGAGCACACCGAGGAAGACCGCGCCCTGCGCGCTGAGCGGGCCGGCCCCGGACAGCCAGTGATCCCCCAGCGGGACGCCGAACAAGTCCCGTGACAGCAACCTGTTCGGCCCGCCCGCCACCACCGGCGAACGGAACAGCAGGTACAGCACGCTGAACACCGGCCACTGCGCGAGCAGGGGCGCGAACCCGGCGAACACGCTGGTGCCTTCCCGCCGGTACAGCGCGGTCAGCTCGCGCTGCAGGCGTTCGGGCTGCCGCGCGTAGCGCTTCCGCAGCGCCTGGACCTGCGGCGCCAGCCGGGCCTGCGCGGCCTGCCCGCGCAGCGCGCGGAAGCTGAGCGGCATGACGAGCAGCCGGATCGCCATCGTGAACACGACGATGGCGGCCACGGCGGCCAGGGCGCCGAGGACGGGGGTGGCGACGGTGGTAAGGGCGTAGACGAGGTGGTACGCGGCGTCCACGGGAACGCCGAAGAGAGCGGACATGACTGAGCGACCTTCCAGCTGAGATGGGTTGATGTGCTGGAAGCGGCCGCCCGCCCGAAGCGGGAAAGGCGGGATCAGGCGGCCGCTGGGGCCGCCGTCGGTGCTCTGGGCCTGGTTCGCCCGCGCGCGTCCGGGTCACGCTGGCGCAGGAAGGCCACGCGCCACGATTTCTCGCGCAGCGCCGTGACGCGGCGCGAGACGGGCAGGCTGGCTGTCGCCCCGGCGAGGCTGGCGCCCACGGCGAGGCCGCCGACAACGGCGACGGCCAGCACGGCGACGGCCAGCACCGCGGCGCGCTGCGGGGTGTCCGCCGACATCAGGGCGGCGACCAGAACGGCCAGCGGGTGAGCGGCGATCTGCCACAGCGCAGCGAGGGCTCGCGACATGCCGCTGAACGATCCCGTCAGCATCCCGGCAGCCTCCGCTCCCGAACGCGGCGAACCCGAAACGGGCAACCGCCTAAAGCGTACCCGAGACGCCACGGTCCGTTCGGTGCCTTGAGGCCAGGTCCGCGACGGCGGTCAGCAGGCGGTCCACGTCGGAGGCGTCGTTGTAGTGCACGAGGCCGGCCCGGACCGCTCCCCCGGCCCGCAGGCCGAGGGCGCCGCAGAGCTCGTAGGCGTAGTTGTCGCCGTTCCACACGTTGATCCCGCGGTCGGCCAGGTAGACGGCCACCTCACGCGGCGACATCCCGGCGACGGTGAAGAACGCCGTCGGCGCGCGCCGCGCCGCCTTGCCGTAGAGGGTCACGTGGCCCATCCCGGCGAGCCCGTCGAGGAGCCGGGCGAACAGCGCGGACTCGTACTCCTCGACCGCCGTCATGGCGGCGAGGATCCGCTCTCTGCGCGACCCCGGATCCGGGCCGCGCCCGCCCAGCCCGGCCAGGTGCTCGACGGCCGCGGTCACTCCCGCCAGGTCGCCGAACGGCAGCGTCCCGCGCTCGAACCTGCCCGGCACCTCGTCAGACGAGGGCAGCAGCTTGTCCGGCCACAGCTCCTGGAGCAGTTCCGGCGCGGCGATCACCGCGGCGACGTGCGGGCCGGACCACTTGTAGGCGCTGGTCGCGTAGAAGTCCGCGCCCAGCCCGGCGACGTCGACGGGCACGTGCGGGGTGGCATGCACGCCGTCCACGTAGCAGAGCGCCCCGGCCGTGTGCGCGATGGCGGCGATGGCCGTCACGTCCGGGCGGGTCCCGATCACGTTGCTCGCCGCCGTCACGGCGACGAGCCTGGTCCGCGCGCCGATCAGCTCCGCGTACTGCGCCACGGGCAGTTCCCCCGTGGCCACGTCGACCTCCGCCCAGCGGACGACGGCGCCGGCCCGCGACGCGGCCTGCACCCAGGGGCGCACGTTGGCGTCGTGGTCAAGCCGGGACACCACGACCTCGTCCCCCGGCGCCCACCCCTTCGCCAGCGCGCCCGAGATCCGGTAGGTTAGCGCGGTCATGCTTGGCCCGAACACCACGCCGGACGCCTCGCCCCCGACCAGGTCCGCGACCGCGCGCCTGCCGTCGGCGGTGATTGCCTCCGACCGCCGGCTCGCCGCGAACGCGCCCCCGATGTTCCCGATCCCCGCCCGGTACGCCGACGCGATCGCCTCGATCACCCCGTCAGGAACCTGCGTCCCCGCCGCGCCGTCCAGGTAGGCGTGCCCGTCCCGCAGCGCGGGATAGGTGGCGCGCACCCGGGATACGTCGAAGGCCATCGCGCATCAGGATACAGCTCTCGCACCCGCCGTCTCGCACCGGCGTGACCGCGAGAAAAACCAGGTGACATGCCTTCCGGCACGAATTAGGCTCCGCCTAGTGTCCTCCCGCCCAGTCGCCGCCCTCTGGCGGCTGCGCTCGTATCTGCGCCCGTACCGTTTCCAGCTGATCGCGATGTTCACCGCGGCGTTCTGCGCCGAGGGCGCGGAGATCGCGATACCCCTGCTCGCCAAGGCCGTCATCGACGGTGCCATCGCGCACCACGAGCGCGCTCTGCTGATCCCGCTGGGGCTGGCGGCGATCGGCCTCGGCGCCGGGGCGGCGGTGCTCAACCTGATCCGCCGCTGGGTGACGGGCAACGCCGTCGCCGGCATGGAGAAGACGATCAGGGACGACCTCTACGCCCACCTGCAGCGGCTCGACCCCGCCTTCCACGACGAGTGGCAGTCCGGCCAGCTGCTGTCCCGCGCCACCACGGACCTGTCGTCGATCCGCCGGTTCGCCGGGTTCGGCATCGTGTTCCTGTTCATCAGCATCATGACGTTCGCCGCCGTGACCGCCCTGCTGATCAGGCTGAACTGGTGGCTCGGCCTGATCACCGGCTGCATGTTCCTGCCGGTGCTCGTGTTCTGCACGCGGTTCGAACGGCGGTACAAGGTGCTGTCCCGGCGGGTGCAGGACCAGGAAGGCGACCTGACGACGGTGATCGAAGAGGCCGCGACCGGCGTGCGAGTGCTGAAGGCGCTCGGCCGCGGCCCCGAGGCGGCCAAGGGCCACCTGACGCAGGCCACCGAGGTCTACCACACCCAGGTCGCCAAGGCGCGCCTGCTCGGCGGCTTCTGGTCAGTGCTCGACCTGATCCCCAACGCCGCGATCGCGCTGATCGTGGTGCTCGGCACGGTCGCGGTCAGCCATCACACGCTGACCCTCGGCGGCCTGGTCGCCTTCATCACGCTGGCCCTGCAGCTGGTGTGGCCGATCGAGGCGCTCGGCTACGTGCTCGCTTCCGGTGAGGAGGCGGCGACCGCGGCTCAGCGCGTGCTGGAAATCTTCGACACCCCGCCGGAGATAAAAGACGAAACCCATCGGTCCGAACGGAAGCCGGCGCCTCTCCCCGGCCATCAGCGCGCCGCGCACCTGCGCTTCGAGCACGTCGCGTTCACCTACCCGGGGAGCCGCGAGCCCGTCTTGCGGGACGTCGACCTCGCGCTGGCCCGCGGAGAGACGCTGGTCCTCACCGGCGCCACCGGCTCGGGCAAGACGACACTGCTGCAGCTGGTGCCCAGGCTGGCGGACGTGACCGGCGGACGCGTGCTGCTCGGCGGCACCGACGTCAGGGACATCCCGCTCGCGGCGCTGCGCGCCGCGGTGGGCTGCGCGTTCGAGGAGGCGACGCTGTTCTCCGCCAGCGTGCGGGAGAACGTCACGTTCGGGGCGGCGGACGCGTCGGACGAGGACGTCGAGGCCGCGCTGACCGCCGCGCAGGCCAGGTTCGCCTACGACCTGCCGTGGGGCCTGGACACGCGGATCGGCGAGCAGGGCATGGCCCTGTCCGGCGGGCAGCGGCAGCGGGTGGCGCTGGCCCGCGCCATCCTCGCCCGGCCGGAGGTGCTGATCCTCGACGACCCGCTGTCCGCGCTCGACGTGCACACCGAGGAACGGGTGACGCGGGCGCTCGGCCAGCTCCTGGCCGGGGTCACGGCGCTGGTCGTGGCGCACCGGCCGTCCACGGTCGCGCTCGCCGACCGGGTGGCGCTGCTCGAAGACGGGGTGATCGCCGCGGCCGGCGGGCACAGCGAGCTGATGGCCACGCAGCCGGCCTACGCGGCCCTCATGTCCATGGAGCCGGCTGGTCTGTGCCAACAGGAAAGAGGGGTGGTAAGCGTTGACAGCTGAGGCTGCGTGGCGGGGTATCGCAGCCGAATCGGTCGACGACGTCTCCGCGCCGCTCGCCGCGCTGCTGCGCAAGCGCAGCCGCGCGCTGCTCGCCGACCTGCTGCGGCCCTACCGGCGCGGGGTGACGTGGACCGCCGCGGCGATCGTGGTCGGGGCGCTGGGCCGGCTGGCCGGACCGTGGCTGATCGGCCTCGCGATCGACAACGGCATTCCGCCGGTGCTGAAGTCCGGCGACCCGGTGCCGCTGCTGCGGATCGCGTCGGTGTTCGGCGCGACGGTGCTGATACAGGCGGCCTCGACCCGCGCGTTCGTCACGATGACCGGCCGGATAGGCCAGTCGGTCGTGCTGGAACTGCGCCGCCGCCTGTTCTGGCACATGCTCCGGCTGCCCGTGGCGTTCCACGAGAGCTACACCTCGGGGCGGGTGATCTCCCGGCAGACCTCCGACGTCGAGGCGATCTCCGCGCTCTTCGAAGAGGGCCTGGACGCGCTGATCTCGGCCGCGCTCACCTTGGTCCTCGTCGGCACCGGCATGCTGCTGCTCGACTGGCGGCTCGCCCTGGTGGTGCTCTCCGGGTTCATCCCGCTGACCTTGCTCAGCGCCTGGTTCCGCCGTGAGTCGGCGACCGCCTACCGGCGCATCAGGGAGACCAACGCGCTGGTCATCGTGCACTTCGTCGAGACGTTCGGCGGGCTGCGCGCGGTGCAGGCGTTCCGCAG
>Ga0306926_10007478_pt1 | contig 11841 bp, 10 predicted proteins | sample flu12Cox44000178_FD_203759 | JGI IMG/M metagenome (GOLD analysis project Ga0306926, IMG submission 203759) | Lab enrichment of tropical soil microbial communities from Luquillo Experimental Forest, Puerto Rico - flux8day.12C.oxic.44.000.178 (v2)... | ecosystem: Environmental > Terrestrial >...
TAAGCTGTGGCTGCGGTAAGCAGTTATAGGGAATAAATCGAACGCGTCGGTGCCCGCGTGTCCCGCGAATGTTCGCCCGCGCATATCTGGCCAACGTATTTGTAAAACTATTTTCCACCGTGCACCGAGCCGGAGGATGGACATAGGTAGTCGCGCGAATTACCGAATCATCGATTGGTTGAAGCGATCCCAACGCCCCTTATTGTCGGCACCTCCGGTCACCGCCGGCGTCGCGACTCACGGCGCTAGAGCACTGTGAGTCGCTTCCAGCTTCCGCCTGGTGGAGGGAAGCGCGGCATTTACGTAGTAGTCGTACGAACTACCGGACCAATTGATTGGAGGCGCGACGCAACATTCAAAGAGGAATGGCCTCCATCCAAAAAATGTTGTATTTCTGTAAGTTATGATGCGAACGACTGTTATTTGGAAATCGTTCGTGCGCGGCCCACACAACCACCTTTTAGCGCAACAATGCGACGACGTTCCGCTTTTGTAACCTCATCGCGCTTCGAGCGCCGCCTGCCCGGCGGTCGGCATGATCGCCTATTCAAAGTAGTCTTTGGCAGCGACGCAGTCGCCGCTCGATATTTTAGAGTAAGCCGCATGACGGTCTGGCGCTGGCGCCATGACCGGTCGCCCCTGCCCTCGATCGTTGCAGACGTTTTATCGTCGTTAGTACAAAGCCGCGTGGCCGAAGCGCACGTCGCGCAAAACGAATTAAACTATTATCTCCGCGAGCCACCTAAGCCGCCCCGCCCGCTATCGAGATGCTGTGCGGGTCTCCACCGCTGACCGAATAAACGGCCCATGACAGCCGAGGATTGGGCCGCTCTGGGCAAATAAACCATGCCTCGGACTTGCACGATCTGCCGCCACCTTGAGCGTCACGCTATCGAAGCCGAGCTGAGGGCCAGTGCCTCATATCGCGACATTGCGCGACGCCATGCCGCCTCCAAGGATGCCATTGCGCGACACCACGCGAATCACATGCACCGGCTCACCGCAACGGAACTCGCAGTGGCGGCGAACGAAATACTGAAGCTTCTGGATAAGGCCGAGACAAGTCCGAGCTGGAACGCCACCATACTGACGATACGAGAGGCGCGCCAGTTGATACAAAAATTTTAGCGCGATCCTAACAGGTCAAAACGACCAATTGGGTGGGGGACAAGGGGCGCGCGATAGCCCCTCGCCTTGCAAATCTCAAAGTTGCCGATGCGCGCGATCACCTTTGTAGACTGGTGTTCTGCCGACTGAGCATCTCTACGCCATTCGGCTTTCGCGGTGATGAAATGCTGTCTTGCGTTTGGCATCCCCGCTAATATCATCATGGCTCCCGGCGAGGTTCAAATGGGCGGCGGCGACCAGCGGCAGGCTGCACTCAGAACGCTTGAGTATTGCGTCAGAGATTATGCCCCCTGGTTCGCCACATATGAGCGGGCGGGGCTTGACCCATCGCAAGCAGAATGCAGGCGACTCTATATCGAGAGTCTAGCTGCAAAACTTGGCCGTTTGGCTGAGCTTATTCCGGAGGTCATAGTGAGTTATGACCAGGTCCAATCTATCATTACCGACCTTTACAACTGTGGCTTTTATCCGGACAAACAGGCGCTCAGCGCTGTTGTTCACGCATTCTTAGACAAAAAGATAGAACGGACCGCTTTGCCGTTAGCATCGGATAGCAAATCGCTAAACGAAGCAGCTGGGGCAGCACAACGCGGGATAAATCATGCCGGAAGCAGACAAAGAAGGTGCAAGGTTCCAGGCCGACCGGCCTCAGGCTGCACCTAGCTTCTTCTTGAAAGGCTCGCACCAGCTCGACTGGGGGATGAAAAACCGCCTTGCCCGTGTGTTTAATCCGGCCTCAGGCCGAACCGTCATGCTTGCGGTTGATCATGGCTACTTCCAAGGTCCGACCACGGGGCTAGAGCGTATTGACCTTAGCATAGTGCCGCTGTTGCCCGCCTGCGATGCATTGTTTTGTACCCGCGGGATCCTGCGGGCCGTCATCCCGGCTGAGTGCAGCAAACCAATGGTTCTGCGTGCCAGCGGTGGTCCAAGCATCTTAAAGGAACTTTCTGACGAACAAATCGCGATGGATATGGAGGACGCCATTCGTCTCAACGCTGCCGGGGTCGGTATCCAAGTATTTATTGGCGGCGAGTTTGAAACGCGCTCTGTCCACAACATGACCAAGCTCGTGGATGCTGGCCTGCGCTATGGCATTCCTGTGATGGGGGTCACCGCTGTTGGCACGAATATGGTCCGAGATGCCCAATATTTGCGGCTTGCCTGCCGTATCATCGCTGAGCTCGGTGCCCAATATGTGAAAACCTACTATGTATCAGAAGGATTTGAGACCGTTACCGCCGCCTGTCCCGTGCCGATCGTGATGGCGGGCGGCAAAAAGCTTCCCGAACGCGACGCGCTTACGATGGCCTACAATGCAATCCAGCAAGGGGCGGCCGGCGTGGACATGGGACGCAACATCTTCCAATCCGACAGCCCAATGGCAATGATCGCTGCGGTCCATGCCATCGTACATAAAAAGCTGACCCCGACCGAAGGATTCGAAATGTACAAGTCGCTCATACAACGTTCTTGAGCGAATTGTTGGGGGACGAGTAGAACTACTGCTCGCGTGCTGCAGGCTTCAATTTTTTCTTCCATGCGACTGATCTCCTTTTGCAGGCGATCGTTCAACCGAGCCCAAAGGCGGGATAGCGGCGGCGCCGCGAATGACCCAAGGCGACATAGGCCGGATTGAAATCTCGCAGCGCAACTCACGCCACCCGCCGCACCTGCTCGTCTCTCTGCCCCAATGCCAGCGTATCGCTTTCCGGCAGGGATTTGCCGCGCGTCTCGGGCAGGAACGGAACGGCGATGAGCCCAAGAATGTAGAACAGGCCGATGATGGTGGCCGCTTTGCCGTAGCCGCCTAGGCCGACAATGATGGTGCCGGCGATCAGCGGCGCGATCGCGGAGATCAAGCGCGGCGCGTTGAAGATGAAGCCTGCGGCAGTACCGCGGATACGCGTGGGAAAGAGCTCCGGCAGCCATATTGGGGTCCAGGCAAAGGTGCCTTGGATGAAAAATCCATAAGCCGCGAAAGCGAGCACCAGCAAGTCGATGTCCTTGATCCCGAGATAGACGAGCGGAGTGAGGATCAGGCACATCGCGTAATAAAGTATGGTCGTTGGCTTGCGGCCCAAGGCGTCGGCAAGGAAGCCGAAGCTCGCAAATCCGATCAAGGCGCCGATGTTTTGCACTAAGCCGACCAATGCCGCATAACGCTGCGCCGGCAGGCCGGCGGCGGCCGCGACCGTCCCGACATAGGCCGGCACGAAAGTCGAGACGCCCCAATAGCCGATCGTCACCGATAGCGACATCACGAAGGTGAGAAAAAGGCGCACACGCACCGCCGGCTCGGCGAACATGTCGACGAGCGTGAAGCGCACCAGCGACGCGTTCTCGCCTTCGAGCACCACGCCTTGGCGGCGCAGATCATAGGCGGCGCGACGGCGCCGGTTCGATTCCTCCCAGCGTGGCGATTCTGGAATGTTGCGCCGGATCCAGAATACAATGAGCGCCGGCAGCACGCCGACCAAATACATGTAGCGCCACGCGCCCGGGCCGGAGCTGCCGATGGCGAGCCAAACGCCGGAAGCCAAAATGCTGCCAATTGGATATCCGGCTTGCAAAAAGGCGCCGCCCTTGCCGCGCGCCTTCGCCGGCCACAGCTCGGCGGTGATCGACGCGCCCGTCGCCCATTCCGAGCCGATCGCAAGCCCGACGAGAAAACGCAGCACCGCGAACGACAGCCAATCCCAGGCGAACGCGCTCAAGCCCGTGAGCAGCGAATAGGCGAGAATGGTCAGAGTCATCGAGCGCTTGCGGCCGAGATAGTCGGCGAGCACGCCGCCGAGCAGGCCGCCCAATCCCCAGCCGAACACCGTGATCGCGATGATCGCGCCGGCATAGGCGGGAATGAACTGGTATTGCGAGGGCTCGAGCAGCTGATGCAGCGCAATGCCGACGGTAAGGATGAGCGCGAACACTTCGAACCCATCGAACGTCCAGCCGAGGTTTGAGGCGACGAGCGCTTTCCACTGCGTGTGATCGAGCGAGCGATACCAGGGCGACGACCCGATGGTGCTGAACTCGCTCATGATCCCCTCCCTGATGGTTGCGCGGCAGGGCGTGGCGGCTGCCGTATGCTGAAAAGCTTATGCTGAGATCGAGCGGGGTTGGAAGGGCCGTCGCATCGAGGCATGATTTAATCAATTCCCGCGACAGCGTGACCCATGAACACGGGCTTGCCCCCCTTTCGCGTTGCAGGGTTCATCGGTCCCGGCCCTCTCAGACGTCGGCCGGGATCAAAAGACTGCGTGGCCTCGTTTACAGCTTCGGCAGCACGTGTTGGCCGAACAGTTCGACGGTGCGCACGGGGTCGGAGGCGAGGCTCACGGTGAGCATCAGCCGCTCGGCGCCTGCGGCCTTGGCGGCGAGCGCCTGGGCGAGACAATCCTCCGGGTTGCCGCAGATCGAGAGCCGGCGCGAGAGATAATCGAACAGGCCCAGCTCTTGCACGAGCTTTATGTCGGCCTCGCCCGGTCGCGTGCTGTAGCGGGCGTGCAATTCGAGGAGTGGGGCCCGCAACGCCTCGGGAACGCCGCGCAGCTCCAGATGTTTGCTGCCGATCACGTAGCCGGCGAGGAACGCGAGCATGGCGCCGACCTTATTATGCGCAACGTCGCGGTCCTCGTTGCAGTCGAGCGCCGCGATCTGCCAAATCTCCATGTCGTCCACCGCGCGGCCAGCGGCTTTGGCGCCGGCTACGATGCGCAAGCGCGATTCGCAGATGTTGTCGGCGGAAAGCCCATAATTGACAAACACGCCGTCGGCGGTCCGCCCCGCCGCCTGCAACGGCTTCGGATGCGAGGCGGCAAGAAACACCGGAGCGGCGCGCTTGATCCATGGTAGATGCGCGCTCGCGCTGCCAAGCGCCGCAGGATTTCCGCGCAGCAGCGCCTTGATGAAGGTGACGCCATCGGCGAGCTCGTGCGCGCGCGCTTTCGCTAGCCCTATGTTCTTGGTGCCGCTGTGTCCGGCGCCGATGCCAAGCACGGCGCGTCCGCTCGACACGAGATCGAGCGAGGCGATCGCGGCCGCGCTAACGGCGGGATGGCGGCTGAGCAGATTGGTGACGCAGACGGCGACGCGCGCGCGGCGGCAGCTGCGCGCGACGATCGCCGCCGATACCCATGGATCCATGGCGTTGCCCGGCGTGTCGGCAATGCCGATCATGGCATAGCCATAGCGGTCGGCACGCTCGGCGAGCCCCTCGCACAGCTCGGGCGTGTACGGCCAGAAGAAGAAACCAACCTGCACGGTGCCGGGCCCTCCATCCTCCTCTCAACCGCGCACGCGGAAATCCGGAGCCGCTTACTCGCGATTCGTCATACGAATCCGATGCTTCAGTTCATATTATTCTGACACCATGCACTTTACGTCACGAGCGATGCTTTGCGATCACCGCGAGGCCATCCAACCCGGTACTGGTCGAGCGGATCTACTCCATAGGAGATCAGGCCGCCGACTGTGCTCCACGTCCGGCTGCCGTAGACTGCGGGAAGCCGGTGTCGGGCCGCGAGCGCAATGATCAAATCACGATGAATGTGGGACCCACTACTATTCAGCCCGCCATTCGCGGAGCGCGCGAGCGCCGTAATCCCGTGCTCTATCTCATCGGCGCTGCGCACGGTACAAGGTCTTGACCCAGGTTCCAGTACTTTCACATGACTAATGCGTCAGTTTCTGACAAATAAGTCAGCAGAGTTCGCTTTGCAGATGCCGGCAACCCGTCGGTGGAAACCGTAGCTCGACTTTAAGCCCTGGCCGGTTATCAAACATTTCAATCCGCGCTCCGTGAAGCCGGGCAACGGCGGCGACTACGCTCAATCCGAGGCCGCTTCCCGGCGTGCTGCGGCTGCGTTCGAGCCGGTAAAAGCGCTTGAAAACGTTGGCATGCTCGTCGATGGAAAGTCCCGGCCCGTCATCGCTGACGGAAATGACGGCTTCACCATCGCTGGGCATAACCTCGACGGTCACCCGGCCCGCCTCACGGCCATGCTTGATCGCATTATCGACGAGGTTGGCAATCGTATCGAACAGGAGGTCTCGATCGCCCGCGACGAATACCGGTTGATTGCTGGCCAAGCTGAGATGCGAGCCTCGTTCTTCCGCCGATGCATCGAATAGCTCCACGACTTCGCTCGCGATCCTCGTCAAATCCACGCTGCGGAATTGCGCGCTTCGATCGCTTGCCTCGATCTGTGAGATCCGCGTGAGCGACGTGAACGTGCGAAGTACGCCATCCAGCTCCGCGATCGTGTCCTCGATCAGCGACTGGTCGGACATGGAGTCCCGCTCCTTGCCGCAGGCTTTTTCCAGCTGCGCACGCATGCGGGTCAGGGGCGTGCGCAAGTCGTGCGCCACGTTGTCGGTGACCTGCTTCACTTCGCCCATCAAGGCTTCGATGCGGCCGAGCATCAGATTGAGATTTTCGGCGAGCTGGTCCCATTCGTCTTGCGTCCCCTGCAGCGGGATGCGCTTGCCAAGGCCGCTTTGCATGATGTCCCGGCTGGTGGAATTGATCGCTTCGATCCGCCCAACCGTGCGCCGCGTGACGGAAATGCTGGCCGCTCCGGCGAGAACGAATATCAACGAGACGACGAGAGCGAGGGCCGTGTTGATCTTTGTCGCGAACGCGTCGAGATCGCTGATGTCTTTGCCGACCAGCAAATGGTAGCCGTCGGGAAGCGTTTCAAATCTGGCTCGCAGCGTCGGTCGGTCCGGCGCCTCCGGCTTCCAAGCGCGCGCACTGAAGTTCTCCCATCCTTGCGCGCCCTGCAACGCGGCGGGCCAGGCCTTCAGATTGCCGGCCACCGGCGTCAGCGAAGGGTCGGCAAGCAGGTAGATTCCCCCCTCAAAGCGTTCGTCGGCGATGGACCGCTCGATCGCGGCAACCAGTCTGCTGCGTCCCGCCACCCGGTAAGCTTTTTCCAATACCGCATGCTCCGCCGCGATCGCCTGATCCGATCGACTCAGCACATAGGAAGCCGTCGACCGGTAGACATAGCCGAACAGCGCGAGCACCACGGCGCCGAAGATGGCAATCCAGACCAGTGCGCGCCGAAACGTCGACGACCGTAAGGTCTTAACGAGGAGCGAGGTCTTAGCGAGGAGCGCGGACACAATACCCGACTCCGCGGACAGTATGAATCAGCGGATAGGCCTGCTGGCCGTCGACCTTGCGGCGAACGCGGCCGACATAGACGTCAATGATATTGGTCGTGGGATCGAAGTGAATGTCCCAGACATGCTGCAGCAGCATCGAGCGGGAAACAACGCGATCTTCGTTGCGAACGAGATATTCGAGCAGCTGGAACTCGCGCGGGAGCAATTTGATTTCCCGTCCGCGCCGGCTCACGGTTCGCGCGACGAGATCCTTCTCCAGGTCACCGACGCGCAACACCGTTTCCTTGACGAGCGTGGCGCTGCGTCGGGCCAGCGCCTCGACCCGCGCCAACAGCTCCGCGAAGGCGAACGGCTTGACCAGATAATCGTCGCCGCCGGCGCGCAAACCGCGCACCCGATCGTCGATTTCGCCGAGCGCGCTGACGATCAACACCGGCGCGGCGATGCCGTCGTCCCGTAACTGCTGCATGACCGCGATTCCGTCGATGTCGGGAAGCATGCGATCGATCGTCATCACTGCATATTCGGCAGAACGTCCGCGGCGCAGCGCCTCACCGCCGGTGGCAGCCAAGTCCACCTGATAGCCGTTCGTCGTGAGCGACTCCGCCAGCTGCCGCGCCGTTTCAGGATCATCCTCCACGACGAGAATACTGCGGCGGGCTTCAACCACGATCGTGAACCTCCTATGAGCCACGAAGGCATGCGAGTCTAATTCGATCATGTCGGCAGCGTCAAAGCTGACATATCTGTCAGAAACTAAACCATTCGTAACTGTTGCTCATCGGGAACCGCCGGAGACGACGAAGGTCGGTTCCACTCTCGGTCTGGGTGCAAAACTCCGACACCTATTTGTAACGTTGAAACAGCTAGACCAGGAGACGCTGTATGTGGAGAAATCTGCTCGTTGTTACCGCCGCGGCCGGGCTGTCCATCGCAGTGGCAAGTGACGCCGATGCGCAGCGTATGGGTGTCGGCGCGCAGGGCGGTGCTGGCGTTGGCGCGAATGTCGGGATCAACGCGCCGAGCCGGATGGCGAGAGTCGGTACGCGGTCGACCTTGAGTGCGAGAGCACAGGCGCGCGGCCCGACGGTGCGGCCATCCGGCTGGAGCCACGGCAGAAAGACCGGTTGGCATTGCCGTGTCGGCACACGCGGCTGCATGCCACCCGGCTTGCGCTAACGCAGCGGTCATACGGTCGCACCACCTCCTTCAGCAAGAAGGCTCCGGCCGGGTGCTGGAGCCTCTTCGTGCTGGCAGCGAACCGCTCTCGAGTAAGCCTAGCGGCGCTGTGACGGTCTAGTAGCCGCACACCCAGACGCGGGTCCAACCCCAGGGCGTCGGCCGCCAGCGCCAGCAGGAGTAACCCACGGCGAACGGGACCGCCGCGAACGCGAAACGGGCGCGACGGAACCGATGGAAACGCGCGAACCGATGGAAACGCGCGAACGCGAAACGATTGACGCGCGGTCCAAACCGATTGAAGCGCGGCCCAAATCCCGACCGGAACGCCACGCTGCGCGGGCCTACGAACCCGCCCCGGAAGCCGCCTACCGACGCGGCGCGGAACCCGCCACCAAAGCTCCCGCCGCGGAAGCCGCCGCCCATCATCGCACCGCGCGCGCCTCCGCCAAACCCCCCGCCGTGAAAGCCGCCTCCACCAAATCCCCCGCCGTGGCCACCACCTCCACCCATCCGCGCGTCTGCCGGTGCCGTCACCGCAAGTGCGCCCGCGAAGGCGACGGCTGCCAGCGCAATCGTGACCTTGCGCACCATCGTGTCTCTCCATTTGTTACGAGGGGTAGGTTACGTAGCGCGGACCGGTCAGTCTGCTCAACTTACGAATGAGTTAGTTTCTGACGTGGAAGTTAGACAAGTCGCGGGCGCATTGGCGCCATCTCTTTGCCCTGCATCGCACAACGGTGGAGTAGAGAGTAGAGGGTTCCACCCGCGGAGTGGATCTGATTCGATCTTGCCGTGAGGTGCGGATAAATCAGCCCATCAAATTCGGTCTGGCCTCCACATCAATGAAGAATGGAGGTGGAGTCTTGAACAGGAACCGTTGCCCGGCGCAAAGGTTTTAAGACTGGGCCAAATGGCCGGCGAAGCCGCGTGCACACTCAATCCGTTTCGAACAATGGGGTGGAAGTCTATACGCGTCGTGAGTTGACGCAGTGCTTGCATTGGTCGGACGCCTTAGCGACGGAACGCAAGGATCACCGCTACTACGAGCTCGTCGAAGACACGATGCACCCCGAAATTCGAGGAACAAGGGCTGAGCAATCTGAATTAGAATTCGGGAGGGGGCAGTTGTTAGTGCTGTTTCTGCGGCCCCGACATTATTTGGTTTTGAACTTCAGGGATCCTGCCCGGCCGTGACCCCGTGGCGTGTCCGCATACGCAACCCCAAGACGTTTGCCCTTACGGCTCATAACCAGGAACTTGTCCTCGGGCATGTGACCTTCGGTCTTGAGCAGCTTTTCCAAGTCAGCCTTGAACGTGGCCTCTGCGTCAACCATCGCATCGAAAGACTTCTTCACTGCGGCAGGCAAATCATCTGCATCGATGTTGTGCCATTTCAATTCTTCTCGTGCCATTGTCTTTCTCGGCGCCGGACAAAAAAGCATAGCCTATTGAGATCGTTGTCTCTCGTCAGTGTTCGATGCGCCGGGTCGAGGCTCGCCCGCAATCAATTCTGGCCAGAGCACATGCACAGCACGGATATCTTGCGCAACGCAAACTGTCGAGCTCGCACAATAAGGGGTGAGCAGGTGTTACATTTGACGTTTTCGTTTGCGTGGCCGTCAGCCGAATTAGCTGCGTACGCCCAGGCCCCTCACCACGAGCCGGTTCAATCTTGCCGCGAAGGCCGCGGGATCGTCCGGCACGACACCGTCCAGAATCTGCGCCTGCTCGAAGAGCAGCGAGGACAGATCGCTCACATCTGATTCGCGGGCATCCTTTTGCGCCTCGGCGAGCGCACTCACGAGTGCGTGACGCATATTGAGTTCCAGGATCGGTTTGGTGCGGACACCGCGGTTCTGGCTTGCCAATAGGCGCTCGATTTCGAGATCCGGTGCGTGCTTCGCTGCAACCAGGCAGGCAGGGCTATCGGCAAGACGTTGTGACGCACGCACGTCCGAGACCCGCTCGCCGAGTGCCGTCCTCACCGCAGCAAGAACGGCAGCCTCATCTGTCACGCCAACTTTTGCCTCATCTCTCGCGGTAGAGTCCAGTAGCGGCACAAGCCCAAAGTCTACCTCACCCTTACTCAGTGACTTAAACGGCTTGCCCCCGAAGTCGATCGGTATTGAGCTCCACAATGCATCGATCGGATCGCTCAACAACAAAACCTCGATGCCCCGCGCTCGTGCCGCTTCCAGCTTCGGATTTGACTTGAGCCGGTCGGTACTTTCGCCAAGCAGATAATAAATTTCGGTTTGGTTCGGCTTTAGGTCGGCGACATATTGCTTGAGTGTGCGTCCAGTGCCGACGGTAGTTGTGAAGCGCACAAGGGAAAGTAATGAGTCGCGCTTTTCCGGGTCCTCATAAAGGCCCTCCTTGATGATCGGGCCGAAGGCGCTCCAGATCTTTCCAAACGTCTCAGCGTCTTTCTCGGCGAGGCTCTCCAGCTCTGAGATCACGCGGCTGGTCACCGCCTTGCGTATCTGGGCGACTTGCGGGTTGTTTTGGAGCATCTCCCGCGAGATGTTGAGCGGCAGGTCCTCGCTGTCGACCACGCCGCGGATGAAACGCAGGTAGGACGGCAGCAAGTCTGCATCGTTGGTGATGAATACACGACGCACGTAAAGCTTCACGTGTCGCTTGCGAGTCGGATCGAACAGATCAAAAGGCTTTGTAGAGGGGGCGAACAGCAACACGGCGTACGACTGCCGCCCCTCCGCCCTATAGTGCAGCGTCATGGCCGGTTGGTCGAACGCGTGCGCTAAGGTGCGGTAGGCTTCGGCATAATCTTCAGGCTTAAGATCGGATTTTGGCCGCTGCCACAATGCGCTCGCCGAGTTGATCTGCTCGGACTTGCCATCATCTCCGAGTTCGATCGGAAACTGGATATGATCTGAATAGGTTGAGATGACGCGCCTGATCTCGTGCGGTTCAAGATACTTCTTCGCGGTATCCTTCAGATACAGTACGACTTCGGTGCCGCGCCGCACCCGCGCAGCTTGGACCTCGTTTGTCGGCGTGATTTCAAATCCGCCACTGCCGACGGAGGTCCAGACCCAGGCTTCGGGGGAACCCGCCCGGCGGCTCACTACCTCGATGCGGTCCGCCACCATAAAAGCAGAGTAGAATCCAATCCCGAACTGGCCGATCAGGGCTGCGCCGTCGTTCGCCTGGGCGAGAGTGCTGATAAAGGCGCGGGTCCCGGAGCGAGCGATTGTGCCGAGATTGTCAATCAACTCCTGCCGATCCATACCGACGCCATTGTCCGCAACGGTAAGCGTACCGGCGCCACCGTCCGGCTGGACTCGGATCACGAAAGGGGCACCGTCGGCCGTGAGCGCAGGGTTGGCAATCGCCTCGAAGCGCAGGCGGTCGCAGGCATCAGAGGCATTGGAGATC